>Ga0315906_10004656_pt1 | contig 17499 bp, 18 predicted proteins | sample LakEriMetagenome_4_FD_203526 | JGI IMG/M metagenome (GOLD analysis project Ga0315906, IMG submission 203526) | Freshwater fungal communities from buoy surface, Lake Erie, Ohio, United States - Buoy 2 MA122 | ecosystem: Environmental > Aquatic > Freshwater > Lake > Lake biofilm | place: USA... | reverse complement strand
TGATGAGGTCTTTACGAAATCCCAACCGCATGCCCACACACCCTGGCGCAGTTCTGCGAGAAGATGTGTTGCCAGAACTTGGCTGGACTCAAACTGAATTGGCAGCGCGCTTGATGGTCAGTCGTCAAACTGTCTCTGATTTGTTGCACGAAAGAAAGTCTGTTACGGCAGAGATGGCTATTCGCATTGCGCGTGCTGTTGGCGGTACACCAGAGAGCTGGCTTCGCATGCAAGAAGCCTTGGATCTTTGGGCTGCCGAGATGAAGTTCAAGAAGAACCCCAAAATTGCACCGAGAGCATTGGCGGCTTGATCTCTTAGGCCAAAGAAAAACCCCTGATGCACTGATGCAAAAGAGGTTCTTTATTGTGGCTCCTCGACCTGGGCTCGAACCAGGGACCTACGGATTAACAGAAATCCAGGCTCCTCAAAAACCCATATAAATCAATGACTTACATGCAAAAATAGCCAACGTGTAATATTTCGTGTAATTGAACGAAAACTGTAAATTACAGTTTGCCCAGCAATTTCGTAGATTTTGCACTCAGACGCGCCACTTGTCAGGCCAAAAGTTAGACGCTAGCCTTGGGGCTTGAAATAGTTTTTGGAAAAGTTAGACGCTTGGCTTAGGGCTCACATTTAATTATTAGCTTATCCATGCTTAGCGGCCCATTGCAGGATGATGCGATGCAATTGATCGACACCATCGGTCAAAGCAGCAGGACCTGGTTGCAATATGTCAGCAGACTTGATTTCAAATAATTGCCCGTTTTTCACAGCAGGTACATCTTGCCAGCCGGGACGCGCAGCAACTCGTTGAGAATTGAATTTTTTGCCACACCAAGAACCAATGATGATGTCAGGCTGCCTACTCACAATCTCCATTGGGTCAGCAATGATGCGGTTTTTGCCCAGTGACTGCAGAGCTAACTCAGGAAAGCAATCGTCGCCTCCAGCTATCGCTGTCAATTCTGAGACCCAACGTATCGCGCTGATCGGTGGCTCATCCCATTCTTCAAAATAAACACGTGGACGACGTGGCAAAGATTTGGCTGCAGTTTGGATAGTTTGCAGATGAAGTTGCATCTGTTGTATGCGTTGCAAACCCTGCTCAGCTTCTCCCACCATGGCAGCCACTTGGTACAGCATGGTGAATATTTCATCTACGCTGCGTTGATTAAAAATAGTTACCTGCACACCATGACGTATCAACGTGGCTGCAATGTCCGCCTGTAAATCGGAGAAACCAAATACGCAATCGGGTTCTAGCGCTAGAATTTTGTCGATCTTGGCACTGGTAAAGGCGCTGATACGTGGCTTTTCAGCGCGAGCGATTTTGGGCCGCACCGTATAACCTGAAATGCCTACTATGCGCGCTGACTGACCCAGCAAGTACAACCACTCGGTGGTCTCCTCGGTCATACAGATGATCCGTTGTGGGACTAGTGCCTTCATTTGAAGAATTTGTAAGACCAGATACTAGGTTGAAGTTCTGTAATTCGCTTTGGCATAACGTATGTATGTCCTTCGCCAAACTCTAACATGGCGTCAAGTCCTGAGCGTTGCAAGCGCTCAACCAAAGCTAGGTTATAAGGCGTCCCAATGGGTAATACATCATCAGGTAATTTAACCTCGGTAGACAAGTTAATGGATACACCGTAACGACTTGCAGCTTTCCACAATGTGGCTAACAACTCTTTGTAAGGTTGATTAAACAGTGGAGTAAAAACTTCGTACTCAGGCCAAGTCAGAATCCGCCAGTTACGTAGATCGTGAAGGTGTAAATCTCCAAAACAAATCCGAGTTACAGGGCTACATATTTTCTCTTCAATGACCTGAAAACCAGTTGATATAGCATCGCGGTAGTCAGTCTTTGCAGACAACGGTAACAAGCACACTGGGACATTGAAATGATTTGCCTGCTCAACAATTTCTTTGATGTGAATATTCTGTAATGGAACACGATTGGTCTCGGTCTCAAAGGTTGTCAACAACACAACTTTCGTATTGCGTTCAAGCAGGTGTGACAGGCATAGAAAACTGTCTTTGCCGCCAGACCAAAAAAGCACATCAAAACCATCCCACATGCCTTCGATCGAACCTAGTAAAACAGGCTTTTTAACTTTTGGCTCATGTCCCGGCTTGTTCACCTTAATATGCCCGTACGGGCAATGACGGCATGCGTTACCACAGCAGTCGCCTTTCTTCAACAAAGCGTACTCTGTAAATACCTGATAACCACTTACTGGGTCTTTATAGGTGTCAGCGCCCATTTCACAGGCGGTCCTATGTAGCTCCTGGATAACCGTCATTTAGGCATTCTTATCTAAATTAAAGAATAGAACTTCCCCCAGCATGTCAGCCACAGTTGTGTTTTATCTGTAAGGCGGACAATGCTATGGGAGAAGTTTGAGGTTCATTTACTTCATTTGCCAATTCAACCCAGCAAAAATGCCTCGTCTTACTTGGTTGTACCCGTATGCAGTCTCAAACTTACGATCAAAGACATTGTTAATACGGCCGTTTAATTTTAGATCCCTGCTCCATTGATAGCTTGCTGTCAAATCGGACACGAAATAAGCACCCAAGGTTTTTGTCTGCCCTGCATCTGGACGCTCTCCGCTATAGCGAGTTTGTGCTCCAACACTCCAAGCACCTAGGTCTTGATTAAGTCCGAAATTTGCAAGAATTTTTGCGCGGCGATCTAATTGTTTCTGTGTAATAGAGTTAAGAGGATCTTGAGAGGTAAAGCCTGCATTGATTGTGCTGTTTGCAAATTTCCCGAGGTAAATTAATTCAACACCTTTGTTTTGTGCCTTTGCAATGTTTGTCCGGACAAAACTTGAATTGTTACCAATCAAATCTGTATATTGATTATCAAAGTAAGTCACACGTACGTTGTGCGCGCCAGATGCGTATTGGGCAGCAATTTCGTTAGAGCGAAGATGCTCGGGGCGCAGGGCTGGATTACCGCCATAGGGGTAATATAGATCGTTAAATGTGGGAGCCATAAAGCCTGTGGACGTATTTGCGCTGACTCTCACGGTCGGCGTCAATCGATATCCATAGCCAAAGAGGCCAGTCGTTGCCATGCCAAAATCACTGTAATCATCTTGCCGAAGGTTGATCTGAAGCTGGTGATCGCCTTGATCAATCAGATAACCGAGTCGAGATGCATTCAGAGTTCTTTCGGTTTTTTTATAAACCGTATTACTATCTAGACGTTGTGTTGTTGTCTCATACCCTGCAGTTACGACATGCCCTTGTAATGCGCGCCAAGTTAACCCTAGACTTGAATTCTGGGATGACGATTTGATACGGTATGGATAGGCTGTTACAGAAGCATCCAAACTATCCGATGTTTGCCCCATATTTGCATCAAGCTGCAAATTCGAAGCTAATTTGAACTGACCATACAGTGATGCGTTTGTCAGAGCAAAGTTAGATTTATCTGTTTGTGTTGCGGGCCCAAACTGACTGTCATATTCAGTCACACCTTTTGATTCACTCAATTTAAGACCAATACGGCCAAGTTGACTTAAATCTTGCGATACACCAGCTGAAAGCACTCGTCGCGAATATCCATCACGATCAGGATTAGTGCCTGTAAGTTCTTTTTGATTGGTAGCGTTGAATCCTTGGGAATGTAATGTTTGCGCACTGGCCGTAAGCGCTAAACCAGACTCTTTCTTAACTCCGGTACTACCACTGACATCGACTAGCCCACGCGAACCAACTTGGGCTGTCAAACTTGTCCAGGGCGATGTTCCTGCATCGCGCGTGAATATTTGTATCACGCCACCCAGTGCATTGCTACCGTACAAGCTAGAAACGTTTCCACGCACCACTTCAATGCGCTCAACGTTGACAAGTGGAATATGCTCTAAGGCTCCCAAGCTGAAGTTCAAATTATTAATTGGAACACCATCAACAAGAACTAGGGTATGGCGTGATTCAGCACCTCTAATAAATGCACTAGATACAGTGCCTAAGCCACCATTTTGAACAATTTCAATACCAGTGACATTCCGAATTAGGCTAGGAAGGTCTACCGCTTGTGCTCGATCAATATCTGCGCGAGTGATTAGTGTTGTAGCGGGCAACGCATCTTGAATGCGCTGTTCAGTGCGTGATGCGCTGATCACAACATTGTTAATTGCATCTTGTGCGTGAACGCTAGCTGCAACCGCCAAAGACAGCACAGAAAGCACAGGCGCAAGCACACCCGAACGAAGGGAAAAAGATTTCTTCATGATTTAAAACCAACAGTTATTTGCTCTCACCGCCTTCCCCGACAGTGCATGAGCGATTTAGAAGTGCGTTTTGCGACGCACCTCCACCTTGTTGGCCGGTATCCGGGCTGACAGATCTGCCTTCATCACCTTCCCGGTCACCTGTTTCAGGGGTGTCCAGTGGTTTAAGATGAAAGCTGGGTCTTTAAGCTAACAAAGACCCGTCTGCTTACCGTTGCGGGGGCAGCGCAGGTTAGGTCGGCCTTGGTGGCTTTTCCCTCCTGCTTCCCGTTGAACTGCGAACCGTTAACCGGCTTCGCGAGCACCAACAAGGTTAGTCTAAACCAAACAACACGTTATCCTTAATTGCTTCAAAGAACCCCTGATTAACAGAAATCCAGGCTCGTCATAAAACGTTATAAATCAACGACTTACAGGCGAAAATATCAAACGTGTAATATTTCGTGTAATTGAACGAAAACTGTAAATTACAGTTTGGCAAGTAATTTCGTAGATTTTGCACTCAGTGCTGTCACTTGGCTGGTGAAAAGTTAGACGCTTGGCTCGGGACTCAAACGGGTGATGGCGAAAGTTTGGATCTTCATCCGGGACGCGAACTTAACTAATTAAGAAGGCTAGGAAGTAAAAACCATGTCATATCTCGTGTAATTGGTTTGCAGTTCGTGGGTTCTTGCTGAGTAAGCCCCCTGAATGACAGTCCCATCGGTATTCCTTAAACTAACAACTAGGAATAAGACTATGAATATGACTATGTCATCAATAAGACCTAACTGCATTAAATACTTACCGATTTTTTGTAGACCAGTGCCAAAAACTTTTCAAGCACTTGGGAGTTTGATGCATAGAACACAAAGAAGTTGGCCATTCCTACTCTCACCACCAATCGAGGTGTGATGATCCAACTGAAAAAAGGCACATAGATCAATTTACATTGAGCAATTTCTTTTATGGCGACTTTCTTTTTGAACATCCAAGTTTGATAGATGTGCGTGTCTGAAATGTGGGTAGTGCTGAACCATATAGACAACTGAAAAAAAACAATCACAAGTGCCACAGCAGCCACAAAGCCCATACTTGCCAGACTCATGTCATAAATGTGATGCAGTGCTTTTGATGCCAAATAGGCAATACCTGCAACTAACATGCTCGACAGCAGTTTGATCAAAAACGAAAAGGACGATCCGGAGACCTCATTTGAACAAGCAGCATTTGAATGAGGTTTATTGAGATCGTCCATTGATCGACTTAAAGGCGTGTATTTGAGATGAATTATTTTTTGGACTCAGCATTCAAGGTGTTGTAGAGATCCTTGATTTTCTGCTCATCGTCCATGTCGCTGCCATTGTTGTCTTCAGCAGGAACCTCAATCTGAATGGAATTAATGTCGATATCAATGGGCTTATCCAAGAATACAGTGACTGTTTGAGGGAAGAAAATCACTACAACCACCAATACCAATTGCAGGAACACCCATGGAATAGCACCCAAGTAGATATCTCGTGACTCAACCTTTTTCTCAATCGACCCATTTTTAAAAAGCGTATCGGAAATTCCTCGGAGATAGAAAAGTGCAAAACCAAACGGCGGGTGCATGAAACTAGTTTGCATGTTGACGCAAATAAGCACGCCAAACCAAATCAGATCAATGCCCATTTTGGCGGCAACAGGCCCCAACATTGGCAAAATAATGAACGCAATTTCAAAAAAGTCTAAGAAAAATGCCAAGAAAAATATGAAGGTATTGACCACAAGCAGGAAGCCAATTTGACCGCCAGGAAGGCCGACGAGAAAGTGCTCAATCCATTGGCCGCCGTCTACACCTTGGAACACCAGCGAAAACACCCGCGAGCCAATCAGGATGAAAACTACCATGGCTGTGATACGCATGGTACCGCCAACGGCGTCTTTAACAGTGGCCCAGTCGAGTCTCTTGTGTATCCAAGCTAGGATAAAAGCGCCAACTGCTCCCATGGCACCAGCCTCTGTTGGGGTTGCAATGGCAGTGTTGATGCCGGGCAACCCGCCCATACTACCTAACACGGCAAAAATCAGAATGGCTGAAGGAATAATGCCACGCAGGCATTTTCTCCAAAGCGCCCAACCATTTAACGTACGGGCTTCTTTAGGAACACCTGGAACATGGTGAGGAAACAAACGACTTAAAAAGAAGGTGTAGAGAGCAAAGAAAATAATCTGCAGGATAGATGGGCCCCAAGCACCTTTGTACATGTCGCCAACAGACTGGCCCAACTGGTCAGCCATGACGACCAGTACCAAGGAGGGCGGCACCAACTGCGTAATGGTTCCAGAAGCAGCTAACACACCCGTTGCGTAGCGAATATCATAACCATAGCGAATCATGACAGGCAGAGAAATCATAGCCATCGCAATGACTTGACCGGCCACTGTTCCCGTGATGGCACCCAAAATGAAGCCCACAATGATGACGGAGTAACCCAAACCACCACGTACAGGACCAAACAATTGGCCCATCGAGTCAAGCATGTCTTCTGCTAGTCCACACTTTTCTAGCAGCGATCCCATGAGGGTAAAAAACGGAATAGCTAACAACAACTCATTGGACAAAATACCAAACACGTTAGCGGGCAAATTTCCTAGGAAGCTAAATGGGAACCAGCCCATATAAACTGCGTAAAGACCACAAAACAGGCCCAGTGCGGACAGAGAAAATGCAACCGGAAAACCGATCATCAATACGAGGATCAGCCCACAAAACATAAGGGGGGCAAATTGTTCAACAGTCATTGCAGAGGCCTCTCATAAACGAGGTTCATTTCATACTGATTCGTGAGCCAGCCCACTCGCTTGATAATTTCAGAAAAACCCTGGAGTAGAACCATCAGGAAACCCAGAGGAATGGTCAGCCATACAGGCCAACGAATTAAGCCACCCGCATTGCTGGACATTTCACCTGAATAAAATTTATCAATGAAAAAAGGCCAAGCTAGATAAATCAATAAACACATAACAGGAATCAAAAAGAACACAAGACCAAAAAGGTCAATGTAAACTTTTGTACGTGCAGCAAATTGTCCATAAATGACGTCAACGCGAACATGTTCATTGACTCTTAATACAGTGGAAGCACCCAACATGACCGCGGCGGCAAATAGATACCACTGAATTTCAAGCCAGCCATTTGAACTGTTGCTGAATACAAATCGAATAACAGCGTTACCGAAACTGATAGCACATGACAGAAAAATAGCCCACATTGCGAAAACCGCTAGGCGGTTATTGATGCCATCAATGGCGTGCGCAATTTTGATTAGTGTTTTCATGAAACCTTAGTCCTCAAGTAAACAAATTTTATCAAAATTTAAAATCGCAAATTCAGCATAGCGGGATAAAAATAACGGAATAGGAGCTCTTCATAAACAAGGCCCTAGGCCCTTATTGCAGTTGCATTGACAAGTAAATTAGACATTCGATGTTGCACCAAAGTGTCGTAGCGATTTTTTGTGAAAAGGAATCAAGAATTGGTATCGCGCAAGAAGGAACGGAATGGAAAGTAAATTATTTTCTAGTTGAGTTTCTTGTCTGATGGCTCGTTATACATATCCATTGAAGCCTTCAATGCGTATCCATCATGTACGTGGCAATGCAAAAAATTCATCGCCATGAGTCCAATAGACCTCAAGCTATGTTATTGAGAGTGTCTCAAACTTTCGGATATTGCGATAAGAAATTATTTATCAGACGTAAAATTTAATGAAAGTAAGCAACAGTTCCACCAATGAGACTGATAGTACCGATCGCTGCCATTAATTTTGAATCACGTAGATTTCCCACCTTGTATTCATAGCAAGCAGAGAACAATATCGTGCAAGCAACAAGTAAAACGCCCACAGCAATATCCAACACCAATAGATCGAGCACAAATATCTCCAGAATTGATAAGACTTTATTTAAGTAACAAACAACAACTCAAAATAGGGCATCCTGGACAGTCGTGCAGTGTTTATCAAATGAACCTTTCAACATATTCAGATCAACTTGCAGATATCTGAATATTAAAACCAAGCTGGTTCAATGAAAAGCAGAATAAAAGTTAGAAAAAATCCTAAAAAAACTGAGGATTAAGATTGTTAAAAACTAAGCAGAAAAGTTGATTGGCGTGGTTCCTTGACCTAAGTTTTGACCACAGAACCCCTGATTAACAGAAATCCAGGCTCGTAAAAAATCTATATAAATCAATGACTTATAGTCAAAAATAACCGACGTGTAATATTTCGTGTAATTGACCGAAAACTGTAATTTACAGTTTGGCCAGCAATTTCGTAGATTTTGCACTCAGTGCAGTCATTTGTCAGGCCAAAAGTTAGGCTTAAGCCCTAGCGCCTATTCATGTAAGGGGCGAACTCGTTGTCCATGAATTCAAAAGGTTTTAAGGCTGATCTAAACTTATAAAAAGTACCCAACCTAATTAAATGTCACTGCGCCGAATAGGCAAGACCCATAAAACAATGAACTATATTCAATCATTGCGTTTAATTTTGATTTTGTCGATTGCATCGTTGGCAACAGGTTTGACGCTTGCGCAGACCGCTAGCACCAGTTCTCGCTACACCGCATCATCTGCAAGTCCAGACGGCATTGGCAAACGCTACATGGACCGCGAGATCTCTGGCGTGATGGGGTGGCAAGGTGCCCCTTGGCTCGAGCGTCAAGAACGTGAGCGTGAGGAGCGAACAGACTTATTGCTAAAAGCACTTGCTCTGAAGCCCGGAATGGTAGTTGCTGACATTGGCGCTGGCACGGGTTACTTATCTCGGCGCATGGCACCAGCCGTTTTGCCTGGCGGAAAGATATTGGCGGTTGATGTGCAGCCAGAGATGGTGCGTATGCTAGAAAACAGTATCAAAAGCACAGGGCAAACACATATTGAGGCAAGGCTAAGTGCTGTTGACGACGTTAAGCTGCCTGCTGGCTCTGTGGATCTCGCAGTGATGGTGGACGTTTATCACGAATTGGCCTTTCCCTACGAGGTAATGACCAGTGTGATGAAAGCTTTAAAGCCGGGCGGCCGTATGGTTTTTGTTGAGTACAAAGCGGAAGACCCTAAGGTCCCCATCAAGCCGCTGCACAAGATGAGCGAAGCGCAAATTCGAAAAGAAGCTGAAGTCTTTGCACTGGATTGGGAGCGAACGGTTAGTACCTTGCCTTGGCAGCATGTAGTGATATTTCGTAAACGTAACTGACAAGCTGTATCCGTTCAACTACCTTCATGATTGATTTGACATAAAAGGTTTGAGAAATGACTTCCTCTTTCGCCGATTCAATACAAGCGCTTGATCAACAACTCATTCAATTGGTGTATCGAAGCCGCTCACTGATAGAGGGTGCTGAGTACGACAAGCTAATGGCCACATGTCTGCGCAATAATCCTAGTCGCGGAATCACGGGAGTTCTTATCTCTCATTCAGGATGGTTTCTTCAGGTGCTTGAAGGCTCTGCCGTGAATGTCAATTCACTTTTCAAAGTCATTGAAAATGACCCGAGGCATTCAGATTTTCTTCTTTTAAGATTCAATGCTATTGAGACCCGTGACTTTAGTGATTGGTCGATGGCATCAATAGAAGTTGATGAGCAGCGTTTCTTAAACTTAGCAAATCAAGCATTGCAAGCTGAAGACGTTGCAATGTCTGCAGTCAGGGATTTCCTGTGCTACGGTAAATGGATTGATTGATTTTATCTAGGGAAAACTTAGTTACGAACTAGGCTTTTTGAGCCTAGTTCGAACATGCTAAATCAATTATTTAGGCATGATGACTGAATCGATGACGTGGATCACGCCATTGTCAGCTCCGATGTCTGTCTTAACTACGGTTGCGTTGTCGACTTTCACGCCAGAAGTTGTGCTGATCGTGAGTTCTGAGCCTTGCACGGTTTTCACCTTGCCTGCTTTGACATCTTTGGCCATTACTTTGCCAGGTACAACGTGGTAAGTCAGGACGGCTGTCAGTTTTGCTTTGTCTTTGAGAAGTGCATCAAGGTCAGCCTTTGGAATTTTGGCAAATGCTTCATCAGTAGGAGCAAAAACCGTGAAAGGTCCTTTACCTTTTAATGTGTCAATTAGCCCAGCAGCTGTTAAAGCGGCTGCAAGTGTTTTGAAGTTACCAGCGCCAACAGCTGTGTCAACGATGTCCTTGGCTTGCGCAGTGAATGCTGCGCTAAGAGTTAAAACTGCAGCGATTAAAGTCTTTTTCATAAAAAGCTCCGAATTGTCAGGATGACCTGATACGCCAAAAATGTGGCAAGGATGAGCTTAAATACTGTTTGGTAACCTTGTGAACGCTACGGTATTTATTTGATTTTGTGGGTCACTATCAAATATGGCGGATCAAGGACACCGCAGCCTTGGAGCCTATGCCCACCATGTCACACCAGACACGAAGCACCAGATTAGGTCGAGTTGAACCAAGTGCTGCCGCAGCCTCGTCCCGGTGAGCAACTTCGTCAGCCTGGCAATCGAGCAGAGTCTGTCGAAGATCACTGAGTTCCGGCTGTGAGTCCAGTGCACGTATCTGATACTCGTAGTGTTGGTTGACAAAGGTCTCGACTGCCTCGATCGTTGCGAAGACTGCCTTGGAGCCAAACAGCGCTGGTAGGGCGCCAGTCAGAAACCCAGCCAATCTCCAAAGAGGCAGCAAGCGACTGTATTCAGACTTAGGTAACCAGCCAGCGATGAGGCGAAGGTGTTTTTGTTCTGTGACCAAGTGATGCTCGGCAAAGGCTCGCAACATCGGATCGCGCGCAAATTGCAGCACCCCTTGGTAAATAAAGACTGCGCCTACCTCTCCAGCGTGATCGGTACGCAGATCAACAAATACCTCGGCCGGAAGAATATCTCCCGGAGCGAGGACCGCGCTATTGAAGTTATCGATTTGACTTCGGCCGACTGATAAAGGCGCAATGGCCGAGCTGTCCAACATTAGCCTTTTTTAGCCCAAGCACTGCACCAGCCCTTGCCTGCAACTTGCTTACCGGCGAACAGGGGGCAACCACCCCACGGATCGCTGGCTTTGCCTTGGTAGAGGGCGCAGTTGGTGCAAACCTGACCCGCAGCGTATTTGGGATATTTTTTAGTGTCCGTCTTAGTGGCATCTGCTACATAGCCCAAGGCCACAGACTGTGGGTCTTTTTCGTCAGCCTTTGCTTGGCTGTGAGCAGAAGTTGCCAAAAGCGATGTGCCAGCGGCTAGGGTCATGAAAAATGTGCGACGGTTGTTAATCATGATAAATCCTATGTGTGAAGTTGAATCGTAATTGAATCGTTATGTTAGCGCCAGAATATTTGATAAAGGTCAATTTCCTATAAAAATAAGGGCATAATCCAACTCATTATCAACTCAATAACTAACTAATGACTTTCGCTAAGGGCGTCTTTGAGCAAGAGGCTGCACAGGCAAACATGCCGCGACCAAGCTTTAGAAGTGGTGCGGTTGCACGCATTGCGGGCATGCCAGTAGCAACTTTGCGAATTTGGGAGCAGCGCTACCAAGCTGTTCGTCCCGTCACCGCAGCTTCGGGTCACCGGCTGTACTCGTCGTCAGATGTTGAGCGAGCAATCTTGCTGCGCCGACTAACCGCCCAGGGTCATGCAATTGGCTTGCTAGCAACATTAGAAACTGAGCAGATGCGCGAGATGTTGCACGCGCTTGAAATAACCAGTCCAGACAATAGTCTAGTAGCGGAGAAGCAATTAGCGATGAGGGTTGTCGTGGTGGGGCAGGCCTTGTCGAGCCGTCTACAACGCTTAACCGAACGTCAGCCATTGGGGTTAGCACTTCAGATGGTGGCGGTATATGACACATTGCTTGAAGCAACTGAGGCTGCGCAGCATTCTGTAAAGCCCCCCGTCGACCTGTTGCTTTGGCAGGCTACTAGTTTGCAACCTGGTGCCCGGCAAGAACTGCTTATGGCTCAAGGCGCATGGCAAGCACCTGCGGTTGCTGTGGTTTACCGTTTTTCCAGTGCCGCATGTCGAGCCGAATTGACAGGTGCTGGTGCATCAGTCTTGTACGAACCTGTTGATGACAAATCATTGGGGCAGTGGCTGTTATCTTTAAACAGCGCCAAGACTCAGGCGGATTTGATTCCTTCAGCGATAGACCTGACGATTTCAAATGCAGAAAGCCTTTCAAAACAACCCATACTTCCGCCTAGGTTTGGCGATACTGAATTGACACAATTTGCTGGACTTTCTTCTGAAATAGCTTGTGAGTGTCCTAGTCATTTGGCAGAGCTACTGTTGCAAGTTTCCTATTTTGAAAAATACAGCGGTGATTGCGCCAATAGGAGCGCAGTCGACGCGCAATTGCATGCATACTTGCAGCAAGTGGCTGGTACAGCGCGCATGCTTTTCGAAAAAGCGCTCGAGCAAGTTGCCATCGCCGAAGGCCTGCCCCTTCCGGTGGTTCCAACAGCCTCCTCAGTTTAAAGAGCTTTGTAATTTTTCATCAGAGCTTCGCACACCAATACATCAACTAAAAATCCTCGGAAATTTACATGTTTACAGTTTTAAAATTTATCAATTTTCTGTTTCAAAAATTGCAAAGTCTTTTAGACCCAAACCTCAATCCTCTGAGGCATGCACCAGTTTTTGTGAGGTACCTTGCGACCGTGCTTCTGGCTTGCTTTTGGTGTTTGGCTTTTGGGACGTACTTTGGAGACTTCCAAGCAGTTGGCTACAACATGATGGGGCACGCAGCTGTCATCAGTATGGCGTTCGTGACTTGGGCTGTGTTCAAACAATTCAATCGAATTTATGGGCCAAGGGAAGGTACGCAGGAATGGCTTCGCATGCCAGATCGGAGCAGCCGCTGTGATGAAATGTCTGAAGAGCAAAGATTAGAGAAAATTAAAGAATTTAAGAAATAAATTTTAGCTTTGAGATCAACGCAGTTTTCAAAGCGCTGCTTTTAAATGACCCCCCCTGATATCGAATTTCCTGTTCTTGCCTTTGTCGACATCGAAACCACAGGCGGTAATTCCGAACGTGACCGCATCACTGAAATCGGTATTAAGACACTCGCTAATGGGCAACAAACTGCCTGGGAGTGTCTGGTAGATCCCCAAACCTTCATTCCTCAAAATATTCAAAGACTGACGGGCATCACACCGGAAATGGTGGCGGGTCAACCCCCATTTGACGAACTCGCGCTGCAAATTAAAAGAGAGCTGGAAGGTAAGATCTTTGTCGCTCACAACGCCCGCTTTGACTATGGCTTCATCAAAGCCTCATTCAAACGCCTAGGGCTAGATTTTCGGCCCAAGGTACTTTGCACCGTCAAACTATCTCGACTGCTTTTTCCGCAGCAAGCTCGGCATAACCTAGACACCATCATCGCAGCGCATGGCTTGACGGTCAGTGCGAGGCATCGGGCCTTGGGCGACGCCGATTTACTGCTCCAATTTTGGCGGGTGTGTGAAAAGACTTTTGGCCCAGCGCGCTTGCTTGAAGCGATGAACCAATTGCTGGGCAGTGTGAGTCTTCCGCCCAATATCAGCCAATCCGTCATCGACGCGATTCCAGACACGCCGGGTTGCTATATTTTTTATGGTGAGCACCACGCCCCTTTGTACATAGGTAAAAGTATCACGATGCGCAGCCGCGTGATGAGTCATTTTCAAAGTGCACTGACTGTGCGCAAAGAAATGAAGCTGTCCCAACAGGTTCATCACGTCGAGTGGATCGAAACAAGCGGCGAATTGAGTGCTTTGATTTTGGAGGCCAAGCTCATCAAAGAGCGCATGCCCAGCATGAACGTCAAGCTTCGCCGCTCCCAAGACCTGTGCGCATGGCAATTGAGCCAAGAACCCTCGGGTCTTCACAGGCCCACGCTCATCACGCACAAGCATTTACAGCCTGGCTTTCAGGATAATTTGTACGGACTTTTTTACAACAAGAAAGAAGCGCTGGGTTACTTGGGCGCCGTCGCTAAAAAGTACCAACTTTGTGAAGCTTTGCTGGGCTTAGAAAAAGTGGAGGAGGGCAAACCTTGCTTTGGTTACCAAGTTAAACAATGCCAAGGCGCGTGCGTTGGTAAAGTTTCATTGGCGGTGCATAACCTGAAGTTACAAACAGCACTTCAGCTTTACAAGGTACCAGTGTGGCCCTATGAGGGTGCGATTGCAATCAAGGACGGCAACAACATGCTTGTAATCAACAGATGGTGTTACTTAGGCATTGCCAACGACCATGATGAGCTAAGTGATATCGCCCAATCAGAAGACTTGGATTTTGATCTTGACATTTACAAGATTGTAAAAAAAGCCATGGCTGGTTCTCACAAAGCCAGCGTAATTAAGCTTTCTTGTCCTCAAAGCGCGGCAGTCTCATTTGACTAGACAGCATAATTTTTTCAATGTCTGAACCTGTTCTATCCCGTATCGGTGCATGTGCTGTTCAAGATGAGCTACGCCATGTGCGTGCACTCTTGCAACTTGAGCAAAAGGAAGAGCAAGCGCAATTCAAGCTAAAAAATGCCAGTGCCAGCATCAAGGAGCGACGCCGGCGCGGCCTGACCTGGTACCCCGTTAACATCACCCAAGAAGACATAGGTTTTGGTGGCAAGGTGGTGCTGGAGTTGGAGCGCCCTGCGCATCGGCAAGACCTGCATTTGTTTCAGGTGGGGGCGAGTGCTGCTGTGTTTAGCAACGCGCCCGGCTACTCAGGACCTGACCGGCCCGTGATCAGCGGCGTGGTGACCAGCGTGCGGCGCAACAAACTTTTACTGGCCACCACCAAAGACACGCTGCCCGACTGGGTAATGGACCGCAGCGCGCTGGGCATTGACCTGACGTTCGACGAGGTGAGCTACCGCGAGATGAGCCAAGCCCTAAGTGCAGTCATCGGCGCACACGGCAACCGATTGGCCGAGCTGCGCGATGTATTGCTAGGCGCTAAGCTGGCCAGCTTTCGCGAGCAAAAAACCGACGACTTGTTTTACCCCAGCCCGCTCAACGACTCGCAGCTGGCAGCTGTGCGCCATGTAGTCTCGGCGCAAGACGTGGCCATCATCCACGGCCCGCCTGGCACGGGCAAAACTACCACGCTGGTGCAGACTATTTTAGAAACCATTCGGCGTGAGCGGCGCGTGCTGGTTTGTGCCCCCTCCAACACTGCCGTGGACCTTCTGACTGAAAAGCTGGCCGAGCGCGGTGTCAACGTAATCCGCCTGGGCAATCCCAGTCGCGTGTCGGACTTGCTGCTCAAGCACACGCTCGACGCCGGGGTGATGGCCCACGCCAGTTACGCCAAGATGCATGCGATGCGCCAAACCGCTGAGCAGCACCGAGACATGGCCAGCGAGCATGTTCGCAACTTTGGTTTTGAGGAGCGACAGCACCGCCAATGGTTGAGAGAAGAAGCGCGCACGCTGCGCCAAGCTGCCGACGACTTGGAGCGCTTCATGACCGAGGACGTGCTCGAATCGGTGCAAGTCATCACCTGCACGCTGGTGGGTGCTAGCCACCGTCACATTCGCCACTTGAGCTTTGAGACCGTCTTCATCGACGAAGCAGCCCAGGCCTTGGAGCCGGGTTGCTGGATTCCCATTGCCAAGGGCCAGCGCCTAGTGTTGGCGGGCGACCACCACCAACTGCCGCCAACGGTGAAAAGCGAAAAAGCGGCTCGAGAAGGACTGCGCGAAACCCTGTTTGAAAAGTGCATCCAGCGGCAGCCAGATACAGCCCGCATGCTCACGATGCAATACCGCATGCACGCGCACATCATGGGCTTCAGCTCCGAGAAGTTTTATGGCGGCCAACTGGTGCCGCACCCCAGCGTGCGCCACGCCAACTTGGCCGCTTACGACCCGCGCTTTGCATTCGACTTGCCAGTGGAATTCATCGACACAGCAGGCTGCGAATACCATGAAGTGGCCATTCCCGAAAGTCGGTCAACTGCCAACCCCGAGGAAGCACATTTGTTGTTGGAGCGCCTTGCTCGATTGCTCGCGCCCTGCAACTCCACCGAACACGACCAGCGCCCGCTGACCATCGGCGTGATTGCACCGTACCGAGCACAAATCAATTATTTAAAAGACGCCATCGAAGACAGCGCCGTCCTGAATGATTTATTGCTTCAGCGCAGGTTAAGTGTGGGCACCGTCGATTCGTTTCAGGGCCAGGAGCGCGACATCATTGCAATCACATTGACACGCAGCAACAACCAAGGCGAGATTGGATTCCTATCTGATATCCGCCGTATGAACGTGGGCATGACCCGCGCACGGCGCAAATTGCTGCTGGTAGGCGATTCGTCCACGCTGTGTTGCCATCCTTTTTTTGTGGAGTTGTTAGCTTATGTCAAGCGCATGGGAGGCTATTTTGAGCATGCGAGAAGTAGCAACAGTTTTTTAAAAACAGATTACAACTAATTAAAAAAAATGATCGATTCAGAATACAGAATTCTTTTTGTTTGCATGGGCAATATTTGCCGAAGTCCCACAGCAGAAGCTGTCTTACACAAAAGGCTTACTGACCAAAAACTCTTGCACATTGTCAAAATTGATTCGGCGGGGACACACAACTTCCATCCCGACGCGCCACCGGATGAGCGCAGTCAAGCGCATGCACTCAAACGTGGCTATGACTTGTCAAATTTAAGGGCCCGACCCGTTGTTGAAAGTGATTTTGAGGAATTCGATTTGCTGTTGACCATGGACTGGGACAACCGAGCTTTGCTGGAGGATAGATGCCCAGCAAAACACGTTCACAAAATTCGGGGTTTGGCTGAATTTTTACAAACAACTCAGGCTTCAGTCATACCTGATCCTTACTATGGTGGAGATCAGGGATTCGAACACGTACTGGATTTGATAGAAGAGGCCAGCGAAGGTCTGATTAAATTCATTATGCAAAAGGCCAAGAAATGAAATCTATGAATTCAGCGGTTATAGAGCTTCGAATATTTTTAACTGGATTTAGGGATTGAGCTAACTGGATTTTGAAAATAGTTTGCACGCAAGGTCACAACAAGAGTATCCCGATAGCCTGATTCTGCTAAAGGTTGTATCGGTGTACTTTCGTGAATCATCCGTGCATCATTCAGCAGCAATAAGGACCATGGTTCAGATAGAGTGAATCTTTCACCGTGTGGGCCATCGGCTTCAAAGACACGGGTTTCGCCACCCTTAACGCCATTTCTATTCACCAAAAATACAGCGACCCAATCGACACCATCTCGGTGGGCACCTTCTGGTGTAGGTCTGCCAATTCC
>Ga0315906_10004655_pt1 | contig 17500 bp, 26 predicted proteins | sample LakEriMetagenome_4_FD_203526 | JGI IMG/M metagenome (GOLD analysis project Ga0315906, IMG submission 203526) | Freshwater fungal communities from buoy surface, Lake Erie, Ohio, United States - Buoy 2 MA122 | ecosystem: Environmental > Aquatic > Freshwater > Lake > Lake biofilm | place: USA... | reverse complement strand
ACAATGGCAATTAAGACTCAATCTGAATTATTAGCCCTTTCAAGTGCTAACTTTCCCGACAATACAACCGCAGAAATCACCCCTGAAAAACATAGAGAGTGGAATAGCGATGCAATAGACTCCATGTTTGTCATCGCAGGCCGAACCATGACTATTGCAGACTATAACACGGCAAGGACTGGCAACAACCTTGTACCGGGCTGCAATTATCGCTTTTCTCAAATCAACATCCCTGCAATGGCTGGCAATCCATTCGACTTGATTGTTACTGCCTTGACCAATAGCACTATTTCTGATTGGGGGTTTATTGTTTCTTCTGGTTCATATATCAGGGCATTTGTTCCTCAGGATATGGATGAGGCAGACATTAAGGTTGCAGAATATCAGACAACATCGCCAGATACGGCAGCAAGTTTTCAAACCCTTGCAGCCGTAGGTTCTTACTTTAATTGGACCGAGGTGCCTGTTCAAGTTGAAAACAACACCCGCTTTCTGATTATGCACGAAAGGGTTGATTCAACTAATGCCAATACACCATTAGCCCATAATATTGAAGGAGAGTCTATATTCGCCCAAAAGTTTGTCGGATTTCACCCGACTGACTCTACGGGTTATGAGCCGACCTACTTTTATCCCGATAATGGAAATCAAATCTTTTATGGACCATCCTTTGCCGACGCAATAAATGAAGTTGGATTTGTGACGGACATAATCGGAAGCCAAATCAGCGACATTGCCAATGTAAGAGTAAACTGGCATAAAGTCAATACAACTATTTTCGGAATGGTAGCTTTCGATGCTGTGTTTAACTTGGGCTCAGGTGGCGACCCTTGGGTTACCTTTACTTTACCTCATGCTGGCCCAGGTGCCTTATCAGCACAAGTTATTGACTCGGTAATTGGTCACGGCCATGCGATTGATACAAGTACTTTCAATCATGTTGTGTTGGTTTCAGTAACAGGAGTTTCCTCAGGATTAAATCCTCATCCCCACGGTAGGTGTACTTTGAACTTGATTGGCAACCACAACAATCCAATCAATGTTCGTGTTGAATTTTCGTTCAGCTATTCAATTCAGCCTTACGCATAATGAACCAACCGCAACCATTTGTCCGATTTACCGACCACAACCTGATGGACTTTGCCGCAGGGTTGGGCATGGGCTTAAACTTGCCGAAAACCACACGGATTCGGGAAATAGAAGCACAGGAGGGTAATGCCTTTATTGCCTATCCATTCGGCTTCTATCAATTATCGGGCGATTGGTTCAGTAGGTTCGCCAACGATAACGACTGGCAGCAGACAGGGCCGTGTAGACTTGCACCTTTGCAAAGGATTCCCGATTTAAGCAAGTTCGAGCAAATGGCCGTGAATTACCTGAAAGCGGTTATCAGCATTATAGTTGATTCAGACGATGCCACAATAATCACGACGAATGCGACAGGCATATTACCTGCAGGCTTGCCTTACACGCTTAATGCAATAGACTACACGGCCGATTTATTCGAGGTTGCGCTAATCAACACGACAGGCCTCAGAGATGTTCATTTGTTGGGCGAAAAGCAGTATGGCCAATGGAAGGTTCAGATGTTTATTGCGACTGAACCAACGGCCATAACTGACCTTTACGACATCTACATTACGGCAATGAATGCCACGCTGCCATTGGAAGTGGATATGAACGGATTCACATTCCAATCGGTTTTCCTTGACTTAGACTTTTGCGACTTTAGCGCACCGCCATTACAGGAATACTTTTTACCCGCAAAGCAGGGCGATGTGTTCCAAATCAATATTCCGGTCGAAGGGACCAACTTACCGGAGAATGGCGAGTTATTTGTAAAGTTAGTTGATTGTAAAGGCGATGATTTGCCGATGCAGTCGGAGATTGTTTGGCCGGAAGATAATTGTATCTCAATGGTTATGCCCTATCAGATTACCGGTGGTGTTGAGCCTGAATATATTTCTTGGGGGACTTTTGCTGCTGATTTAGACAAGGATTTGGTTTTTTGGTATGCCAATCAAACTGCTAATTATACCGGGGTAACCGCAAATCTGCAAACATCAGAATCTCTTTTGGATGAGATAATTACATTGCCTGCCAATACGGTGACCACAACCGACCCGCAAGACTTTATCGATGCGGTTGCTGCCTTAGATTGGCCCGATGGCATTGCGGTTTCGGGAGAGGTTTTTATGGATGGCGAAAACGAAAGGGTAAGGCTTTTCTTTTGTTTTGATTCATGTCCGGAAGGCTTCAATGCAATTCAAGCCGGAATATTTTTTGAAGGGAGTGCGCTGTATAGTTACTATGCATTTCAAGAAAGCCTAACCGCTACTTTCCAATTTCCGACCCAATACCAAGCAAGCCTAACCATACCGTTCACGCTGCCGGATGGCACCTACAAGATAGCCATTACAGACAATTACACCGGGGCGGTCTATTGCTTTAGCAACATCATTCAGGTGGATTCAACGGATGAGTTCAGCCAAATAATTCAGTTTCAGGGCAATAACATTGCGGAAGGATTCGAATACTTTAACGGTTGGTTTCAGCAGATCCGAATGGGAATCAACGGTGCCGGACCTGAATTTGAAAATCAGGTATCAGTTTATCGGGATTCCAACGGAAATTCACGAAGCACCTCGGTACGAACCGATTTAATCTTAAATTTGCACACGGATTGGATTGATGACGAAACGCTGAAAGCCCTGCAATCTGCCACGAATCACAGGACTTTTAATGTAGGAACTCAGTCCCTTTATGTTACTGATTTCGAAGTTAGCCACAACCAAGACTTCAGCACAATAACCTCTTATTTTGGTTTGGCCCAGGTCAAAATCAAAGCGAAAAAACAGAACTATCAGCCGATAAATCAAGGCTGCGTAAACTGCTAATAATCAATGAATTTTAATTGCGGTGAAGACAAGTGCTACATCCAACCTCAATGCGACTCTGAATTCAGTAGCCGCATTATTGCGATTGCACTCGTCAGAAAAGATTACCCTGTAAATAAAACCAACTCAGATACCTTTTTGGGTTCAATTTGGTCGGGAATGCTAACCGGGGATGTAAAAACAATCCTCAATATTCGGGGTTCTAAAGCCCGTCCTGAAACTGCTGAACTTGGTGGTTTCGGAAATCAGTCTATCAAAGTAGGCAACACAAGCCACACTATTGAATACGTAGACCAATATATCAAAGAGAATCAGGACTTCTACAATTCAATCAGAAAGGCCGGAAGCCGTTATGACCTGTACTACTTTACCAAAGAGTTGATATGGGATGCCTCTGGGTCTACCATTACAATCTATGGTGATGCGGTCCATACCGATGGCCCGACTGACCTTCTCGAAGGCATGGTTACCATAAAGTGGATTCAGAAGGGTTCGCCTTTGGCAATTTTTGATGACTATGATTCAGATGACTTCCTTGAAGGACTGTACTACTATCCAAGTTCAGGAAGCAACCAACTAACGATTACCATCAATGTTGATGACTCTAAGACTGAGAGCATTGGTGCTGTCTCTAACAGGTCGGTACAAACGAATTGCAGTATGTTCTACTCAGTGGATTACATTGAGCCGGGATATGAAGACTTCTTCGAGTATTCAATCAACCAAAACGGAGGGGCAGGAATGCTTACCATTACAACGCCTGCCGAGCAAACAGGTGCCGATACTTTCACGATGAAAATCAAGTACACCGGAACTTGCTCTGATTGCTTCTTCGGTTATATCGATGTTACGGTAATCTGCACAGGCCTTTAATTCATTAGCCAACAAAGATTCAAATGCTGACTCAGGAATACATTATAGAGGTTCTCAGGAACCCGAAAAAGGTAAATTTCCAAACAGACTTTCATGAAGAAGTTCGGGAAATCTATGAACAACTGGAATACCACTTTGATGATGACTATCCTAAGAAGCTACTTGAATCGACACGGCCAAATGAAGAAGGTTGGATGAAATTGGAACGGGAGCGGGTATGGGAATGCCCCTCCCGGGTTCCAATTAAGAGAGTCGAAAACCTGCTGAGCAAAATCAGGCAGGCAGATGATTTTCGTATTAACTGGTTAGAAAATGAAATCGAAACCGGAATCGCTCAGGATAATTCATTCAGGGATTATTGCGAGTATAAATTACCGGTGTACAAATCACTTGAAGACTGGCTTTTCCAGACCTTTCAAAAGTTCTACCTGTCCGATCCAAATGCTTTGATTTGGGTTGCGCCTAAATGCGATGACATCCGTGAGGGGATAAATCTTGACAAACCATTCCCTCAGATAATTGAATCTGAAGACATTGTCGAAATTGGCGATGATTACGCTATCTGGCTAATCGAGCATGACAAATCCAAAGGCTACCGTTATTTCGGGGCGCAGGATTCAACAACATTCTACTACGTCACGCTAAAGGACCGGACCGCTGACACAGATGCAGTCCTCACGATTGATGCTTTTCCCAACTTCACCTCTTACCCGATTCATTCAGTTGGTTCGGTTGTGTATGAAGTCGAAGACTACAACATCATTTTTGAATCAATTCTTCAGGCGGCCATACCCGAGTGGAACCAGGCACTCAGGAGGGCGGATGACAATAACATACTTTGGATTAAACAAGCCTATCCAAAGGAATGGGAATACAAGTCGGCAAGCTGTAAGACCTGCAAAGGGTCAGGCCGGGGCAAAGGTTCGGAAACGACCTGCAAATCCTGCAATGGCAGCGGAAACGATGTGGTCGAAACACCATTTCAAAAGATTGTTATTTCCATCCCGAAAACAAATGCGCTGACAAACGAAAATCAGCTAACAAATATACCGACGCCACCTGCCGGCATAATCGAAAGGGATTTGGCCACGATTAAAGAGTTCGGAGTCGAGATTCAGCAGCGATTATACAACGGCATGAGGGCACTTGGTTTGGAATACCTTTTTGAAAACCCATTGGCCGTATCCGGTGAAGCTAAGATTCAGGATAAGAAAGAGGTGCATACTTTCCTCTACCAAGTTGCAGTCCATTATGTAACGGTTTATTCATGGGTGGCCAAAGAGTTGTATCTTCAAAAGTATTCAGTCCTTCCAAACCTGGTGACCGATGAAAGGATAGACCAAAACCTTCCGAAAATTACCATCCCGACCGACTTTGACATCTATACCGCTGCGGAAATTGCTGATGCTTTGGCGATGGCCCGGGATAAAGGTTTTGGCCCTGAAATCAGCAATGGTCTTGAAAGGGATTTGCTGATAAAGCAATACGGAGAGGGCAGTATGGCGGTGAAGAAAAACGAGATTAGGCAAAAGCTGAATCCCTTGCCGAATTACAAACCGGATGAGATTGCGCTGCTAAAAGAATCCGGATTGGTATCTGATGAAGATGCGATGTTGGCGGTGAAAATTGACTACTTCACAAACCTTTTGGCGGCACAGGATGACAAGTGGTGGGAAAAGGACTTCCTTCAAAAGAAAGCCGACCTTGAGGCATTAGCCAAAGCCGAGGCCGAAAAGATTTCACAAAAGCAGATTGGAAGAGTTGATTTCGGATTGGGTGCATGACACAAGAAGAACTAATCCGTAAAATTGAACTATTGCAGGAGAAACTGGAATCCGATTTGGAAGCCAAGTACCCAGCAATTTTCAAAGACCTGTATCGTGAATTGCTCGAAGTTACCGCACCGATCCGATTTGGCGGTTCTGCAGATACAAGGGCAAAGCAGCTTCTTGAGGTGGTCAAACTGAAAAAAAAGATACTGGCTACGATTGGCAACAATGCGGCCTACAATGAGGCCATAAAGACCTTTACCGATGGATACAAGGAGCTGCGGGATTTGACCGATGAATATTTCGGCAACTTGGTCTCTACCTACAAGCCCAAACAAGACCTTTATGATGCACTGGTGAAAGTCAGCATCGAAACCACAAAGGATGCCTTGTTAGGTTCGGGAGTTCAGGCCGCACTTGCCGACCCAATTACATCCTCGCTTATTTCATCGTTGAGCAGCAAAGCGAATAAGACAAGTTTTGAGGTGCTTCTCCGGGATTTAATCAATGGAACACCCACAACAAAACCAATCCTGCAATCGGAAATCAAACGATTGGCAGGGGATAGCATGATGATATTTCAGCGGTCGTACATAGATGCCGTAAGCAGTGACCTGAACATTTCGTATTTCATTTATTCGGGAACGGTCATCAAAACCACAAGGCCATTCTGCCGGGATAAGGCAGGCCGGATATTTAAGAAATCGGAAGTTGAAAGTTGGGCCAATCAGAGTTGGAACGGGAAAATGGTCGGAACCGATAAGCAGACGATATTTAATAAATTAGGTGGTTATTCTTGCCGTCACAATTTATTTCCAGCGACAAAAGCACAATATATGATGCAAAAAAAGCGAGAAAATAAATAATAAGAAAAACAAGAAATAAAATGGCCGAAAAGAAATTCCAAAAGAAAGTCGGGAACCGGACGATTAAATTCGGGGCAAAGGGTTTTTCGATTGCACCCGGTACTCCCAAGGGTGATAACTATTGCGCAAGGTCATCCGGCATAAAGAAATGCGCCAAACCACCTTGCCCGAATGACCTATCCCGGCAGGCATGGGGATGCGTGGGCAAAAAGTCCGTGAAAAGTAAAGCCAAAAAGTTTTCAAGAACAAAGTAAATTTGCGAACCATGAATTGCTTAACAAACTATATCGGCCTGAAAAGCTGCAACGCTCAACAGCCACTCAGCGGTCTTTACATCAACGACCTTCCCGGCATGAGCAATGAGTTTCTAAATGCCATTGCAACGCAAGACCAACCTTCATTTATTCAAATGTACGAATCGGTGCAGAGGGTTGTATTGGAACAAATCAAGTCTCAGGTCCGGGCTTCTCTGTATGAGATTGCAGAGGCAACAATGGACCAAAGTTTGTTCTTCACCAAACGGCCAACGGTTTTTACTCAGCAGGTCATCCAACCGACACCTGCCGAAGCGAAATACAAGGGCATTTGGGTTTCGGCTTTTGGGTCGAAGTACCTGCAAATGCGGGTAAATTCAGTTTGGATCTACAATTCAGGCGCAGCAGCGCAATATGTGCCATTAAAGATATTCAGCACTTTTGATTGGTCAGTGCTTTATGAAACCACCATAACAGTGCCATCGGGCTTTTCCGAGGTTGCAATTAACCAGGTAATTGACTTGCAATTTGACGGATTGAATGTCTTTTTAGCCATCGACACGACCGATGTGCCAACGATTAAAAACCCTTGGTTGTCGGATTTATCAGAGTGGGGTGTATCCGATTGCGCCTGTGCAAACAGAGGGCCGAATCATTACTGGAATTATCAGGATTGGACCATCTACCCGGTAACCATGCCGCTAAATGTGGCTTTGCCGGATAAGATAAAGACTGACTTCAATCAGTCCGGGGTGATGTTTAACCTCGAACTGATCTGCTCAACCGAATCCTTTATTTGCGCCAATCGGGAGCACTTAAAAATGTTTATTGCCTATGCTTTGGCTGAACAAATCCTTCTCAATAAGTTGGCAGGATTCAACCAGAACTTCCATGCGACATTTAACCCGGAGCAAACCGAACGGACTATGGTTACTTTCCGGGGCATGAAGGAAAAGGCATTGAAAACATGGGCAAAGTCGGTGAACCTATCTGGTGAAGATATGTGTTTCAGTTGCGGAGATGCGCAATACATCCAGTCAGTCGGAGTAAGGTCGTAAAAAAACCCCTCTTTTTGGGAGGGGCTTTCTTCGGGAATGGATAAGGAATTGCAGGGTTAGGTTTTTTTTCGCTTGCTTGCTTTTGGCTTTTTCTTTTTTTCAGCGGACGGCGGTTCGGTTTCTGCCGAATTCCAGCTTTGAATCATCTCATCTTGGTAAGCTTTGGCATCTTTTTTTTGTTGCCTTACAAATGCAATCAAATTTGACTTTGTAAGCATTTTGGAATACTCCTTTTCATACGCTTCGCATTGTATTTCATAACGAGACTTTTTCACCAATCCTCTTTTTTTCGCTTCTTTTAAAAGTTCAATATCTTCTTCAGAATATTTGACAAGTTCGGATTGTATATTCGGACGCATCGGAAATTCGGGCAATCCCATGTGGGTTCTTAGGAATGCGACAAACTGCATTTCTATTAACTGGCTGCTGGCATTGTAGTAAAACCCATACGGGTCATCTTTTCGTGCTGGTACATCAACTTGCTTGTCCATCACCAATGCCCGAAAAAGTTGCTCGAAATTCTCAAAGGTTATATCTTTTCTTTTCATAGCATTCAGGATTTAAAGATTCTTCCTTAGTTCGGCAATGGCCACATCCAATGCCGCAGTTAATTGGTAAGGGGTGTATGGCATTTCGTTTGTCAGACCTTGCCGCCATTTTTGATGCTGAATCAGGATTTCAAGTGCTTCGGAAAGGGTCATGGCTTGCCAAATGTTTCGTTGTAGTATTGTTCACCTTTTATATTTCCATTTACAACCCATGAATCAACGGCATCCATTATCTCCTCCTTATGCATTACTTTAGCTTGTTCAAATTGTTGTGGCAATATGCGCCCTTGTTTGTTGTACACATCTTCAAGCCACTCCACTGCCGTCAGGGGCCGCTTTTCAGCCCCGTTGCCGTATTTTTCCGCTGATTCGCTCATAGTGTTATTTCGGTTCCTTTTTCAAACTTTACCTCTTCCGGGAACCGCAATGCAAGTTCCTTCAGCTTTTCTTCACTCAGGTCTGCAACCTTAATCATCAGCGCAAAGTCTTTGCGCAGCATCCGGTAAGTAAGCTTGCCGTACTTAACCTCGATATTACCGCCATAGCTCTTTACAAACCTCTGAACCATGTCTAATGTGCCGGCAATGTCCACATAAAAGTGAGTGAATCCGAGGCCGTCAACTGTGTACTCACCGACTGCCAGCAAGTCATTTTTGAAAATTTGATTATCCATTTGTTTTAGAAATAAAGGGGCCGAAGCCCCGGTGAAAACTAAAGTGAAGTTCTAAGTCCTGTTGTTTCTTCGAATATTGATTTTAGCATATCGGAATAAACTCCTGAAAGAGTAGATACCGGCTTTACATCAAGGCCTCTATACTTGCAGATGCGAACATCGTAAGTATCCATGCTATTCAAAGTTACATACATAATGTTTGCAATCCTTGAACCTTTGAACTTTGTTACAAGCGTGTTTCCGTTGTTATCAGAGAAACAAGTTGCACTTGTCATGGCAATAAATTTGTTACCGCCTAATTGAGAAAGAATCTGTGTTGCTGCGTTCATTTTTTTAGTGTTTTAATTTTTGCAAAGATAATACAGCCAATTCGATAATTCCAAAAATATTTTCACAAATAAGGAATTATTTGTGTTTGAACAGTGAAATGTCATTTCTCTCGTAAGCCTTAAATTCAGTAACCACTTGCTCTCCGGAAATAAAGTCTTTCGGAAAGTGATTGTAAACTACATAATTCAAACTGGCCATGTCCATTGGCCTGCCCTTGACATTAACGGCATTTAAAACTATGTCATTTGCCATCATCTGATAAAATTTCAGGGCAATCGAATAGCCGCCACCAACAACTCCGCAATTCAGTAGAGTTAGATGCTTAGATGCTGCGAACCATGATTTGTGATTCCGGTTTTTACAAAAAGGCAATAAATGCCGCCAAAGCCAACCATTAGCAAGGGTCTGACCTTTTTCATAGCCAACATAAAGCTTTGTTGGGTTGATATTAAAAGGATTCTTCAGGACTTCAACATCAGTACCATCAACGCACCATACCATTGTAGTTGGGTTTTTCTGAATGTAGTCCAGTTGAATTAACCACCTAAAATCTACGGGGGTAAATTTTGGGTCAGGGTTATCAATCCTAACAAATTCAGTTGTGCCTTCATTTTCAAATTTGCAATTGGTTAAAATCACCAATCGAATGCCTAAATCTTGGCAGCTATTCATGAGAGGCCTGAGCGCCTCTATTGAATTTGGCAATATAACATTGCGCTGCGGGTCTTTCTCGTAGTTTAAATAACTTGATAGGATATAAGGCTTTTGCATTTTTGAGGGTGATTCTTTAAACGAAAAAAAAGCCTTGCTATCCTTTTGCTGCAATAATCTTCTGCGACTTAAATAAAGTTGAGCCTGCTTATCTGTTCTTGAAGTTCGGTAATTACCTGACTGATCGTGGCAATAAAACAAATGGTCAGCCACATCGATATAAGAGTGCGGCAGTAGTCCTGCATTTTTGGCCCGAATTGCAAAGTCAAGATGCTCGTCACCATAGAGGGCATATTGTATGTCATAGCCTCCTATTGTGTCAATTACAATTTTAGAAACATAGACCATGCAGCCGCAAGGGTTAGAATACCACTTGTGCGCACTTTCTCTTTTTATCAGTCGATTGCCATTTTGAATCCCTCTTCCGACTGAAGAAAATGTGTATGAAAGCAATGGGTAAGGACTGCCAATATAGGGCTTCCACCAATTAGGCGAAGTTGGGTAAGTATCGTCATCGGATAAAAATAGTTCGGTGCATCCCTTTTCAATTAGTAACTCAATGCACTTGTTTTTTGCTCGGGCAATGCCTACATTAGAACTAAACCGATATTCAGCATTTGGAAAAGGCTCATCACTTGCATCATCGACAACAATTAATAATGCTTTTTCCGGCAGCATTGCCTTCCATTTTGCAAAAGTTTCTAAAGCAACTTTTCCCCGGTTGTGTGTTGTAATTGCTACTCCTATCATGGCTGCAATTTAATCTCGTTTAACTCGCACAAATCAACCAATTCCTTTTCGGTCTTTTTCCCGAAGTTCTGCCATTGCCGGATATCGGAAAGCGGTATGGATTCAATTTCTCTAAGACTAACATCATGGCTTCCATTGCCGAGGTTCTTTTTCAGAACCCCGTACAACCTGACCGAGATAGGCAAGTCGATAATGGCTTTATCCCTAATCGGACTTAGCGAGATGTCTTCGCCTGGTGCAATATGGTCGATAATGGATTGGATGAACTTAATCTCCAGTTCCAATTCAGTCTTCTTGACCGCATAGTACGCACTGCCATCTGCGGTCCTGCGGTTGGCGGTAATAAGTTGTAATTCGGCTGCGGTTCTCTTCCGAGTTAGCCGACTTAAAACTTCCTGCCTACTGAATGTGCCTGCCATTGCCTGAGTGTTTAACATAGCCTGAAAGTAAAGTAAATGCCGACATTCCGGCCCGTTTGTATGTTTTGCCAACTGCTGATTCAGCTGCCCAAGGTGTTTTCGGGTTGAACTCCGCAACTGCTCCATAACCATTCGGGAAAATGCGGTCGTAATCCGATTTCCTGCGAAGTCCGGGATTAAAGCTGAAGCCTGCCCACATACCGCCACCGTGCGAGTCGCTGATGCGCTGATATTGCACCCGGTCTTTTGTTCTTCTGATGCTGCCAACGGCAGGATGACCATTGCGGTCGTTTTGATTGCGAATCCAAACCATGCTGCAGTTTGGCACCTCATCAATAACCGACTTTGAGGCTTCGATAAACCCGCTTCTAAAAAATTCCCAGTCGTCTTCTTGAAAAAAAATGTAGTTATTTTTTGCTAAAGAGAACAAAGTATCAATAGCCTTAATTTGGCCTAACTTGGGATTTTTATCTCTAAAATCAACATTATGATAGGTCTGTTTAATTGAAGAAGGAACCTCTTTTCCAGAATCATCCCATACAATAAAATTATCTATGGGATAAGTATTGTATTTGTAAAACGAAAAAAGGGTTTTTTCTAAAAGGTCAAATCGATTACAAGATGTTAAAATTGAATCTATCTTTTCCATAAAAAATTAATAATAAAGCCAGTTCCATAACAGGCTTGCAAGTTTAAAAATGATGGTAATGATTGCGGCCGGGATAAAGAAGTTCAGGAAAATGAACTTTGCCGCTTTTTTTGCGAGGAATCTCATACCAAATAAGCGTTATCGATTAAGGTGAATTGCTTTCCGGCTTTAAAAATAAAAGTATGACCACCAAATGCAATCAGCTGTTTTTCGTAGGCCGCAGCGGTCAAGTTCCGGAATGCATAGATGTTAAGGCTACCAACTTTAATAATAAGGGTTAATAATGAAAACCCGCACCCCCCGCTATCTAATTCAAATTTCCCACCAAATAGAGCAAGAGTTTGAATTGTTGGCCATTCAACGGTGCCAAAATTAAGTGTAGTTTCATTTTTAACTACCTCGCTCAGCGCAATAATCGCCTGAATCAGTTTTTGGTCTTCTGTCCGGGCATTGGCCCAAAGTTCTTTTTCCATTTTGTTTTTGTTTTAACTTGCTGCAAAGCTAAAACCGTTTTTCTTAATTCCAAAAATATTTTTCAATTTATTCAATTTATTTTTGCCCTATGGTTTACAAGTCCTTTGCTGAGTTTGCCAAAAGTCAGGCAATCAATATAATGGCCGTCACCGATGCCGATACGGTTATGCGGGCTGCCGCCATTGTGGTGGCCGGTGAAATCAAGCGAAGAATCGAAAACGAGGGCAAGAACTCATCTGGTAGTCAGATGAAAAGTAGGGCAAAAGAAAAGTACGGTGCTTACTCTCGGTCATGGGGTGAAGTTAGGGCCTCCAAAGGATTTCAAACATCTATTATTGATTTATCGTTTACAAATGATATGTGGAAAGCATGGTTGCCTGTGCCAACTGAAAAGGGTTGGGGTGCTACCTTTATCCGTAAAGAGGAGATGGAAAAAGCGATTAGCAATCAGCGATTATTTGGCGAAATTTTTTCCCCGTCCAAAACCGAACATAAAATCGGATTGGCCGAAATAAATAGGCAATTCAAGGCGATTATGAAACGAAAATCAGCATGAGCAACATTGATTCTTTAAAAAATAAACTTTGCATCCGGATTCCTTTCGTCCATGTCTATGGCGAAGGTCGGGAAATCAGGCAGGATTCATTGCCCGGGGTCGTTTATGTAAACGAAAAAAACCAACCTTGCGCAGTCAATAATAACCTTGAAGGGGTTATTTTTTGGACAAAAAACGGTGCCGAAAAGGCCGGAGACCCAAGTTTCGGCAATCGCTCTGCAAAACGGAAGGTTGTAAACTATACTTTGGCAGCAAGCAGCAAAAGGGATATTTCAGCCACTATTTTGGACATAATAAACAGCCTCGAGTACTTCGATTGGTCGAATGAGTCTTTTGACCAGACTGCAATTGGAAGCGAGTTTTTCGGGCTTAGTCAGGTCAATCTCGATACCTACTTTTACACCATCGAGTTTTCAGTCCTTGAAAATGTCGATTGCAAAGGTTGTTAGTAATACTATTTTTGCGCCATGAATTTGAAGCACTTCAAGTTATCCGAGTTTGATTCACCCGACCTGCCCGGCAGCGGTAGCAATATGAATCCAAACTTCTTGCAGATGCTGGATGAGGCGAGGGATTTGGCCGGTGTTCCTTTTCGGATTAACTCTGGATATCGGACGAAAGCCCATAATGCAAAAGTCAAGGGTGTTAGTAATTCGCCTCACACCAAAGGCTTTGCCGCTGATATTCATGCACCTGACGGAGCAAACAAATTCAAAATCTTGAAAGCCTGTATCATGATTGGCTTTCAGCGAATCGGGGTATATCGAAATTGGATTCATGTCGATTGCGACCCCTCCCTACCAACTCCAACTCTTTGGGTTAAATGAGGCAATTAGCCGAGCAATTCCTGTGTAATATTAAACAGGACACCTACCACTGCATACTTGACCAAGTTACTTATTGGGGGCTTATCCGGCCTTCCGTTCTTCTGTTTGACTTCCGGCAATTCATGGGGCCATTTGAATTTTGGCTCTTTCTTCATGGTTGGCTTATCCTCTTAATCTGGAGGGCGGTAAATGCCGCACTTGACACTTGGAAGCGGGTCAGGGACATGGAAAAACCGGAATGGGAAAGTAATGTCATGCCGCTAATTCGTGCCGAGGCGAAAAGGGATAGAAAGCTATCCGGGTGGCAGAAGTTTGTAAAGTTTCTAAAAGAATTATTCACAATATGAAAAAGACATTATTTACGCTGATTGCAGCCTTTGTGCTTGCCTCATGCGGCCAATTTTCAAAGCCGGAAACCGTACAGGTAACCGAGCATGATTCAGTTCAGAATGGCCATATTATCGCATTGGCTGATGAGGTGAATCGGCTGCATAAGCGCATTGATTCTGTTAATGCCGCCAACCTGCAACTTGCCCGATTGGGACTGCGGCATGACTCCCTGATTGGTGCCAAATCCGAAAAAGCCCAAAGAAGGGAGAACACCGGAAGATTTATTGGCGGTATTTTGAAAGGGCTGATTCCCGGACTATGACATGAAGGCCAATTCGACTTACACAAAGCGGATGCAAGTCTATGCATTCACTTTGGTAAGTCTTATTCTGATTGGCCTGATAGTTGGGTTGGGCTACCTGTACAAAATTGAAAAGATAGCCAATAACGATACCACCTTGGTTCTGATTCTCGGCAATGTCCTTTCGGTTTGGGCCGGAATAACGGCAAAGATTTTCCGGACTGAACCCTACCAAATCAACCAAAACCAACCGCCGCAAAATCCTCACTAATTGCAAAAATACTTTGATTTTTAGGATAATATCTTTAAAAGTATTTTTGCGAAATGGTTTTACCGTTCTCGGCAATCTATTGGATTAATACTCGTCAAGGCATTGCCCGTCAGATGAAAATGCGGCAGTACCTTGAATCCATTTCCCTGACTGATGCCAACGGCAATAAGCCAATCCGATTTGAGGGAAACACCGGCAAACTGGTGCCGCAATGGGTGGATGACTATGAGCGCAAAAATCGGCTTTCGCAGTCGGAAATTGGCTGCTATGCCTCGCATTATATCCTTTGGCGGGAGATTGCCAAATCCGATGTCGATACGGCCCTAATTCTTGAGGACGATTGCCGATTCGACATGGACAAACTCCAAAAGGTACTGACCTATTGGCCGTTTATGCCCCAATTTGAGTTCCTCAATTTCTGCTGCTACTCTTACCGGAATGTGCCAGTGGAAAAGAAGTTGGTAAACCATGCGACTGGATTGGTTCAGGGGCATGGCTATTGGCTGACCCATTGCTATGCTGTTAGTAAGGCAGGGGCCGAAAAGCTGCTCACTCTGATGGCAGTTCAGAAACAGGGATTGGACCATCAACTTGCGGCCAATGCCCAAAAGGAATTAAAGTCTTTTGCATTTGCCTCAAATCCGGCTTTTCAAATTAAATTAAGTAGTTCAATTAATCATACAAATCCATGACTAACTCTGGAATACCGGCTTACATAATGGAAGCCAACAGGAAGGGCGAAGACTTCGTACCTGTGCTTATCGTTCGGTTTAATCCCGAAACTCAAAGTCACTCATCAGTTGAAAAGAAAATCAGAACCCGGCAGGCGATGGTAATCTTTTCAAAGCCAATGTCGGCAAGAAAGCAAAATGAAAAACTGATTCGGCCAATCGACTTCGCTACCGGGGCGGCTCCTGCCAAACTGGATGCTCGCAAGGCTTTATCCCTGCTTTCGGATGATGACTTGATGAAAGCAATGGAGGAAAGAGGGTTGGCCGCAAAAGCAAAAGGCCGCAAAAAGGCAACTGAAGAAGAAAAGCCATTTGTGCCTGACACATCAATAAATGAAATTTTCCCGGGCGAACCAACCGTAACCGCTGAAACTGAATAATCATGAAGAAACTTGGTGAAATGCTGGCCGAATTGTTCGAGGCCGCAGGATATGAGCAAAGCAACGAGAAGGTTGCGGAGATTGTCAAGAACACAATTAGTCTGGATTTGCCCGATGGATTTGAGGCAAAGTTCCACGATACTTTTTACAAACCAGACCGGGCAAAGCAAGTCTTCAAAGCCGAGTTAATGTCGGCTTTTGCCGATAATGCCAACCGTGAACTGCGGGATTTTCTGAAGGCCGAAGGTTTTTCAGAAACCGAAATCAGCGAAATGTCCGGGTCAAAGATGTATCGGGAAAATCTCGTTACCGCTATTAAGAAAGCGACTGAAAAAGCAAGAAGCGAAGGCAAAGGTGGCAATACCGCTGCCATAGAAGAACTGAAAAAGCAACTGGCCGAAGCAGACAACCGGATTAAGGCTGAACTGGAAAAAGCATTGCAGCCTGTGCAGTCGGAAAATCAGGTATTGAAATCCCGTCTTTTGGAAAACCTCGAAGCCAGGTTGTTCGACTTCGAGAACCTGAATGTGCCGAAGCTGACCAAGGCCGCAACCGTGAAAGCTGCGGTTAATGCCTATCTCGATTCGATTGGCGGTGAAATTTCGCTTGATCCGATTTCCGGGACTACGAAAATTCACAAGAAAAATGAAAAAGATGTACCTTTGTATCTCCAAGGTAAGGAAGTGAACAACTTCGATGACATTAAATCGCTTGCTGTTCAAACTCATCTGAAAGATTATCTGATTCAACCGGGTGGCAACGGTGCATCAGGCGGACAAACACAAACTACTACCACTACGGCAACTACTGCCAATGCTGGTGCGCAAAAGCCCAATGTAAACACATTGGCAGCGAGCAACTATGATAAGTTGCTTGCAGGCTTTTCAAACGACTAAAAACAATGTCAGTAAATACGGCTAACATTTGTCCGGCCGTCCTCACTACACTTATCGCTGAGGGCGTTCAGGATGAATCTAAAATCAACACCCGTGCAGGTGTTACCGGTGCCCTTTTGAGTGCCGAAAACCGGACCAGAGGTCCACAAATCAAAGATGCTTATTCAGACGGCCACTCTCGTGCTGTCCGGTTGGCATTTAAACAAAGAACAACTGCTGCGGATACATCCGATGTGAAGGATTGCGGACCGGGTGCCGAGAATCCATACCTTGAGCAAGAGTTCGCAATCGACCTTTATCGCCAGATTTCTTGGAAGGTAAAGGAGTCCACCGTAAGGACTTTGTGCAAGGAGTATTCAGACCTTCAGGCCATTGCCGGAGTAACCCGGTCAAACTCTCCCGTTGGTGCATCTGCATTGCAGGCTGCTTACCAGTCAGGTAGCTTTGTTGCTATCAGGGAAATGGCTCAGGAGTTCATGTATCAGGCTCCCGGTCTTATCGATTCAATCAACAAAGACCTTTTGGCTCAGTTTGCCTTATCAGTTGGAACCTACCAAGGCGGTGCAGCCTCAAACACTTACCAGGTTCAAAACACTACTGCCAACGGTGGTGGTCCTTTGTTTACCGGTATCAGCACATTCAAACAGGATTTGCAAAAAATCGGTTGGGATGGTTCATGGCATATCGTTGGTGGATATGGTGCGCTTCAGCGTATCGTTGAAATCAACGGCCTGAATTTCTGCTGCTCTGCTCTCGGTGTGAACTTTGCTGAAGTTTACAACCCTGCTCAATTCAGGTGGTTCGTGGATAACTTTATCGCTACCGACTTCGGTGACTCTGAAGACGATGCGGTGATTTTCGCTCCTGGCTCAGCGATGTTGATTCCTTACAACGAATATGTCGGGAATATGGGCGGAAAATAGACAATATAAATAGG
>Ga0315906_10004651_pt1 | contig 17523 bp, 12 predicted proteins | sample LakEriMetagenome_4_FD_203526 | JGI IMG/M metagenome (GOLD analysis project Ga0315906, IMG submission 203526) | Freshwater fungal communities from buoy surface, Lake Erie, Ohio, United States - Buoy 2 MA122 | ecosystem: Environmental > Aquatic > Freshwater > Lake > Lake biofilm | place: USA... | reverse complement strand
AGTGATAAAAACAATATTGAATCAACTTGGTTAAAATCCATAATAACAAATCAGTCATGAAGAAAATACTCATCGCCACCTTTGCGCTCCTGCTTCATTCAAGCATAATAAACGCATCCCATTGGACTCTGTCCGATATCAATCAACTTCAGCTTAATGGTGAACGATATATCCATCCATTGGCATTCAAGACCTTTCAGCTTGACTTGGCTGGATTCCGTGACCAATGGAAGTCGGCCCCTTATATCGACTCGGCAACACCAAGCAACGGGTTACTTGTTGATATACCCATGCCAAACGGCGACATGGCATCATTTCGTGTTTTTCAAAACAACCTATTGCCAAATGAGCTGATGGGCAAATATCCTGGGATTGTTGCATACTCCGGTCAAGGCGTTACTGATCCACATGCATTTGCCATGTTTGATTTCACCCACCAAGGGTTCCATGGTATGGTTCTTACTCCAAACGGCACCTATTTTATCGATCCCGTTACCTTGGTCGACCATGAGCATTATTTGGTGTACTACAAACGTGATTTTGTGACCACCGAGCCTTTTGAGTGCTTAACCGAATCCGTTACACCATCTATTGAAGACAGCAAACCTTTTGAATTGAACGATGCTGTGCAACGCTCGGTTGGTTCCCAATTGAAAACATATCGCCTGGCCATGGCCACTACAGGCGAGTATTCTGCATTTCATGGAGGAACCAAACCCTTGGTGCTTTCAGCTATCGTAACATCAGTTAACAGGGTGTCGGGAATTTACGAAAGGGAGCTTGCCATCCGGCTCACTTTGATTCCCAATACAGACACCTTGATTTTCCTAAATGCCAATACGGATCCTTATACAAACAATAATGGTGGCACCATGCTTGGACAAAACCAGACTACAATCACCAATTATATCGGAGGGTTCAATTACGACATCGGCCATGTGTTCAGTACTGGTGGCGGTGGTATTGCCGGACTAGGAGTGATTTGTAACTTCTCCAACAAGGCTCGTGGTGTTACAGGACTTGCCACACCGGTTGGTGATCCTTTTGATGTGGATTATGTTGCCCATGAAGTCGGTCACCAATTTGGTGGAAACCATACTTTCAATTGTGAAGTTGGAGCCTGCTCCGGTAATCGCGCCTTCAATGCCGCATATGAGCCGGGTAGTGGAAGCACTATAATGGCGTATGCCGGCATTTGCGGAAACAACAACCTGCAGAACAACAGTGATGATTATTTCCATGCAAAAAGTTTTGATGAAATCATCATTTACACTACCACTGGCTTTGGCGGAACTTGTCCTCAAGTCACACCAACCGGAAACACGCCTCCGGTCATCAACCCCATCCCTTCACGCGTCATTCCTTATTTGACCCCATTCCGTTTGACCGCGGATGCCTATGACCCCGATGGTGATCCCATCACCTATTGCTGGGAGCAATATGATCTTGGTCCAGCTGGCACATGGAGCGCTCCCGTTGGTAATGCTCCCATATTCCGCTCCTTTGACCCTGTTACCACACCAACCCGGCTATTCCCACGTCTTTTGAATATTTTAAATAACAGCCAGAGCATTGGAGAGGTGAAGCCATCGTATGCACGAACACTGAATTTCAGACTGACTGCTCGTGATAATCGATTGAATGGTGGTGGTGTTACAAACAATGACACCATGTTTCAGGTACAGGTGATCAACACGGGACAGGCATTTGCCATCACATCTCAAAATGTAACAGGCGTGGTTTGGGCTGCCGGCACCACAGAAACGGTAACCTGGGACGTGGGTGGCTCGGATATCGCTCCAATCAACACCCCTTTGGTGAATATCCTGTTGTCAACCGATGGTGGTCAAACTTTCCCAACGGTTCTGGCAAGCCAGGTCCCCAACAATGGATCTTATTCCCTGCAGGTGCCATTTGTCAATACATCAACTGCGAGGGTAATGGTTGAAGGTGATGGAAACATTTTCCTTGACATTAATGACAAGAATTTCACAATAGGAATCACCTCGGTTCAGGAACAAGCCAATACGCTTCCTGTTGAACTGCTTCCTAACCCCGCATCCGATTTGTTGGAAGTCAGGTTTGATGGTACATATGCGGAACATCAGCTCATGCTGTTTGATGCGCAAGGTCGCAAGGTGCTTGATCGCTTGCTGATTGGTTATGCGGCTAAAATTGATGTTTCTGGCCTCCCACGCGGATTTTACACCTACAGGGTGTCCCGTGTGGATGGTTCCGAGGCAAATGGAAAGCTGATTCTGAACTGATCGATTTCTAAAAGTCGATAATGATACCAAGGGTAGGTAGCACGTTTCCGCTTTCATCCTTGATGAAATAGGTTTGGTATCGTGTTGGGTCCGAAGGGTTCTCCACTGGTTTGCCATCAGTTCCTGTTCGAACAAACAGGATGTCAGGTTCAGTTGATTTGAAGTTGTAGAGGTTCTCGATGTCCAGATAAAGGTTGATCGACCATTTTGAGAAAAACCACGACTTATCGACGCGTATATCCAATTGATGGAAATCAGGCACGCGCAATGTGTTCAATTTGGAATAATCGAGTATCCCTTGGCCGGTTGCATCCCAGTTGGATTTCAATGCGGATGTGGCTTCATCCCAAGGAGTGTAGGGTCTTCCGGTCACATACCTCCACTTCAAACCTGTCTCCCAATTACGGTTCCATTTTTTCCCGGCAGTTATGGTGGTAAAGACCCGATTGTCCCAGGATGATGGAACGAAGTTGTCATCCCCGGAAGTGAACTCGCTGCGGACAAAGGTCAATGCCATGATTCCGTACAAGCCGGTTGCAGATCTTCGTTGGGCCATAAGTTCAACACCAGTGGCTTTGCCTTCAGAAACAGGAATCACCAATTCGTTACCTACGACTCCAAACTCCGATCCGAGGTTGGCAATGCTGATGCCTTTTGAAACCGACAAGGGATAATTGGAGTATTTTTTCACAAATCCTTCAAGAGTGATCTTGGATGATTCGTCAGGATTGAATTGCAGTCCGCCCACCAATTGTTCGCATTTTATATACATGGCTGCATTCCTATTCAACAATCCATCTGTTTCATTCCCGAAACCCAAAATACCATAGGAGGGAAGCTGGTAGTAGATCCCTGCATTGGTATTGAAGCTGATTCGATTGCTGATGCGAAGTGATGATGCGATCCTGGGTGATAACTGATCCAATGGGTTACCTGTTTTACTTGAGTAACCTGTGGCATCAGTGCGAATCCCTCCGGTCAGCTGAATTTTGTCTCCAAAAAAATATCTTGTAGCGGATGCGAAAGCTGCATACTTGATCAGTCCTACATCCGATCCGAACTTTATGTAAGATGCGCCATTTGGAGTTTGTTGGCTGTTGAATCCATCCACATAATATGACGCTGATTCGATCCCGAAACCACTGTTGATTCGTACGCCTGAAACCGTGAATGTCCTTTCCACTCGCAACTTGGTTTCAGCTTCGCTGGATTCATAGCTTGAAAGCTGGGCAGAGGGGTCTTCCTTTCGGTTTTCAAAATATTTTTCTGAACCGTTGAAGAGTTTATTCGTGCTGAGCACAATGCTTGTCAGTCCGTTGTTGCCGTATCTTTTGTAATTTACTCCAGTGGTGTAATTCCATTGTCTGTATTCTGGAATAGAGCTTAGAAAATAGTCGTTGCGTTCCTTGGTTTCCTGGTCATCCACGCCCTCGTTCACTTTTTCATTTAATACAAACACATCATATCCTCCCAGGCCAAGCCAGGTGATTTCGTTTTTTTGATCGAACCGGTGTGTCACTTTGAATTGCACGTCGGTAAAGGTTGGAAGAAAGGGGAGCTTGAAGGCCGCGAATAGGAACTGTAAATAGGACCTGCGCGCAGAAAACAAATAATTTGTTTTGGGTGATAGGGGTCCGTCAACTGTGATACCGGTTTCGGCCGATCCGATTGAAAATCGCATCCCTGATTTTTCCCGGTTTCCTTCATTCTGTTTGAAATCCATTACAGAACTAAGAGCATTCCCCCTGTTTGCTGGGAAGGCACCCGAATAAAAATCAACCTCCCTTATGAAATCCACATTGATGATGCCCACCGGGCCGCCGGTTGATCCTTGTGTTTGGAAGTGGTTGATCACCGGTATTTCTATTCCATCCAGATAAAACTTGTTTTCGGATGGTGATCCACCGCGAATCACAATATCGTTTCTGAAGCTGGGCGATGATGCCACTCCAGGTAGGGATCTTATTACTTGAGAAATGTCGCGGTTTCCCCCCGGGTTTCGCTCTATTTCCCTGGTTCCTATGGTTTGAAGCGAAACCGGGCTTTCCGCTTTGCGGACAAAGGAGGGGGCTTTGATTTCGACTTCGGCTATATCAAGGGCTGTGGGTTCCATCACAATCTCAATGTATGGGCTTTTCTCCTTGGTGACGAAAGCATCAACGGACATTGTTGGTTTGTAACCAACACAGCTGGTTGAAAGCTTGTGGAATCCTTCAGGTACCTTCTCCAATTTGAAATTCCCTTCAGCATCGGTTGTGGTGCCAACAGATGTTCCTTCTATGGCAACAGTGGCAAACGGAATGCCGACCCTGGTGTTTGCATCTATCACCTTTCCGGTAATAATTCCTTCAGCATAGATTTTAGTTGATAAGGTCATCAACAAGCACAGTATCAGGTAGGATCTCATAATTTAATTGGATTAACTCAATGATAACACTCAAACCTTGAGCATGGTTTAGTGGCTTATCGATCCCTTAGGTCGGTAATGGGTTTTTCGAAGAATCGATATAAAAGGGTGGCGCCCACGATTACGATGAGCCAGAATCCCAGATAGCTAACAATGGATTGTAGTTCGTTTTGAGGCGGGGATAGGTGTGCAAGAACCTGTGCCACCAATCCCAGGTTGATCAGATACATGGAGTAGGAGACAAGTGATATGTGCGTAATGGCTTTTCCGAAAGGGTTTGAACATGATTTCCAATCAGCGAACAAGGGAAGCAGCATTGCAGCCCCCAACCCTGTTGTGCTGAAGTGCCAGGTCATTGCATGGAAGCCGGTTGGATCACTTTTGATGTATTCTTTGCTCACCCAAAAAACAACAAACCCCATGGATGCAAGCAGCCATTTGCTCTTGATGATTTTATGTCGATAGTAATGCATCAGCCATGCAAATAACACACCATACATGATTGCATCCAGTCTGGCGACTACCGTTTTACGGAAGGTGACGTCAAACCAAAACGGATCAAGTTGTTGATTGGAAATGGATAGCCGGTATGTCAAGGGTATTATGAGTAGAGCAAGGATTGACGCCAATACAATCCATTTGCGATTACCTGTGTACGATTTTGTTGCTGCCAAGAAAAGGACTGGGGTGACAATATAGAACCACTCTTCAATGGAAAGACTCCAGGATTCCCAGAAAAAATCGGTGAATGGAGTCATGAAATTGTGAACGAAAAGCAGAAATTTCCAATCAAATGACTCCAATTTGGAATTATTCCATCCCATCCAAGCGAAAAGTACATTCAGTAACAAAACCAAATAGTAAGCGGGAAGGGTTCTGAACCATCTCCTTTTCCAGAACTTGAAAAGGTCGTCCATGGTTCCCAATTCATTTTTTTCAATCAACCTAATCAAAATACCTCCTATCAGGAAACCGCTCAGCACAAAAAACAGTTCCACCCCATCTGGTACACTGAAATAAGGAAACCCGGGAAGCGCTTGCTCAATCAAAAAACCTCCATGGACCAGCATGACGCAAATGATGGCGACAGCACGGAACACGTCAAGTCCGAAAACCCTGTTCTCGTTTGCTAAGCTCTTCATGACAGGTGTCTATTTTGGTGCTTGACGGTATAGGATAACGGAAACAACGGCGAAGACTGCATTTGGGATCCATACCGCGATTACAGCGGGTAGGTTTCCGTTGGTGGCGAATGTGGTGGTCACCTGCATGAACATGATATAGGTGAAGCTCAACAGGATTCCAGATCCTATTTGAAGCCCTATGCCACCTCTGACTTTTCTTGAAGAAAGTGAAACCCCTATGATCGTTAATATGAATGTTGCAAAGGGGAATGCGGTACGTCGATGGCGTTCCACAAGATCGAATTGGATTCCCTCAGCTCCACGCATCCTTTTATCCGCAATGAATGCATCCAGTTCGTCATTGTCGAGCGATGTGATGTTATTGTCGCGGGTTGAAAACTCAGATGGCATGAAGCCGAATGTGGTGTCTTTTAGCGTTCCTTGTTCAATTTGCTCCTTATCTCCCTTGATTTTTCTTACAATCCAGTTCTCGGCCCGCCATGTGGTTTTTGTGGAGTCCCAGATCAATCGATCACTGCTGAATTTGTATCGAAGCTCCAGTTTCTCAAATTTCTCATAAGTGAAACGGAATCCTGATTTCTCGATGGTGTTGAAGCTTTCAAAATAGATGAACTCGCCTGGTTTTATTTGCCGGTGGATGTTCCGGGATTTTAGAACGTAAGGGTTTTTAATATAGGTGTTCTCAAATGCCAGTCGTGTTTTGTTGGCCCTGGGTATTACCCACCCGTTCAAGTAGTACGATGCGCTTGCCAAAACTGCTGCCACCAGCATGTATGGCATAAGCATCCGGCGAAAACTTACGCCGCTTGAAAGTATGGCTACGATTTCGGTTTTAGAAGCCATCTTGGATGTGAAAAATATCACAGAAATGAAAATGAAAAGTGGTGAAAACAGGTTGGCGAAATACGGAACGAAATTCAGATAGTAGTCGAAAACAATAGCGCCAAGCGGTGCTTTCCTTTCAATGAAGTCGTCTATTTTTTCTGAAATGTCGAAGACAATGGCGATTAGGATGATCAGTCCTATGGCAAAAAGGAATGTAGTCAGGAATTTCCTGACGATATATGCGTCCAACTTTTTTAGCAAACGGGTGTTCATCATCAAAGGCGTTGCGACAATCTGGAAATCATTTTGGATTTCCATTCATGGAAATCACCATCAATTATGCGTCTTCTGGCTTCTCGTAGAAGGTTGACATAAAACGATATGTTGTGGAGCGTTGCTATTTGTGCGCCAAGCATTTCTTTTGAAATCATCAGGTGTCTCAAATAGGCCTTTGAATACCCGGAGTCAACAAAGCTTTTTCCATGTTCATCAAGGGGTGAAAGGTCGTCCTTCCATTTCTCGTTGCGAATGTTGATGATGCCTTCGCTGGTGAATAGCATGCCATTCCGTGCATTCCTGGTTGGCATCACGCAATCGAACATGTCCACACCAAGTGCGATACATTCCAGGAGGTTCACAGGGGTTCCAACGCCCATCAGATAGCGCGGTTTGTCCTTTGGTAGGATATCGCAAACGGTTTCCGTCATGGCATACATGTCTTCAGCTGGTTCTCCTACCGACAATCCACCGATTGCGTTTCCGACGCAGTTCCTGGATGCGATGAATTCAGCTGATTCCACGCGAAGGTCCGGAAAAGTACTTCCTTGTACGATTGGAAACAGATGTTGGTCGTATCCATATTTTGGTTCCGAAATTCGCAAGTGGTTTACGCAACGGTCTAGCCAACGGTGGGTCATTTCCATTGACTTCCTGGCAGCCCTTTTTTCGCATGGGTAGGGTGTACATTCATCAAAAGCCATGATGATATCCGCACCGATGGCTCTTTGGATATCCATGGATGTCTCAGGCGATAAAAAGTGCTTTGACCCATCGATATGTGATCTGAAATACACGCCCTCTTCCTTTATTTTCCTTGTATCTGATAACGAATACACCTGATAACCTCCGCTGTCGGTCAAAATCGGACGATCCCAGCCCATGAACTTGTGAAGTCCTCCTGCCTTGACCAAGAGATCTGTACCCGGACGTAGGTTTAAGTGGTACGTGTTTCCGAGAATGATGCTTGCATCCGTATCGTTTTTCAAATCCCTTTGATGAACCCCCTTCACGGTGCCGGCGGTTCCAACTGGCATGAATACAGGAGTGTCGATTTCTCCGTGGCTCGTATGAATGGTGCCAGCCCTGGCCTTTGTGCCTTTGTCGTTGGATTGGAGCTTGAAAAACATTCGTTTAAGCTAAGTTGGAACAGATGTGTTAATATCTTGTCAAAATTAGAAATTTAAATCCTCGAAGCACTTTATAGTTTTGTCACTTCATAACTTAATGATGGTTTTCGGTTTTTCTTGGCTTTGGATACCTGTTGGGTTGGCTTCGTTGGCGTTTCTGGTTCAATGCTACCATCTGTTCTTTCGTTTTTCACGGCTTGCCTTTCACAAGGTTAAAAACAGTCCTTCCTCCCGTGAGCCAGTTTCTGTGGTGATTTGTGCTAGAAATGAGTTGAAAAACCTTCAGGCTCACTTGGAGTCGTTCTTGAGTCAGGATTATCCTGAATTCCAAGTTGTAGTGGTAAATGACTGTTCGTGGGACGAGAGCCAATCCTATTTGGATGATATGGTGCTCAAGCACAAGAATCTCAAAGTGGTGGTAATTAAGGAACAGGAAAAATACCAGCATGGTAAGAAGTTTGCCTTGTCACTTGGTATAAAGGCAGCAAGTTACGATCTGCTGTTGCTCAGTGATGCTGATTGTCTACCCGCCTCATCTGATTGGATCGGAAGGATGTCCTCTTTTTATACCAATGGTGTGGAAATTGTCATAGGTTACGGAGGATATGGTAAATCGCCTGGTGTTTTGAACCGGATTATCAGATTTGACACGTTTTTCAATGGTATGCAGTACTTGTCGGCCGCATTGGCTGGAAGCGCTTATATGGGTGTTGGCAGAAACTTATCGTATAGGAAAACCTTGTTTTTCAAAAACAAGGGATTTGCTAACCACAACCACTTGCTTTCAGGTGACGATGACCTGTTTATCAATGAAACCGCTCGTGCGGGTAATACCGCGGTTCAGCTGCATCCTGACTCCTTTACCTTGTCTGTGGCAAAGTCATCATTCGGCTCATGGTTTCGACAAAAGAGAAGGCATCAAACCACCTCTGAGTTTTATAAATCTTCGCACAAGCTGCTTATCGGCTCCTTGTTCTTTTCGCATTTCCTATTCCTTGCGGCAACCGTTTTATTGTTGGTCCTTGGATTCCATCAGGTTTGGGTCGGCTCTGCCTTAGCGTTATGGTATTTGATCCGATTCATTATATTTGGCATGTCTATGAGGCGACTTGGTGAATTGGATAACCTGTGGATGCTGCCTTTTTATGATATCTTAATCTTGATTGTCTATCCGGCAATAGCCGTAGCCAATATGATCAGTAAACCTAAAAACTGGCGTTAATGTCTGAAGAGCAACAGCAAGTAGGAGCAACCGAGTTGAATCCCAACCTCAGCGAGAAGGCGGTCAAGGACTACGCATTGGTTAAGGATGCGGTTGAAAACGGCGACCAAAAAGCATATGCCGAGTTGATGTCGCGTTACAAGGATTCCATCTATTTTATGTTGCTCAAAATGGTCAATAACCGCGATGATGCAGATGATTTGACCATTGAAGCATTTGGCAAGGCCTTTAGGAACCTGAAGCAGTATACCCCCGACTATGCTTTCAGTACATGGCTTTTTAAAATCGCTACCAATAACTGTATCGATTTCATCCGCAAAAAGCGTAAAATGACGGTATCCCTTGATAAGGGTTTTGACACTGAAGATGGCGGCGAAATGACATTGGAGGTACGATCCAATCAGCCCGATCCGGAGGAGCACATGATGAAAAAACAAAATGTGGTCATGATGCGCGATGTGGTCGAGCGTTTGAAACCACGATATCGCCGTCTGGTTGAGCTTCGTTACTTCCAGGAGAGGTCCTATGAGGAGATTTCGGATGAGTTGAAACTTCCTTTGGGCACAGTCAAGGCACAGCTGTTCCGTGCCAGGGAGTTTTTGTACCAGATCATGAAAAACTCTGGTCACAAGATTTAGTCTTTTCTTATCAGCTTTTCGTGGACGGCTTCGGTATCATTGAAAAATACTTTCCTGACTTGGATGCAGTTCAACGTGAGCGACTTCTTGCTTTGGGCGCCCTTTATTCCGAGTGGAACTCCAAAATCAATGTGGTATCCCGCAAAGACATCGATTTGCTTTTTGAGCGTCATGTATTGCACAGCTTGTCGATTGCAAAATTTATTCGATTCAAGAATGGTACGCATGTGATGGATCTAGGCACGGGAGGGGGTTTTCCCGGAATACCGTTGGCTTTATTTTTTCCAAACACCTTTTTCACACTAGTCGACTCCATTGCCAAAAAGACAATGGTGGTGCAAGACATTGCCAATCGGCTCGGGTTGGCAAATGTGCAGGTTTTAACTTCTAGGGTTGAAAGCATTCGTCAGGATTTTGATTTTGTTGTTAGTAGGGCTACGGCACCCTTGGGTGATCTTCATCGCTGGTCCTCAAAAAACATCTCCAAAAAACAAATGAATGCGATTCCCAACGGAATCATTTGTTTGAAAGGAGGGGACTTGAGGGATGAGCTAGGGCCATTCAAAAACAGGGTGGAAGTTGTTGATTTGACGGAGTTTTTCACGGAGGAGTTCTTCCAAACCAAGAAGTTGGTTTATCTTACCTGCTGACTTTCAGTTATTTATGATAATTAATTAAAACCATTGAATTTGCATGGAATAAATCCTTATTTTTGCACTCCATTTCCAATCAAGGTATTAAGATGAAAAGGACATTTCAACCATCGGCAAGAAAGAGAAGGAACAAGCATGGTTTTCGTGAGCGCATGGCATCTGCAAACGGTCGCCGTGTATTAGCTGCACGTCGTGCCAAGGGACGTCATAAGCTGACCGTTTCCGACGAGGAGACAATGCGTCGTCACCACTAAGCAACAAAGCTTTAATCTCATAAGGGCCGTCTTCATGACGGCCTTTTTTATTTGTATCGGATGATTCCTGCGATTTCCTCTGCTTGCTCATAAAGCCGATGTCCGCCTTCTAGTAAGTGCAGGGTTCCGAAGTGATGGATTTTTTTTAGAAAACGCTTGCCTTGGCTGATCGGGATAAGTGAGTCGGACTTGCCAAAAATCAGATCCGTTCTTATTCCCAAACCATTGATTTTTTCTGCGATTCCAGAAAGATTAGGTATTGTCAAGCGGTGTACCATCCAACTATCGTATACCAGGTTCCTGACTTTTTGATGCGTTATCTGATGTATGAAATAGTTGGCTGTTTTAGGACTGTAGATTCCCAATTTTCCAAATAGCTTAATCATTGAAATCACGCGTGACGGGTCTTTTTTGAAGTTGCCCATCAAAAATCTACCAATCTTGTTTCCGGTCATGAACCGGTATCCTGGATGGTATCGCAATGCATCGGGTGCCAATAAAAACAAATCTCTTAACCCAGGAGGTCCATATTCCACCATGTTCAAGGCCAAGCGGCCACCGAAGCTATGTCCGATGACTGAATAACTTTCGGTTTCGAAGCTGGAAACCAATTCCTGAAATCCCAAACGAAGTTCATCCGCCGTGAAGGCGTCCACATCACTTTTACGGTCATATTGGCTTCCGTGATAAAAAAGTGAAACAGATATGATCTGGTATTCGCCTCCCAACCAATTGGAAAGGTGTATCAGGTCTTCGTATCCTCTGTTGAATCCGTGAAATGCGAATAAGACTTTATTGCCATCACCAGCGTAGTGTGTTTCCCATGTGATTTTAGCTGCCTTAATCAACCGTTTTTTAGTGTCGTACATGGGTTATGAGCATGTGTGAAAAAATACCTTTTCTTTATTTATCCACACATGATAAGGTCATTTTTTTTAATGGTATTTTTACCCATGAGCGTGGCTTCCCCTAAACGCAACTCATAAGTTCTTAAAAAACTAGTAACCAGTATTTTGTATGCCAAAAGATCCTTCCATTAAATCGGTTTTGATCATCGGTAGCGGACCCATAATCATTGGTCAGGCATGTGAATTTGATTATAGTGGCTCCCAAGCTTCGCGTTCATTGAAAGAGGAGGGGGTTGAGGTATCCTTGATAAATTCGAATCCGGCCACCATTATGACCGATCCGGTCACGGCCGACCATGTTTACCTTTTACCTCTGACCACCGATTCAATTGAGAAAATTCTGCAAGAACGAAAGATTGATGCCGTGCTTCCCACCATGGGAGGGCAAACTGCATTGAATCTTTGCAAGGAAGCTGATGAACGGGGAATTTGGAAGAAGTACGGTGTGCGGATCATTGGTGTCAACGTAGCGGCCATAGAGACCACTGAAAACCGTGAGGCCTTTCGCCAATTGATGGTCGATATCGGTGTTGGTGTGGCTCCCTCCAGGATAGCCAACTCGTTTCTTGAAGGCAAGGAAATTGCCCAGCAGCTAGGATTTCCTTTGGTAATCCGTCCATCCTACACACTTGGTGGAACGGGTGCCGGTTTTGTATACAAGAAGGAGGAGTTCGAGGAAAAGCTGATGCGTGGCCTACAGGCATCCCCAATTCACGAGGTGCTGATAGAGAAAGCCGTGTTCGGTTGGAAAGAGTTTGAGCTGGAGCTGTTGCGAGACAATAAGGACAATGTGATCATCATTTGTTCCATCGAGAATTTTGACCCGATGGGAATTCATACAGGAGACTCCATCACGGTTGCTCCGGCAATGACGTTAAGCGACAAGACTTATCAGCATATGCGCAACCTGGCCATCAAAATGATGCGCTCAATTGGCGAATTCGCTGGTGGTTGCAACGTACAGTTTGCGGTGAACCCGGAGGATGAATCCATCATTGCAGTGGAGATCAATCCGCGTGTTTCCCGATCCTCCGCTTTGGCATCCAAGGCCACCGGTTATCCGATTGCCAAGATCGCTGCCAAGATGGCAATTGGTTACAATCTGGATGAACTGCAAAACCAGATCACCGGTTCGACATCTGCATTTTTCGAACCTACGCTGGACTATGTGATTGTGAAAATTCCCAGGTGGAACTTCGACAAGTTCCCTGGTGCCGACCGTTCGCTTGGTTTGCAAATGAAGTCGGTTGGAGAGGCAATGGGTATTGGCCGCAGTTTTGCAGAAGCCCTACAAAAGGCATGTCAATCCTTGGAGATCAACAGACTTGGCCTGGGTGCCGATGGTAAGGGATGGACCCGTGTGGATGATATCGTTCACTCCATGGAAAATCCCTCATGGGATCGGTTGTTCCACATCAAGGAGGCACTTCGATTGGGAGTCCCCATTCAATCTGTGCACAACCTGACCAAGGTCGATAAATGGTTTTTGAATGAGATCCAGCAACTGGTGCAGATTGAAGCTGAGCTTCGCAGATATCAGTTGAATAATATTCCCGCTGATCTGATGTTGGAGATCAAGCAAAAGGGATACTCCGATGCCCAGATTGCACATCTATTGGGTAATGTAACCGAGGACGATGTTTATGATCGAAGAAAAGCCCTCGGAGTAAACAGGGTTTACAAAATGGTGGATACCTGTGCAGCGGAATTTCCATCAAAGACCCCTTATTTGTATTCGACCTTTGAGGCCGCCTATAAGAACGCCGAAGGAGTTTTGTCCAATGAGAACGAATCGGTAATCTCCAACCGAAAAAAGGTCGTGGTATTAGGGTCCGGTCCCAATCGTATCGGTCAGGGAATTGAATTCGATTACTCCTGTGTTCATGGTATACTTGCCGCCAAGGAGGCTGGCTATGAGTCTATCATGGTCAATTGCAATCCAGAAACCGTATCAACAGACTTCGATATCGCCGATAAGCTTTATTTCGAGCCGATTTTCTGGGAACACATCTATGAACTTATCGAGTACGAAAAACCCGAGGGCGTTATTGTTCAGTTAGGCGGGCAAACCGCCTTAAAGCTCTCCGAGCGCTTACATCAAAAAGGGGTGTCGATTATCGGAACATCCTTTGACAACATGGATTTGGCTGAAGACAGGGGCCGCTTTTCCGATCTTTTGAAGAGTTTGGATATCCCGTACCCGCTGTACGGTGTCGCAGAGTCGGCCGAGGAGGCGCTGGTGGTTGCCAACAAGGTTGGTTATCCGGTGCTGGTGCGGCCATCATATGTTCTGGGCGGACAGGGTATGAGTATCGTGATAAACGATGAGGAACTGGAAATCGCAGTTATCAAACTACTGAAGAACTTACCTGGCAATCGTGTGCTGATCGATCATTTCCTGGATCGTGCAGAAGAAGCAGAGGCGGATGTCATTTGTGATGGAACCGATATACAATTCATCGGTTTAATGGAGCACATTGAACCTGCCGGTATTCACTCCGGTGACTCCTATGCGGTCCTTCCCCCGTTTAGTTTGTCTGAAGGTGTACTGGATCAGATGAGACAGTATGCGCGCAAGATCGCCTTGGCGCTTGATGTCCGTGGGCTGTTAAATATCCAATATGCCATCAAGAATGAAAAGGTTTATGTGATTGAGGCCAACCCAAGAGCATCCCGAACCGTTCCTTTCATTGCGAAGGCCCATAAGGTTCCGTATATCAATATAGCCACCAAGGTCATGCTTGGAGCCAATAAGCTGAGCGATTTCAAGATCGATCCCGCCTCATTCGGTTATGCCATCAAGGAGCCGGTTTTCTCATTTGATAAATTCCCCAATGTGAATAAGGAGCTTGGTCCTGAAATGAAATCCACTGGTGAAGCGATCCGTTTCATTGAAACCATCGATGATCCTTACTTCCGCAACCTTTACAAGGAAAAGTCCATGTATTTAAGTCGATAAACAGAATGTCATGCTGAAGCTGTTACTTGTACTTTTGTGCATCTATTTGTTGATTCGTATGTTCACCCGCAACATGGTTGCGACTTCCTTTTCAGAAATGCAGCGAAAGATGCAGGAAGAGATGAAACGACGAGCTCAGCAAGGCAGAGCGCACAACCCCGAAGGTCATGTTTCCGTGAATGGACAACCCAAGCAAAAGAGCGGTGGCAACAGTGGCGAGTATGTAGACTACGAGGAAATTAAATAGCTTTCAACATCCGGATACGATGAAACCAGAACTAAAGAGATTTTTACCACATGTATATGTGACACTTTTCTTCATTGCCATTTGTGCGGTGTATTTCAATCCTGTTTTTCAAGGCAAAGGGTTGAGCCAACATGACACCGAGCAATGGGAAGGCATGGCTAAGGAGATATCCGACCACCGTGAAAAATACAACGAGGAGCCACTATGGACCCGCTCCATGTTTGGTGGAATGCCCGCCTACCAGATATCCGTGCTGTATCCTAATAATCTGATTTCTTATGTCAATAAGTTATTGACGTTAGGTTTCCCGGAACCCTACGGATATGTGTTGATGTCACTGATGGGATTCTACCTATTGCTCATTTGTTTGAATGTTAATTGGAAAATTGCCGTTGGAGGTGCCATTGCTTATGCCTTTTCCTCCTACAATTTCATCATCCTAATGGCAGGTCATAACTCGAAGTTACACGCCATTGCACTGATGCCTTTTGTTCTGGCGGGTGTGGTGTTGGTATTCAACAACCGGTACTTGCTTGGTGGTGCGATCATGTCAATGTCCTTGGCGCTACAGATTTATGCGAACCATTTGCAGATCACATACTACCTGGCTATCGGAATTGCCATTTTCGGATTGATTCAATTCTTTCAATCGTTGAAAAACAAGAAGCTTCCTGACTTTGGAAAGGCTGCAATGACACTTGTGGTTGCTTCGGTTATCAGTGTCTTACCAAACATTACCAGCTTGTGGGCGACTATGGAGTACGGAAAGGATACAACCCGAGGTCCATCCGAGCTCACAACCAAAAAAGTTTCCAAAGGGCTGGACCAGGATTATGCTTTCGCTTGGAGTTATGGTATAGGTGAATCGATGACCCTGCTCATTCCTGATTTCAAAGGAGGTCCATCCAGCTCCGATGTAGGTAAGAAGTCAGCAACCTATGAGGCATTGGTTCAAAATGGTGCAGGTGCTCAAGCATCTCAATTTGTCAGGCAAACTCCACTCTATTGGGGACCGCAATCATTCACCGCTGGTCCTGTATACATGGGGGCAATTGTTTGCTTTCTCTTTGTTTTGGGATTCTTTGTTGTTCGAGGTCCTTACCGTATTTGGCTGATCATTGCAACGGTGTTTTTTATTTTCATGTCTTGGGGTAAGCATTTCATGGTGTTCAATGACTTTCTTTTCCACTATCTGCCGGGTTATAACAAGTTCCGAACGGTCTCCATGGCTCTTGTTTTTTGCGGTGTTAGTATGGTTTTGCTTGGTTTTATTGCGCTACAGCAATTGTTTAATGATGAGTTAAGCTTGAAATTCAAGAATAAAGCTCTTTTTTGGTCTTATGCCATAGTGGGCGGATTATGTTTCTTTTTTGCTTCCATTGGTCCATCCTTCCTTAATTTTAATTCGGATGTTGATGGGCAGTTGGCTGGTCAGGATGGTGCACCTCTCACATGGTTGATAAATGCCATACATGAAGACCGTGCATCAGCTTTGCGTACTGATGCTTTCAGGTCTTTGGTATTCATTTCGCTTGCCTTCGGATTGCTTTGGGCAGCAATCAACCGAAAGATCCAAACCACAGTGACAGTCCTATTGATTGGAGGTTTGACCTTGATTGATCTTTGGGCGGTTGATAAGAGGTATTTATCAGATAGTAATTTTGTTTCTAAGAACAGACTCAAGCAAGCCTTTCAACCCAATGAAGCCAACATGGCCATCATGCAAGACACATCCTTGGGTTATCGTGTGTTGAACACATCTGTTAGCACTTTCAATGATGCATCCACATCCTATTTCCATCATAGTATCGGTGGGTATCATGGGGCAAAGTTGAAGCGTTACCAAGAGCTGATCGAGTTTCAGATAAGTAATAACAACCTTTCGGTTTTGGATATGTTGAACACCAAATACCTGATTGGTAATTCCAAAGAGACGGGCGAGCTGGTCGTGCAGCCCAACGGGAGGGCTCTGGGTGCTGCATGGTACGTGCAGGAATACAATATGGTGGCCAATGCCGATAGCGAACTGAATGCCCTCACTAATTTCGATCCTTCGAAAACCGCCATAGTGGATAAGCGATTTAACAAGGAGCTGGAAGGCCTGAAGATTGATTTGGATTCCACGGCCTCCATCAAATTGGTCGACTATCGCGCCAACCGCCTTCAATACGATACAAGAGCACAAAGCGAGCAGTTGGCCGTATTTTCAGAGATATATTACGACAAAGGATGGAAGGCGTTCATTGATGGTAAACAAGCTCCCCATTTCAGGGTTAACTACGTATTGCGTGCCATGAGGATTCCATCAGGCGAGCACAAGATTGAATTCCGATTTGAGCCTGCAACCTATTACACTGGGGAGAAAATAGCTCTTGCCGGCTCTTTGGTTCTCATTTTGGCATTTGCTGGAATCATGGCTAGGGAGATCCGAAAAGGGTTGAACTCATAATCAAAAACCTTGGCGGCCAAGCGTGCTCTGATCATAACCTACTACTGGCCTCCTGGCGGGGGGGCTGGTGTGCAACGATGGCTTAAGTTTGTAAAATATCTCCATTCCTTCGGTTGGACTCCAATCATATACACGCCTTCTAA
>Ga0315906_10004649_pt1 | contig 17532 bp, 11 predicted proteins | sample LakEriMetagenome_4_FD_203526 | JGI IMG/M metagenome (GOLD analysis project Ga0315906, IMG submission 203526) | Freshwater fungal communities from buoy surface, Lake Erie, Ohio, United States - Buoy 2 MA122 | ecosystem: Environmental > Aquatic > Freshwater > Lake > Lake biofilm | place: USA... | reverse complement strand
CTCTCCTACCCTGTTGGAAGACGTTCCCAGCGATACTAACCTCTTGAAGGAGGAAATCTTCGGTCCTGTTCTGCCACTGGTGTATTACAGCAATTGGGAGAGCATGATAGATATATTGCAATCGGAAAGACCCCTGGCTATAGTATTGTTTTCTGATGATAAGAAAAAACAGCGGGAATTATTTCTAAAAACCCGGTCCGGAGCTTTTTGCATCAATGATGTTAACGCGCAACTATACCATCCAGACCTCCCCTTCGGCGGTGTCGGAAGCAGCGGATTCGGAGCCTATCATGGGTATTATGGTTTCTCCGAGTTCAGTCAATTGCGGTCGGTTATACGCAGACGTTGTAAAACTAATTGGATATATCTTGCTCTTCAACCCTATTCCGAATGGAAGAAGAAATTTGCTAACTTCATTCTCCGATATTTTTAATAGTCCGTGGTACGAACCTATTTCCCCGATAAACTAACTCCTGCGCGTTACGATAGTTTTTTAGCTTCGGGCTGGTTCAGAGGTTCGGTAATGCTGTACAAGATGGATGTTCTCTGCATTGAGAAAGATCTTTTCAGCGTAGTGAATATCCGCCTCAATGTGAGCAATAACAGCATGAAGGCGAGTCTAGCTAAAGTGTTCCGAAAAAACATGGCCAAATTTCGGGTCGAAGTTAATCCAGCTAGAATAGACCGCGAGAGAGAATTACTTTACGAGTTGCAGAAACCGAAATTCAAAGGGTTTATACACCACTCTCTTCACGATTATCTGCATGCGGGATTCTTCAGAACTGTCTTCGACACATGGGAAGTGGCTGTCTATGATGATGAACGTTTGATTGCCGTAAGCTATTTCGATAAAGGTTTAAACAGTATTGCCAGTCTTCTCGGATTGCAGGATCCCGAGTATTCGCGATATAGCCTTGGTATGTTTACCATGCTCGTAGAAATTGAGCATGCCAAATCGATACAGGCAAAGTGGTATTACCCCGGATATATTTTAGATAAAGACAGTTCTTTTAACTACAAACTGCGTTTAGGCGATTTTGAATTTTACAATCATAACAAGCGTTGGGTAAGTTTTAAAAAATTCAGCCCGGAACTTCTATTGTCGAACCAAATTTCCGATCGCCTTTACGAATTGAGGGCTATCTTTAACGAACGCTTCTGGGCATATAATTATTTTTATTACCCCTACTTTTCGATGGGTTTCATGGGGGCGTGGGACAATCGGTTTGTGAAATTTCCCGTTCTAATTTCTACCGGTAATCTGCTTCCTCAGGGAGAAGTTTTCGTAAGCTACGATATCGAGAAAGAAGTATATACATTATTGGTTGCTGCCGTAGCAGAGGATTACAGCCAATTTATAAACATGGAAGTTTCTCAAGAATACCAGGATCCAGCCTACATAAGTACCCTCCTTAAAGAAGAAATGATCCTTTTCGTTTCAAAGGAGGCTGTTGACATGGCTGATTTTATGGCTGCCAACAACCTGTTTCCCGACAAAACCGAATTTACTTGCTGAGATAGATATCTGGGATGGGAATATGCGGAGACTCTGCATTATACGTGAGACTGATAATCCACCATCTCCCTTCGAAGAATGCCAGTTGCATACTGTTAATGCCACGTCGCATTACCTCTCCTTCTTTTTCAAAGCGATATTCGTACGATGAAAATACCTGAGCGAGTCCATAGTATTCGTCTGTTTTTCGACCAATTTCATACTCATAGAAGTCCCTCGCTTCAAAAAAAGGTGTAGAATTTTCGATATACTCGCTCACACTGCCTTGCCTGAATTCTACGACTCCTTGATCCATAGGTACCAGACTATTTATTTGGGCATAAGGAGCGAAAAGATTTTGGAAGCGTTGCCAGTCTCGCGGTTCTGAGGAAGCACCGGAAATGCTTTGATACAAGGCAGTTACAACACCATCGATGGTAGTAACCTCATCTTGCGCATTTGTTATGCCCGGAGCAAGAAATACCAATGCTAACAGAAAGTTATTACGCTCAAATCTATATTTTATCAATCGCAAAATCATCAGATCAGTATTACGGGAAGTATTCAAAAATATAAAATTAAGCAGATAGAACTTCTACGGTTGCGTTCGGGAGGATTCTCACTTCAGCGCCGCGAAGAAACAATCCTACTTCCTTTTCTGACTTGTTGGTGACGCTTGTTCTGCCCCTTTCCATACTTACCAAAAGCAAATGACCACGGAAGAGAATATGGAAAGAATAAGAATTCCATTGCTCAGGAATAGCGGGATCCAGACATAATTTGTCTTCTTTCACTCTCATCCCCCCAAATCCTTCTACCACACTCATCCACGTTCCTGCCATAGAAGTTATGTGCAATCCCTCATGCACTTCATGGTTGTAATCGTCCAAATCTAACCGGGATGTTCGCAAATATAGTTCATACGCTTTATTACTATAACCAAGCCTTGAAGCCAGTACAACATGAACACACGGCGATAATGAAGACTCATGGACCGTTAAGGGCTCGTAAAAATCAAAATTCGATCGGATTACCGTTTCGCTTATTTCGTGCGAAAAAAAATACATGCCCTGCAGCACATCGGCCTGCTTAATATAAACCGAACGAAGAATACGATCCCATGACCAATGTTGGTTAATAGGTCGCTGCGTAGGATCGAGCGCAGACGCTGGTTGAATTTCCTTATCCAAAAACCCATCCTGCTGCAGCACGACCTCGGAATTGTCCATTCGGGGATAATACATATGTGCTATTATACTCCGCCACTTTTCTGTTTCCTCTTCCCGGTTGAACCCGCACGTTATCGTCAGTTCGGAAAGTTTTTCTGTGTGCGACGCATCGAGATATTCCAAACATTCCAATGTATAACGAAGGCACCACGCAGCTATATAATTCGTGTACCAGTTATTATTGACATTATTTTCGTACTCATTCGGGCCGGTAACTCCCAGAATAACCCAAGCATTTTTTTGCTCTGACCAGTTTACCCGTTGCGACCAGAATCGGGCGATTCCAAGTAATACTTCAAAACCATATTCGGCAAGATATGGCTGGTCTCCGGAATAACGAACATAATTGAAAATCGCGTAGGCAATGGCTCCGTTGCGATGAATTTCTTCGAAGGTAATTTCCCATTCGTTATGACACTCTTCCCCGTTCATAGTAACCATCGGATACAGAGCTGCGCCACTGCCAAATCCGAGTCTTGCTGCGTTTTCGATGGCTTTATCAAGCTGGCGATAGCGGTAAATCAATAATTGGCGGGCTACGTGTGGTTGGCGGGTTGCCAGGTAAAAAGGAATACAATAGGCCTCTGTATCCCAATATGTCGATCCTCCATATTTCTCTCCCGTAAATCCCTTAGGACCGATATTCAGTCGTTCGTCCTTGCCGGAATAAGTTTGGTTAAGCTGAAAAATATTAAAACGAATACCTTGCTGCGCCTCTTCGTCTCCTTCAATTTGGATATCGCCAAATTCCCATATTTCTTCCCAGACAGACGCGTGCGCCAGACGCATGGCATTAAAGCCCAGTTCAGCTGCTCTTGCTGCTGCCTCTTGCGAAGATATGCATAACTTGTTCACGGAATAGTTCAAGGAAGACGTAATACCGACATATTTAGACAATGTTGCTTCTTGGCCTTCCTCCAGGCTGAAAACCCAGGATTCTTCGACGGCAGCAGGGCCTACAGAGAGCTGAGAAACGGAAGGAATAATTTTATTATCCAATTCCAGTTCATTTATCATACTCACTGCCAGACCAAAATCCGTTTTTTTTGTTCGTGTTTCAACTGTTCCTGTTCTGCTCGAAAAATGGGCATTCACAAACTCCCAAAAGCCTTCTCCGTAATTCGAGTCCTGATTTCGTACATCGCCATTCAGATAAGAAACCAATTCTACCGAGGCAGAGAAATTGAGCGGGGTTATTTTATAGGTAAGGCAAGCCGTTTCATCATCGGCCATGGAGCAAAACCGACATGCTTCCACTTTCACTTCCCTATTTTCGGAGAAAACCGCAACGAAAGAACGCTTTAAAAGCCCTTGCTTCATATCCAGTTCACGGACGAAATCTTTTACCTGCAGCGAATGAAGATCGAGTGTCTCCCCATTAATCCTCAGGCGGATTCCTATCCAGTTTGTTGCGTTGAGCACCTTGGCGAAATATTCGGGATATCCATTTTTCCACCATCCTACCCGCGTCTTATCCGGGTAATAGATACCGGCGACATAACTCCCCTGAAGCGTTTTTCCGCTGTATTCCTCCTCAAAGCATGCCCGCTGACCAAATTTACCGTTCCCGATACTGAATATGCTTTCGCTACTGCGATGCTTGGCTGGATCGAATCCGATTTCCCGGATTTTCCAATCGTTAACTTCCAGGTACTTGATCATGAATCTAAATAAGAGTTGTTGGTTAGCAAATGAAAGCGAAACTTATCTTTCCTCGATCAACCTAAATAATTCTTGCGGTCTGAGTTGCCCGAGGGAAGAAATTACAAGATCAGCATCGCCAAGCACATTGGGTTCACCTATTCCAACGACCATGAAGCCTCCTGCTTTGGCAGCCTGAACCCCTGCAAGGGCATCTTCGAAGACTACTATTTCTGATGAGGGAATTCCAAACATCGCCGCACCTTTAATAAATACTTCCGGATCGGGTTTGGAAAAAGTTATCATGGAGCCATCCACTACTACGTCAAACCAGATATTAAGACCAGTTTTTTCAAGAATAATCTTTGCATTGCGACTACTGGAGCCCAGGCCCGTTAGAATACTATTCTCTTTCAGCCATTGCAAGAGGTCTAGCGCTCCTGGCAGAATCTCTCCGGGAGTCATATTTTCGATAAACTCAAGATACCAATGGTTTTTCTTTTCCATCAGTTTCAGCTTAGTTTGCCCATCGAGAATGAGCTTTCCCTTATCGAGAATACGTTCGAGCGAATCCACCCGGCTTATGCCTTTTAACTGCTCGTTAAAATTCTCGTCGAGCTCAATCCCTAACTCTGCAGCCAAGCGCTTCCAGGCTTTGAAATGGTAGTGTGCGGTATCCACTATTACACCATCCATATCGAAAAGGCAAGCTTTCAGGCTCATCCCTGGTTTTTTTCTCGTATTCTATCGGCAGACTCCTTTTTTATTGCCCCCAGAATCACCAATTCTGCCGTTGCCGGATTTGTAGCCAAAGGTATATTCATTCGGTTGCAAGACCGGATAAACTGCACTACATCATTTTCATGATCTTGTACAATTTCCGGATCCCGGAAGAAAAAGCACATACCCACCTCGCCGGCTTCCACTTTCTGCTTGAGTTCGATATAACCACCCTCTTTACCTGCTTTGAGGTGCTCTACGGAAACCTTAAAATTCTCCTGTTCCACAAAATCTGCGGTTAATCCGGTCGCCACCAGCATTCTCCCCCAAAGCCAATCTTCCCTTTCCCTTAGAAAGCTGACTAGCAGCGGTTTCATTCTATCGTGAGCTACTATCGCAATCTTTTTCATTCTCTGTCGAGGGTTTCGGGTATTTTGTATTTCAGATGATAATTAACCAAATTATCTATTGGTTTCTGAATAATGTTGCCAGGAATAAGGTTCATTTCCCGTGTAACTTCTCTAAGTATATCGGAAAAAAAGTAGGCCACCGAGCCTATAAAATGCGTTGGAACAGTCTGATAATCAGAAAAACACTGAACGTGAATATCAATAAATTCTCGGAATCCTTCCCGAATCCACTGTTTAACATGGGGATGGTTTCCATGGCTCACAATAAACTTCATAAAGGAGGCAAGGTAGACGTTGGTGTTAGGCTCTTTATATACCCTCCTTACAAACTCGTCTTTATTTAGCGTAAACTCCTGAATAAATTCATGATGCAAATCCCGCGGCAACTTTTTGTAGAAATATTCGCGCAACAATCGCTTGCCGAAGTATGATCCGGAGGCCTCATCGCCTAGAATATATGCAAGAGATGGAACCTCTTCCGAAACTTTTTCTCCGTCAAAATAACATGAATTCGATCCCGTTCCAAGAATGCAAACAATGCAAGGTCTTCCATCGTATGCAGCATAGGCGGCGCCCAAAAGATCGTGCTCCACATGGATAGATGCCCCCAAAAAAAAGCGACCTAAACCTTCCTGGATAAGGGCGTTCAACCGTTGGGAGGAACATCCGGCACCATAAAAAAAGAGAAGCTTAACTTGCTCACGAATTTCAACGGCCTCGGGACTCTTTTGCAATTCAGCGTCAATTAGCTCAGGCGAATGAAAATACGGATTGAAGCCCATGGTACTGAAAAATGCCAGTACATTGCCTTCTCTGTCGACAAACTGCCAGTCGCATTTGGTAGATCCGCTATCAGCGATCAGTATCATACTTTCTTACGGGTTCATCCAATTTTAATAACCAACTCAGCCACTCGCTCCGAGTAACCCCGTTCATTGTCATACCAACCAACCACTTTCACGAGGGTCCCGTTTACAGAAGTGAGCTCACTATCAAAAATACAGGAATGCAAATTGCCTACGATATCGATGGAGACAATGGGATCTTCCGTGTATTGCAGGATACCTTTCATTTCATTTTCCGCAGCTGTTTTCATGGCTGCATTGATTTCCTCAACGGTTACCTCACGGGATAAAATGGCAGTAAGATCGGTTACTGAACCATCAGGAACAGGAACGCGCATCGCGTAACCATCGAGTTTACCCTTGAGTTCCGGCAACACTTTGCCAACCGCTTTGGCCGCACCAGTGGTGGTGGGGATCATACTGAGCGCAGCTGCTCTGGCCCGGCGCAGATCTTTATGTGGAGCGTCCTGCAAACGCTGGTCGGCCGTGTATGCATGTATAGTAGTCATGTAGCCTTTGACGATACCAAAGGAGTCGTGCAATACTTTCGCCATAGGCGCCAAACAATTGGTCGTGCAAGAAGCATTAGAAACAATTGTTTCGTTTCCGCTGAGCGAATTGTCGTTTACTCCCAAAACGACGGTTGGTATGTTACCTGTAGCCGGCGCGGTAATAATCACTTTTCTTGCACCAGCTGTTAGATGCATACCGGCTTCTTCTGCGCTATTAAAACGCCCCGTAGACTCTACTACAACATCGACCCCCAGGCTGGCCCAGGGCAGCGTTAAAGGATCTGACAATGCGAATACCTTTACAGAAATGCCATCTACAATAATTTCGCCATCGCCAAAGCTCACAGAGCCAGGATAAAGCCCATGAACGGAATCATATTTTAACAGATGAGCCAGAGTAGCCACATCTGTGAGATCATTAATTCCAACTATCTGTACATTCTCACGCTTCAGGAGGCTTCTAAAAACAAGTCTTCCAATTCTTCCAAAACCATTAATCGCTACTTTCATTGATTTATAATTTTTGTTTTATTTATATCCAGTTAGATAGAAAGGATTCGAGAAATCCGCATTTCTTCTGAGTTGGGATAGGATTTTCGGCTTATAGCCTCTTCCAGTGGGGTAAAGGTTTCCCTGTCGTTCACAACTCCGATCATTACATCATTATACCCTTTAAGCAAACCTTCTACGGCCGCAACCCCCATGCGGCTAGCCAATACACGATCCCAATGAGAGGGGCTTCCGCCGCGCTGAATATGTCCCAACACAGTAACCTTTGTTTCGTAGTGCGAATACCGATGGTTAACCTTCCGCGCCACTTCGTAGGCTCCGCCATTAGCATCTCCCTCAGCTACAATAACTATACTACTTGTTTTAAGACTTTGAGCGCCTTCTTCAAGGACGTTTATCAATTCATCGATAGACATTTCCTCTTCCGGCAACATTATAGCAATGGCACCGGTAGCAATACCGGAACGCAGGGCTATAAAGCCCGCATCTCGCCCCATTACTTCAACAAAAAAAAGGCGATTATGGGAGTTGGCCGTATCGCGAATTTTATCGACCGCTTCCACCACTGTATTGCAAGCGGTGTCAAAACCAATTGTGTTATCGGTACCGTAAAGATCGTTGTCGATTGTTCCCGGAATACCGATTACCGGGATACCGAATTCCTGCTGAAAAATATGCGCCCCGGTAAATGTTCCGTTACCGCCTATGGTTACGAGTGCATCTACTCCGCTATTCACGAGATTTTCATAGGCTTTCTTCCGTCCTTCGGGGGTCATGAATTCTTTTGAACGGGCTGATTTCAAAACTGTTCCGCCTCTTCCTAGAATTTTACTAACGCTTCGCACCTCCAGCTTTTTATAATCCCCTTCAATCATGCCATCGTATCCGCGATAAATTCCCGTGCAATCTACGCCGTAGAAGACACAAGCCCTTACTACGGCTCTAATGGCTGCATTCATACCAGGAGAGTCTCCCCCGGAGGTTAGCACCCCGATGTTCCGAATTTCTGATTTACTTACCATATCCATTAAGTGTACATACTACACTAAGCTATCGCGAAGTTAGTGTAAAAATTACACGGATTCTTTATTCAGTGGCGAATCTATTCGCTATTTTTACAGGCAAAGGTGAGAATAAATAGTATGCAAGGTATAAGACAAATTGCAAGTTTAGAGGTATCAGTAGATTGTGTTGTTTTCGGATTTGATGAAAACAGGCTAAAACTCCTTCTAATAGAACAACGTCAAGCGGAAGATGGCAATATTCCGCTCGAGCAGTTGCAGGCCGCTTTGCCAGGAGACCTCGTATTGGAAGACGAAAGTTTGGATGAATGCGCCGCCAGGGTGCTTAAAGAACTTACCAATTTGGAAGGTATTTATCTGAAGCAATTTCATGCCTTTGGCGATCCGGGCAGGGTTCGCGACTTAAAAGACCAAGACTGGCTTAGAACATTTCGGGCAGCCCCGGAGAAAAGGGTTATAACCATTGCCTATTATAGCTTGGTTAAAATGGAAGATTACCATCCCCAGCCTTCTTCGTTTGCCGGCAAAGCCTTTTGGGTTAATGCCGACGATGTACCTTCCCTTGCCTTTGACCATAACCATATTGTACAAACTGCGCTTGACATTCTCCGCGAAGAAGTGAAGACACAACATATTGGTTTTGAATTACTTCCGGATAAGTTTACCCTTACTCAATTGCAACAGCTTTACGAGATAATTCTTGACAGAAAACTGGATAAACGTAATTTCCGAAAAAATGTCAAAAAGATAGATCAGTTGATTCCATTGGATGAGAAACAACAAGGCGTGCTTCATAAACCCGCACAACTCTACAAATTTGAAAAAGGAGATATGGAAGAATAGCCTAATCCGTCCGCTACTCATTACCTGCGGAGCCCTTGTTCGCATGGCCGGGTTTGGCCAGGAAATACCAGAATGGGGACCCGTATTTGTACAGGATGAAATAAGCCGGATAGAAGTAATAATAGATCCGGACAGTCTTGCATTTATATTGAACCCTGACAGCGTATGGAGTAACCACGAATACCCCGCGACGGTAATTTTTTCCAATTCCCTCGTTCAGGACACCCTTCAACTTTCCGGCTTCCGACTCCGTGGAAACACCTCTCGTTTAGCCGAAAAAAAATCCTTTAAAATCAGTTTTACTGCTTTCAATCAAGGCAGGAAATACTATGGCCTTGAGGAGCTAAATCTCAATGGACAGCATAACGACGTTTCCATTATGCGAGCAAAGCTTTGTTGGGATATTTATCTCAACTCAGGACTTCCCGCTTCGCGATCTGGTTATTGCGAATTGTTTATCAATAATGAGTACAAAGGACTTTACCTCAATACTGAGCATATCGACGAACAATTTGTAAAGCACCGGTTCGGAAACAGCAGCGGGAATCTATATAAATGTCTTTATCCCGCAGATCTCGCCTATTTGGGCAACAATCCGGATAATTACAAACTGGAAGCTTCCGGAAGAAGAGTTTACGATCTCCAAAACAATCTCTACCTCGACAATTACAGCGATTTAGCGGAATTGGCTAACGTGCTTAATGCGCCTCCCAACAATAATTTTGTATGCGATTTGACAGCAATTTTTAACGTAGATGCCTACCTCCGCATCGCGGCTCTGGACATTCTACTCGGAAACTGGGACGGATACATCTACAATAAAAACAACTTTTATCTCTACAAAAACCCGGTTACATCGCAATTCGAATTTATACCTTACGATTTGGACAACACCCTGGGCATAGACTGGATGGGCGAAGACTGGACAGAACGGGATCCCTATCAGTGGCAACATCCAACCGAAGATAGGCCTCTTTTTGAACGCCTTATGGGCGAGGAAGAATTCCGAAATGCTTTCAGTTATTACCTAAACGAGTTCGCAGTAACGTATTTCGAAAGCGGTATATTACTTCAAGAGGCCGATACCTTGCGTGCGCTCTTGGAAGATGCCCTCCCCTATGACCCTTACTATCCGCTCGATTATGGCTTTACGTTACAGGATTTTTCAATGGCAATCTCTTCTGCCTGGGGAGGACATATTGAATATGGAATCGCTGAATTCACTCAGTCCCGCTTAACCAGTCTTTACAACATACTGGAGAACTATGAAAGTATAGCCTATCCTGGTTTTGTTCGCGACAATGGCCCCTTGGTGTCGGAACAAACTGTATCATTTTTCGCTTATGTTCCTTTTAACGGAGATACGCCGGTTTGGCTAGAAACCAGCTACGACGGCAATACCTGGGAGTTGCAGGAAATGAACGACGACGGAATATTTCCCGATGAGCTGGCCGGTGATGAGTTATTTGGATTATCGGTTTTCCCAGATTTCTCCAACGAACGGCTGCGCTATCGGATACGCTATGGAAACGGCGAATCGACCTTCCCGTGCAGTCCAAAAACGCTTTGGCTTAAGAAAGCAACTATAAATTTGGTTATCAATGAATTAATGAGCAACAATACAGGTTTTTTCACCGATGAGTTTGGAGAATCCGACGATTGGTTTGAGCTGTACAACGCCCATAACTCAGCAGTGAATCTTTTCAGCTTTACCGCAAGTGATGTGGTAAATGAACCAGGACGTTGGAAAATGCCCGCACTCACATTAAATCCTGGTGAATTTGCTTTAATATGGGCTGACGGCGATGAAGAACAGGGAATTCTTCATGCTCCCTTTTCTCTTAATAGCCAGGGAGAAAGCCTATATTTATGGATGCGCCAATCCGATGCCTACCGACACGTGGATGTGTCTCATTTTGGTTCCTTTCCTGCGAATTATTCTTTTGGAAGGAGTAGCGATGGCGACCCAGAATGGATACTTTTCAACGAGCCAACGCCGGGTTCACCCAACGGGATTACCGGGATTACCGAAGGGCTATCCGAACTATTAGTTGCCTATCCTAATCCTTCAGAAAGCGGGCTGTTTTCACTAAATATTCCTTCCGAGGGAGTAGTATATACAGCGCAGGGGCATTTAATAACACGCATAGCCATGAATAATATGATTGATTTAAGGAAGGAAGCGGCCGGATTATATATATTCAGAGAAGTGGGAGGTCGTTACGTTCGAATAATGAAAAAATAGCTTAGTGTATAAACTACACTTTACTTAACTTTGGAGAATCGTACCCTAGATCTATGAAAAAAGTAAGCGCGTTTATATTTCTTCTTTGGCCTATGATGGAGCCTATGGCGCAAATACTGGTAACTAACCCTGCATTTCCTACCATGTATGACGACATTGAAATTACCTACAATGCCAATCTTGGAAATGGGGAACTAGGCGGTGTAATCCCAGCGTATGCCCATACGGGAGTTATCACGAACCTAAGCGAATCACCGAACCAATGGCGACATGTAGTAGGCAATTGGGGTACGGCCGATCCAGAAGTAGTAATGCAGCCGCTTGGAAATGGTAAGCATCGAATAACAATAAATCCGAGCACTTTCTATGACCTGGCAAACGGCGAGGTGGTTACTCAACTGGCGTTTGTTTTTCGAAATGTTAATGGGAGTCTCGTCGGCAGAAATGCCGATGGCTCTGATATTTTTCTACCCTTATATGACGGAAGTTTTGCCGCAGGATTCTTCCTTCCGGAACAGAGCAGCCAGATTATACAGCAGGGCGAAAGCATAGACTTCTTGGTTCAGAGCTCAGAGACTAGTAATATTAACTTGATTATTAATGGATTAATTGTCTCAAGCTCAACTGGAACTTCACTTAATTATACCGCTACTGCTGAAATGTTTGGTGAATATGAGGTGGTCTATACGGCAGACAATGGGGAAGAAGTATTGAGCGACACCATGTATTACATCGTTCAACCTCCTGTTACGATACAGAATCCTCCTTTGGGAACACAAGATGGGATTAATTACCTGAGTGCTACGTCTGTTATACTACAATTATATGCCCCACTTAAAGATTACGTTTATGTAGTAGGAGATTTCAACGACTGGGAATTACGACTGGACTATCAAATGAAACGATCGCAGGATGGGAATCGGTACTGGCTGCATTTGGATGGTCTCAACCCCGGTGAAAAATATAGGTTTCAATACCATATTAACGAAGAAGGTATGCGCATTGCGGATATTTATTCGCAAAAGATTCTCGATTATTGGAACGATCCTTGGATTCCGGAAGAAAGCTATCCCGACCTCATTCCCTATCCGGTCGGACTCACTTCAGAGCCGGTTTCAGTTTTACAGACCAACCAAGTCGCGTACAACTGGACCGATGAGACGTATGTTCATCCCCCCAAAGAAAAACTAATCATTTACGAACTGCTCGTAAGAGACTTTTTAGAAGAAGCCAATTACCAGGCATTATTGGATACCCTTAACTATTTGGACAATTTGGGAGTAAATGCTATCCAACTTATGCCAGTAAATGAGTTCGAAGGGAACAGCAGCTGGGGGTACAACCCATCGTTTTACTTTGCTCCGGATAAATATTATGGGTCGGCCAATACACTTAAGGACTTTGTAAATGAATGTCACAACCGAGGTATTGCGGTTATCCTGGACATTGCGCTCAATCATTCTTTTGGTCAGAATCCTCAGGTTCGCATGTATTTCGATGCGTCCATACCTCCCTATGGTGAGCCCACGCTAGATAATCCATGGTTTAATAAACAGCCCCGCCATGATTTTAATGTTGGCTACGACTACAACCATGAAAGTCCTCATACCCGATCCTTTTGTAAACGAGTACTGCAATATTGGGTAGAAGAATTTCACATTGATGGCTACAGATTAGATCTATCGAAAGGATTTACTCAAAATAACACCCTAGGGGATATTGCTGGATGGGCGGTTTACGATCAAAGCAGAATCAATATCCTAAGCGACTACGGTAATTACATATGGGGTGTCGAACCCTCGACGTACATTATTTTGGAGCATTTTGCCAATAACGATGAGGAAACTGTTCTTTCCAATATGGGTTTCATGTTGTGGGGAAATGTAAACGCTGCATATGGTGAGGCGGTAATGGGATACTCGGGCAACTTCAGCTCTGCCTCTTATCAGAGTCGAGGATGGAGTAGTCCGAATCTAGTTTCCTACATGGAAAGTCACGACGAAGAAAGAATTGCCTACAAATTGCAGGAATTTGGCAACAGCTCCGGAGGCTACAATACAAGGGAGGAAGAAACGGCCATGCAGCGAATGGAACTGGGGCACGTTTTCTTATTGCCCATTCCCGGGCCTAAGATGATTTGGCAGTTCGGAGAAGCAGGTTATGACTACTCCTTGTTCTACTGTCCAAACAATGGCTTATTGAACGAAAACTGCAAAACCGATCCCAAGCCGGTGCGTTGGGATTATTTGGATGAACCCGCACGTATTCATCTTTATAAAGTTATCAGCGCCTTAAACCATCTCAAAACTGAATACCCCGCCTTTTCTACCACTGATTACGATATTGATTTTGGAGGCATGGGAAAGCGTCTGCACCTGAACCATAGCAGCATGAACGTGACGATTATCGGTAATTTTGGAGTTACGCCCATCACTATGATTCCCGGATTTCAGCACACAGGCACTTGGCATGAATATTTTACGGGTTCAACTATCGTTGAAAACAATTTGGCCAATGCCTTTTATCTGGAACCAGGAGAATACAGATTATACACAGACATACCGCTTCCATTGCCCGACCTGAGTACTGAGGTTACGGGGATAGAAGAAGACGTTCAGAGCGCAATTATTGACGTATATCCCAATCCGTTTGGAGAAAAAATTCAAATAACACTTCATGGCTGGCAAAACGGAAATAGGGCCATGGTGCGGGATACTCAGGGTCGATTGGTGGCAGAATTGAAGCCCGCAATACAATCTTCCGGTAGGATGTTATTCGAATGGAATGGCGAAAACTACGCAGGAATACCTATGCCAGAAGGCGTATATATATTATCCCATCAAAGCAAAAAAGGAACACAAAGCCATCGACTCGTGCTGAAAAGATAAGTTTACCAGCATAATTTATGGGTAGTGTACATTGAACACTTTCTTTTTTTAGCTTTGAAAACCTTATCCATAAGAACGAATTATGAAGCCGATCGTTGTTAGCCAAAACCTGCTGATTATTCTGGGTGTGTTAATAAGCTACTTATCTGATGCTCAGATTATAAAAGGTAAGATAATCGACGAAGAGGGCAATGCCTTAATCGGTGCTACCATTTTGGTTGAAGGAACAACCAATGGCACCTTTTCCGATGTTGACGGAAATTATACTCTTGGCAAGCTTACTGTGGGTTCCCAACGGATTAAATTCAGTTATATCGGCTTCAAGTCGCAAACGAAGGAAATTACCCTTACCTCAGGCGAAGTTAAAGAGTTGAACATAGCTCTAAAAATTGACGCAGTTTTAATGGACGATGTCGTTGTAGTTGGCTATGGCGTTCAGCGCAAAAAAGAAGTTACTGGTTCCATAAGCAAGGTAGATGCTAAGAAAATAGCAGAAATACCGGCGCCCAGCTTTGAAGCGGCGCTGCAGGGACAAGCCGCAGGCGTTCAAGTTTCACAAGGTTCAGGACTGGCCGGCAGTGCCTCCTTAATTAAAGTACGGGGGGTAGCCTCTGTAAGTGCTGCGGGTGATCCGTTATATGTGGTAGATGGCGTGCCAATTACACAAGATAATTTTCTCCGTGGCAATAGTGGTGCCATGAATAATAACCCTCTCGCCAGCATCAACCCAAATGACATCGAGTCGATAGAGATACTAAAGGATGCTTCCGCGACTGGAATATATGGTTCAAGGGGGGCTAATGGGGTAATTTTAATTACCACCAAGCGGGCGAAAGAAAAGGGATTGCGATTTGATTTTACCGCTCGGGTTGGCCTTGCCGAAGCGGCCAATAAACCCAACATGCTATCGACCGAGGAATACCTGCAATTGCGGCAGGAAGCGTGGGAAAATGACGGGGGGACCGGCTATGTTTGGCTGCCTAATTTTACCAGCGCCGGAGACGCTCCAGATACCAGAGCCCGTGCCTTTCAACTCGCGCGAACGATTAATACGAACTGGGTAGACGAAACAATAGGTACGGGGGTTAAACAGATGTATAGTCTAGGCATTAGCAAAGGCGGAGAACGTTATAAGACGTATGCCTCGTTTTCTTACGACGATAACCAAAGTTATTTATTAGGCAATAGTTATGAACGCCTTAGCGGAAGAATTAATCTCGACCTTAAACTTCGCAAGAATATTAGTGCTATAGTATCTAGTTCGGGCAGCCGGGGACAGAACAACCGAGTAGATGCTGCCTGGTCCGGAGGTTTGGGAGACGCGATGTCGAATGCGCTTCCCTTCTACCCTATTGAATGGCTTCCGGAACTTGCTGAGTATAATTTTTACAATGCCGGTGGATATGCCATGTGGAAAGATGAATTTGGCGGAGATAAGAACCCAGTAGCTTTCCGAAAATATAAAGACTGGCGAACGGTAGAATTGCGATCTATCAATAACCTTTCCCTTGTTTGGTCGCCGATTAAGAATTTGAATTTGAAGGCGAGCGGAGGCTACGATTATATGGATATTCAGGAGGACGTATTTAATCCGGGTATTATTAAGTCGTTTACGGATATCAGCGATGCCAACCGCAGTGCCAATCTAGTACATAACTGGAATTACAGCGCGACGGCAGATTATCGGTGGGAGCTAAATGAAAATAATGTATTCAGCTTTCTTGCCGGAAATGAATACCAGCGCTCGGACTCCTATGGCTACGGCATTTATTTTCCACAGGCAGAAGCTCCGATTTACGATAATAGCACATTGGAAGAAGAGGCTGCCAACGTTAATAAAACGGAGGGAAATGCCCAGATATTCTCATTCCTTTCGTATTTCGGAAGGGTAAATTATTCGCTGAGGGGGAAGTATATTTTCCAGGCAACAGCGCGGGTCGACGGTTCCAGTCGGTTCGGAAGAAATAACAGGTATGGCTTTTTCCCCGCTATATCAGCGGGATGGATACTTTCCGACGAGAACTTCCTCAAAGACAGCAAAACAATCAGCTACTTGAAACTACGTGCCAGTTTTGGTGAGACAGGCAATGCCAGCTTCGATAACTACGCCTACATTGGGACATATTCTGCCGCAGACAATGGCATATTATACAATGGCAATCCGATTATTTTCCCATTGAATGCTCCAAATCCGGATTTGCAATGGGAAACCTCTCAAACCTTCGATGCTGCGCTAGAATTAGGCTTATGGAAAGATCGTGTAACGGGAGAGATTGCATATTATAATAAATTGAGCAACGACGTACTGCTGAATGTAAATCTTCCGCCTTCAACCGGATTTACTAACTATTGGGATAACGTAGCCACCGTAGTGAACCGAGGTATAGAACTTTCTTTCAAATCAAGGAATCTGGTACGCGCTTTCCAGTGGTCAACAGAGTTCAATATTGCCCGTAATTACAATGAATTAAAAGACATCGGAAATTATACTCCCGATGCGGTAAGTGGGGGCACGAACGACAGCCGGGTGATTGTCGGCAAGCCAATTGGATCTTTTTATTTAGTCGAATTCAGCAGGGTAGACGCCGCTACTGGATTGCCGGTTTACCTTGATGTAAACGGGAACGAAACCTTTGAATATGACAATGCCAACCGTCGGTATGTGGGAGACGGGTTGCCCGAGTTTATCGGGGGCATTACTAACTACTTCCGCTACGACAAATGGGATCTCAATATACTAGCTACTTATAGTATCGGTGGAAAAATATTCGACTCTTCTTCAAAGCGACAAATGGGTGTAGTAACAGCATGGAATATGCGGGAAGAAGTATTTGATCGATGGACGCAGCCCGGAGACGAAAGCACTTTTCCCAGATTAACTTTGGATGAGACGACGTATGATTTACCCAGTGGTTTCCCCTGGTGGAATACAAGTTTATTTGTATTCGATGCATCGTACCTTAGGCTGCGGCAGGTAACGCTAGGCTACAACTTTGAACCTTTTAAGCGCGGCAAGGTAGAGGTGAGCAACCTCCGACTGGCGTTCACGACATTTAACCTGTTTACACTTACCGATTTCCCTGGTCTTGACCCGGAAGTAGTGCGTGATTTCGAGAACCCTCAAGACCGAAATCTCAGTCCAAATGTAACCTATCTTACGCCTCCGCAGGAG
>Ga0315906_10004646_pt1 | contig 17536 bp, 13 predicted proteins | sample LakEriMetagenome_4_FD_203526 | JGI IMG/M metagenome (GOLD analysis project Ga0315906, IMG submission 203526) | Freshwater fungal communities from buoy surface, Lake Erie, Ohio, United States - Buoy 2 MA122 | ecosystem: Environmental > Aquatic > Freshwater > Lake > Lake biofilm | place: USA... | reverse complement strand
AGTCAGGGTTTGCTTTCCGCCATTCTGTTAATCTGCTTACAATAACATCTACTCCATCATTATTAAAACCCATACGGTTGATCAGCGCTTTGTCTTTCGGTAATCTAAATAAACGGGGTTTATCATTCCCTGCCTGAGGCAAAGGAGTCACTGTTCCTATCTCCACAAATCCGAAGCCCATTGTTTCCAATTCTCTCAGGTATAGTGCATTTTTATCAAATCCGGCTCCAAGTCCAACCGGGTTTTTAAAGTGTAATTCAAACAAAGAAACAGGTGTTGAAGAAAACGGCGCCAGTTGTTTCTGTATGATTTTTCTCAAAAAAGAAAAACCGCATAAGAAACGGAACAGGTTCATTGAAAAATAATGCACAGTTTCGGCATTAAACAAAAACAGAATTGAACGTAAGATCGAATACATAGCACTGCGAAGATAATTTGCTCTTTGGAAACAAAATTTGATTTTAGTCACCTTTCCATTGAAACGCTTTTCACCTAACTTTGGTAAGGTCTTATTTTACTCATCACTTATATTTCTTTCTATGCAGGAAGCCTATATCGTAGCCGGTTACCGTACGGCCGTAACAAAAGCCAAAAAAGGTGGATTTCGTTTTACCCGTCCGGATGATCTTGCGGTGACGGTCATCAAAGGGCTCCTTGCCTCTGTCCCTCAATTAGAAGCAAAACTTGTTGATGATGTGATTGTTGGCAATGCCGTTCCCGAAGCTGAGCAGGGATTACAGGTTGGAAGAATCATTGCGGCTCGTGCATTAGGGATAGAAGTGCCTGGCATGGTCATAAACCGTTATTGCGCAAGTGGACTGGAAGCAATTGCAATTGCAACAGCGAAAATACGTTCGGGTATGGCCGATGTGATCGTGGCCGGAGGAACAGAAAGTATGTCTCTTGTGCCCACAGCCGGGTGGAAAACAGTGCCTGCTTATTCCATTGCGAAGGAAGATCCGGATTATTATTTGAGTATGGGGTTAACTGCGGAAGCAGTGGCAAAAGAGTACGAGATCAGCCGCGCGGATCAGGATGAATTTGCGTACCGGTCGCATATGAAAGCAAAGCAGGCCATTGAAAACGGATATTTCAAATCAGGTATATTGCCTGTTACGGTAGAAGAAATTTATCTTGATGAACAAGGTAAGAAAAAGAAAAGAAACTATACTGTAGATACTGATGAAGGAGTACGTGCAGATACAACCACGGAAGGTTTATCTAAACTAAAGCCTGCTTTTGCATTGAACGGATCAATCACAGCCGGTAATTCTTCACAGACAAGCGATGGATCTGCTTTTGTATTAGTGGTGAGTGAATCATTGGTGAAATCTTTACAATTACAACCTATTGCGAGATTAGTAATCTCAGCTGTTGCCGGCGTGCCTCCACGTATTATGGGCATTGGTCCCGTTGAAGCCATTCCCAAAGCATTGAAGCAATGTGGTTTGAGTTTGAATCAGATTGATCTCATCGAATTGAATGAGGCCTTCGCTTCTCAGGCATTGGCCGTCATCAGAAAAGCAGAACTGAATCCGGATATTGTGAATGTCAATGGAGGTGCCATTGCTTTAGGTCACCCTCTAGGTTGTACCGGAGCAAAACTTACAATTCAGATTGCAGAAGATCTCAAAAGGCTAAACAAGAAATATGGAATGGTAACTGCTTGCGTGGGAGGTGGTCAGGGTATAGCAGGTATTATTGAGAGATTGTAAGTTTAAAAGTCCATGTTATTTGTACTTTAAGAAAAGCGCAGCTTTACCAAATGCAGGAGTATTTGTAATTGATAAATATTCTATTCTGCAATTCAAATTTCACTTATTAGAGACTCTCATTCTTTTAAAGCGCTTGTTACTTTCTTTGTCTTGATACAAAGAAAGTAACCAAAGAAAAATCAAGGCAAACCCGATCGCTCCGCGCGTTTTGCCAAGCCCACGCACCTTTTATTGAAGAAATATCAGTAAATATTCAGTAGCATAAATTTAAACCTGATGATTAATCCTTCTTTTAGCCTTTTTGTCTACCTTTCCTGAACTAACTGGTTGATATGGACAGGCGTTCCTTTTTAAAAGGCGGTAATTCGAATAACGAAACGGTTTCTTTACAAAGAGAGCGTAAAGAGATTCCCGCACGAACATCAAGCGGTGTTCTGCCTTATTCAGGAACATGGACTACCAAGGAAGTTGTGCATCTGCTTAAACGAACCATGTTCGGTGCCAAACAGGCAGATATACAATATTTTTTAGGTAAGACGATGAATCAGGCGGTAGATGAACTGCTCAATCCAACAACATCACTCCCTTCTCCTCCATTAAAAGATTATAATACCACTAACGCAACAACACCAGATAATGACGTTGCTTTTGGATCTACCTGGGTAAACAGCATTAATAACGATGGCACGATACAAAGCCTTCGATTGGCATCTTTAAAAAAATGGTGGACCGGCAACCTCTTAAATCAGGATAGGAGTATCAGAGAAAAGATGACCATCTTTTGGCATCACTTTTTTTCTACAGAGATGGTAGAAGTGGCAAATGGTAATTTTTATTACAAACATCTAACCTTACTTCGCAATCGATCACTCGGAAATGTGAAGCAGTTTGTTTATGATATCACATTAGACCCAACGATGCTGATTTATCTCAACGGTCGTCTCAATACAGCAGCAGCTCCTGATGAAAACTATGCAAGGGAATTACAGGAATTATTTACACTGGGGAAAGAGAATAATCCCAACTATACTGAAGCGGATGTGATTGCAGCAGCGAAAGTGCTTACCGGATGGCGTGTGAATCCTAATGATGCTAGCTTTCCTTCTTTTTATACGGAGTCGAGACATGATGCAAGCAACAAGCAGTTTTCTTCTTTTTACAGTAATGCAATAATAACGGGACGGACAGGGGCAACAGGCGGCACACAAGAGATCAATGATCTGATCAATATGATCTTTTCAAAAAGCACAGAGGTGTCCAGGCATATTGTGAAAAGGCTTTATCGTTTTTTTGTATACAGCGAAATTGATGCTACGGCTATGCAAAATGTGATTGAACCACTTGCACTCACACTTCGAACCAATAACTGGGAGATCAAACCTGTTTTATCACAATTATTTAAAAGCGAACATTTTTATGATGTGCTGAACAGAGGTGCGCAGATTAAATCGCCATTGGATCATGTAATCACGCTTTGTCGTGAATGGAATGTGGTCTTTCCTCTATCAACGGATGTTACAAATTCATATTCATTTTGGAATTTTACCTGGAGTGTTGCTGCAGCTCTACAGCAAAATTTAGGCGATCCTCCGAGTGTTGCAGGATGGCCGGCTTATTATCAGATCCCACAGTACTATGAGTTATGGGTGAATGCTGATACATTGCCCAAACGTAATCAGTTAAGTGATGTACTCGTTACAAACGGATATACTGCCAATAATTTCAAACTCATCATTGACGTGGTAGGTTATACAGCCTCTTTATCTAATCCGTCTGATCCGAATGCAGTGATTAATGAAGTGACTGATCGTATGTTGATGTTTTCTCTTTCTGAAAATGTAAAGACACAACTGAAACGTGATTTTCTGCTGACTGGTCAAGATCAGGATTACTATTGGACAACAGCCTGGCAAACGTATGTAGGAAATCCAACAACGATGAATTACAATATTGTGTTGGTGCGGTTGGCCGGGCTCTATAAATATTTGATGAACCTGGCAGAGTATCAATTAACTTAAATTAAAAAAACTCATAATCCGCCCGCTTCTTCGAAGCAGTCGGACTTCGTCCGTAACCCGTAACACGCAACTTGTAACTATAAAAAATGAAACGTAAAGACTTTCTCCGAAATACCTTACCGATGGCAGTGATCCCCTCGCTGCTGAAACCCTATTCGGTAAGGGTGCTGGGTGAGAGTTCTTTTCTTCATCAAATGCTGAATGGTTTTGTTGAAACAGATAAAGTCTTGGTGCTTGTACAGCTGAATGGAGGAAATGACGGACTGAATACATTAATTCCACTCGATCAATACAGTGCTTATTTCAATGCAAGAAGCAATATAGCCATTCCGGAAAACAATGTACTTCGTTTACAGGGTGCATCAGGTGTTGGGTTTCATCCTGCTATGACAGGCATGCAGCAACTTTACAATCAGGGAGAACTTCGTATTGTACAGGCTGTTGGTTATCCCAATCCTAATTTTTCTCATTTCCGCGCCACTGATATCTGGATGAGTGGATCGTCAAGCAATGAAGTGCTTACCTCCGGATGGACTGGTCGCTATCTTGCAGATCAATATCCCGATTTCCCTACAGGTTATCCCAATACAAATGCGCCAGATCCTTTAGGTATTCAGATTGGTTCTACAACATCGCTTGCTTTACAGGGGCCAACAGCCAATATGGGTATCAGTATTTCAAGTACCTCTAATTTTTATAATCTGATCAATGGAACTGAAGAGCCAGTACCTGCAACGCCAGCCGGCGAAGCGTTGCAATATGTACGCCTGGTTGCTCGTCAAACAAATGCATACGCAGGTCGCATCACTGATGCAGCTTCCAAAGTGACACAGCAGGGAGTCTATCCTACAAATAGTCTTGCTGATCAATTAAAAATTGTGGCACGGTTAATTAAAGGTGGATTGAAGACAAGAGTGTACATGGTGAGTATCGGAGGTTTTGATACACATGCTTCACAAACAAATACAAATGATCCGTTAACAGGAGCACATACAACTTTATTGACACGTGTAAGCAGTGCAATCAAAGCATTTCAGGATGATCTGAAAGGGCTGGGAGTTGCAGACAGAGTTGTGGGAATGACTTTTTCTGAATTCGGAAGAAGAATTCGTTCCAACGGAAGTGTGGGTACAGATCATGGTGCTGCAGCTCCGATGTTTTTATTTGGCACGAAAGTGAATCCAGGTATCACAGGTGTAAATCCAACAATTCCCTCAAATGCACTGGTCAATGATAATATTCCGATGCAATATGATTTCAGGAGTGTGTATGCGAGTTTATTGCAGGGATGGTTTTGTGCTGATGCAGCTACTTTGCAAAACACACTCTTGCAAAATTATCAGCAACTGCCACTTTGTGCAACAGGTACATGTGGAGTTACCTCTGTTGATGATACCCGTGTTTCGGGAGTGACCTTGATTAGCAACTATCCGAATCCGTTTACGGAAACAACTACTATTAAGTTTAAAACAGGAGGAGGCCATTCATTGATACAGATTATGGATGCACAGGGACGTGTATTAAAAACCTTGCACGATCGTGATACGCCTGCCGGAGAATACAATATCCGTTTTGAGTCGAATGGTTTGCCTGCCGGTTTATACTATATGCGTTTTCAGAATGGCGTGATACAACAAGTGAAGCCAATTATTAAAGCCAGATAAAGTTAGTATTCAGGTATTGCAAAATGTTTTGTACCTGTCGTCACCTGTTAATGGCGGCTGTTGAAAATATTTATTTTCCTCTTTAAATATATACGGATCCTTCATTAATCTAAGTAACTGATGAAATAGTTTTTCGTCTTTCTCTTGTGTGAATTTTTCCAAAGCTTCTTCAATCAGATAGTTTCTTGGAATGTAAACGGGGTTTTCTTTTCGCATTACCTCAATGAGATCTTGTTTTAATAAAGATCTTTCTTTGATCAATTCCTCCCAGCTTGCTTTCCATTTTATAAATATTTCTGAATGATAAATTGAGTCGTCCGGTATGTCAACATCCATCAAATGAGAAAACACATTTATGTAATCACCTTGTTCTTGTTTCAAGATATCCAGCAGTGAATGAGTGAGCCTTTTCACATTATCATCACTCGCAGTAAAACCAATTTTTCTTGCCATCATCTGATGCCAGGCATCATTAAATATTTCTGAAAATTTACCTAGTTGCTCTTTTGCAAGCTCAATTGCTTTTTCTTTTACCGGATCAATCGCACTGAGTAATGCACTTGCCAAACAACCCAGATTCCAGTGTGCAATAGCGGGCTGGTTTCCGAAAGCGTATCTGCCTCCTGTATCGATCGAACTAAATACTGTTGCAGGATCATAGCGATTCATAAAAGCACATGGGCCGTAATCAATTGTTTCGCCGGCAATACTCATGTTGTCGGTATTCATCACTCCGTGTATGAAACCTACGCGTATCCATTCAACGACCAGTGCAATTTGTTGATTCATCACTTCATTCAATAAAGCAAGCGCATAGTTGCTCTCCTCTTTCAGGTGTGGATAATGGCGATGAATGGTATAATTGAGCAATTCTTTTACAGCATCTTCATCACGTATATGTGCGGCATACTCAAATGTACCTACACGGAGATGGCTTTTGGCAATACGTGTAAGTACTGCGCCCTCATGGATATCTTCCCGAATAACCTGTTCTCCGGTTTGAACTATGGCGAGACTTCTCGTTGTTGAAATTCCCAGCCCGTGCATGGCTTCACTGTACAGATATTCACGAAGCATTGCACTAAGTGTTGCACGTCCATCGCCTCTGCGAGAATAAGGAGTAGGACCGGAACCTTTTAATTGAATGTCATATCGATTTCCTTGTGGTGTTAGTTGTTCACCAATGAGTAAAGCGCGTCCATCACCCAGCATATTGAAATGACCAAACTGATGTCCGGCATAAGCCTGTGCAATGGGATTGCTACCGGGAGGAAATGCATTGGCAGATAAATAGAAGGGAAGTTTCAGGTCTTCTGAAGGAAGATTTAATTTTTCAGCAAGTGCATCATTCAGCAGGATGAGCTTCGCTTCTTTCGTTGGTGCTGTTTCAACAGGCGAATACAAATGAGAACTCAAACGAGTATAACTGTTGTCAAAATTCCAGGATCTTTCTTGCATTCTTTCTTATGTCATTATATGAATGGACAGTACAAAGGTACGCCCTGTTACAGGGTCGTTTTTTTATATAGAAGTAAAATTAAAATCGATTTCCTATATTTGCAACATTGTTGCAAATATGTATTTATGTTCTTCAGTTCCTATTCCGATTGGAAACATTGCATTGAAGTAAAGTGTGGCATTGAGTTAACTGCCGATTATATAGATGAACGCTTGCGTATATGGAATGATGAAACCAAAGAGGAAACGAAAAAGTTTATTGAATTATACGGAGATGCTTATCACAGGCAGATCGTTTCCTTTTTTGAACAGGCAAAACAAGAAAGACATTTAAAATAATAAATCATGATAGAAACTAAACTACCTGTAACAGTCCTAAGCGGATTTTTAGGTGCAGGAAAAACAACTCTTCTGAATCATGTACTTCACAACAAAGAAGGAATGAAAGTGGCAGTGATTGTAAATGATATGAGTGAGGTAAATGTAGATGCCGGTTTGGTACAGAGGGAAAATACCCTGAGCCGTACCGATGAAAAACTGGTAGAGATGAGCAATGGTTGTATTTGTTGTACACTTCGTGAAGATTTATTAAAAGAAGTAGAACGACTGGCCAATGAGAATCGTTTTGATTACTTACTTATTGAAAGCACGGGTATCAGTGAACCTTTACCTGTGGCACAAACATTTACGTATCAGGATGAATCGAATGGCATAGATCTGAGTAAATTGTCAACACTTGATACCTTGGTAACAGTTGTTGATGCCTTTAATTTTCTTCGCGATTATTCTAGTCTCGATACTTTAAAAACAAGAGATCTGACAGATATGCAGGACGATCATCGCACGATTGTGAATTTACTCACCGATCAGATTGAATTTGCCAATGTGGTTATTTTGAATAAGACAGATCTGGTAAGTCATGAGGATCTTGGCACATTAAAAGCCGTGATTCGTAAACTGAATGCAGAAGCTCGAATCATTGAAAGTAGTTTTGGAAAAGTGCCATTGAAAGAAGTGATGAATACCGGTTTGTTTGATTTTGATAAAACATCACAAAGTGCAGGATGGATTGAAGAATTGAACAAAGAACATGTGCCGGAAACAGAGGAATACGGTATCGGCAGTTTTGTTTTTCGTGATAAACGCCCTTTCCATCCGGTACGTTTTTGGAATTATCTGAATCAGGAATGGCATAGCAACATCATTCGTAGCAAAGGTTTGTTTTGGCTGGCCAGTCGTAAAAATGAAGCGATTAACTGGAGTCAGGCAGGTGGTAGTTTAAGGGCCGATAAAGCCGGCGTATGGTGGTGCAGCATGCCCTACTCAGATCGCATTCGTTATGCTGCTTTTGTAGATAATCAGGCACTTATCGAGAAGAAATGGGATAAGCGCTTCGGAGATCGTGAAAATGAGTTGGTAATTATCGGACAAGACCTTGATAAAGAAACAATTATTCGAGAGCTGACTGAATGCTTATGCAGTGATTCTGAAATCAGGGATATGGAAGTGGGATTGCCTTTCAAAGATCCTTTTCCATTAAATTAAGTTTTTATATTTGAAACTTTGTTGCAATTTTGCTGTTTAAATCAAAATGTTTCGACTCAATACGATATTAATTGTGGGACTGATGTTCGTTGGAGATGCAGTATTTGGGCAATGTGCTTTTCAGTTGTCGGGTCACATCAATGATGCTGAAACAAAACAGCATTTGCAGGATGCACAGATAATTATTCTGGAATTAAAGAAATCTGTACAAACTGATGCGGATGGTTTTTTTGTGTTCAATGAATTATGCGCCGGCAAATACACACTTCAAATTTCACACGCTGATTGTAAAACACTGATACAGCATATACACCTAAGAAAAAACATTGAAGTAGACTGGGAATTATCTCATGAGGTTGCAGAGTTGAAAGAAGTAGTCGTGATAGGAAGTGCAAAACAAAAAGACCAGTTACCGGCAAATCAGTTAACAGGTCGCAACCTTGAATCTACTCGTGGTTTAAGTTTGACGGAGTCTCTAACACGTATTACAGGGGTATCACAATTGCAGACAGGGAGTACGGTATTTAAACCAATCATCAACGGGTTGCATAGCAATCGTGTTTTAATTTATAACAATGGGGTTCGTCTTGAGAGTCAGCAGTGGGGTGGAGATCATGCACCTGAAGTGGATCCGTTCATTGCCAATCGTCTTACGGTCATTAAGGGTGTCGCCGCACTTCGCTATGGTGGAGATGCAATCGGAGGTATTGTGTTTATAGAACCTAGGCAATTAAGAAGAGATCCGGGAAGCAACGCAGAAGTACACACTGCTTTCTTTTCCAACAACAGAATGGGAGTTGTATCAGCGATGTTTGAAGGAAATAGCCAAAAACATCCATCATTCTCATGGCGTGCTCAAGGCTCCTTTAAGCGTGGAGGCCTGGCTCGTACTCCCGATTATTTACTGGCCAATTCTTCGATGCAGGAAGCGAATCTTTCTCTTACGGGAGGATGGAGAAAAGAAAATAGGGGAATGGAACTATATTATTCATTGTTCACAACTCGTTTAGGCATTTTTTCAGGTTCTCATATCGGAAACGTGACTGATTTGTGGACTGCCATTCAATCGAAGCAACCACCCGATTATATCAGAGATGTTACATTTACTTATCGCATAGGACGTCCTTATCAGGAAGTATATCATCATCTCGTAAAATATAAATATTGGAATCAGCTAGAAAATGGCGGGAGACAACAGCTGGTATTGTCGGGGCAGTTTAACCACAGAATGGAATATGACCAGAAAAGATTTGCCAGCAGCAGCAATGCCCCTCAGTTGGATATGCAAATAGCAACTGGAAATGCAGAATGGAGCTGGGATCTCCCTTTGAAAGGACCATGGAAAAGTGCATGGGGCGTTTCGGCGCAATATCAGGTAAACCGTTATACAAGAAGGCTTTTCATTCCCAATTATGAATCAACTAATCTAGGTGTATTCTGGTTGCAAAGTTACACAGCAAAAAATTGGTCATTAGAAGGTGGAATACGCTTTGATCAAAAGCAAATTTTCAGGGTAAGTGACAACAGCGGATTGAAAGAGTTTCGAAATCTTTCTTTTTCAAATGTATCAGGTAATTTTTCAGCAACACGACGTTTAGGACAATTTGCAAGATGGACTTTTGTAGCGTCGTCTGCATGGAGAGCACCGCAAGTCAATGAATTATTTGCAGATGGTTTGCATCATGGAGCTGCGAGAATTGAAAGAGGCAATGCAACACTCAAGGCAGAACGCGCCAATAATTTCTCATCCATTTTCACTTTAAGTAAAAGTAAATGGGAAGTGGAGTGGTCGGTCTATGCCAAATGGATTGATGGATTTATTTTTCTGGAGCCAACATTTCCACCGGAGCTCACCATACGCGGAGCGTTTCCCTCTTTCCGATATACACAGACAAATGCACGACTCATTGGAACTGATGTTTCAGTGTCTTATCATATCAATGAACACATAAGCTGGGAAGTGAAAGCTTCTTTGTTAAGAGCAAGAGATTTGACAAGAGACCAATGGATTATTCAGATGCCTTCAGATCGTTATGAAACGAGACTGGAGTATCATTTCAGAAATGCAGGGAAATTGAATGAGACATATATTGGTGCAGGTTTTCTCTATGTGCTGCAACAGACACGTGTGCCACAGGAAGGGAATATTGAAATTCCGGGTACATCGATTAAACAATCTGATTACCTGATACCTCCTCCGGCTTACTGGCTTGCTTCCATTGAGGCCGGAACAAAGTTGAAAGTGGGACATGATAACTGGTCGATTGTATTTACAGCCACAAATTTGTTTAACCGGAGTTATCGCGATTATATGAACGCGTTCAGGTATTTCAGTGATGAGATCGGACGAAACTTGGCACTTCGGTTGCGCATCCCTTTTGATTTGAAACATTCACATAAACCATAAAAACCAATCAAGTATGAAGTACATGAAAATGTCAGCAGCAGTTATCCTCGCAGGATTAATGATCACTGGATGTAAAAAAGACGATCACGATCACAGCGAAGAAGAATTGATCACCAGTGTAAAAGTGACATTGACAGCACAGGGTTCAACACCTCAAACTTTCACATGGAAAGATATTGACGGACCTGGTGGTAATGCTCCACAGATCAGTGAGATTATTCTTGCTCCCAACAAAACCTATGCGTGTCAGTTGGAGTTTCTGGATGAGAGCAAAACACCTGCAGAAGACATTACTGCAGAAATTGTTGCAGAAGCAGACGAGCATGAAATTTACTTTCAGCCTACCGGTGTGAACGTAGCAGTTTCTAACCTCAATAAAGATTCCAAGAATCTTCCTTTAGGTACTACATCTACCTGGACAACGACCGGTGCGAGTAATGGTTCGGTGAAAATCACATTGAAGCACAAGCCAGGTATCAAAGCAGCAGGAGATCCGGTTACAAAAGGTGAAACAGATATCGAAGTTTCATTTACAACGAAAGTGCAATAAGCATTCTTCCTTCGAGAAATCATAATAAGGTAGCCTTAGTGGCTACCTTATTTTATTAGGTGAACAGGAAGAGGTTTTTAATTGTATATTATCTGAAGTATATTCGTAGACTATGAGTGATCTTTCCATTACCACACCCGCATTGTTGTTTCCTGCTATTACCTTGATGATGCTGGCTTATACCAATCGTTTTCTGGCTTTGGCCAATCTGATACGCAGGTTACATGATGAATATCTGGATAAGCAGAGTACGATGCTGCGTCGTCAGATTACAAATCTTCATGTCCGCATACGAATGATCCGGAACATGCAGGCATTCGGCGTGTTAAGCTTTCTGCTTTGTGTTATTTGTATGTATCTCATATTTCGCGGCAAACAAACTGCGGCACATTGGATCTTCGCTTCCAGTTTGATCAGTTTACTGGTTTCGCTCATCTTTTCTTTAATAGAAATATTTAAGAGCACACGTGCACTTGATCTGGAATTAAGCGACATGGAACTGAGCAGACAGAATATATTGCGCGATATCTGGGCTGACACTGTTTCGAAGGAAGAAGAGGATGATGGGACTACAAGTATTTAGTAATCGAATTCCTGAGGTTCTGTTTTTTCGTAGTCGGGATCGTATTTCACAAAGAAATAAAGATAGATGGTGCGGCTAATGCGCATCAACCAGGGTTGTAGTAGAATCAAAAGCGTTGCGTTGATGCCGAGCCACCAGAATACACGGTTGTCATTAAAGGATACACCTATCAATACCCACCAGGCGATAAACGATGAAACTGAAAATGCCACTGTGAGTGCATAGCTTACATATCCTGTGCCGTACCAGAAGCCGGGTTCCATATTAAACTTCTGATTACACACCTCACAGGTTTCATACATGTTGAATGTTTGTTTGAAATGATACGCATTGGGATCTTTAAACAACGGACCTCTTCTGCATCGGGGGCATTTCATACCTGCAATGCTCATCAGGTAATTGGGGGTTGTTTTTATGTCTGACATCTTTCTAATGATTCAGATGTAAAATTGATTAATGAATTTATTTTTTTAGGTGACAGGTGTCACAGTAATCAGCTTTCCGCAATTTTTTTTCTTCTTTCACCTATCTGTTGCCTCCACATCGCGTAATACAACCCTTTTTCATCCAGTAATTGCTGATGTGATCCTGTTTCAACAACTTCTCCGGCTTCCAGTACATAGATGCGGTCGGCATGCATGATGGTGCTTAGGCGATGTGCGATAAGAATTGTGATTTGTTCTTTTCTAGCAGACACATCTCTGATAGTATCTGTAATTTCTTCTTCGGTTAGGGAATCTAGTGCAGATGTTGCTTCATCAAATAACAAAAGTGTAGGTTTTCTCAGCAAGGCACGTGCGATAGAAATTCTTTGTTTCTCTCCTCCGCTTAGTTTTAATCCTCCTTCACCTATCATTGAGTCGAGTCCGTTTTCTGCTCTTGCGAGTAAGCGCTGACAACTTGCTTTGTTCAATACAGCTGTCAATTCAGATTCGCTTGCATCCGGTTTTACGAAGAGAAGATTTTCCCGAATGGTTCCTGAAAACAATTGTGTTTCCTGTGTGACAAAACCGATCTGGTTACGCAGGTCTTCAAAATAGATTGATTGCTCATCAATTGCATTGTAAAAAATATTTCCAGATTGTGGTCGGTAGAGTCCCACAAGTAACTTCATCAGTGTAGTTTTTCCGGAGCCCGATGGACCCACAAAGGCAATCGTTTCTCCTTTATTTACTTCAAATGAAATTGAGCTGATGGCAGGTTGTGTAGCAGACTGATGTTTGAAAGATACTTGTTTGAAAGCAAGTGATTCTACCTGGCCAAGGTGAACCGGAGAAACAGGATCCGGTTCGGGTTTTTTCTGCATCAGTGTATTGAAGTTGTTGAGAGATGCTTCTGCTTCTCTGTAAGACAAAAGTATATTTCCAATTTCCTGCAAAGGACCAAATACAAAGAAGGAGAAGATCTGCATCGTTACAAGCTGACCTGCATCCATTTCATCTTTAAATATCAGCCACATCAGAATAAAAAGAATCACTTGTCGAAGTGTATTTACCAGTGTTCCCTGTAAAAAACTAATGCTTCGTATGCGTTTTACTTTCGTTAATTCAAGTCCGAGAATTTTATATGTGTTTTTGTTCAGACGATTCACTTCCTGCTCCGTCAGCCCCAAACTTTTCACGAGTTCAATGTTTCTTAGCGATTCTGTAGTAGATCCGGCTAATGCAGTTGTTTGTCCAACAATAATTTTTTGTATCTGCTTAACCTTCTTGCTCAGTAAATTAGTCATAAATGCAAGAATAAGAATACCAGTTAAATAAGCAACAGGAACATACCAGCTGATATAAACAGCGGCATAAACAAAAACGAAGAGGATACCTATGATGATTCCGAAAAGAACATTGATGAAATAATTCATGAATTTTTCAACATCGGTTCTCACTTTTGTCAATATGCTTAGAGTTTCACCGCTGCGCTGGTCTTCAAATTCCTGATAGGGAAGTTTCATTGCGTGTTGTAAACCATCGGTGAACACTTTTGCACCAAATTTTTGAATGATCACATTCAGTAGGTAATCCTGAAAATTTTTTGCAATTCTGCTAATCATTGCAACAGTGATCGAGAAGATCAGTATCCAGGCAACGCCCAGCTGCAGGTAATCTTTGCCATTACGTTTGATCGTATCGTTAAACCAGAAAAAGTCATTTCCGCTCATTGGGGTTTCACCTGCACGGCTCATCTGAAATTCGAGAGCAAGGTTTACCAGTTTACCAAAGAGAATAGGGTCAATTAAAGAAAAACCCATGTTGATACCTGCAAGGGTAAGCGTTGCGATCACAAGGGTACGATAAGGACGAAAATATTTGAGAAGGATCTTCATTTAAATATGTTATCCTGTAAAGTTCATAAAGTTTTCATGAATTATTAGTTTTATTTAGAAAAAACGAATACTTAGGATATAGAATATCAATACATCATCTTCATAATAAGTCAATTTATATTTTTTAAGTATTATTACGGTAGTTTAATTTCAAAAAAAAACTGATATTTGGAATAGCCAATTCTAACTTTAAAATTTAAAATATTTATGACCAATCGTGTCGTCTTCTTGTCTTTATTAGTTGTCCTATTATTTCAATTATTAACCGGTTGTAAAAATCAAAATAAAAACAACAGTACTGCAGAAAAAGAACTTGAACTTCAAAAAAAGGAGTTAGAGCTTAAGGAGAAAGAACTTGAGTTACGGGAAAAAGAAATATCGCAGAAGCATGATAATTCAACCCCTCAGTCTGAAGATATGATTGAAGGAGAAGACGCCATGATTGACTACTATATTATCAATGTGGCTGCAGTAAAAACAGAACAACAGGCAAATTCAAAGGTCAAAGAGTTGGAAAAAAATGGCTACGAAGCCGGATATTTATGGATACCTGATTATGCTTCTTTGAGTGGCGCAAAATTGTATTCAGTTTATGTCGGCCCTTTTGACACTCAATATGAATGCGAAGTGGCGACAGAAGCATACCGTAAAATCCATCCAGAAGCTTACGGATTACTTGTATCACAAGAGCATAAACGAGTACAGATTAATGGGGTAGGTAAAGTAACTATTACTAAGAATTAATTTTTTCTTTTGCCATTACTGAAGAATTTTAGATAGAATTTCTTTTAAATTCTAAAGTGACTTTCTTTGTTTTTAGATTTTCGGATTTCCATTTATGTTATTCCCCAGCCCTGTCTGTCAAGACTCCTGAAGTGTATCGCTTCTGCTAAGTGGTGATTCTCGATGTTTTCACTGCTGTCTAAATCGGCAATTGTTCGGCTTACTTTTAAAATCCTGTCGTATGCTCTTGCGGATAAGTTTAACCGGTCCATAGCGGCTTTTAATAATTGTCTTCCCTCTGAGTTTATTACACAAACTTCTTTCAGCATTTTACTAGTCATCTGTGCGTTTGCATAAATGCCGTCGAGTTTCTTATATCTTACTGTCTGTAAAGCTCTTGCTTTCATGACTCTTTCTCTGATTACATCACTTGCTACAGTTTTTTCTGCTTGCGCCAGTTCATTAAACGGAACAGGAGTTACTTCTACATGCAAGTCGATACGATCAAGCAATGGTCCTGATATTTTATTCAGGTATTTCTGAACTATGCCCGGGGCGCAGGTGCATTCCTTTTCAGGATGGTTAAAAAAACCGCAGGGACAAGGGTTCATCGAGGCAATCAGCATGAAAGAAGCGGGAAATTCAAGTGCAATTTTTGCTCTTGATATGGTAACCATTCTTTCTTCCATGGGTTGCCTCATCACTTCAAGTACTGTTCTTTTAAATTCAGGAAGTTCATCAAGAAATAAAACGCCATTGTGCGCCAGGGAAATCTCTCCCGGCTGCGGATTGGTGCCTCCGCCAACAAGTGCAGCATCGCTGATACTGTGATGCGGTGAACGAAAAGGCCTTTGCGCTATCATTGTGCTGTTTACTGATAGTTTACCTGCAACACTGTGTATCTTGGTTGTTTCCAGTGCTTCCAACAGACTTAATGGAGGTAGTATTGTTGGTAATCTTTTTGCAAGCATGGTTTTACCTGCGCCCGGTGGACCAATCAAAATTGCATTGTGACTGCCTGCTGCTGCTATTTCAAGTGCTCGTTTAATATTTGCCTGTCCCTTCACATCGGTAAAATCAATTTCATAAGAACGCTGACTTTTAAGAAATTCTTCTTTCACATTTATTTTGACTGCTTCTATACAAGAAGGATCTTTTAAAAATTGAACTACTTGTTTTACATGTGTAACTCCGAAAATATTTAGCTGCTCCACCATGCCTGCTTCTTTGCAGTTTTGCTCAGGAATGATTAACCCTTTCAAGCCATCTTTCTCCGTTTGTATTGCGATGGGAAGAGCGCCTTTTATCGGAAGTATGCTTCCGTCGAGTCCAAGTTCTCCCATGAAAACATAGTTCTGCAGCTTTTCAGGTTCATCTATCTGACCGGTTGCACCAAGTATGGCAATGGCAATGGCCAGATCAAATGCAGTTCCTGTTTTTCGGATATCAGCAGGTGCTAAATTGACAATGACTTTGGTTCTTGGAAAATAAAAACCGGATGTCTTCAGTGCGCTTTCAACTCTTCTTTCACATTCTTTGACTGCATTATCCGGTAAGCCAACAAGATAAAAATGCCTCCCATTAGAAACATTGACTTCTACAGTAATTGTGCGTGCATTAACACCGTATACGGCACTGCCGAAAGTTTTTACCAGCATGGTGTTTGATACTTAGGTTATATACTTCGAAGTTAGCATTGTGCTGTATCCAAACACGAAATATAAGCAAGGGTTTTTCCTGTAATAATTAGGGTTGACTTGTGGTTTAATTCTCCTTGATACTTCTATTTCTTGCCCTCAAGGGTGAAGCCGAATGTTGTTCCTACATCAGGAGTGCTTCTTACGTGTATTCGTTGACCGTGGGCTTCTATGATATGCTTGCATATTGCCAGTCCGAGTCCGCTTCCTCCTTCTTTTCTGCTTCTGGCAAGATCTGTTCTGTAGAAACGTTCAAATATTCGGGAAAGATGTTCTTCGTGAATACCATGCCCGTCGTCGCTGATTTCAATCAATACATGTCCATCATCTGTTTTATAGCAACTAAATACAACTGTCCCGTTTTGTTTGCCATATTTGATGGCATTGTCAACCAGATTGATCAGAACCATTCTGGTTTTTTCTTTGTCTGCAAAGACTACGATTGGAGCTTCGCAACCTTTTTTTATCAGGAGTTTAATATTTCTTTCGGAAGCCTTTAAATTCAACGCTTCGTAAACATCATGAATTAGTTCTTGTATTGTAAAGTTTTGTTTTGACAACAGTTGCTCACCGCTTTCTAGTCTTGAAATTTCATCTAGGTCGTTAACGAGATTTACAAGTCTGTCGACATTGCGTGAGGCACTGGAGAGAAACTTCTTTGCCAGTTCTTCTTTGTTCATTGCACCACTCAATAAAGTATCAACATAGCCCTGTATTGCAAAAATGGGAGTCTTGAGTTCATGGCTCAAGTTCTGAAGGAATTCTTTTCGGTAATGTTCTGTCTTGCGTAATTGTTCGATTTCTTCTTTTTTTTGCGTTGCCCATTCTTCAACGTCTTTACTTACTTCTGCCAGGC
>Ga0315906_10004641_pt1 | contig 17561 bp, 24 predicted proteins | sample LakEriMetagenome_4_FD_203526 | JGI IMG/M metagenome (GOLD analysis project Ga0315906, IMG submission 203526) | Freshwater fungal communities from buoy surface, Lake Erie, Ohio, United States - Buoy 2 MA122 | ecosystem: Environmental > Aquatic > Freshwater > Lake > Lake biofilm | place: USA... | reverse complement strand
GGGTAAAAATAACCTGTGCCCGCTTCTACTGCGTATTCAATCGTAATGTCATCATCAGTAGTTGATGTAACAGACTGCTGAACGCCAACCGACCCAAACAAAACCCCCGGGATAGGCAAAACGTAATCAACGACTGTATAGGTTTTATTATTTCCTGAAATGTTTGCATTTGTCACTTTTATCAAATCGCCCGGCTTAAATTGATAAAATGCGAAATCTGTTTTAAAAACTATCCTTTGAGATGTAGATACAAAATTCACCCTCACATCTTTGACCACTTTATTATCCCAACTCGCCACAATATTATTATATGTATAATTATGATTGTATGCATTAAAATCCAAATCCTCAAGTTTGCCCCTCCCTATAGATGCAATAAACCCACCAAGCTCCCCGAACAAATTACCCTCGTACTCAATCATATCACGATCCTTTACAACCTCCGTGAGCCTAAAAACCCCCTTCAGTAACAGAAGACCGTTTGCCCTAAGCTCTGCCTTTGTGGTTTGTGCCGGGTTAAAATTAGAACCTATATTCGCAGCACCGGGAGCATAGGTATTATTACTGCCAAGCTCACCTACAAACCCAAGCAGCTTATTATTGCGAGCCGTACCCGGAAGCACAATCGTTTTGCTAAATGACGTATCACGGCTGCCGTACTTATTAATATCATCAATATTAAAGTTAAGCTGCATCCCAAGATCCTGCCTAATATCAGCAAGCTCACCCTCCAGAAAAAGTTCATAGATCATCGGTATTGTGTATTTTGATCGTAAACATCTATATTAACATCCAATGTTTCAGTTTTATTCTGCAAGCTGTTTTTCATCTCATAGTTCGTATCTGTTATCTGCACAGGGTGAAACAAGCTGCTTTGCTTATCCCACAAATAAACCAAAGGGGAAACTATCAACTCAAACAACCACTTGTATTCCTCAGTATTTAAAATATCCGTTGTCAGCTTCATCTTTGTTTTGAACTTCACACCGTAGGTTTTCATCCCTTCATATCGCACCTTACCAGTGCGGTCAACCATATTAAACCCATTCAGCACCCATTCGCTGCGCTCAAACTTCTTCTTCTCATTATCGGTTAACACATTGCCATTGACAAAGGTAAAGCTATCCCAACCCCCGTAAGCATTTAAAAAGATCAAAGTGTAAGGCGTGTACTTCGAGCACTTTTGTTTTAATGTTTTTGCAGTAGCTAACAAAAATCCTGAAGAAACAATACCGATAGATGTATCGCCGCTTAAACCATTTATTGAAAAATAATGCATCCCATCAATAGCAGTAATCGACCTATTATAATATGTATCATTATTAAAAACACTTACAACCAAAGTGCCACCTGCCGTTATCCTTTTGCCGTTGATACTTAACACCACAGGCTCACCGCTGTAATAATAACTATCGTCAGGTCTATTGGTTAAAAACACGGTGCCGCTACCTAATGCCGCCCCCGACTTATGCATCGGGTGTCGGTTGTATGTATTGTAAACGCGATAAGTACCCGATGCGCTATTCTCTATCGTAGTAGTGCCGCAGATCTCACCATATCTTACATCGTACTCACTCCACCAATAATCTGTGCCCGCATTAATAACTCCAAACGTCCCCGTATATGCCGTTGTCATATCCAAGTCCCCGATATTGCTTGTCTGCAATGCCGACCTAACAATATTGCCAACATTGAGCACACCATATTGATCATCCCCATACGGGCTGTTCGCAATGCGTGTTAATAACTCAGCACCCTTGTAAATATCAAAGATGTACTTCATCCCTGTCACCGCCTTATTCGTGCTGTCCGCCACGTGCCATACGTCCTCATGTGCCGATACATAACCAGATGCCTGCGGAAAACTTTTAATAGTGATTGCCATTATTTTTTCGTTTTAATCTCTTTTACCATATTTTTTAAATTCACAGCTATATCTATACCCAACGCCTCTGCCATTTTAATGTCGAAGTCTTTGAAAGTTTCATTAATAGAATCCTCCCAAAATCCAGTTCGCTTTAAACCTTTCATCTTAATAGAGCGCGCTATTATTTGCGCTAATCTCATATCTTCAGGCTGCCTTTTTTCCCTTCCTATCCTGCCATACTTTTGTACATCCTTTGCCCTTGACTTTAAACCATTACGGCGAATCCACCCACGCATAGCTTCAATATGGCTTTTAGATGGGTTTGCATATCTAAATTTGTAAGGCGAAGTATTATTTTTATTTCCGGGACCTACACCCCTTACGCCCTTATCTACAAATTTATAATAGTCATTTACAAAAACCTCAATAATAATTCCGTTTACCGTTTCTGTTGTTTCAAATCTTATACTCGATGCGAGGCTGCCGGTATCTATTCGATCCATAGCATTTAGTCTATCATCTGCGGCTCTTTCAAATGCTTCAATATATTCAGCTACAACCTGCAACGCCAATGGGATAGATTTGCGCGGAACGAATACAGATTTAGCCACACCCCACCCCTCATAATCAGATGCGCTAATTTTAGCCTGAGCCTGTGCTATTGTTAAAGCCATACGTATTAAATACCCAAAAAACGAAACCCCTGCCTAAGACTAAGCGGGGGGTTAGCTTGCTTGCCATTTATGAACCAACCTATTTGTATTTGTACTTTGCATTAATCTCTTCCATCATTCGCTTTTCATTCTTTTGCTTTTCTTTTATGTAAACCAGATCACTCAAATATTGCAAAATGTTCATATCATAGGCATTGTCTAAGCTGATTCTTTCAAGTTCCGCAACCTGTTCGGTACTGTAAATCCATCCGTAATTTGTTGCAAAGCTGTTTTTATCTGATTCAGATTCTCCGGTGTCGTCACCTTCTCCAGCTCCTTTGTCAAATAGGGATGCAAACTTTTTATCAATTCCACGTATAATAGATAAAAAAAAACCACGCAATTATGAACGTCCACAAATTTAGCGTTAAGCATATCCGCTGCGTATTGACTGTGAAACTTCGCATCGTATTTCTGCTCAACCCATCCGCGCCACGTTTTGCGCATCGGCTTAACACACGATGCCATAAGGTAGTGAATGTCATCTACAAACTCACCCTTCAAAAAATGCTTTGCCTCAATATACCTCGCCGCCGGTATTTCGGTTATTTCGTGTACGAATTTATACCTTTTGCCATTCGCCTCTATGTACTTTTTGGCGGTCTTATCAAAGTCAAGTTTCTCCAAAAACTTATAATCTTGCTCTTTTTCAATTAGCTTTTTAAACGGCCAACTATCTATTTCGTCAATAGGATAACCCTCGCAAATGGATATGATCTCAGTTAAGATGTCGAGGTTGGTCTTATCCGTTTGCTTTAATACCTTGTAAAGCTGCTGATACTGCCTTACCGTTAAATCATTCCAGTTCATATAAAAACGTATTTTACATCGTGCTTCCTTTCCTGAAACTGAGCCCACGCCAAAGCTAAGGCATTTACACAATCATCGTGCATCCCTGCGGGTGCATTAAACCTTACGCCAGTCCGGGTGTATTCGTACTCAAAAGATTCTAACTCCTTAGTTATAACCCCTTCAGGAAAGCCTACCTTGCGTTGATGAATAGCAGACTGCAACCCCTCCATTAGTTGCTGCTTAGAGGTTGCTGAATACTTAAATCCAAAAACATTCGGTCGCTGCCTTTGCAGATCCTCCACAATCGGATCGCCAACGCCCGTGCTATCCACTTTGATCGGAGCTTTCGGTAACTGCAAAATGATCTGCTTCGTTATATTCCAATCCTTTTGAAACCGCTCAAAGTATGCCACCTGCCCGAACCGATCCAGCCCGATTATTACCGTCCAGTCAAAGGATTTCGCCAAATCTACCCCATAACATACAGGCTGCTCGATACTTTGCGGCATCGTACATTGTTTGATGAACTGAAAGCCAAAGGGATTCGCTACGTTATCGTTAAACTCTGCAAGGTACTCCTGCTTAAAAGCCAAAGCAGGCAAATCTTTTTCAGCTGAATAAATCTCTGAAATATCAATAAAAGGGTTTGTACTTGTCGGCATCTGCCAGCTTGCCCATCCCTCTTCGCCCGTTTGCCCACGCATCCAGAGCTTGTAAAAATCGTTTTTTCCTTTTGGGGTACTCATAAACCACGCCCCGCCCTTCAGGTCGGTAAGCGTCGGGCGTATTGATTGCGTCCACGCATCCCAAAGGTCTTTTACGAATGCCGCCTCATCCACAATCGCCACCTTATATTTTCGTGATCTGCCAGCGTTCGGGTTATCCAAACTCCAAAACTCGATAATCCCGCCCGTAACCAATTCAATAAATTGTTGATCATGTTTTCGCTTTATTACCTGTTCTAAGGCATTATAACACTCTTTGAACGTTCCCTCGAGTAGTTTATACGTCGGGGCAAAATAGCCCACAGGATACCCCTCTAATGCGCCCTCAACCAAAAGATTAACGCTCAGCTTCGACTTGCCAAATCTACGGCCACAGTTAAGGACATTAAAGCGTTTAGCCTCGTTAATAATTTTCTGTTGATTCCGGTGCAGTTCCGGTAACCTGACCTGTATTTCGCTCATAAACTACTTTAATCGTTTGCCCGCCCGAATGCTCAGTCTGTTCCTTAGGCTTACCCATTGCCCTCGTTATTATCGTTTCAATGTTGTAAAGGCTGCCCTTCTCAATGCTTTTTCTAATCGCACCCGCCACCGCCTTTTCCAATACCGTTGCCTTCGGATTCTCAAAAGCCTCCTTCAGCTCGTTCATATCCATCGACAGCAAAGCCATCAATGTATCGTTAATCTCTGAAAGTTTATAACCCTGATCCTTCAGCAAAGATACAATCTTGCGAGGTCGCCCGTTCGGGTTTCCGCTTTCGCCGGGCTTAAATTGATGAGATTCTATGTTTTCAGAATTAGGCATTCGCTGTTACTTCGCTGTTTAATTGAGCGGCAAGGTCGCTCCGAACGCCATCTCCCGACTGGAAGCCGGGCGCACTACCTTGTGCTATTGCCGCATTTTTACGCTCTTTCAAAGATACTTTTTTCCCTTTATACATTCCTGCTCCCATTTCATCTATTTTGCTGAATGGTAGTATAGGAACTGTAATTTCACAAGTTTTATTTATTATATATATATATCTAATTTGGAAGCCGTCAAGCATTTTACCGCCATTTTGCTTAATCCAATTAGTTCCGCTTTTGCCGTTGCTTTCTTTTGTTCTATGTGCCGAACTTGTTAAGCTACATACTACTTCTCCGTTTGGCATTTGGTAAGTGCTTGTATTTTTATTTACTCCAATAAGCTTAAAGCCACTTGCTCTATAAATTGTTCCGTCTCCGCATAAGTTTCCGTCACTAAAACTTAATATCCATTTTATATGCGGTGCGTTCTTTTTAATTAATTTAATAGTAATTGCTATACACCTACTTTCTGAATATTTAGGCAGGTATTCATCAAAAGCCATTCTATTAAGTTCTATTACCTCATTCCATTTAGTGTCCTTTACATAATGAATAACCTTTGCTTTTACCATTGGACTTCCGTAACTCAATACCCCGTGCAGCTTTCCGTCTAAAAAGCAGCCAAAGTGTAGGGTGCTATTTGGCACTACCTTTCCGCTATAATGATGTTTCTTTACAAACTCATTTGCAATTTTAGAAGGTATTACTTTAACAATTATTTCCTTTGCTCTGCCCATTGCATTATAATTAAATAAAGTGCGTTTCCGTTGCTATTTTCGTTGCCCATTGTTTCGGCATACTTATACTCTTCTGTTTCCTTTATATCTGCTATTGCGTTTTTAATTTGTGTTGCCTGCTCATCTGCTAAAGTAAAAGTCATTTGTTGAAATGGTGCTTTATCTCCATCAGGTAAAGTAAAATCAGTGCCTAAGCCATCCGCATTCATATCAAACCCCGGCACTTCCAACCCCCATCCCTCCAGCTGTTCCGTATCCCAATCGTTATTTAATTCGTTCCAATCCCACTCACCAAAGCCGACGTTATCTTTAATAAGAAATTCCGCCTTTTGTTCTTCAGTCCATTCATCTGCAAGGATTATGGGTAATTCTTTAAATCCTAAATCCTTTGCTGCTTTCAATCTCATATTACCACCCAATACAACAAACTTGCCATCGGTATCGGTAAAGCAAACCAGCGGGCGTTTGTTAAGCATATCCGGGAAGTCCTGAATACTTTTCTTTAATTTCTCAAACCGCTCGTCTTTTATCGTGCGAGGGTTTTTTGGGTTTGGTTTAATTTTGTTTATTGGTACTATCATCAAAGATGGTTTTTGGTTTGTTACTAAATATATTCCTTAATCTTTGCATTGATTGTTCTTCCTTCCAATAGGCATTACAAAGCGCATATCTACGATCTTGATCGTACTTCTGCATTTCACTACTTCCCATGCAGCGTTGAAGATAATCGTCTTTCGTTTCGTTTTTATTCGGCGTCGGCATTATAGTCCAAATTTAATGATTAATCTACGAATGGCATCATAATAGCAGGCTTTACACCATTTGTTTGGTAACCAGTTAATATCAATCTCCTCTTTATAAATACGCTCAATCTCATTTTTACATTCAGTTGTAATCTCACGAATGTATCCAACACGAACGGTCATCCATTCGTTTTCATATTTCAGGAATGTTTGTTTATTGGTTTGCATACATTTGATTCATTTCGATAATGTAACTTTCTTGTTCGTAAGGCAAATATAACTTGCCATCGTCATATATCCTGCACCACTTATTGTAAATCGCTCCCGCCTTATTTAATCCTTCGTCTTTCATATTCCTGTATTCAGAGCCATTGCCAACATCAGCACCTACATGAGTCGCGTTCATGCCGTGAATATAGTAATTTAAAAACCCTGCTTTTGTCAGTCTATATGAATAGTCACTATCCTGCATTCCATAAGGATCTTGATCTGTATTGAAATAACCTATCGTATCAAATGCTTTCCGTGTAATAAGTGAGCAACCGAAAACACCCCACGAAGGATGAACTTTTATTCCGTTTATTACTTGCATATCAGGTAAATGCTCAACGCAATAAATAGCACTCATTCCCGTTTCAGGTATTGCATCTGCCGCCTCAATCATTCTATCTAACCAACCTGCAGGCATCGTAATATCATTCGCACAAATAGCAACATTATCAAAACCCTTATCTTCAAAAAAGTATTTCATCCCGTAGTTAATAGCAGCGGCAATGCCAAATATTTCAATCTCAAGCAATTCATATTCGCATCCTATTTTCTTAATAGAATGCAAAGTATTAATTGAATAGTCCTTTCGCTTATAATTTAGGAATATTATGCCTGTCATTGTATCCTATAAATTTAGCAGGCACGCCTGCATATTTACATTTTTCTTTTAATTCAGTTCGCTTTGTTATCACAGCTCCCATACCTATCATACACCCATTAGGTATTTTTACCTTTTGATGCACCGCTGCATTCATTCCGATATTTGTATTCTCACCTACCTCAACGAACCCTCCTAAGCTAACACCTGCAGAAATAGTAACCCCATTCTTTAAAATACAATCATGCGCAATATAGGAATGCTTCATAAGATAACAATCTTTGCCTATTATTGTCAAACTTTCAGCTCCGCTATCTATTGTGACAAGCCCAGTGATAATTGTTCCGCTCATTATGTAGACGCCTTTACTTTCGTTTTCTCTTCCTTTCCATTCAGGAGGAGCACCTATAATGCAATACGGTCCTATTGTAACTCCATCCTGGATAATTACATTATCGTAAATGACAGCTGTAGGATGGATTATGGTTTCTTTACTTCCCACGTTGTTAGAATTGAAGCGGCAAAAGCTGTGAATAAAATTTTAACGTACTGCTCAGGTACTGCCCACAAAAGTAAGGCAGTCCAGAACGATAAACAAAAATTGCAAGTAAATGGTTTTCGGTTTAAAATCTTTATTCTTTCAGGTACTCTAAGTACGTCAATAAAGAAAAAAGCAAACATAAATGCAGTTAAAGGTATGATCCAAATCATATGATCTTTTTTAATTTGATTGGTTTAATTTCTTTTATGTAGGTATCAATAGCATTAGAAGGGACTTTCGTACCGTTCACCCGGTAGTTAATATATTCCCAAGCCTCCTCCAGAATATCGTTTATATTCTCAGCATTAACAGATTCCGATACATCAAAAACAATATCCATACTCGCTACAACGTAATTGCCTATCATCTTACCGTTTATTGCATCATTGATTTTTGTCCGTGCTGCTTTCATAATCTTTTGCACCTGCTTAAAAGGCATCCTAACATCTTCGCTTATTTTCGTCATTGAACCCTTATCTAAATACAGAGAAACCATTGCCCGCTCCACCCAGTGCAAATCCGCCTCAAGGCTTTGCTCTACTCTATTTAACATAATATCTTTATCCCTATTATACTCTTCTTCTTCAATCTCAATATTATTATTAAATTCAGTTGTATGCTTTCTGTAGGTACGGAAAAACTTTCCTTTCTGAAATATCATCCTTTGCACTATCCCAGTGGAATAATACATCAGTTGTCTGTTGGTGCTAAGCTCAATAATCTTTGCCTCAGGCTGATTGCAAAGTACAAAAAATAGTTCAGACTTCAAATCTTCGTTACCTGCCCCGGCATCGAACTTGCCAAGCATTTCATCAAGTTCACGGCTTCTAAACAGATCCGTAAGAATTTGGTTTTTGGTGTATACAACCGAATGATTCATCGAACTCGATATTTTTATGGTTTAAAAATAGGATATTTTCCTCGCCTTTGCTAACATTAAAAACCTGATCTCTTACAAACGGATTCATACAGTAACCTAAGTTTGTTTTAAAATGAACACCATCGACAAGGCTTTTAGTCCTTTCTGCTGCCATAACCCAAAAAACACAACTTCTGCATTGTTTTTCCATAATGTAACCCAAATTAGTAAAAGACTCAATCCATCGATTTTTCGCGTTTCCTTACTTTCCCCCCCCCAGTAAAACACATTTTTCCGGAGGAGGGTAACAAATATAGATAAAATCAAGTCATCAAGTCTTTTAATTTTAATGTTTTGGTTTTCAATATATTACGTGGTGACTTGATTTTTTAAAAAGGTTTTTGGATCGAGTCATCAGGTACATTTTTGTCGTTTTTTACCTTTTCAACGCATATCTCGTTAATCCTTTCCGACCCTTGGCGACGCGATCCGACTTGATAATCGAACCTTTCAGCGGCTTCATCAATACCTTTTCTAAACCTTTTTTGGCTGTAATCCTTCCGCTCAAGATCATTAGTTACGAGAAAATCGTTGTACAGCGATTTAAACGCCTCGTATTTGCCTTCCTTTTCTTTTATGTGGTTATCCCACCAATCGAGGAACTCCTCGCCAAAATTGAGCCTTATATGCTTACGCTTTAGTTTTTCACCATTTGCCACGTCCTTGACGCCATCGTGCAGGTAAAAGGCAACGGCTAAGAACATCAGATTATAAAACCTATTCCATTCATCTTTATCCCAATCGTCAAAAAGTTTATGCCCGAAATGATCCATCGGAGTGTACTTTGAGCTGAAGGCATTACTGAACTCAAACACCCGTTGCCTACGTTTAGCGTGGTCGCCTGTGGATGGGATCGTGTAGTTTGTGGTAAATAAGATCTTAGGAGAATCTTTATAAGGTATAAAAAGTTCATCCTTGTTTTTCTTTTCAACCGTAACGCCTTCCGTAATTATTGAGTAAAAACCCTCGAAGTCCACGTTGCGGCGGACGTCCTCAATAGCTATTATTTTGGTATCCAACCCTACGCGCTGGAAGGCAAAGTTCTTATCCAGTTTAAAGTTCTTCCCATCCACGCGCTCAATATTTGACATATAGCTTAATGCCTTTACAAGTATGCCCTTGCCTGTGCCACCGCCTTTCTTTTCATCTTCAGTTTCTTCTGCAAGGATAACCGCAAAAGGGCGGGCGGGGTCTTTATACTGATGCAGCAGGTAACCCATTAGGCTCATAAGATATTGCACGTTGCCTTCATCATTGCCGGATACCATTTGCATAAACCGCCAAAACTCGCAAAGATCCTCAGCAAAGTCAAAGTCCACATCAATATCAAAGTCTATTACCTGACTTTGCCAAACAACGTGCCCGACCTCGCCGTAGCTTAGCAGCTTCGCACCGTTGGCATCTACTTTTACAATACCGTTACGGAAAGGGAAGTATGATGTTGTCGCATCGTCTTTAAGTAGGTCAATATCTTTGGCATCCATAAACTCAAGGAAGCCGTTGCCGAAATAGGCATCAGATCCTTTCATTACGATCTCAAGTAATTCGTTTGGTGTGATGTTGTCAAACTTAGCCGGAAGGGATTGGATGTAATTCTTTACAAACTTTTTAATCATTTCCGTTGATGCCTCTTGCACGAAGCCATCTTTTTGGAACACGAGGCGGAAGATGTTTGACTTTTTATCGTAAAAGAAAAGATGGAATCCTGAGCTATAAAGAAACTCGCACAGCTTGTGGCGTTGCAGGTTTATTGTTTTGCCGCTCTTTGTTTCGTTTACTTCCCAAAATGCCTGAATGGTATCGCCGCGCTCCCCGGTTATTTCATCAAGTAATATTTCGGCTTCGCGTTTAGGTTTGTTGTGTTCGGTTGTAAGTACATCAATGATTCGATCTTTATTATGCCCTGCTGATATTAAGCGATTAACAACTACTGATATTTTTTTTTCAATGAATCCGCCCTGCTCGCCGTAACCTTGCTTTATTAATTCCTTTGCGGCTTTGCTGTAATCTCCATTATGTTCTAAGATAGTGTAAACAGCATAATGATTGTAGCCTTTGCCCGGCTCAAACTGGCTTGAGGTGGTGAATACTTTAAACAGCTTTAATCCTTTATGATAATCGCCTGAGCTTTTGGATTCCGTTTGTCCTGGGCGTTTGAAGACAACCCTTTCAGTTGTTTCGTTTACAATCGTCCATCCATTTTTTGTAAGTACGGAAACAATATCGCCGCGCTCGTTAAAATCCTGCCAAGGTGTTTTTGAGTATCCGCTTTGATATTCGCGTACGGTTTGCACAGGCTCAATGATTTCATTGAAGGATCTGCAAATAGATAAAAGCTGATCGCGTTCATCTATTGTCAAAACCTGTATATTAAAATCATTCTGCCTTTCATAACCTTCGGTTGGCGGTGCGATAACATAACCACCCTCGCCGCGGGTTTCAATCAATACAACTTGTTTGACGTGCGGGTTTTCTTTCAGCTCTGATTCAGTTGCCAGGCGGCTCGCCAGTTTAATATTGCCTTCTATTGTTTCGCATCGGTAATAAAAATGATACCCTCCGGACTTTGTTTTAACAATATAAAGTTTACTAATTAGTGAACCGATCTCAGTTACCAAATTTTGGTAAAGTATCCCGGTTACATCATTTTTAAGGTCAATATCTATTACCTCAAGACCACCGGAAACCGCCCCGCAAACTACGGCTATGCCCTTAGCCTTCGGGTGTGCAAATTGTCGCTCCAGTTCCTGATCAGTAGCAATGCGGGTTTGGTATCCCTTCCACGCCATTATAGCGCGTTTTGTATCGCCTGTAGCTATTATGGAGAGATTGTTTTGTTTATAGAATAGTGCAGATTTTAACATATTAAATGCTATATTTTTTAACGATTGGAGTCACCTCCTTAATAAATTTGCTGTGATTTTTTTCTTTGATAAAGAATAGTACTTTTACTTTCTTTTCTCCTTCGGGTAGGGGCTGTCGCCCGCGTTGTTTCTTTTTGTCCATAAAATTTATTTTTTACAAAAGTATAAAAAATATTTGTTTATTAAAAATATTCTTTTTAATTTCGCATTAATTAAATCGTTAAGCATATGTATACAATTCAAAACAAACAGCTCACTTTTCTCGATGCGAGGTATTATAAAACCGATGATGGAGGTTTTGTGCCGTCCGTAACCCACGTGTTGGATTTTTACCCAAAGGGCGCAGGCTATTACAACTGGCTTAAGGAGGTCGGCAAAGATGCGGATGAGATCCGTGACGAAGCCGGGCGGCGTGGGTCGGTAGTTCACAAACTTACTGAGGATTACGATCAGGGCAAAGAGGTTAACCTTATCAACCCGAACGGCTCAATAGATTACAAGCTCAATGAATGGGCAATGTTTGAGCGTTATGTTGAATTTCGCAGTAGGTTTCAATTTGTAACCGACTGCATCGAGCTTAATATTATCAGCAAAGAATTAGGATACGCGGGCACGATTGACAGGATTATTGATCTAAATGGTGTTAAAATATTAATGGATATTAAAACATCGAATGCCATTTATTCATCTTACTGGCTGCAGCTTGCCGCTTATCGTAACCTGCTGAAATCGCAAGGTATCAATGTTGATAAGGTTGCAATCTTATGGCTCAATGCTAAGACGCGCACGGAAGGCAAAAAGGATGCAATACAAGGCAACGGCTGGCAGCTTTTGATTAAAGATAATAGTGCGATTGACTTAGGTCTTTTCAATGCTACATATCAGCTCTGGTCGATTGAGAATGCAGGAAGTAAACCCAAACAATTAACCTACCAAATAAGCCATAAGTTATGAGATTAACTATTAATTACCCGGTGGATATTAATTCAGAGATCTTTGACGTAAGATTTACGGCTGAGTGCTATATGACTAATGACGGCATCGGATACCACGATTATTGTGGTGTAAGTAGTTTTGATGCTGGCAGGGATTATTTAGCCATTGAGGATATTGAATGGGATGAATTCCTCTATACTCTTGAGGAAAACAACGAGATCCGTAAGATCACAAAAACATACGATTTTCGTAAAACATTAAAAGCTGAATATTTAAACGCAATTGAACCATAAACTTTTAACCACGCCGGCTCTGGTCACCCGGTATTAATTATGGGCTTAAGCAACACAACAGGAGGGATCACTTACCTGAATTTGAAAGAGGGCAAATTTGCCCGCAAGAACGCCAACGGCGACATCGATTTATTTGATGCGGTGGAAGGGTTAATTACAGGCATCGAGTTTCAAGATGATGAGTACAACGGCACGAAGTTCCGCAAGCTGAAAATTACGCTTGAGGATGAAAGCCAAAAGTATTTAGTGCAGGTGCGCACCGATTCCGGGTATTATCGCGGACTGACAAACAGCATCGCAACTGCTGATATTAATCAGCCTGTGAAGCTGATCGCGAACAGCAAACTAGGAGATAACGGAAAACCGCAAACCACGATCTTTGTTAATCAGAACGGCAAGGCGTTGAAATGGAAATGGTCAAAGGACAACCCAGGTGAACTGCCTGAGCTTGAGAAGGTAAAGGTGAAAGGGCAAATGGTTTATGATAACAGCAAGCAGCTCGAGTATTTTGAGAGGTTCTGGCTTTCATTGAAACAAGTTGAAAAACCAATACCGGAGGAAGAAACTCCGTTTTAATCTGTCACCTTATTCACCTCCCGCTATTATTAACTTTACAACGGTCAGTAGATTAATATGAAGGGGGCGGGGGGTGATTTTTTATTCACGAGCTTAAATTAAACAATTATGTTATTCAGAGATCATTTTCAAAATTATAAAGGTTATCAAATACCAAAGGCGCAATTAATCATTGCAGACATTCCATACAATTTAGGCAATAACGCTTATGCTTCAAATCCTGCATGGTATAAAGATGGTGACAATTCTAATGGGGAAAGTGAATTAGCTGGCAAATCTTTTTTTGATACGGATGAAGATTTTCGGCCTGCTGAGTTTATGCATTTTTGCAGCACTATGTTAAGATCAGAGCCTAAAAAGCAAAAGATTGAAGGTGAGGGAAGACAAAAAAGTGAAGCACCTTGTATGATTGTTTTTTGTGCTTTTGATCAGCAAATGTATTTGATTGAACTTGCAAAAAGATATGGGTTAAACAACTACATAAATTTAGTTTTTCGCAAAAACTTTTCTGCACAGGTATTAAAAGCCAATATGAAAGTTGTTGGTAATTGTGAATATGGTTTAATACTTTACCGGGATCGGCTGCCTAAATTCAGGAATGAAGGCAAAATGATTTTTAATTGTATTGACTGGCCACGAGATACCGAAAATGAAAAGCTGCATCCAACACAAAAGCCGGTTGAATTATTAAAAATATTGATTAAAATTTTTACTGATGAAAATGATGTTGTAATCGATCCGGTTGCAGGTAGCGGTTCAACACTAATTGCAGCGGAGGCATTGAATAGAAAAGCATACGGATTTGAGATTAAAAAAGAATTTTTCACAAAGGCTACAAATTGGATAAATGAGGAAAGGATAAAAAGAAAAGAGATTGCCGAATTAGGATTTGCAAAAACAATAATTAGCAAACATACGCCAACATTATTTTAATGCAACCCCGCCCCTACCAAATCGACATAGCCAACCGCGCCGCTGATATCATCCGGCGGCATGGTTTGGTTTATTTAGCCATGCAGGTAAGGACAGGCAAAACCGCTACAGCTTTACTAACCGCTGAGAATCTGTCGCAAAAAAAGGTATTATTTGTGACAAAAAAGAAAGTGATTGATGGCATTTTAGCGGATCATAAGGCATTGAATTTATCCTTTGAGATTGCAGTAACCAATTATGAGCAGTTGCATAATTTGCAATACTTGCCGGATCTGATAATAGTTGATGAGGCTCATTGCTTAGGTCAATACCCCCGCCCGGCAAAGAAGGTTAAAATACTCAAAGCATTATGCAAAGGTAAGCCGATTATTTATTTAAGTGGCACGCCAACGCCTGAGAGCTACTCGCAATTGTTTCACCAGTTACATATCAGCAGTTTTTCACCTTTTAAGGATTATGTGAATTTTTATAAGTGGGCGCAGGATTACGTGGACATCCGGCTCAAATACTTCAAAGGATTAAAAGTAAACGATTACTCAAACGCAAACCAAACAAAAATCAAAGCCATGACAGATCATTTAATTATCCCATTTACCCAAGAGGAAGCAGGGTTCAAACAGGACGTAGAAGAAATTACGATCGGCATTACCATGCAGCCATCGACCTATTACCTAACCGATAAGCTAAAAAAGGATCGCATCTTTTACGGCAAGGATGGCAACGTAGTGCTTGCAGATACCGGCGCAGCACTTATGAGTAAGCTGCATCAATGCTTTTCCGGGACGGTAATAGATGAAAAGCAGGAGGGCTTAGTGTTTGACAGGTCAAAGGCTTACTGGATCAAAGACCATTTCAAAGATAAAAAGATCGCTATCTTTTACAAATACAAGGCTGAGGAGATTATGCTTTATTTGACATTCGGGTACGATAAATTCACCTCAGATCCTGCGGAGTTCGCCAAAAGCGATTCTAAGTGGTTTCTATCACAAATTCAATCCGGGCGTGAAGGTATTAACCTTAGCACGGCGGACGCGCTTATTATGCTTAATATCGACTTTAGTGCGGTAAGCTATTGGCAGGCGCGGGCGCGGATGCAGAATAAAGACCGTGAGGAGGCATCTAAAGTATATTGGCTATTTGCGGAGGGAGGGATTGAGGAGAATATATACAAGGCTGTGAAGGATAAAAAAGATTATACTTTGAGCTATTTTAAGAATGATTACGGGATTGAGTAAATAACGGCCAGCCGCTTGGTGTAACCGGGAATGAATACCGGCAAGGGGAGCAACCTTATTAAATTAGGGGGGTGCGGGTTCGAATCCCGCAGCGGCTGCAAAAAAATAATTTCAAAAAAATATTAAAAAAAGTTTTGCACTTTGGGGAAAAGTATTATCTTTGTGTAACAAAACAAAAAAGCCATGACAACAACAATCACTTTAAAAAACAGCAAATGTGTTTTTGAAATCAATTTTCAAAGCAAAAAAGTAGATGGATCAGATTTAAAAGACGTTTACAATTATCCTGTATGTTATAACAAAACAAGCAGATCATTAAAGAAAGCTGCTAAAGCTTTGCAAGAAGCATGGAATGATGAAATGACAATGTACGGAGCTATGGATGTATTAGATAATAATGGAATCACAATGCGCTCATATTGTTCAATGGATTAATTAACCCACGGGGGCAAAGCCCCCTTTTAAACCCTACAGCCATGCAACAAAAATCAACAGACCTCCCAGCAAAGTACGCTTACATATTTGTAGCGATCGTTGTTATTCTCGGACTGATAGCAGATAGTTTTTAGTATGGAATCCAAAATCCAAGCCAGCATAAAGGCACGCTTTGAGCGGGCGGGCTGGATGGTTGTGAAACTTATCCAAACCAACTGCAACGGCATCCCTGATCTAATGTGCCTGAAGAACGGCAAAACCATATTCATTGAAGTGAAGCAGCCGGGAAGGGATGCTACTGAGCTGCAGAAATACCGGCACGCCGAACTGATCAAACAAGGCTTCACCGTCCACGTATTAACAACCGAAAAAGATTTGATAATATGAAAGACTTAATAATTATCAACCTCCTTGCCATTATCTGCATAATGTCAATATCAATTTATCAAGTAATTAAACACCATAATAACAATGACAACTGAACAAGCCGTAAAAGCGATTGCATCGCATCTTGAGGTGCACCTGCACAGCGTACCTCAATCCCTACTTGATAAGATCACAAGCATAATAAACCGAACGCGAACAATAGTAAAGAAAGAGGTAATCCTTCAGAACCTAAAAAGCGAACGCCCCAACCTGCAAAAGGAATGGGAGAAAATATGCGCCATTCATTTAGTTGACCCAAAGGAAGCAAAAAAAGGACGTAGGCAGGAACGCATTGGAGCAAAAGCCCATTTCGTAAGATATTTGTTACTCAATTACAAGTACATTAATCTGATGGATTTAGCGCGTTTTTTTGGCAATGATCACACCACAATCATTCATTTACGCGATAAGGCAAAAGCACCCTGCCCGATCCCGCCGTTTTATCAAAAGAAAAGATTTATTATTACTTCTCAGGTGAATCCCTAATAATCTTTTGCAGCTTTCTTAATGCAAGGTTAATGGTGTTATAAGCGTTTTTGCGGGCTTTTATCTGATCTTCCTGCTCTTCATCGTAATTATTAAATGAGGCGTCCTCAAGGGTTGTAATGACCGTAAGGGCGCATTCTATTACAAGCGTCAAATCGTATTCAGGCTGATCTATTTTTTGCTCTTCGCTCATAGGATTTTGCCTTTATGGATGCGATAATTGCGGACGTGGAAATCTTTGCCATTTTCTGACAAGTCAACTATTGCCATGCCGTGCGCCCATTTGTTGATTGGTAGGTAAGCGGGGTTTAATTCGCAAAGGCATCCGAGCGACCATGTTGTAGTGATTTCGCCGTTCATATTGCTTTCTGTATGTTCACTTACCGCGTGATTATGTCCCTGCATGGCAGTTACTTTGCCACGCAAAAATAACCCCCTTGCAATGTTTACAGGACTGAAGATGGACTGGCCGAATTCATGACCGTGTACTATATTCAAGTCATTGGCTTTCATTATGCGCTTATCGCTGATTAAATCAATGCCGCGTGTATCTAATCCTAATAAATGTTTTAGCTCAAATTCACGCACCCCAAGCAGCTCAGGGGCTACCCGCATCAAATAGTTCT
>Ga0315906_10004639_pt1 | contig 17564 bp, 10 predicted proteins | sample LakEriMetagenome_4_FD_203526 | JGI IMG/M metagenome (GOLD analysis project Ga0315906, IMG submission 203526) | Freshwater fungal communities from buoy surface, Lake Erie, Ohio, United States - Buoy 2 MA122 | ecosystem: Environmental > Aquatic > Freshwater > Lake > Lake biofilm | place: USA... | reverse complement strand
ATCTTAGAAAAAGACTTCAAAAACTTTTTTCCTGAATTAATCCGCTTTTCATCCTCCTTTTAAATCATGTTACTCTACGTGCAGGTAAAGCCGAACCAGCGGTTCAACGGAATCGAATACCACGATAATAAATGGATCATTCGGTTACGTGCGCCGGCAGTTGACGGCAAGGCCAATCAGGCCTTGGTGGAATATTTGTCAGAGGTGCTGGGTTTGTCCAAATCAAAAATCGTTTTGACAAAAGGACAGTCGGCACGCATTAAATGCCTTTCGATTGAGGCGGGAGAAGAAATAGTTCGTCAACACCTCGAAAACGCCCTGAAATAGGCGTTTTCAGCGTCCTATGCACATACTTTTGTGGATATTTACATAGGGAAAAGGGCCTGTGAGCCGCTAAGCGTGCTACCTTTAATCCCTTAAAGTAAATCGAAAAACAAAGTTCATGTCAGAAAAGAAAAAACCGGATCACGGTTATACCGAGGATAGTATCCGGTCGTTGGATTGGAAAGAACACATCCGGACGCGCCCCGGAATGTATATAGGTAAATTAGGCGATGGTTCCTCCAAAGATGATGGTATATATGTTTTGTTGAAGGAAGTGATCGATAACTCCATCGACGAGCACGTGATGGGGTATGGGAAAAACATTGATGTAGCCATTCAAGACGGACAAGTGGATGTTCGTGATTACGGCCGTGGTATTCCGCTTGGAAAGGTGGTCGAATGTGTGTCTAAAATCAATACCGGCGGTAAGTACGACAGTAAAGCATTTCAAAAAAGTGTTGGTCTGAACGGAGTCGGTACGAAAGCGGTCAATGCGTTGGCCAGTTATTTCCGCGTGCAAGCGGTACGTGAAGGCCGCACCAAAGTGGCCGAATTCTCTCAAGGAGATCTCAAAAAAGACGAACGCGAAAAAGCGAGTGACGAGAAAAACGGTACTCGGATGACGTTCGTTCCTGACGAATCCATTTTCCGGAATTATCGCTTCAATAATGAGTACGTAGAGCTCATGCTCTGGAATTATGCGTACCTCAATAAAGGTCTTACCATAAATTTTAACGGCGAATCGTTCCATTCGGAAAACGGATTGCGCGATTTGTTGGAGCGCAACCTTTCTGATGAAGTGCGCTATCCGATCATTCATCTCCGCGGCGATGATATCGAAATCGCCTTTACACACACGATGGCTTACGGCGAAGATTATTTTTCTTTTGTCAACGGTCAGCATACCACACAAGGCGGTACCCACCAGGCCGCCTTCCGTGAAGCCATTGTAAAGACCATCCGTGAGTTTTATAAAAAGGAATTCGATGCGAGCGATGTCCGAACATCAATTGTCGCCGCCATCAGTGTAAGAGTCCAGGAACCTGTGTTTGAATCGCAGACCAAAACCAAGTTGGGTTCGCTCACACGCGAGCCGAACGGCGTTCAGATTCGTACATGGATCAATGATTTCGTGAAGACGGAACTGGACAATTACCTTCACAAATATCCGGAAACGGCCAAAGCGCTCGAAGCAAAGATTCTTCAAAGTGAGCGTGAACGGAAAGAAATTGCCGGTATCAAGAAACTGGCGAACGAACGAGCACGTAAAGCGAACCTGCATAATCGCAAACTCCGCGATTGTCGGGTACACTTCAACTCACGACATATCTCCCGTCAGGATTCCACGATTTTTATCACTGAGGGAGATTCTGCTTCCGGTTCCATCACCAAATCGCGTGATGTAAATATGCAAGCAGTTTTCAGCCTGAAAGGTAAGCCGCTCAATTGTTACGGCCTTACCAAGAAGGTGGTGTATGAAAACGAAGAATTCAATTTGCTCGTTAATGCTTTGAATGTCGAGGACGGTATGGAAGAGTTGCGTTACAATCGCATCGTCATCGCTACCGATGCCGATGTTGATGGTATGCACATCCGATTACTGTTGTTGACGTTCTTTCTCCAATTCTATCCGGAATTGGTACGTAATGGACACGTCTTCATCCTGCAAACACCATTGTTCCGTGTTCGTAATAAGAAGGAGACCATTTATTGCTATTCCGAACAAGAGCGCGTTAATGCTATCGCCAAACTGGGGGCGAAACCGGAAATCACCCGCTTCAAAGGGCTGGGCGAAATTTCTCCGGACGAATTTGTTCATTTTATTGGAAAGAACATTCGTTTGGAGCCCGTGATGCTGGGCCAGGAAGAAACGATCCAAAAATTGCTGGATTATTATATGGGTAAAAACACACCGGAGCGACAAGAGTTCATCATTTCCAATCTACGTTTGGAAAAGGATGTCGTAGCAGAAGAATTGGCCTGATTATTAACCGAAGAATTTGTAGTGTATGGCTAAAAAGAAAAAAGAAGAAAGCAAGCCGGCGGCTCCTGTACAACAGCATGCCGAAAAAAATAAGATGATACATGTCAATGGCATGTATGAAAATTGGTTTTTAGATTACGCATCCTATGTAATTCTAGAGCGTGCTGTTCCTCACATCAACGACGGATTAAAACCGGTGCAGCGACGAATTCTCCATTCCATGTGGGAAATGGAGGACGGTCGCTACAACAAAGTGGCTAATGTCATTGGGCACGCCATGAAATATCATCCGCACGGTGATGCTTCGATCGGTGATGCCATGGTGCAACTCGGTCAGAAGGACTTGCTGATTGACATGCAGGGAAACTGGGGGAACATTTATACGGGCGACAGCGCTGCGGCTGCCCGATACATTGAAGCTCGTCTGTCAAAGTTCGCACTCGAAGTTGTTTTTAATCCAAAGACGACCAATTGGCAGCTGAGTTATGATGGCCGAAATAAAGAGCCGATTACCCAGCCGGTAAAATTTCCACTCTTATTGGCTCAAGGTGTTGAAGGTATTGCTGTCGGACTCGCTTGTCGTATTCTGCCACACAATTTCATTGAATTGCTCGAAGGTTCTATTGATATTCTGCGTGGAAAAAAAGTGAGCCTTGTTCCTGATTTTCCTACCGGCGGTATTGCCGACTTCAGCAAGTATAACGAAGGGTTACGCGGTGGACGTATACGTATTCGCGCCAAGATTGAAAAACGTGATCGGAAATCACTGGTGATTACAGAGATTCCATTCTCTACTACGACTACTTCGCTTATTGACAGTATACTGGCTGCTAATGACAAAGGGAAGATCAAGATAAAAAAGGTGGAAGATAATACCGCGGCAAAAGTGGAAATCATGTTGCACTTGCACAGCGACTCTTCGGAGGATCTGGACAAGACGATTGATGCACTCTATGCGTTCACCGATTGTGAGGTCTCCATTTCTCCAAACAGCTGCGTCATTATCGACGACAAGCCGCGTTTCATGAGTGTCAATGACATTCTGAAATACAATACAGAACAAACTCTCGGATTGTTAAAGCTGGAGCTGGAAATACGTCGTTCGGAACTCGAAGAAGAATGGCATTTCAGCTCGTTGATTAAAATCTTCATCGAGAAGCGCATTTATCGAAATATTGAAGAATGTACCACGTGGGAGCAAGTGATATCCACGATTGATGAAGGGTTGAAGCCATATAAGAAAAAATTCAAACGGGAAATCACCCGGGATGATATCGTATCGCTGACGGAAATCAAGATCAAGCGGATTTCCAAATACGATGTTAAGGAGCAGGACGAGAAGATTAAAGGGTTGGAAGCAGAGTTGGATGAAGTAGCAGCTCATCTTGCGAATATCAAGGGTTATACGATCGCTTACTTTAAGGAGTTGATTAAGAAGTATGGAAAAGGTCGCGAGCGCAAGACGACCATTAGTGCTTTTGAACAAGTCGTTGCTTCCGAAGTGATCATCAATAATCAGAAGTTGTACGTAAACCGTGAAGACGGATTCGCCGGATTCAGCCTTAAAAAGGATGAATTCATCAGCGAATGTTCGGACCTCGACGAAATGCTGGTTATCCGCGGCGACGGTACTTTACTGGTAACCAAAGTGGGTGATAAGAAGTACGTTGGTAAAGATGTACGCTATATCAGTATCTTCCGTAAAAGCGATCCTGAACAGATCTTTAACCTTATCTATCAGGATGGTCGCGGTGGCTCGGTCATGGTAAAACGATTTACGGTGGGTGGAACTACCCGCGATAAGGAATATGTTTTAACCAAAGGCAATGAAGGATCTAAAATCCTTTATTTATCACATTGCATGGACGCACGGGAAGGAGAGAAGGTGAGAGTGATGCTGCGTCCTAAGCCGAAATTACGTATCACACAGTTGGATGTCAATTTCAACGACTTCGAAGTAAAAGGTCGTGGAACTATCGGTGTGATTGTGACCAAAAATTCTGCTTCTAAGGTGGTGAAATTGTCGGATGCGCCGCCGGTCAAGAAGTCGGAGCAACTGGCGATTCCTGCTGCTGCCAAAAAGGAACCACCCGTAAAATCTGCCGCTGCCGTTAAAAAGCCGGCAGTTAAAGCGGTCCCGGTGTCAAAGCCTGCTGCCAAAGGAAAGGTCGCACCAAAAAAAGTAAGTCCCCTCAAAGAAGAAAAAGCGGTCACCGTTGAGTGGGACATGAGCTCCGGAAAAAAAACCGGAAATGATCGCGATCGTTTGCTGAAAGAAATTGATGAAAAGGCAGGCGCTCGAAAAAAGTCACAGATGAAGATGGATTTTTAAACTTCGATTTATTGCTAAAAAGAGTCGCGAAAGCGACTCTTTTGCTTTACTTCAAGTAATCTTCATGAAAAACGTTTACCTTTTAATAGAATTTCCGTAGAACGGATACCATGAAAAAACTGATAGTCGTTGTAATCTTCCTGTGTTCGGTGATCCGATCAAATGCGGCATTCATTTTGATTCCAATGGATGAATCTCAGACCAACCATCTGAAAGCCTATGGCATTGCGTACAATGTCCTGGAGGCCGGTCTCGATGTGCAGTGGTTACTTAACTATCGTGGTGGCAGTTTCATGATTGCAGATAATACCAAGTTGGAGCAGGAATGTGCAATCCGTGGCGTTTCTTTCAAAGTCATTGCTGATGTACAAGCTGCTGCTATTCTTACTGAGATCTCCAACCCGGAGGCTAACCAAGACGTTGTGAAGCTGGAAAAAGCGCCGAAGATTGCGGTTTATTCGCCCAAGAACAAGATGCCGTGGGATGATGCAGTGACCTTGACTCTGACGTATGCTGAAATTCCTTACGATGTGGTGTATGACGAGGATGTTATAACCGGTAAATTGCCACTCTATGATTGGCTGCATTTGCACCACGAAGACTTTACCGGTCAATATGGTCGATTTTGGGCGGCATACCGAAACGCAACTTGGTATCAGGAAGATGTAAGGATTCAGGAAGCGATGGCTGCCAAACTGGGCTTTTCAAAAGTGTCCCAAATGAAATTGGCCGTCGCTCTCAAGATTCGTGATTTCGTAGCCGGTGGCGGTTACTTATTTGCTATGTGTTCGGCCACCGACAGTTATGATATTTCGCTCTCCGCCGAAGGTATCGATATCTGCGAGGAAATGTTTGACGGCGATCCTGCAGATCCGGCCATGAATAAAAAAGTAGACTATACAAAAACGTTTGCTTTCCGGAATTTTAAACTCAGTACGAATCCCTATGAGTATGAGTTTAGTGATATTGATAATCAGCCACCCGCTCGAAAAATTGATAAAACCAATGATATTTTCACGTTATTCGAGTTCTCGGCAAAATGGGATCCGGTTCCAACGATGCTTTGTCAGAATCACGAACAAGTGTTAAAAGGATTTCTGGGGCAAACAACTGCATTTAAAAAGCGGACGCTCAAGAGTGAGGTGCTGGTCATGGGAGAATGTAAAGCAGAAGATGAAGCCCGGTATATACACGGTGATTTCGGAAAAGGAACATGGACCTTTTACGGAGGCCATGATCCGGAAGATTATCAGCATCAGGTCGGGGATCCGCCAACTGATCTTTCACTGCATCCGAACTCTCCGGGTTACCGACTGATCCTGAATAATGTCCTTTTTCCTGCTGCTAAAAAGAGAAAGCAGAAGACCTGATTACTGGTCGAAGAACTGCCAGCGAATGCCGAATTTGAATATCATGCCGGCTTGCGGGTAATAGGGTGTCAGATAAAATCGAGGGGTTGTTATATCGTTTCCGATATTTTCCAGTTTCGCAAAAAAGGAAGCGGTCTTTATTTTCACATTCATAAAGACGTCAATCAGGACCACGTTGGCCGAGGATACGGACTCCTGCAAATAGAAAAATCCGGTGGCTGGCATAAACTGGTCACCGTTGAACGTGGAAATATAGCGTGCTTCGATTCCTGCGCGTAGCACAAACGTATTTCGGTATAGTGATCGTTCCCAAAAAAGACTGTGGTAGGTTGACCATTCCGGTAATCGTAGGACATCGTCATCATCCGTTTGCTGGTAATTCACACGATGATCCATTCCCCACTTGCGCCAGCGAAAGTCCTTTTCCAGGGAAATACCATTAACGTCTACCGTATTACCGGCAACGGTTGGAAGCGCCTGTTGATTCATGAAATAATAGCCATCCGTGGTGTGACGAAAGAACGAAAGACTGAATCGATAAACCGGTAAACGAATTCCGGCGGTCATTCTGGCGTCTGAAACAGATGTGGAAGAATTGTTCCACCGGAAATGATTGCCGTCCTGTAACTCGTAAAGGACCGGCGTACGGCTTTTCGTTAGTTGTGCACCGGCAAAAATCTCCGTGTTGGCTGTTGTGCGCACCAATTTTCCGGAAGCTTCGTAATTGCCTTCAAGATCGCCTTGGAAGACATACTGCCCGTTCAGTACTAAAGATAAGGAGTTATGCTCCAAGGTCAAGGACGAACCTGCAGCTAGGCTATTGAATTCGGTTTCCATCCGCTGCCACAGCCGATAATATTGATGTTCCGCGAAAAGGGTCAAATTGGAACTGAAATTATTTTTAGTATTTGCGCCAGGTCGCCAGTTCAGACTGGCTCGATTGCGCCAATCTGTAAAGCGTAGCGAATCGTCTGAGGCTTGACCAAGGTAAAAGTGGTTGTAAAAAGTACTGTCGGCAGTTTGGTCAAAGTAGGCATACGATCCGTTAGAGAGGGTATTGCTGAGTCCGACTTCAAGTATACGCGCGGATGAGTCGGCGCCACTTTTCAGTCTGTAATAATTGGCCAGGTGAAAAGATTTATCCCGGTATCGTGCGCCTGCGTCGGTCAGGCGAACAGGCAGTCCTTTCATGTCGAGATTGCCTGGCTTGTCAACCAAGAAAAAAGAATCGTTGGTAACGCCGCCATTGGCTTGCAGCTTAACGGTATTCCAAAATGCATTTGCATAGACATGATAACGTCCGTTGGCTGAGTTGTAGTCGCTAAAGAAACTGAACCTGTTGTAGTACGTGTCACTTCTTGGCAGAAAATCCTGTACATTAAATCGTTTGAAATTAAATCCTGCATTCCAGTTCTTTAAGATGTTTTGCGAATGCAACACTTCAATTTTTTGTTCACGAAAAGCACCCATATGGTAGCGTAACTCGGTGAACCGTTTATTGGTTCGCCAGTAGTCAACATCATCTAGCCGCAGCAAATAAGGGTCGTAGAGTGTTAGGCCTAGCGTTTGAAAAACGGAGCGTGTAGGAGAGTAGGAGAGTGATCGGTAAGGACTTCCCAAATTTCCCAGGTATTGATGGTTTGCCGCTTTCACGGGATCGACCTGGTGTAAATGGTTTAGTGTGGTATCGATGGAGGAAAAGTCAACCGTCGACTTATTCCAATCACTTTCAGAATACAGTTTTATCCGTGTAGGTAGTATCGGTAGCACCGAGTCCCTGTTTTCTGCAGGTGCTCCACCATAGACCGCATCAGTGGTGGACAGCAGAACTATCAGAAAGGCCGCGGGTAAACTGAAAGATTTCATTGTTTTTTATGCCTTTCGGCCTTCAAATTTAGCAGAAACATTCATTTTTTAACGAATAAAAGCCATTTACTTTTCAGATTATCGGTAAGGTTATAAGGCGCAATGTGGTATGTTCGATGAAGCAGGTTGTATATTACGAATGAATCCGTATTTCATGATTGTCAGAACGCTCATATTGACGCTATTAGTAATAACGGGGTTATCCTCTGTCCGGGGTGCGACATTTTACTCTATCGCTAACGGAACGTGGAACAATCCAGCTATCTGGTCAAATACGTATGGCGGACCAACTTGTAATGCCACACCGATTGGTTCTGATTATGTGATCATTAGTCATACAGTGACGATGGATAAAAGCCTGAAAAACGGTGGCGCTGGATTTATTGGAGGTGTTTCAAATACGGTTTATGTCTCTACTTCCGGACATTTAAACGGTGGAACAAAATACAGTTTGGATGTACTTTCTCAGGGCAGCCTCACCGTTTGCGGAAAATTGACTGTTTTGAATATTGAGTTTTTCAACGGAAGTGTTTTTAATTTTTGTGCCGGATCAACGGTCCAGATCAACGGTTCGTTTATCAATCGTAATAACAGTCCTAACATCCAGATCAACGGCACTGTGACGGTTGTCGGTACTTTTTTAAATGGAACAGGCGCCTATATTGGAGGATCAGGAGCTATTGTGGTCGTAAATGGACCGGCAACGAATGAAGGAACGATTTTCGATTGTATTGGCATGTATCCGTGCAGTAGTTATTCATGTCTGATTAATTCGAGTTGTGGTAATCCGGTAGTGTTGCCGGTCAATTGGTTGGGATTTTTGGCTGCGGAAAGTGACGAAGGCGTATTGCTCGAGTGGTCAACAGCAGCCGAAGTGAATTCCAGTTATTTTGACGTGGAATACTCCAGCGATAGTCGGACGTACGAAAAGATTGGCACACAGCCGGCTGCCGGCAATTCTTCGTATACGCACTATTACAGTTTCCTTGACCAAAGGAAGTTCACCGGTTCGTGCTATTACAGGATTCGCCAGGTGGATTTTGACGGTAAGTATACTTTTTCGAACCTTGAATATTTATTACGTCAGCCCAAAGGACAGCCAATAGTATCGCCCAATCCGGTGACAGGAAAGTACATCGAAGTCCAAGCCGACTTCGAAAAAACACAAAACTGGACCATACGATTATTTTCGCCAATGGGTCAGTTAATTTTTGACAACTCAGGTCAAGCTGAAAGAGATACCGCGGAAAAATTATCGGTGGCGATACCTGAAGATGTTGCTCCGGGAAGTTATTTTCTGTCGCTTCAGCTTGATAACGAGGTTTTCTATCAGCAGTTGGTGATAGCGCCATAAATCTTATAAAACGACAAAAGCCTTTTCAAATTGAGCTGTTGAGTTCGTATATTGACGGACTAATTACAGCTTTTCTATGGAGTCGTTTCTGGCAAAATTAGCTGCTGAACTTTTTACAAAATTCGGCGGCGATTTCAACGGTGTTACGGTCGTCTTTCCTACGCGTCGTGCCGGGCTTTTCTTTCGGGCGGAGCTCGCAAAATTACTCGACAAACCCGTTTGGGCACCTCGAGTATTGGCCATTCAGGATTTGATGCTGGAGATCGCTGCTAAATCGTTGCCGGATCCCGTCACCCAATTGTTTGAATTATTTGATGTCTATCGCACTTATTTTCCGGAAGAGGAATTTGACGAATACTATCCTTGGGGCGAGGTGATGCTTAAGGATTTTGATGAACTGGATAAGAGTTTGTCGGATCCTGCTAAAGTTTTTTCAATCATTGCTGATCTCAAGGAGATTGACGCTTCCTTTGCCTTGAGTGAGGAGGAGATGGATCGCCTGCGTTCCTTTTGGAAACATTTCTTTGACAAGGATAGCACTCGTTTGAAAGAAGAGTTTGCGCAGACCTGGCGACATCTGTTGGTTATCTACAATGAGTTTCACCAACGGTTAAGTGATAAAGGTTGGTGTACGGAAGGACAGGCGTTTCGTATTGTAGCGGAAGGAGTAGGCAACACCGATACAATTGATCAGCGCATCGGTCGGCACGTCGTTTTTGCCGGATTGTATGCTCTCTCCCGCAGTGAAGAAAAAGTCATCAGCTACTTGTTGGAAAACAACAAAGCGAGTATCTATTGGGATGCTGATGAACATTATATCCGCGATCACCACCAGGAAGCCGGACATTTTTTACGTTCCAGTACATTGTTTGATAAATCATCGTCCAACTGGATCGTTAATCATTTGAGCGGGTCAAAAAAGGATATAGAAGTTATTGGTATTCCTATGGAAGTGGGTCAGGCAAAAATGGCCGGACATTTGGTGGATGAATTGTCCAGGATTCCGGGTTTTTCCCCGGAAAAAACAGCTGTCGTGCTGCCTGCCGAACATTTGTTGTTTCCAGTCTTATATGCCATGCCGGAATCCATGGAGAAAATCAATGTGACAATGGGCTATCCGTTGCATCAAACGCCCATTTTTTACTTGTTTGAATCACTAATCGCGCTACAGCGGAATGCACGTAAGTCAGGAACTAAAAAATCAACTTCGTTTTATTTTAAAGATGTAGTTTCCATCTTAGAGCATCCGTATGTTCGCATGATTGATCGTAAGGCGGTTGATGCGGTCAGAAAATTGCTGCGCGATGAAAAGCTCATTCGGATTACGGATGAAAAAATCATCGCCTCCGGAAATCATGAGTTGTTCAGTGTCATTTTTCGATTAGTCGGCGACTCCGCTCTTTTGTTTGGTTGGTGTCGTGAGATTATGCGGTTGTTATTGCAAGCCATGGAGCATCAGCAATTCCGTTCGCATCGCCTGGAATCGGAGTTTGTGTCGCGGCTATTTACGCAGCTGAATCGGTTGGAGGAGATTTATGAATCGGTAGCAGCGTCTTCAACGTTAGAAACCTGGTGGAACCTATTTAATGAAATAATACGTTCGACTAAGATTCCGTTTTCCGGAGAACCCTTAGAAGGTTTGCAAGTCATGGGATTTTTGGAAAGTCGTGTCATTGATTTTGACAATATTATTCTTCTTTCCGTTAACGAAAATCATTTGCCGGCAGCCGGACAACATCCTTCTTTTATTCCCTACGGAATACGTAAAGCCTTTGGTATGCCTACGCATGAGGATCAGCATGCAGTAACAGCCTATCACTTCTATAGATTGTTACAGCGTGCGAGTAAGATTTACCTCATCCACAATACGGAAACACAGTCCATCACGACCGGTGAGCCTTCGCGATACATTGTGCAGCTCGAACAGGAATTAGCGGCTCGATATCCCGATACGGTTTCTTTTTCCCGACGAATAATTGCAACACCTGTGGCGGGGTTAGTTCCTTCTCCCATTATCGTGGAAAAAACGACATCCGTCTTTCAAAGGTTGGAGCGATATTTCGTGGCCGAGGAAAAGGAAAGTAAATACCATCCTAGTCTTTCCCCATCTGCCATCGCGCAGTTTATTTCTTGCCCATTGAAATTTTATTTTTCGTATGTGGCTGGTCTAAAGGAAAAAGAAGAGAAAGAGGAGGTCATGGAATCAGCAGTTCTTGGAAATGTGCTGCATAAAGCCATGGAAATTTTATACACCGGAAAGAAATCATTGGTGAAAACAGATTTTCCCGAATTGCATAAAAAAGTGGTTGCTGCTGTTGATGAAGCTATTGCTGATTGTTTTGCCAATCCGGAAGATCTTGAAGGAAAAAATCTGCTGATTAGAAATGTACTGCAGGAGCTTACGCGCCGAGTATTGCAGTTGGATGAAAAAGATGCTCCGTTGGAAATTGTTCAACTGGAGAAATGGGAGAACTACCGTTTCGCGCTTGATGAACAACGCTCCGTGATACTCGGCGGTTTTATTGATCGTGTTGATCGTCTTGCGGATGGACTGCGTGTTATTGATTACAAGACGGGAAAGGTTTATTTCAAGGGGGTGAAAAACCCCGAGGATGTATTTACGGATACTTCGCACAAAGAACAATTTCAAGCTACGCTGTATGCGTATCTGATCTCTAAAAGATTTCAAGGCGAGCCGGTTAAAGTGGGACTGATTACGTTGCGGGAAATGAGTGAAGGCATCAAATACCTTGACAAGGGTGTACCTGCGACGCCGCAGTCTCTGCAGGTATTTGAATCCGGATTACGTGGATTACTGAGCAATCTTTTCAATCCGGATATTCCCTTCCATCAAACGGAGGATTTGTCGCAGTGCACGTATTGCTCCTTTAAAGACGTATGTGGCCGATAAAAAAAAGATCCGCGCCAGGCGCAGATCTTTTTCGGTAAGCAAAACTGTCTGTAGGTTATCTTTATTGTACAATTATTCGACTGGTTGCTGCCTCGCCCGTTCCAGTCACACGCAAGAAGTAAATACCACGTTGAATATTTCGTAAGTCCAGTTCGAAGTTGTTACTGCCAATTGTAGCGCTGATTTCATTTGATAAGATCGCTCTTCCTTCCAAATCGATCAATTCGCTTTTATAATCACCTGCAACCGGAGTTTGGAAATTAACCTGCAGGTAACTTTCAGCAGGGTTAGGATAAGTTTCAAGCGACAAATTTACATCCTTTGGTCGAGCACTTCTAGCCAGTACAGTGTAGACGGTAACAGGAAGCGAAGTGGAGTAGCAACCGCCGCCATTGTAAGCTCTAACGGTAAACGTGCCTGCTGCTGACACGGTAATCGATTGCGTTGTTGCACCGTTTGACCAAAGATATCCTCCGGCTGAGCTGCAGGTAAGCGTAACGGTTTGTCCGCTAACCAACACATTTGCTCCGCCAAGGGAAATTGTCGGCACCGGAGGCGGAGTGCAACCGTTAGCACTTACAGATATCGCATCGGAAATGGCTGTACATCCGCTGGAATTGGTTACGGTAACTCGAAAACTTCCTTGAGATCTAATCGTGGTGCTACGACTCGTTGTACCATTATTCCATGAATACGTCGTTGCATTAGAGGAAGTCAACGTTAAAGAAGGCTGAGCAGAAGTAAGAGTAGTTGAGCCCGACGAGGAAACGGTAGGCTTGGACGGTGCAGATTTGAGGGAAGTCACCACATTCGCCGACTGACTGTAGCAATTAGGTCCACCGTAGGCTCGAACCCAATAGGTTCCGGCACTTGCCACAACGATGGAGCGCGTGGTGGCTCCGTTGGACCATTGATAACTGAGAGCTTGAGTTGAAGTAAGTGTAACCGTAGCTCCAGGACAAAAGGAGAGGGAACCACTTGCGGTAACAGTAGGCACTGTAGGTGTTGAAGTGACTGTTACGGCAACATTGGAAGATGTAGCGGTGCAGGAACCGGATGTAATGGTAACCTTGTAAGTTCCGGTGGAGCTCACGACAATAGATTGGGTGGTAGCACCGGTGGACCAGCGGTAACTGTTAGCCGTTGAAGAGGTAAGTGTAACACTTCCGCCGGGACAAAAAGATAATGGACCACTGGCGGTAACAGTTGGAGTTGCGATGCTGGTAGTAACAGTAACGGTAACACCAGAAGAAACAGCGCTGGCTCCTGAGGTATTAGTGACACGGACAGTATAAGTTCCAGCGGCTGACACAGAAATCGACTGCGTGGTTTGACCACTGCTCCAAAGGTATGAAGAACCGCTATTGGCAGTCAACGTCACATTACCACCGGTACAGAATGTTGTAGGCCCGCTGGCAGTAATGGTTGCAATGGCTGAGGTAGTTTTTGGAAGATAATCGTAATTGTACCATTGATATCCCTGCAGATTGATGTATTGCTTGAAACTGCCTGTTTCATTGGTGTAATTGGTACAGTACGTTTGATAGGGCTTTGTGATAGGATTGGAAGCCAGCCAAGGTCCCATGAACGATTGCTCAGCAGAAAATATTGGAATTACTTTGACGGAGCGATTGATGGAAGCAATGTCAATGAGGCGATTTCTGGAATATTGATAAACATCAACATCCGAAGTTCGGTAGGCGTGAAGCAGAATTCGGTCAGCGCTTCCGGCAACTTGCTGCATACGACCCTTGGTTGGCCAACCAAGGTAATACTCGGATACAATTCCATTAGCAGCCGCTGCCGAATCAATTTTGAGAAATTGCGTCCAGGAATAAGCCCAAGCGCCGACGCTGTCGCAACTGTAACCGTTCGGAGAGAGATACTTACTGCAGTATTGAGTGGTTATCGAACTAGATACCCACCATTCGAATTCAAAATTGAATACATTAATTTTCTCGGATGAAGATGCTCTTGAATTGTTAAAAGGAATAATGAAGTCACGGAAGAAGGAATAGATTTCACCGGCTGCTCCGACTTGAATGATGCCGTAGGTGTTTTTGGCGCGGCTAATAAAGCTAGCCAGTTGACTTTTTTTCGTTGAGCTGGACCAGTCAAATGATCCAAGGCCATATAATGTAATATACGTGTAAGCGTTTCCGGAAGCATAACTGAGGACGGCATTCTCTGTAGTCGTGTTGCCAATCCACAGATTGATGTCGGGCAAATAAAAGCCCCTGACATTGTTGGATTGGGCCATGGCCGATCCACTGATTGTCATCAGTACAAGCAAAAGAAATAGCCGAAGTGTGTGTGTCATGCGATCGATCAGGATTTTCGGTGAAATCGTAAATCGTATGCGAAAATAGGATACTCATTGAACTGACAAAATGCTTATTTCTTATTAATTTGGCCGATTTAGGCCTGAAAATGAAAAACGGGAGTATGGTTTTTAGCGGCAGGTTCATTTTGGGACGCAGACTAACATATTTTGGAGTAAATATGAATTCCCGTAGTTGGAATAGTGTTAATAACTTTTACGAAAAAATGCCTGAATCCCGCATCAGTGGCGGAATTCAGGCATTTTTAAAGACGTTTACGGATGATTATTGAATCACATTTACCCGTGTAGTAAGCACTTCATCCGGGTAAAGCACTGAGGCTAGATAAAGTCCATTCGTCAGTCCTTGAAGATCGATACGGTGAATGTTTTCTCCCTCCAGCAATTGAACTTTTTCCTGCATTACAATTCTTCCTGAAAGGTCTGTAAGCTGAAGAATGGCTTCACTTACTTCATCAGCGATAATACGCAAACTGAAATGTTCTCTTGCAGGATTCGGATAGGCCACGAGTCCTTCTACTAATGTTCGTACGGAAACTACTGGTTCTTCCATACGCGAAGTGGAGGCAGAGGCAGCCGGTGTATTGAAATACAAGCGATCAGAGTAGCTGCTGGTAGTGCCACCGCATTTCGTACGCATTCTCCATGAGTAACGTTTGTTTGGCTGGAGATTACTCAGTACAAAGCTAGTTTGACCATTATAAGCCAGACTAATGTAGATATACGTATTACTTCCCTCAATGCGAACACGGAAAAGCAGTGAGTCACAGGCAGGAAGCGATGACCAGCTGAACACCGCACTTGTTGAAGTAATTGAAGTAGTAGATAGTCCGGTGGGAGTAGTAATGGTACAAGTGGGCTGAGCTGTCGGTACCACAATATTCACCGCAGAAGAAGAAGAACTGCATCCGTTGGAATTGAAAACTGTGACCAGATAGGATCCATCGGACGTAGCCAACAGCGCTGCTGAAGTGGCGCCGGCAATAGCGATGCCGTTTTTGAACCATTGTAAAGAACTGATAGTTCCGCTTCCCGCTGCCGTATTGGCGGTTAATGGTACGCCGTTGGAAGACGCACTGCCGATACTGATACCGGCAAACGGAAGACTGTTAACGGTAACTGTTGTGGCGTTCGATGTTAAAGAAGTGCCACTTGTAGTCACAGCGCACGAATAATTTCCGCTTGTAGTCACGGTAATGCTCTGTGTGGTAGCTCCGTTTGACCAAGCGTAGGTAGTTCCTGAGCTGGCCATAAGAACCACACTTCCGCCGGAGCAAAAAGTAGTGCTGCCGTTTGCTGTAATGGTAGGTTGAGAAATGGTACCTCCTGCTACAGGAGCGACCGGCTTAGGCATCAGACCGTAATTGAACCATTGGAAGCCTTCCAAACTGATTTTTGATTTCCAGCTGGAATTGTCGGCATTAAAGTCGGCCAGGTATCTGTTCCAGGCTGCGATTTGCGCATTGGATTGTAACCATGGCCCCATAAACTCTGCCTCATTCGAAAATATCGGGGCAACACGTGCGACCTTGGACGTAGATCCTACAAAACCTAAGCGAGTTTTACTGTAACCGAAAACAGAGGTTGGATCAATACGGTAGGCGTGGAGAAGGATCCTATCGACATTATTCACGATTTGTTGTCCCTGACCTTGATTGAACCAGCCAACATAGGTTTCGCTAAGGCAGTTCTGAAGATTAGCCAAGGAGTCCACTTTACGTAATAAGTCTGCATAGAACTTGAAGGCACCTGCAGTGTCGCAGCCGCAATTGGCAGCTTGTAAATATTGTGTACAGTAATAGCCTCCGGTTGTAACTGAAGTTTGAATCCAGAATTCGAATTCAACATTGAACACGTTTATCTTTTCATTCACATTTGTTCTTCCGTTATTATACGGTACGATGCGGTTGGCAAAGAAGCTATAGCTTTCACCGACGGCTCCAATGTGCTGAATACCGTATTGATCGCGTGCTTTACGAATAAACGAGGCTAATGCACTTACGGTGGTGGAACTTCCGAAGTTAAGCGTGTGAAGATCGTACAAGGCCAGGTAGTTGAACGAACTGTCTTTTGCATATTGCAACAGACTGTCTTGCTTCTGAGTACTAGGAAAAATGACATCAAAGTCATTGACATAAATGCCTCGTAAGGCCGGTGTTTGAGCACTGGCGCCTTGCCAGGAAAAAAGGGTACTGACAAGGACGGTTAAAAGTACTAGGTGCTTCATGAGAGTATTCGATTATTGTTTCTTTTTAATTATGATTCAAAGAAACAGCAATGGGGTACCCTCAAGGGGCGATAAACAGCAGCTTGGTCACAGTGTAAGGAAACGGAGTAGATGCTTGGAATTTAAAGACAGCCTGCCGCCTATAGGTCGATTTTTATTTGTTTTTCTGCATGTTTTCGTCGGTAGAATGAACTTTTTGGATAATGGGTTATGCGATAGGATTGTAATCATCAAAGTTGAAAGTGTATTTTTTGCTTATTTTAAGCACCTATATAGGTGTTCTACCCCCTTATTTCTTACTTTTGTGAGTCCCAAAAGATCCATCCCATACAACCCAAAGGACTGATTACTTCCATTTTTCCTTTTCGTAACTTGTAGTGGTGAATTGTAGGCCGACGTTATTATTTTGGATGGCACTAATTATAGGAGTAGTAAAAACTACTTCAATTTTTGCTACGCATATTGTCGGTGGTGAAATGAATTACCGATGGTTGGGAAATAATCTCTACGAAGTTAAATTGGCGGTTTACCGGGATTGCTATAACGGTCAGGCCCCGTTCGACAATCCGGCAGCGATTACGGTTTTTGACGATAACGGAAATGTAATCGCCAATAGTTCTGTATATATCACCAGCCAGCAACAGGTTCCTGCGGTATTGAATAGCCCTTGTTTGATTCCGCCGACCAACCTATGTTATGAGGTGGCTTATTATGAATACAATTTATCATTGCCACCGAGACCTGGTGGCTATTCCATCGTTTATCAACGCTGTTGCCGGAATCAAACCATTATTAATTTGTCAAATGTTTCAAATACCGGCGGAACCTATTTGGCGACTATTCCGGATTCTTTCC
>Ga0315906_10004637_pt1 | contig 17570 bp, 18 predicted proteins | sample LakEriMetagenome_4_FD_203526 | JGI IMG/M metagenome (GOLD analysis project Ga0315906, IMG submission 203526) | Freshwater fungal communities from buoy surface, Lake Erie, Ohio, United States - Buoy 2 MA122 | ecosystem: Environmental > Aquatic > Freshwater > Lake > Lake biofilm | place: USA... | reverse complement strand
ACTCTTCCAGGAGAATCTTCTGGCGTTCATGCTCATGGTTGCTGATGGAGGTCACATCGACAAGCTGGATGCCGATGAAGTGCAGCATGTCAACAATGGAATAAACATTCCACATGTTGTACCTCTCAGAGGCCATTTTCTGCTTTGTCTTGGCATAGGTCCGAATCGGATCGGGCGTTTTCTTCTGCGACTTCCTGATTGCCTGAAGCAGCTCATCGCGATCGGAATCATTGGCCGCAATGTCGAGAATGTTGGTAGGCTTGATGTGGCTGCTGTACTCCTTGAACAAATCATTGGAGGTGACGATATTGCCATCCTTATCGGTGATCACATAGAAGAGGTCAATTGATGACTCAAGGATGTGCAGGCTTGCCATATCGCAAAGATAAGGCAAGGATTGAACTTTTAGACTAATTCTTTACGTAAGTCATGCAAAAGATTTGACCATGCAGCACCGCATCCCATAAGGTATTTTGCAGACATCCACAGGGTGAAGCTGAAAACAATGCCGTTTAAAAGTATATTGTAATCCATAGGCGTTTCCAATTCTTGCGTGTTTCTTACAGGCTGACTTTTGACCGTGTAGTACGTGGGAGCAGCTAACAAAGATACATCGCATGGCTGAATAGTATCGAATGCGGTGAGAACTTTCTCCTTGCGAGGCTGTGCCATGACGGCCTCGAAGCTTTCGCGGTTAGCCTGTGCGAAGCTTGTATCTGCATTGGCTGCCTCCCAGCTCATGGTGTCGATGTTGAGCTTGTTGTGCCTTGCAATCTTTATGGTATCCCTACGAATCTGCTGCATCGCTTTTAGCTTTTGGAATATACCCGGCAGCGATTAATGCTGCAATGATGGCGGTTAACGTCTCGGCTGTTATCACTTTGAAGATTAGTAAAAATATAGATACCAGAATCATCAGCGAGCCGATCGTGCCACGCCAGTGCTTGACAACGACATCAACAACTCGCCTTGGTTTGGTAGCCCTTTTCCTCATGGGTAAGTTTACGCAAACAGGCGCGCCGTGTTGGGGAAATAGTGGCTCAGAAGTTACAAAGTGAGAAGTAGAGATTCGCCTCTTCACGGCGGCGGTTTGTTAAGCCGTTAAGCACTTTGCCGCCTGCCTTGTTCCACTTCAGGAACTCATCCAAGATTGACGGGTCAGCGGCGTTAACCTTTGCTTTTTTTAGCAGCGTGGATTTAACCAACGCACCAGTCCCCACGTTGTAGCTGAATGCTACAAGCGCATCGAACTGGCATTGGTTAAGGTTAGGCAAATGCTTATTCACCGCATCCTCATAGGGCGAAAGCGTAGCGAGTAGCAATTGTGTTGCTTCCTTTTCGTTTGCGAGCTTTTCGCCGAGAATTATCTTCTTGCCGTTTGGGTATCGGGTCGAGCCGTAGCCTATGGTCGGCACGCCAGCAGGGCAAAGGTAGGAACTAAGCCGCAATCCCTCGTACTTCTTAATCAGATTCAGACCGAGAAGTGAGGTGGAGCGCATTATGGTATAACTAAATATTGTACTGTTATTGTTAAATATGCAAATGACAAACCATTTGAAGCAGCTTTAACATATACATTAATTGAACCAGCAGCTCCAAAACTCCCATCGTCTGAATAAATTTCTACTGCTAATAAGTTTTCAGCAGGTGAACTTAATCCAAAAGCCTGTTTAACTAAATTAAAATTTGATGCAATCGGTATACTCAGGCTAAAATTCGTATCATCGTTAGAAACACCTAATTGAACATTTAATGGTATGGTAAATGTAACAACATCATTTACTCTATTATAAATGGCTGGATATACACCTGCCGAAGCCGTAGCTCCGTTCGTTTCATTTGAAGCGGTTAAAGTTATAAAGCCACTATCGAACTGCGGCATACCTGAATAAATATCCTGAACTTGGATTTGTTTCGATTGGTTCGCAGTTGTGTCCACGATATACATTATATCGTTAGCATCTGCTGCGCCTAACGTGGTCAAATCGGTTACTTTAACGCCTGCCATAGTATAATAATTTTTACAAAGTTAAAAAAAATCAATGACTTTCGGATTGTATTCAATCGCTGGCAATTCTTTAACCCAATCAATCGTCGTGGTGCTTACCTCTTCAACTGATATAATCCAGTTTCCATTTGCATCTTGGATAGGATTGAATGTCATATCTGTGGTGTATTCAAGACCTATGAGCTGGTTAGCTTGTTCTTCTGTGAGCATATAAACGGTTGTCATATTTGTCTGGCTAAAGTAGTTTGAAACGCCTGAACTATGTTGTAAAATGTTAATGCTTCTGAATTACTTAACCCACTACCTACAAAAGCAAAAGCTAATTGATGAACAGTGAAAAGTTCAGCGGCTAAGGTAACTGAATTAAATCGTGCGCCTAAAAAATATTTGCCATTAGGCAATGCAGATATTACAGTAGTATTAGTACCCAATAAAACCCCTGCCCTAAATGCTCTAAATATTGTATTTGATGTTCTTGTACCCATTAAAAAAGATGTAGAAGGGTTTGCTGTATATGATAATATATTTGATGTGCTGCCTGAAACAAAATTTGCAGCAGTTAAATTATTTTGTAAAAACGAAGTGTTTGAATTTTGAAAAGACCCGTAAACTTGAGCACCAGTTGTATTATTAGTTCTCGAATAAATACCAAAAGAATGGCTATTTAAAGACAAGTTTGTAAATGGGTTTAGAAAAGTATCAGCATAGGCATTTGTTCCATTTGGTGTTGCACCATTAGCTGAATGCGTCCAACCACCAACGAATGACAACCTAAACGCGGCATTTGTATCGGCAGGGTTTTTAAGGTTGAATTTATGCGTTGTTGCAGTACCGCCAACAAATGGATAAATCGCAGTTAACTTAGTCCATAAATTAGCGGACTTAAGCGATGTTACCAACGTACAAACAGCACCCGAAATGGTCGGGTCTGTGATGCCAGTTGCAGTTAAGAAGGCATTAGCATCTGCATCAGGGCAGGCTTGTGCGTACCAATAAGGATTAACAATAAAACTCATGCGCGTGTGCCTATTAATGTTACTTTCAATCCTGTTGCCGTGCCGTTTCCGATTTGGTCAATGTCGATTGTCATCTCTGCATCATCGGCAAGAGCCGTGTCGCTAATTACTGGTGGCGTTGCTGCCGTTGTGCTTGTCTTTTCGGTATTATCAATGGTCAGCTTTGTGCTGAGTATGCTCGTGCCTGCTTCGTTAATATCCACCGTGAAGATATTGCCTGATGCTTGCGCTGTTGTAAGCGATGCTCGAACCGCTGTAAGGGTTACAGCCCTCGGCATTCTGAAAGTAATCTTTGCCGTCCCCGTTGTGAGTGCCGTGGTTTCATCCGATGCAGCCACCACAAGCTCAAAAGGCAAAGCGGCAAGCGAGCCATCGCCCCTCACATACTGCGAGGTCGTGCCGCTTGGCGTATTAAACTTGCCGTTAAATAAAGTCCAATCCCCCGAACTCAAAGCACCTCTATTGCTTGCGCTGGCTGTTGGAAGGTTAAACGTATGCGTGCTACTTGCCGAGCTTATGCCGAAATCCGTTCCAGCCGTTCCAGTTGCGAAGTTTTGCACTTGCGCGGTCAATCCGTTTAGTGCGTTTAGCCCTGTGGTGAAGGTTGTAATGACTTGGCAGAGATTGTTATCTTCCGTATGCAGCGTAATGTTGCGCCCCGATGTGGTTACGAATATGCGCACTGCGAGCCTATCCGTTGCAAGCAAAGTTGTTGCAGGCACTGCAAGCGCACTCACGTATAAATCAACCACCGTACCGCCTGTAATGGCTTCGGGATTTGTAGACCCCGAAGATATCAGCGTAAAGGTTGCGCCATCATACTTATACAATTCAATGTAGAAGCTCGGATTGCCACCACCACTCGAAGCACTGAAGTAGGTTTCAAAGTTCCAATTGCCTGAAGGGATTGCCAAAAGATTCGGGTCGCCTGCATCGGTTATGAATTGCGCGATATATCCATTGCCTTGCGCGTTTGTGCGTGTGAAGTTCGTACCACCACCAAGCACAGGAACGCGGCTCATTTGGAAGTAAGCATTGCCCCCTATTGTACCCTGACTGATTGAGCCGTTGAGGTAGTAGTTAACCGATGCACCGCCGCCGCCGCCAAGCGGAAAGTTAGCCAAAGAGCCATCGCCGCGAATGTACTGGCTAACTACGCCGTTGGCGGTAATATCAACGCTTGGCGTAGTGTTCGGGTTAGGCACGTTAACGCTGAACGCTGGGTTAGTTGGTGTCGGTACGGTTGCCGCTACGGATGTAACCGTGCCATTGGTCAAGGTCGGAAACGGCGTAGGCGTTCCAGTGCCATCGAGATAGTCCGCGCTTGTTCCTGTTGGCGTATCGAACTTGCCATCGAAGGTATTCCAATCGGCTGAACTCAAATAGCCATCGCTCGAAGTTCCTGCTTGGCTTATGCTTATGTCGGGCGTATTGCCGCCACTCGATGCAATTGGAGCAGTACCAGTTACCGCCGTTACCGTACCGCCTCCACCACCAGGCACATTCACCTCAACCACACCAGGCGAAGTCAGCGATGCTGTCACCCCTGCACCGGTGAAGTTCAATGTTGTTGTGTTGGTGCTTACGTTTACTCCTTCTTCCTGCGTGCGCAATGGCGTGCCACCGCCTCCACCAATTGCAACCAACGGATCGGCTGGTGTGCCGTTCCCTGTGATGGTCACCCCATCCACAGCAACCGATGTAAGGCAAGGCTCACAAGGCTCGAAGTCTGGAAGCGGAATGTCGCCCGTTGCACATGTATCATAGCAGCCGTCCTCAGATGAGGTGCTGATATTCACATCCACATCGATTGCAACTGCGGCCCATTCGTAATTCACTGGCAAGTACCTCGCCTCCGTTGCATACCCACTTGGAACAACTTCGTAAGCAATCACTCCGATGGCCGTCTTGAATTGTGGGTCTGTGCCGCTGATGAGTCGAAGCACGCGAGATGCTACCCAATCCTGCGCATCAGCAGAATCGCAAGGAAGGTGCGATTTGCGCACCATCGCATAAGCCGTCATGCTGAACTTAGTCTCGTATATCGACTTGCAGCCTGCAAGCCTGAGCGAATCGTTCTTGCTCACTGTGATCTTGCCACGCTTAGCCCAGAATAATGTGCCCTGCTTCGCATCGTAATTGGTCACAGGAATCGCTTGGCCGTTGCCGATGTAGAAAGCCCAAGCTTTGTCATTGCCTTCGCCTACGAGCTCGCTGAGGCCGTATATCTGGTCGAAGATATTGCCAACTTCAATGCGTTGGTTGAGTCTGTCAAGTATGGTAGAGAGTAGATTCATCGTTTGCTCATTGCGTTTATAATTTGCTCAACTAATTGCTGCGCGTGGTCCTCAAGCATCTCGGCCTGCTCTTGTTCTGTGGGCAAAAAGATTGCACCGTACTTTGCCTCAAGGCCATCGACCTTTCCAGTCTCCGATCCAGGCAAAGCAATTGCAGCCTCAAGTCCTTCTGTGATTACGTCCTCCGATAAGAATCCACCCTTGAGCTTGCCAGTCAATTCAAGCGGCAGCTTTCTTGACGTGCCTTTCTTCAGCTCTGCATATCCACCTGGGAAGTACAAGGACTCAATTGGCTCACCACGTTTGCCCACCTTGTACTTGCTTGGCGCACTTGCCAAGGCTCTTGGAGAAACATAAATCGGCTTGGTGCTATATGGCTTAGTGGGAAGCTTTTCGCCTGCCGAGTTGCTGCCTCCACTGGAGCCAGTGCCAAAGATTCGCTTAAACATGATGCGCTTCAATTCCCTCACTGCCGAATACAAAGGTGTGAACTTAGAAGTCCAGCCTTCATACAAGCTGTCGAGGTTCTTCTGAATTTCGGCAGGCGTTGGCATGTTACGGCAGGGCTGTCACATATTTCATGTTCTTTCTGCAATCCCAGCAATGCGTGTCATCAGGCAGGCGCATGTTCTGCAACATTGCGCCAAGCTCTTCATTGTATCTTGTTGCTGCGATGTCACGGGCTGCAACGATACCCTCGAAAGCATCGGCAGTGGCAAACGGCTTGGAGCCACGATTCACCACTACGGTTGTATTCACCCTTTGGTTCGGGCTTATGGTCAGCGCATAGTTGTAAACCTCAACAGCGGTGGCGTATGCAAGCGGCAAGGCCATCAGCCCACCGATTGAGCACATCCATCCTTGGCGGTCGCAGTTTATGCTATATGTGAGACTCATTCCAGTAGTGTACTTACTTGAGCTGCTTGTCAGCACATTCGTGCCATCGGTAGTAAGTTCAATCCCGATCGCATCCACGAAAGGGCAAATGTGTGATTCCCTTGGACCACCTCCGCAAGAAGTGCAAGTGCCCTTCTTTGGAGTGAACTTCACAGTGTTGATGTCCGACTCGTAAACGATTGCAATGTCAAGCTTCCGCTTTGCTGAGGTGAATGTCTTGCCGATGAACTGGTCCAATGCACCCTCTGCATAAGTGATCGTCTCAAGCAACTTGCCTGTGGTCATGTCAAATATAAGCACCGGCACATTCACATTCGATGAAGCAATTGCCAGGTTAATATCTGCAAGGTAGAAGTTCAAGTAACTAACCGTATTCGGGTCAATCTTTAATCTGATGCCGCCATAATTGCCAGCACCAAGGGCGGTCTGCACATTGGCATAATTGGACACAACTTGTCCAACTCGCTTGTTCTCAATCACAGTGTCGCTCTTCATCATCGGGCTGAGCTTAGTCAGCACATCAGATGATATCTTGCGCCATGCGAAAGCACGCTTATCTTCAAACAGCTCAACGCCGTTGAGATATTGGTCCGTGATAAGTTGCCCTAAGAATGTCTGATTGATTCCGAGGTCATCGATGTAGAGCCCTGTCGATGGCTCTGGTGATTCGCAGCCTCTCAATCCGAGTAGTGATTCAATGCACATCTCTTGAAGTTTTTACAAAGATAAAAAAAAGGAGGGCACGAAGCCCTCCCTTTATTGCGTGGTTAGATTATCTAATCCGTCCTGGGTCAATAAGTCCTCATCGGCTTGCGAGAGTAAACCTACCGACCCGATTACGGGTTTACGATAGAAACGCAGTTCACATAGTTAACACCAGCGAACTTGTCTGCTGATTCGTAGATGTCAGTCGGAAGAGTTACAATCTTTCCAGTTGTAGTCAACACGATTGACAAGTTACCGCAGTCATCCTTCATGGTCAAGTCAACAGGAACTCCAGCCGGTGTGAACACCAAAGTCTTAGAGTAGTTGCTTCCAGCCACAGGAGTGATGCCAGTGTTCCAATCAGCAAGGTTGAAAGATAACCACTGGATTGCTCCGGCAGTTGTCACCAACGCGCTGTTTTGGTCTCCCTGAGCAGCAGCTAAACGAGAATCGTAAGCGAATCCGAAACCGTTCTGCTGAGTGATTGCAAGAAGGTCTAAGCCGTACTGAGAGCAGCAGCCTGCTGCCATCGCGTTTGCATAACGCTGCATTGCTGCACCACCGAATGCAACTGGTGCACCAGGATAGTTAGCCATGCGAGTTGCTTGCTGAATGTCAGCGATTGCAAATGGATTCGGCTCAGTTGTGCCGTTCATTGTAGCAATCTCCAAGCAGTCACCAGTTACAGTGTAGAAACCTTCTACATCAGTTCCCCACTTTCCGATGTCAGCAACAGCTTGAACAGCAGCAGCAGAAGCAACCTTGCGGTCGATTACGTCCATCAAGCGCATAACTGACTCAAGCACATAGCGAGAGTTCTCTTGGCAATGACGAGCGATATCAGCAGCATTGATAAGCTGTGATGCAGTGTAGGTGTCAGTCGTATCAACTGTGTAAGTTGTAGTGCTGTCACCATAAGTGTTGGTTGAAGTACAAGTAAGGATGTCACCACCCTCTTCAACTTCAGTCTCAGGTAAACGCTGAATCCAACGTGCTTGAACGGTTTTTAATTTTCCACCGCCTGGAGATACCTCAGTGCGGATAAGTTTTGCGTTCTCAGGTGAAAGTAAGAACTCAAGAAAAGGAAGTTGCTCACGCTGACCAACTTCGATGAAGAGCTCGCTAAGTGACATTTGCACATTAGGACACTCCGATAGAATGCGAGATATAGACATGATTTAAATGTAGTTTGGAGTTTCTGCCAGTTGCAAAGGCCGACAGGTGCGCCTACTTCGTGCCAGCAAGTCGGCACACACTACATCATCATAGAGTTGCAAAGATATAAAAAAAAATGACTGCCGTCGCTTGCAGTCATTTACTAAGCCTAAACTTAAAATCTATGAAACAGGGCAAAGATACTAAGGCAGTTCGATTTTTCCAAAAAAAGGTTTGTCGCTTACTGACCTTTTACCTTCGCAGCTCCAAAGCTGCCTAGCCCACCAATTCGCTGAGCCTTTCTCAGAAGGGATGCCAGCACTACGAGCACAGTAAGAATTCCCTGCATCTGTGCCTGGCTTAATCCGATAGCCTTCAGCACCAAAGTGAATCTCATTGCCCTCATCGTCTACCGCCTTATATTTCTTCCCAACACGTTCCGAGGAGGTGACATTGAAACCTTCATACTGTGGCATACGTGGTCATGTTTATCTTGTTCTCCAAATATGCCAGCACGATCTCAAGTGCTTTGGTTAGCTGTGCCGGTTCGAGCATTTCATTATTGAGTCCCTGCCTCCAATCGGCATGATGCTTCAACACCTTGTATGCTTGCTTGATTGTCATTTCGCAAAGAATCGAGGGTTAATGCCACGTATCTTCTTGTCCGCTTGTGGCTCAAGCTGTGGGATGATCGCGCCAGGTCTTGGAACTCTTTGGCCTGCTGATGGATTTTTCTGGATGATACCGGCAGCAGTTGCTTCCTGAAGCAGCACATCGGAAAGGTTAAGGAATGAGCCTGCCTTCTCCTTGGACTTCAATCGCTCACCGCTATTCTTGTCCTTCACGAAAACATTGCCATCCTCTTCCAAGTCGATTGCGTATTTCTCTCCAATGGTTGCCTTGAAGCCTTTGATGGTGAATTCATTCACAGAAGGGTCAAGCTTGATTGAAGAAAGCTCCTTCTCGAAAGTATGGTTTATCTTGCTCTGCTTCTGCTCTTCTGCCATCTTCAGCTTGAACTGGTCAAACTGATTGATGGCTTCTTGCCGTGCAGTGTCAATCTCGCCAACTTTGCGCTCCAAAGATTTGTACTTCTTCTCCCATTCCTTCACAAGTTCCTCTGAGCCTGACTTGTCAGCACGTTGCTGCCATTCATCTTGCTGCTTCTCATAAGCTTCGCGAGCTCGCTCGGAGGCCATGCGTAAAACATCTTGCGCCTTCTTGTCTTTGAAATCTTCCTCAGTCAGTGTAACTCCGAAAGGCTCAAAAGCACGCTTTGCAACATGTGCAATTGTGCCGTTAATCTTTCCGAGCTTTTCGCTTAGCTCCTTTGAGTTGACCCAGTTCTCCTGGAACTTCTCTTTTGCTTCCTCGAGGTTTTCTGCTTCGTTGAGGTTTAGGAAGTTCACTATTTCCAGTGCTTCCTCCGGTTTGATCGGCATATATTTCAGGGGTGTTAATTGGTTGCAATTCTAATTCTTTCGCGCCTTTCTTTTTTATCAGATGCTCGGCCACCATATCGGAGGCTTTTATTATGCGCCCATCTGTGAGTATCAAATGTCTCATGTAACAAAGGTAAAAAAATAATTAATCATAAAACCCCTCGGCTCTTGCTCTTGCTTTTACCGTCTCCGGCACTTTACGATCAGGCACTGGCACCAGATAGTGTCGGCAATTCCACCCACCCACTAAAGTGAAGATTGACTTGCTATCTGTGCCATCAATGCGCCCAGCCCAAGTGCCGTCACGTATGTCTCTTATGCCTCCGCTATTCTCACCATCGCCCCACGCTTCAATCTCTTTGCGGTGAAATATCTGCCCCTCACGATGCTCGCAGAAGGGCCGCGTTGTTGGTATCTCCCCACCAAGATACTCGAACCATTGAATCCCAAGTTCGTCATTTACAGCGGCTGAATAGCTTCTATCTGCAACGGCTTGCGCGGTTGTGGCTGTGGTCTTGATGTTGGCAAGTAGCTTGCCGTCATTTGTCTCTGTGCCGGTGACAATTCCCTCCAGTGCTGCAACGGTCTCGCGTAGTGGTGACCTTGCTGCGATGTTGGTGGTAAGCTGCTCAAGGAATGGCTGCGTGAATCGTGCATCCAAGCCTGCACCAAAGAAGGTGTTTATTGCATTCTGCTTGCTCAGTTGCAGCAATTGCTTCTGTACTTCTGTGGGCTCGAATGCGCTCTCGAATGTACGTGCAATCTCATTGGTGAGCTGCACGCCTTCATCAATCGAACCAAGGAAGGCACGCACAGCTTCGCGGTATTCACTGCCTGCCAGCACCTTCTTGAGCTCATCGCTGATGAGTGCAATGCGCTTTATGTTGCCTTCAGTCTGCTCAATGTTACCAGCAGCGGTGACATCCATGTCATCCAAGATAGGGCGAATCTTTCGCCATATCTCAGCTTGTGTCTTCTGCGCAGCCGTTGCCAGCTTCTCAGGCACTGACTCGAACAGCGCAATCTTGTCTTTGACTAACTTATCAAATGATGCCATTCAGAAGCTCCTGTTGCGCCTGTTGAATCGGATCCAGTTGCGTGCCTATCTTATCCGATGCCAAGCGATTCAATGCAGCAATCTGCTCGCTCATTGGTAGGTCGATAAAGCGAGGCGCATCTTCAGTCGGGATGTAGTTGCGAATCAACTCCATGATTAGCTGAGGTGCGCTGTGGTGAATCACATCTTGATACTTCTCAACTGTGCCATTTGCAACACGCAAAGCGATGTCTGCGCTGCTCATCAGTAGCAATTCATCGGCATTGATGATAAGGTCGTAAATTGCTGAGGTCTCTTCGTCCGTGTAGTGAATTGCTCGGATGTAGTTGTAGACATTGGAGAATGTAATCGATGGCGGTACTCCAGCCTTCACGCCTTCGCTGATAACTGCAAGGTAGTCGCTCGGAGTCGATATGTCGAAGGATGTTGGATATACCAAGTTGATACCGCCAAAGAATTCGCCATATCGCATTTGCCCCATTGTCACCAAGCAGAACTCATAGAGATTGAATAGCTGGTCTGAGATAGGCTTGATGAAGGCATAGAGTGCACGCAGCTTATTCAATGACCCTGTTGCTGTCGATGCTTCGCCAATGGTTCCGCTTTCGTCAGATGATGGCAAGTGCAATATTCTGCGAGCCTTCGCCATCTGCTGCTCAATCTCTGTGCGCAGGAAGTTCAGCGTGTCCATTGGTGGGCTCACAAACTTGAGGTACTCACCAGAGAGAGCACTGTCTCCTTCGCTCAATGCAGTCTTTGGCTTGATGAGTAGCATCCCTGTCGGGCTGAATCTGCTCTTCACTCCTGAGCCGTTACAGCTTGAGCATGTCCGGTACCCTCCGTTAATCGGGTCAAAGATTTGACCGTCTTGGCACTTATTGCCTTCGCGGTCGATGAACTCGCAAATCTCGCCAAGCGCAACCATGAAAGGGAAGGCACTTGTCGCTTTGCTAATTTGCAGATATGACTCATCGAGAATCACCTGGTCAAGCAATGGCACAGCCGTGATGAAAGGAGACTGGAATGCAATCTCTCCATTGATGAGCTGAGGCGTACCTTGAAGCTTTTGCGCAGGCACATATCCAAGGTTGTGCTGATAGTACAGCACAGGCTCTGAGAATGTCATGTCGGACTTCTTGCCATACTGGTACACCTTCCAGATTGCTTCAGTGTCGTATATCTCAAGCACAAGCCCTGAATGCTCCATCTTGCTGCCGACCTTCACCTCACTCTTGTCATCAGCGATGACCATATAATACTCGCCGAACTTCTGCCCCACAATGCTCTTGCAGGAATAGTATTCCGGCATCGGCTTGATAAGTTCGTTGCTGATTATTTCTTCGCCTTCTTCATTCTCGATGGTGTCAACATCTTGAGGCTCGATGGCAATGATTCCATTCGGGTCAATCAGCTTCAATGTTGGGAGCATGGTCTTGACAAACATCTCCAATGAGCCGAACTTCTCAATCTCGTTATTCACATATCGCTGGAAAGTATCATCTCCAAAGATTGGCTCAAGCTCTGGCGTGTAGCGGATGGACCAGTTCTGATCTGCGAAGGCGCGGCTTATCGTGGCCTTGAAGTCCTCAAACACGCTGAGTGTTGTGGGCTTGTAATTGGCTCGGATGTACTCAGCCTGCGCATCAGTTTGATTCGGGGCTCTCACTGAGAGCAAGTGAGCAGGGTAAATGTCAGGCCGGGTATGCGGCAAAATGCTGTCATACATCTTAGCGGCATAGTTATACCCCGGCCAATACTCAGGATATTGAGTTACGCCAGTGCGCTCCTTAGTGATTGGGTTTATGGGTGAGCTCTTCGCAGCCGTCTCCCATCCCTTGTACTGGTAAGCGAACTTGCGAACAATCTTGTCAATGTCCTCAGTAGATAGTGCCATTATGCAACTGCTTTAGTTGTTGGTTGTACAATTACGTGCGAGCCGCATGACTTGCTGCGGCATAAGTTGATTGGTTTCATGGTTTCTGAATTAGCGAAAGGCCGCGCCCCTCGGATGTGTTTAATGTGATGACGTTGTACTTGTAATACTTTGCATACTCCATCAGCTTCTTAACATCAGGAATATGAATTGTGTCATGATAGGCAATGGTTCCGCCCGGCTTAATCATGCGCTCAACTTCTTTGAACTCCGGCAAGATATTCGCCCAGCTATGGTCTCCATCGACAAAGATGAAATCAAACTGTCTCGGCTTCATGCCTTGCATCACCTTGATTGATTCGCCAAGGATGAAATCAACCTCAGCCCCGAATGTAGTCAGGTCATGCTTCAAGTAGTTGTTGATATCGATGCCAGTGTATTTGCCGCCATATGGCAAGGCTGCAATCATCTTGACTGAAGTCTCGCCTTCGAATACTCCAATTTCAAGCACATTGGCTGCGCCTGTCATCTTGATTAGCGAGCCGATGAATTCGCACACATCAACTTCACTGTTCCACTCATTGCGAGCAACCTCTGTAAATGTCTCGGTTGTCACAATCTTCTTAGGCCGTCCGGCTTTCTTTGGCTTATCTTCTTGGGTCTGCATGTTTGTGGTCTGTAATTCTGTGAATAAAGTATTTATGCTGGAGGCCATCTTCTTGCATCCATGCTTTAAGTTTTCTATCAAGCCAGTCAATGTAAAAGCTTGGCGTGAATCCTTTGCCGCCATAATAACTCATCAAATAGAACCGTTCTTCAATCTGGTTGAATGTGAATTCTCTGTTCATCTGGAAGCATACAACATCAGTCTCATACGGCTTGAACTTATTCTTGCCGAATGAAACATTAAAGTACAATTCATCAGGCTGACCACCGCCCCATTTCATGCGAAGCTTGGCAAGCGGAAGCGGATTGTTGAGATACAAGTCGGCAGCAGTTCTGAATATTGCTTCTGCCTCATCGCACTTCTCAATGAACTGGATGCTGCTATTGATAGCGTATATCTTGTCTTCCTTAGACAGCCCGAAGTGCTGCCACAGAGAATCGGCCCACGCCCATTGCATCTCTTTGAAGTCTCGGCCCTTGTCGATGGTATGCTCACCAACAACTCGCGTGGCATACTTCGCATCGTTAGCAATTAGCTGCTCGATGAGAGGCTGCAAGTCCTTCAAGCAGACTGCATCAACATCGAGGTAAAGATTGTAGTGATACGGCAAGTAATCGTACAAAAGCACCTTGGCCTTGCCCGGATCCAATTTCTTATTCGTGTATATGTGCTGCTCAGGCAGTTCAACAAAGGTGTCGATGCATTGGCCCAGCTCGTGGCAATGATACACAGCACGCTCGCTACTATCGCAAATTAAAGCAATAGGCAGTGCGGCATTAAATCGCTTAATCGAATAAGCGAGGTTATAAGCAGCCCAGTAATACTGAGGCTTGCCAAATGCCACAAGCACCACCCCTTGCGAGGTAGTGCCTTGGCCTTGAATGTTTGAAGAACTATCCATTATCCAAAGATGCCAGCAGGGGCATCATATTGTGCTGGGATGTTCTTATCGCGCCATGAGAAGGTTACTTCGTAACGCTGCAATTCATTGTTCTGCTCAGGAAGGATGAAGTTCGCTGAAGTAGTAATACCCACAGGAGGGTTGATATAAATCACCTTTCCGCTGTCGCACATATAGGCAAGTACCCAAGCGATGCGGCGGTTGTTTACATCATTCCAAAAAGTATTATTCTCGTCAGTTACGTTTGCATCAAAGAGCGTAGCAGTTCTGTCTTCGTTGATACGAATGGCAGTACCGCAGCCAATTGGTGAATCAACAGTTACTGGAGAGCCAGCAGGAAGAGCGAAGCGGATGTCTTCGATGAGCTTTGCAGTGCCTGCCGTGATTAAGGCATCCACTTCAACAGCGTCTGAAGGATCCACAAGTTCTGTTCCGCAGGCACCTACCAATATTGCAGATACGCCTCCGAGCTTGTATTCGTTGCAGTTTACTAAGTTGTGATCAAGTAGCGATGAGTCGCAGTAGCTTACACAAGCCATAGTATAGAGATTTGAATTGTTGGTGGTTGCCTGTTGAATAGGACGGCTTCCGAACTCCTACGTCTCTATGATGATCTACTGCAAATTTACGAATTATTCCTGATATAAATTCACCAGGTCTTGAGTTGTAATTCTTTCGCCATCCTGCGTGAGAATAAACGGCTCGTCATTATTCTCCAATATCGAAGGCAAGCAGTCCGCATCCACTCCAACACATACCGTCTTGCGCACCTTGTCATTCTTCTTGTACAAGTCGATAGTCAAGCTGCCAAGGTCATCGGCATTGTCATACTCGATGGTCGGGAATTCACCATCAGCAGGGAAGACAACTTGCCCGTTCACATAGCAGTTGTCGAAGTAGAACACCAGCGAAAGGAAGTCGAGCACGTACTCAGGCAATCGGCCGAAGTGATAGCTTAGCTTTTTCTTGCGGTCCACAAAGCTTGCTTGCCATCTGCCTGATGCGTATCTGAACAAGTCACTATCCGTGTCGTATTGCGGCTGGAATCTGCGGCCCTCAAGTCGGATGCCTGGAAGGAATGAAGTGCCATAGAACGCCATGCCGAATTGATTCTCTCCGTTGCAGCCTTCAATCTTGAAGAAACGGCAATCATCGCTGAAGTCGCCAATCTGGATGAGGTCGCTGTACTGGTCGTATGTGGCCCAGTTCTTATCTGCTCGAACGGTTATCTTGCTCACAGTAATCTCGCCATCAAGCGATGCGCCGAACTGAGTAGCACGCAAGCTTACAAATCCGGTTTGCGTATTGGTGAATACAAAGTTGTATGTGCCTGCTGTGGATATTGCGCTATCGTATTGAATGCCATCCACTCGGAAGCTAAGCCTCGCATTGATGATTGAATCAACCACGATGGTCACATAGTAGTCTTTGTCCTCGCACAGCTCAGTTATACTCACAAGCTCGGTTGCATTGTTTAAAGAGGTCAAGTCTATTTGCGCCTCACCGCCTCCAACATTCCAATTGTCTGCGCCAACTAATGGCGTAGAAGTCCAGCCGATGGGCGGTGGGCTGAGTGAAAGCGGATCGCCATTGAAGTACGGATTGTAAATGAAGTACTGTCCACACGTGTTGGTGCAGTAGTCTGCAATCGCTAACCGGTAGCAGCCCGGCTCAATGGTATAGTCCGCAAGGTTAATGCCTGCGGTTAAATATTGGTCCTTCACAGTCAGCACCGGGTCAAGCACATCAACAACAGCCAAGGTTGTCGCATCCACCAAGCCAGCGAACAGCGCACCAGTTGGCACAGGCTCGATGCTGTCTATTGTAAACACGCCATCGAACTCATCACCAGCCAAGCCATAGAATGAAAAAATCAATGTGTTGGAATTTACATCCGATGTATTGAGGTATATCGTATGCGTGCCTGGTGCAGTCAAGTAAAGGAATGAACCAACAGGGAAGATGCCAGCCACCAATGTTCCGCTGTTGTAAGTATCAATCGTGATAGTCACCTTGAAGTTCAGCACCACATCGTAACGCTCATAGCCCACAAGATAACCGCCAGTATTGCCTGTGCCTGTTATCTCGCTGCCGCTTTGAGTCCAGTCTCCCGTTAAGCTTTCAGCCGCTAACCTCAGCGCACCGCACTCCCCTGCTTCAAGCTGCCAGAATAACTGGTCATTGAAGTCAGCAAGCTGAGCGAACTCAGTGCCACAGCCCTCGCATACCTCAGGCAGTTGACTGTTGAATATTATCGGTTGATTCGGTATCGAGGTGTAACTCATGGCAGTAGTTTGTTGGATCTTAGTTCGAATTGTGCGCCCTTGCGCATTACTGATTCAATCTGTATATTCTTGATGTAGGTCGGAGAAACAGCCAGTGCATCATCTTTCCGACCCAGTAGAATCGGCTTCGATGTCTCGCTTGTGATGGCGTTAATCTCTGACATTGTCAGCGGTCGCTTGAACTTATACAGATAGGTCTGAACATCATTGATGTCGACAGGCTGAAGCTCTGAAGGTAGCAATGGAATGCCGCTTCCGCTGAATGTGGTTCTGAATGTTGTGCCGCTTGGAATATCAGTCCACTCAAACAATACGCACTGCTGTGCCGGTGGGCCTGCTGCGCTTAGCTGACCTGATGCATCAGCCTTGATCTTGTCACCAGCATTGCAAACGAATTGCGCTGTCACCAGAGTCTGAGCAAAGCTTGCAGTGGTTGATGTTACAACAGTGCCCTCATAGAATGCAATGTCAACATCATTGCTTGTCTGGTGCCTGATGACCGCCTTGCTCAACTTATTGCCGGTCGTGAATACAGCATCGAACTGCACTACAAGCACGAACGTGTACAGCCCCGTAAATGGCACCACATACTCAGTACCGTTGAAGTTGTTGCCAACGTCACTTATCTCATTCGGGAAGGAAAGATAATTTCCTGTGAAGTCATTGTATGAAGTCCATACCCCGTCATCAATATCCCAGCATTGAGTGTTAACCGTTGCCCTTGCATTGAATTGTGTCAATGTCGGATTGAAGCCGGACAAATATGATTGCAGTGAATTCGGATAGCCGCTTATCCAGTTAGCCGAAACAGATTCGTTTCTGAACAAGTCATTGTAAACAAAGCCTCCAATCGAATACGGGTCTCCTTCCGAAGCTTGCAGGATTGATGAGGTCACAACATCCGATTGAATCACAAAGCCATTGTTGTCATAGTTCTGCTTGTTGAATCTGACAACGTCCTCAATCACGTTTGTATCGAATACTATCTCATCGGTTTTTAGCCTTAGGATATTCGATGAGTTGCACTCTCCAATGAATCCGAATGTCTCATCTCTGAAGCCCCTGAATGGAGTCTGCACGAATGAGCAGGCTGTCTCGCCTCCATTGCACTCGAAGTCCTCAAGCATTGGAGTGCTGCCAAAGTTTACCGCCGCATACAGCCTTGACACATCAAACTTCATCTCGATGTCTGACTGATCATACAAGTTGCTCGATGGAGTGCTTTGCTGGAAGTATGCAATCGGCTCAATGCGCAGCAATGGTCTTC
>Ga0315906_10004636_pt1 | contig 17577 bp, 13 predicted proteins | sample LakEriMetagenome_4_FD_203526 | JGI IMG/M metagenome (GOLD analysis project Ga0315906, IMG submission 203526) | Freshwater fungal communities from buoy surface, Lake Erie, Ohio, United States - Buoy 2 MA122 | ecosystem: Environmental > Aquatic > Freshwater > Lake > Lake biofilm | place: USA... | reverse complement strand
AACAAAGCTATGAAAGAATTACTGCCGCAATCGCTGAGGGTAGAGGGGAAACCCCTGAAGAAACTGAAGCCCGCACAGAAACGGTAAGAGAAAACACTGAAACCGTATCAGGTAATACTAGAACTGTCGCTGATAGTACTGCACAGACAGTGACAGACATTGAACAACGTAGAACTTTAGCAAGAACTTCCCAAGAACAGATGAGACAGCAGACCGCATTGTTCAAAAAGTTTACAGACACAGTAGAATCTGCAACATTGGTGCTGAAGACTTTCAAAGACTCAATGCAAAATTTGGTCAATCAAATTGGTACAAGTCTGCTACAAATTGTAGCACCTACGGGAGGAGGTGCAGACACCCCGATGACTATTGACAGCTTTTTAGCAATGATTGCAAAGTTAGAAAGTGGTGACGGAAAGTACCTTAGACCGCTTGGCCTGGGTAACACAGGGACTATAGGTGGGCGTTACCATATGGAAGACCGAGCCCGTATAGACGCCTTTAATGAGATGACTCCCGAAGAACGAGCGGAGATGGCAAGACTTGGATTTACTGCGGCACCAACACTTAGGCAGTTAGTCAGAGGTGACGGAGAGCAAGCAACATTTGTAAGTCAAAATGCTGAACAAGCAGACAGATTATTGGGTAGAGCTGGTGCTAGACTCGCTATGCGCAATTTGCAACGTATACACGGACGAGCCGGAACGCATCTTGAAGGAAGAAATATTTGGCACCAGGGTCCCGGTGGGTATCGAACATATAATACTGCTTTAACTTCAAATCCAAACATGAGAATGGCGGACATTTCGTCCATTGATGATGACAGACAATACGCCAATAGAACAGTAAGAGAGCAAAACGAGTACATGCGAGGGGAAGTTAACCGAGCAATGGGTGCTACTGGCACCGGTCTTTATGCAAATGCCGATCTTACCACTCCTGACGCAAGAAGAATTATAGCAATAGCGACGGCATTAAGAAACCGAGGATATACAGTATCGGGTCACCCGCACTATGAACAAACAGTCGGTCACTCAGATAAATCAAGACATTACCTTGGTCTAGCCCTTGATATTAATAAGGGCGACTATAGCATGGCTGAAATGGAACAGCATAAAGACGAATTTGATGCCTTAGATGCCGAATTAACAAGGCAAGGTTTTGGTGTACTTTGGAACGAAAGCGGTCACATGGATCACTTGCACCTTCAGTTAGCTAAAGGCGGAATTGTCAGCGGTCCTGCTAGCGGATATCCAGCAACGTTGCACGGAACTGAAGTCGTAACTCCTCTCAATATGGATTCAATTTTGATGAGATTAGCTAAGACTCCTGCAGCGGCAGACGGAGCTGACGGAATGTTGAATTCTAATATTACAAGAGAAGCACTTGACCGTATGAGTTTCGCACAAAAAGAAATGATAGACGTTCTAACAAGAAAGCTTGATAACGTTATTGACGCACTGGATGACGGCAATTCTACTCGTACTAGAATATTAAGGAACAGCATGGTTTAACATAAATACTATTATAAAGTGAAGAATCCTACATATGTCATATAAGAAAAAGTTTTTAAACAAGTCAGGTATTTCAAGCCCTATCTCTGGCATGAACAGCAACAGCGGTGCTTGGAACGGCCAGGACGGGTCAATGTCAGGTGGCTATAGCAATACTGATTTTGGTTATAAGAACTACATGTCCAGACTTCCAGAAGTATATACAGGACACCCCAATAGAATTGAGCGTTACAACCAATATGAAATGATGGACGTTGATGCTGAAATCAACGCTTGCTTAGACATTATTTCAGAATTCTCCACTCAGCGCAACGAACACAACAAGACACCATTCAGCTTTGAATTCAAAGAAGACCCTACTCCGCATGAAGTAGAATTGCTAACTAAGCAATTGCAGCAATGGTGTAAGCTAAACGAATTTGATGTTCGTATGTTCAAAATTTTCCGCAACATCATTAAGTACGGAGATCAGGTATTTGTTCGTGACCCAGAAAACTTCAAGCTTTACTGGGTTGATATGGTTAAGGTTATTAAAGTAATCGTTAACGAATCAGAAGGTAAGAAGCCCGAACAGTATGTATTGAAAGATATCAACGTCAATCTACAGAACTTGAGCGTTGCACAGAAAACGAATACAGACTTTGCAGCTAACCCTGCTACTGGTTTAGGCGGTACAGGTGGTGGCACCAACACTCCTTATACTGTTCCTGCAATGCCATACAACACTACAGGATCACGCTTCACATTAGGACAGAGTGAGTCTGCGGTAGACAGTAAGCACATTGTTCACTTGTCGTTGACAGAAGGGCTTGATAGATTCTGGCCATTCGGACAGTCAATTCTTGAGAACATCTTTAAGGTCTACAAGCAGAAGGAACTATTAGAAGACGCTGTTCTAATCTATCGTGTACAACGTGCTCCTGAGCGTAGAATGTTCAAGATTGACGTTGGTAACATGCCAAGTCACTTAGCTATGGCATTCGTTGAGCGTGTTAAGAACGAGATTCACCAGCGCAGAATTCCTTCAGTGTATGGTGGCGCAAGTGTAGTTGACGCTACATACAATCCGCTATCAATGAACGAAGACTATTTCTTCCCTGTAACAGCAGAAGGTCGTGGTTCGAGCGTTGAAGTTCTTCCTGGCGGACAGAATCTAGGCGAGATTGATGACTTGCGTTACTTCAACAATCGTCTTGCTCGTGGTCTACGTGTTCCGTCATCATACTTGCCAACTGGCCCCGATGACAACACTACTCCATTGAGCGATGGTCGTGTTGGTACTGCGATGATTCAAGAATTCAGATTCAACCAATACTGTGAACGTTTGCAAAACTACATGGCATTGAAGTTTGACGAAGAATTCAAGTTGTTCTTGCGTTGGAGAGGCTTCAATATTGATACAAGTCTATTCCAATTAGTATTCAATCCTCCACAGAACTTTGCTGCATATCGCCAAAGCGAACTTGATAATGCAAGAGTTGGCACATTCACGAGCATGGAGGCACTTCCCTATATCTCAAAGAGATTCGCACTCGAAAGATTCTTAGGTCTAACAGAAGAAGAAATCAAGCGTAACGAAAAGCTTTGGGAAGAAGAAAATAAAGAAGAAGTTACTGATGAGCCAGGCGGCAGTGATCTACGTAACATTGGCATATCAACTGGTGACTTCGAATCTGATTTGGAAACTGCGGATGAAATTGAATCAAGCGAAGAAATGGCTGATATGGGACCGGAAGCCGCAGGCCCAGTAGGTGATGCCGGCGGAGCAGCAGTTCCAGGTGGAGCAGCAGGCCCAGTAGGTGGCGGCGGAATGCAAATCTAAAAGATAAATAGTTTTATGAATCTATTAGAAATGTTTGACGCCCCTATCAACGGGATGCAAGATGTTAACGCTGATAACAGCAAGCCTACCTATAGAACATCAAGAAAAACAAAACTAACTCTAAAGCAAATTCGCAAGCTTCGTAGAATGCTGGATGTAAGAAACTACGAAAAGCAAAAATATCTAGAAAATGTTCGTAAGCAATATGGTGCAAAGCCTGAGCAGGCGGCAGGCGCCGCTGCTGCCTAAAACGCATATCTATATTAAAAACTCAAAAAATACATAGTTATTGAGTACTTTTTCTGACTATGGCATAAGTAATTCTACAAAGCCATTTGTATCAGGAGAACATTTCAATGGATATTAAAAAGTATGAAGAATTGATCAACCTAGTGATCAATGAAAATGAAGAACAAGCCCGCGAACTATTTCACGAAATCGTTGTAGAAAAGTCAAGAGAAATCTTTGAGTCAATCATGGCCGAAGATGACGATATGGCAGATGACGAAGACATGATGGAAGGCGAAATGGAAGGCATGGGCGGACAAGTAGGCGATCTACTTGACGAAATTAATGCTGAAGAATCAGGCGTCATGGAAGAAGAAGACGATGAAGACATGGACTTCACCGATGACGAAGAAGATATTGAAATCGGCGGCGACGAAGACATGGGCGACGAAGGCGGCGAAGAAGTTGAAGACGCTGTAATTCGCATTGAAGACAAGCTTGACCAGTTGATGGCAGAGTTTGAAGATATCATGGGCGGTGGCGCTGATGATGACATGGGCGGCGAAGAAGACTTCGGTGACGAAGGCGACGCAGACATGGATTTCGGTGACGAAGACGAAGAAGCTATGATGGAAGCAGTTCAACTTAAGAAGGTTTCTGTAACTCACGGCGACAACGGCGCACAGACAAAGAGCCCAGGACTACAGGGTTCAGGTCAAGCTGGAATGGACAGTCACCCAGTAAAGTTTGCAGGCGCACACGAAGCAGTTCCTACTGCTCCTAAGGCTCCAAGCAACTTCTACTCAAAGGGCGAAACCCAAGTAAAGGGCGCAGGTAACTTCAAGAACAGTCCAGGTAAGGATAACTTCAAGGACAAGGGCGAAGCAGCTCCTAAGCCAAAGCACGGTGACGATGGTGCAAACACCAAGAGCCCAGTAGCTGAATCACGTAGATCAGCACGTAGACCAATTCGCTAATAGGAAACTGAGAGAATGGCTTTGTATCTCAGAGAAAATCTAACGTTCGACCGCGCAGGAATGGTGGTCGAGTCAATTCATGAAGAAGGCACTGATTTTAAGACCCTCTACATGAAGGGGATTTTCATTCAGGGCGGGGTAAAGAACGCAAACGAGCGTGTTTACCCCGTCAATGAAATTGAAAACGCTGTAGATACATTAAACAAGCAAATCTCAGAAGGATACTCAGTTTTGGGTGAAGTTGACCACCCAGATGATCTTAAAATCAATTTAGACCGTGTATCACACATGATTACAAGCATGTGGATGGACGGTGCCAACGGTTTTGGCAAGCTAAAAATCCTTCCTACTCCAATGGGTCAACTAGTAAGAACTATGTTGGAGTCAGGAGTAAAGCTAGGTGTTTCCAGTCGTGGATCAGGTAATGTAAACGATATGGATGGTAGAGTCAGTGATTTTGAAATCATTACTGTCGATATCGTCGCCCAACCTAGCGCACCAAACGCATACCCCAAAGCAATTTATGAAAGTCTCATGAACATGAAACACGGACATAAGATGCTTGAAATTGCTAAGGAAGCTCAGGGCGACAAAAGAGTACAACGATTCCTTGGTGAGGAAGTAAAGCGTCTCATCAATGAACTTAAGATATAAAAAGGAATCAAACAAATGTTAGATGCTATTAAGCCATTACTTGAAAGCGGACTAATCAACGAAGATATCGGGCAGCAGTTAAATGAAGCCTGGGAAGTTAAGTTGAATGAAGCCCGTGAACAAGTTCGTGCAGAACTCCGTGAGGAATTTGCACAACGTTACGAACATGATCGTACTGTGATGGTTGAAGCTCTTGACAAAATGATGACTGACAATCTTTCAGAAGAAATTGAAGAATTTCGTGCTGAAAGACAAGCAATGAATGAAGAAAGAGTACAAGCACAGCTTAAGCTACGTGAAAACGCAACTAAGTTCAATGATTTCATGGTTACTAAACTAGCCGAAGAAATCCGTGAACTACGTGCAGATCGCAAGGCTCAGATGGAAGGTCAAGAAAAACTTGAGAAGTTCATCGTACATGCTCTAGCCCGTGAAATCAAAGAATTCTCACAGGATAGACAAGCTGTTGTTGAAGCTAAGGTTCAACTCGTTGCCGAAGGTCGCAAGCAATTGGAAGCACTCAAAGCAAGATTTATTGCTGAAAGCGCCAAGAAAGTTAGCGGTCTTGTTGGAAATCAACTCAAGGGTGAACTTTCACAGCTTAAAGAAGATATCCAGTCTGCTAGAGAAAATAACTTTGGACGTAAGTTGTTTGAAGCTTTTGCAAGTGAATTCTCAGTAACTTATCTAAATGATAAGGCTGAAACTCGCAATATTATGCAACAGCTTGAAGCAAAGGACAGACAACTAGCAGAGGCTACAGCTAAGCTACAAAATGCAGCAAAGCTTGTAGAATCAAAGGATCGTGAAGTCAGAATTATTAAAGAATCAACTCAGAGAGCAAAGGTCATGAATGAACTTCTTGCACCACTCAATGAGGAGAAGAAGCAAGTAATGAAGACTTTGCTAGAAAGCGTACAGACACCTCGTCTACAACACGCTTTCGATAAGTATCTACCAGCCGTTCTCAATACAGGCTCAGCAGAAGCAATTACTGAAAAGAAGACTACTGCTAAGTCCGTTATTGTAGAAGCAACTGGTGATAAAACTGCCATTACAAAAACAATTGAAGTTGATGACGTTGATGACAACGTAATTGACATTAAGCGTTTGGCAGGGCTTTAATTTAAAAAGACATATTAGGAGAATTATAAATGTCAAAAGTACTTTTAGAAAGCCGTTGGGACGAAACTAAGGGCGCCCTGCTTGAAGGCTTAAAGGGCAATCGTCGCTCAACCATGAGTGTTCTTCTTGAGAACACCAAAAAGCAACTACTTGCTGAATCTTCAGCCGGTACAACAACTGCTGGTAATATCGCAACTCTAAACCGCGTTATTCTTCCAGTAATTCGTCGTGTTATGCCAACTGTTATCGCTAACGAACTCGTTGGTGTGCAGCCAATGACCGGCCCAGTTGGTCAGATTCACACTCTACGTGTTCGCTATGCAAATAGCTTGACCGACACTTCAGCAGCACAGACTTCTGTAACTGCTGGTGAAGAAGCTCTATCACCATTCAAGATTGCACAGGCATATTCTCGTGTACCATCAGGCGCTACAACAACTGATGCATACACCGGTGCTGATACTGCTGCTCTTGAAGGTAACGGTGGTAAGCAGATTTCTGTTCAGATTCTACGTCAGGCTGTTGAAGCCAAGTCACGTAAGCTACAAGCTCGTTGGACGTTCGAAGCTGCACAGGATGCACAATCACAGCATGGTATTGACGTAGAAGCAGAAATTATGGCTGCTCTTGCACAAGAAATCACTGCTGAAATCGACCAGGAAATTTTGCTTTCACTTGCAACTCTTGCTTCAACTGAATTCACTTTCAACCAAGCAACTGTTTCAGGTACTGCTACTTACGTTGGTGACGAACACGCTGCTCTTGCAGTTCTCATCAACCGCGTTGCAAACTTGATCGCACAACGTACTCGTCGTGGTGCAGGTAACTGGGCTGTTGTTTCACCAGCTTCACTTACTGTTCTTCAGTCAGCTACAACCTCAGCATTCGCACGTACCACAGAAGGTACATTCGAAGCTCCAACTAACACTAAGTTCGTTGGTACTTTGAACGGTGCAATGAGAGTGTTCGTAAACAGCTACGCTCCAGACACTCAGCCAGTTCTAGTTGGTTACAAGGGTTCAAGCGAAACAGACGCAGCAGCGTTCTATTGCCCATACATCCCTCTAATGTCTTCAGGCGTTGTCCTTGATCCGACTACTTTCGAGCCAGTCGTATCATTCATGACACGTTATGGTTACATTGAATTGACCAACACTGCGTCATCATTCGGTAACGCAGCGGACTACGTCGGCGAGATCGCTGTTCAGAACTTGACTTTCCAATAAGAAAGTTACGTTTATACAACGACTACCAGGAAAAGGGGATTTCGGTCCCCTTTTCTTTTATCTAAAAAGGGAAGAACATGAAAAAATTATTATTTGTATTAGCTGCTCTTGTAATGAGCAATCCTGCACATGCGCAAAAACAACCAACTGGTGCGACTTATGATGCTCAAATCATACGAGCAACCGACGGCGACACTGTAGTAATCGCAGCACCTTATTTGCCGGCACCATTAAAACCAGAACTTGCTGTACGAGTATTTGGCGTAGATACTCCTGAAAAAGGCTTCCGTGCCCAATGCACCAGCGAGAAGCAGCGTGGAGAACAAGCAAGTGAATTTACCAAATTGGTAGTCAAAAATACAAAAAGGCATCAAGTTATCCTTTACAGTTGGGATAAGTTTGGCGGTCGTGTACTCGGTGACATTATCCTTGATGGTATGAGTCTTCGTTCATTATTGATTACAAACGGTTTTGCTCGTGAATACTATGGGGATGCAAAGCAGTCTTGGTGTAACTAAGCTATTCTTGTATCACCATCTACCGTAACATTTAAGATTGACTTTTTACCAGTGCGAAGTTTCTTATTATAAAGTCTAGCACAGTTGGCACAAAGTGTCAAGAGATTTTTTATCTTTTTATTCTTTTTGTTACCATCTTTATAAACTAAATCAAGTTGAATGCGGTCTTCAGGAATGAAGCCGCATTCTTCACAATCATTGCCTTTGTGCTGTAAATGCTTGAATCTACCTGAATACATTGTCTTAGCACAGTCTTCACAATACTTGTGCCATTTCTGAAAGCCGTGTTTACTCTTCCCGTTGGGTTTAGCGAGAGCAAATTTGCAATTACTGCATATGGGTCTAGGTGGTTGTTGTGTAAGCATACAGTATTTATAAAGCGAACCTAAAAACTTTTTTCCTCAGCCCAAAAAATAATTTTAAGCTAAATACTTAATACAACTATAGGCGTTTACAATGGCAGCAGAATATTTTAACTCTTTGGGTGGTTTTTCGGTAGCGATACCAGAAATTCCTGTAATTGATGCTAATGGTAATATTGTATCAAACTTCAATAACTTAAGTGGCAATGTTTCATCCAATAATGTGTATGCCAACAACTTCTATTTTGCAAACGGTTCACCAATGCTTACTCCACCGGGAGGAAGCAATACTCAGCTACAGTTCAATAATAACGGAACCTTTGGTGGCATTCCAAACGCAACTTGGAATGGAAACATTCTATCATTTGGTGACGTTTCTCAGATTTCAATTAGTGGAGGAGAGAACGGGTACTTCTTACAGACTGACGGTGAAGGTAGACTAACCTGGTCAGTTGCAGGCGGCGGAAACGGCGGAGGTAATACTAGCCCTGGCGGTTCTAACATGCAAGTGCAGTTCAATGATCAAGGCGTCTTCGGCGGCGATGCTGGATTCATGTATGATAAAACGTCTAACACATTGACCATCGGCAACACCGTTTCTACTCCTAACTTAACTGCTACTACAGCAAATTTAACTAGAATCAATACCACTAACGTAAACGTTGCAGGAAACGTAGTCGCAACAGGAAATGTTTCTGGTACTTATGTTTTAGGTAATGCATTCTTCATGACAGGGATTGTTGCTACTACTGCTAATACAGTAACCAATCCTACTCAAGCAAACATTACGCAAGTGGGTGTGCTATCTAACCTATCAGTAGGCGGCGGCGGAATTATCTCGTCTGGCTTTATCAGCGCCGCTACATTTAATACATCAGGCAATGTTAATGCTGCTAATATCACTGTTTCTGCTCGTGCAAACATCACGGGTACACTGAATGGATTAGGTAATGTTAACTTCAATTCTTCTCCTAACGTAACATTAGGTAATCCATCAAACATTCATATCAGTGGTGGTTTACCGGGTTATATTCTAGCTACTGATGGTTCGGGGAATCTGTCTTGGATTGAGAACAATGCTAACGCAGGCTTGCCCGGTGGTAACTCTACAACAGTGCAGTTCAATGACGGCGGTGTATTTGGCGGCGTTGCAAACTTCACTTTCAATCAATTCTCAAACACACTAACTGTTGACAACACTAACACGATACGATCAGTAGTAAGCTCAAACCTTACTGTAAATGCAGGCGGCAGGCTCAATGTATTAGGAAACTTCTCAGCTAACAACTCTCCTAACGTTTCATTGGGCTTTGTAGGCAACATTCGCATATTAGGTGGAACTAACGGACAAGTACTGACTACTGATGGTACAGGCAACTTAGCTTGGCAAACATCCACTTCAAATGGTAACGGTGTACCGGGAGGCTCAAACACCCAGGTTCAGTTCAACGACGGTGGATTGTTCGGCGGAAGTCCGTTCTTTACATTTAATAAATCAACTACTACACTAAACGTTGCTGGTGACTTTACTGCAAACTCAATTGAGATTGGATCCGGTGTTTATAAGTTCTCAAAATCAAATGTAGTACACGCAACATCCGCTACTACTTCCGTTACGTCCCTTGTATCATTAAATGCTGCTACAGTATCAAGCGTAGACTATACAATTGTTGCTACTACGGCGGCTGACAACATCCGTCAAGTCAGTAAATTATCAGCAATTATGTATGATGAAACACTTGACTACAACGAATATAACACACTTAGTATTAATGGTCTTGTAGGCAACTTTACAGTTGGTTACCAAGCCGGGAATATTATTGCACCGCCTCAAGTAACATTGTATGTTGAACCTTACACCGCTAATGTAACTACGTACAAGATCCAAATGACGGTGTACGAAGAATGATGTTGATAAATATAGATAAAGGAATGATGGCAAGATGGCACTAAGACCTATTAACTCAGTTGGTGGTTTCTCTGTTGGTGAAAACTCCAAGACGGTCATTGATGCCAGTGGTAACCTCGTAGGTGCGCCATCTAAAATTATATATGTTGCAAAAAACGGGAATGATAGTAACGACGGAACTCTGAACAACCCTTTTTTAACTATTAAACGAGCAATGACTGCTGCTGCGGCAGGCGGATTCTCAGTACATGTAGCTCCCGGAACATACACTGAAGATAATCCTATTACTATTCCTGCGAACGTAGCATTGATGGGTGACAATCTCAGAAGCGTTTTCGTAATTCCTGAGACTCCCGCAGACGATTTATTTTACATGCGTAATGGAACTTATGTTTGGGGTATTACAATCAGAAATTACCTAGCAAACGGGTTTAGTTATGATCCTACAACATCTTCACAAAACGTATTTGTAAGCCCTTACATTCAGAATATTACAAGCGCAACAACTACTGGCACTGCGGTATATATTGACGGTGATAATGTTAGCAGTGCAAGCACTAAGGCGATGATTGTTGGATTCTTCACTATCATCAATAGAGGTGGTAAAGGAATTCACATCGTTAACTCTGGATATAGCCAATTAGTTAACATCTATACTATTGGTTGTGATATCGGTATTAAAGTTGAGTCTGGTGGATTCTGTACTCTAAACGGTAGTGACTGTTCAATCGGAAACTACGGCCTTGTTGCTGACGGATATGGTCCACTACAGACTTCTGGAACAATCGTATCACATTTCCAAGGTACATTTGTTATTGACAATCTAACAAATGATCACCCCAACGTAAACACTATTATGATGATTGATGGTGATCCTAATTTCTATACGATTGACACGATTCTTCCAGAAACACCAAGCCCAACTGAAGCAACTGTAGCTATACAACAAATTTATAACGGCGATCCGGCTCCAGGAACAGGAGTTTCGTTTTATGTCCGTAGCTCAATCATCGCAAGCGCACACACATTTGAGTATGTAGGGGCAGGTATTGATCCAGCAACTGCATTACCACAATATGGTGGCATTCCCATTCCAGCAAATGAAGTCATACAGACAAATGGCGGAATCGTAACATACACCAGTACTGACCAAAAGGGTAACTTTAAGGTCGGTGATGGTTTTACTATCAATCAGGCTACTGGAACTATCACCGGCGATTATTACTATCAAAGTTTGTTTGCACAGATGACCCCGTTTATACTGGCTTTGGGTTCAGATTAATGAAGAAGGAAACGTTATGCCAGCCGCATTAAATAATTTTAAAACATCATTCGCTGATATAACAACTACCACATCAACTGTGTATACACCTCCTTTAGGCTACGCCACTGTAGTTCTGTTAGCTCAAGTCAGTAATAATGGAAACTCAACAATCCAAATAACAGCCGCAGTTAATAGAGGCGGCACACCCACTAATTTAATAAAAGAAGCCAGTGTACCAACCAATGATGCAATCACTGTACTTACCGGTAGACTAATTTTGAACTTTGGTGACGAACTAGAATTCACCAGCAGCGACGATACAAGCGCACAATTAACATTAAGCTATCTAGAAACATTGGTGACTGGTACATAATATGTCAATAAATTCATCTAAGTTATTAAGTGGTCGTGTTCCGGTTACAACCTATACTAATCTTCCTAGCAGCCGCTATGAATTTTTAGGGCTTTCGGATGCTGAACCTAGCTTAGGTGTTCCTGCTGCGAATGGCAGTTTGTTTACATCGACTTCTAATGGTATCAGAAGCTGGTCTAACGTTGTCAATTTAGGTTCAAACGTAGTAACTTTCTACGAGAAATATACCTTCCCCAATGCTAACGGCAGTGTCGGTCAAGTACTATCGTCAGACGGAAATGGCAATCTAGTATTCACTACCTTAGGTGATAGTACTGCAATTGTCAATGGCAACAGTAATGTTAGAGTATCAGCAAACGGAAATGTAAGTGTCTCAGTAGCAGGTACCGCAAATGTTTTGGTAATTAGTTCTAATAGTGCAAACTTACAAGGCAATTTAATTGTAGCTGGAAACATATCAAATGCTAACATTATTAATGCAAGTTATCTAGTTTCTAATTTAGGTTGTGTGAAGATTGCGCAAGGCGTTATCGCAGTAGATGGTAACAATGCCGGTATCTTCGCTTCATTAGTTGATGATGTTAACATTGGCTTAGAAGCTAATGTTATTATGGGATCGCCTACTGGAAACGTAACTTCTAGAGGCATGTTTAACTCAGCAAACATCACTTCAAATAGTACTATTACTGCAAATAACATACGAGTAAGTGATCTTTACAGTAATAGAGCGCCGGTCAATGTCGCAACTGATACTGTTATAGACTCGTTCGGAGTGAACGAATATAGATCGGCAAAATACACAATTAGAGCAAGTAATGACTTGGGATATCAAGCCCTAGAAGTGCTTTTAGTACACGATAACATAAATAGTATCACAACTGTATATGGTGCCCTGTCTACAACCGGATCGGATATCATAACACTTGAATCAGGTATTACTACCGGCATAGTACAGCTTAGAGCGACCGGACTAAGTGCAAATACGAGAGTAAACTTATTAGGAACTTATGTTCCAGATTAACGCTATAGGATGATTTAAAAATGGCAACTAGAAACTTTAATGTTAAAAATGGCTTAACGGTAGGCACAGCAACTATTGATGCAGCAACCGGTAATGCAAATGTTGGTAACTTAGGTACTACTGGGTTATCAGTAACCGGTGTTAGCAATCTAAATGCTGTCGGAAACGTAATCATCACTGGTGGTTCTAGTGGATTCTATCTACAAACAAACGGATCAGGTAACTTAACCTGGGCTGCTGTTCCTACAGGAACTGGCATCTCTAATGGTACCTCAAACATCAATATTTTCACTTCAGGCGGCAACGTTACTACTTCAGTCGGCGGTGTCTCTAACGTATTTGTTGTAACTACCACTGGTGCAAATATCGCCGGTACATTGAATGCGACAGGTAATGCTACTGTAGGCAACATTAGTGCAACAAACGCAAACATAACTGCGATGACAGCGACCGGCAACGTAAGCGTCGGTAACTTACTTGGTCCACATGCAAACGGCACTTCAAATGTAAACATGCCGTCTGTCAATGGTAACATCAATTTAACCGCTGCTGGTAATACTACTCTCGTTGTTACTGGCACAGGCGTTAACGTAGCAGGTACTCTAAACGCAACCGGTAACGCTAACGTAGGTAATATCGGTGCTGCTACTGCAATACTCACAACCGGTAACATCACTACAGTTAACACCGGATTAGTACAGAACGGTAATAGTAATATCACTATTACTGCTAACGGCAATATCTCTTTGTCAGCAACAGGTACTCCAGATGAAGTAGTAATTACAGGAACTGGAGTCAATGTCGCAGGTACATTGAATGCTAATGGTAATGCTAACGTTGGCAACTTAGGTACTGCTCAAGTTCTTGCAACTGCTAACGTAACAGCTCCTCAACTAATCTCAAATGTTGCGGCAGGCACTGCCCCATTAGTTGTTACCTCAAATACAGTAGTCACAAATCTTAACGCTGACTTGTTAGATGGTTTCAACACCGCCACCGCTAACACAGCCAACACTGTTGCTGTTAGAGACGCAAGCGGTAACTTAGCTGCTAACTTCTTTATCGGTAACGGTTCTCAGTTAACTGGTCTTAATACTGACCGAATTTCAAACGGTACATCAAACGTAAGCATCCCTGCTGTTAACGGAAACGTTAATATCGTATCTGCCGGCAACACTACACTTGTAGTAACAGGAACTGGTGCAAACGTTGCTGGTACTGTCACTGCAACAGGCAACGTATCAGGCGCTAACTTAACTACTGCTGGCGTAGTCTCTGCAACAGGCAATGTGTCAGGTGGTAATTTAACTACAGGTGGTGTAATTACTGCAACAGGTAACATTACTTCAAGTGCTAATTTGGTCTCAAATAACATTATAGGTAATGGCGGCGCAATTACAATTACTTCAGGTGGTACAAACACTAATATCAACTTGAAGCCAAACGGTACAGGTAATATTGATGCTAACAGTGCATACGTCACTAACGTAAAAAGTCCGCTAAATTTAAGCGATGCTGCTACTAAGGGATATGTTGACACGCTCGTATCAACAGGTATCTCTGTTCACCCTTCTGTTGCAGCCGCAACTACTACAACATTGGCTACAGCAACTGGCGGTACAATCACTTATAACAACGGCGCATCGGGGGTAGGGGCAAACTTAGTAACTACCGGCGCATTCAACTTAATTGACGGTGCAAACGTTCAGACAGTTGGTACACGTATTCTTGTTAAGAACGAAGCAAACGCTGCTCATAACGGTATCTATACATATGCGAACACAACTACAATCGTTCGTTCAACCGACACCGATACGTATGGTGCTGCTGATCCAGACGCACTGGGTCAAAATGACTTGTTCTTCGTCACTGGCGGAACAGTCAACTTTGATACGGGCTGGATTGTCAACACAGTTGGAACAATTACGTTTGGTACTACTAACATTAACTTCGCTCAATTCACTGCGGTACAAGACTACACCGCTGGAACTGGATTAACGCTAAGTTCAAATTTACAGTTCAGTATTACTAACACTGCGGTAACTACTGGTTCATATGGTAACGGTGATCGTGTAGCTGCGTTTACAGTTAACCAGCAAGGTCAGTTAACCGCTGCATCAAACGTAGCTATCACAGCAAACGCTGCTAACTTAACTGGTACTACCCTTGGCGCAACTATTGTTAACTCAAGTTTGACAAGCGTTGGTACGCTAACTTCACTGACAGTTACAGGCACTGCAACCGCAGGCAACCTCTCAACTGGCGGAACACTAAGCGTTACTGGCAATGCTAACGTTGGTAACTTAGGTACTGCCGGTCTCATTACTGCAACTGGTAACGTATCAGGCGGCAACTTAACTACAGGTGGTGTAGTCGCTGCAACAGGTAACGTATCCGGTGGTAACTTAACTACCGGTGGCGCACTAAGCGTAACCGGTAATGCTACTACAGGTAACCTAAGCACAACTACAGCAGTTATCACAACTGGCAACATCACTACAATCAACAGTGGCTTGCTACAGAACGGTAACTCAAACATTACCCTCACTGCAAACGGCAACATATCACTATTTGTTACCGGTAACTCAACTGCGAGAATGGTTGCAACAGCAACTGGCGTCAACGTTGCAGGTACTTTAAATGCTACTGGTAATGCTAACGTAGGTAACTTAGGTACAGCACAAGTTCTTGCAAGTGCTAACGTAACAGCACCTCAGCTAATCTCAAACGTTGCAACTGGTACTGCTCCGTTCGTAGTAACTTCAACTACACAAGTTGCAAACTTGAACGTTGCTACAGCAGGTACAGCTGGTTCAGCTACAACTGCTGGTACTGTAACTACAAACGCTCAGCCAAATATCACGAGCGTTGGCACACTCACTTCATTAGCAGTAACAGGTAACACCACATCAGGTAACTTCATCGGCGCTCTTGCTAATGGTAACTCAAATGTCAACATCCCTGCTGCAAACGGCAACGTTAACCTCACTGCTGTCGGTAATACAACTCTCGTAATCACTGGCACTGGCGTAAACGTAGCTGGTACATTGAATGCAACAGGTAATGCTAACGTCGGTAACTTAGGTACAGGTGGTCTAATCACCGCAACTGGTAACGTATCTGGTGGTAACTTAACAACTGCTGGAGTAGTTGCTGCAACTGGTAACGTATCTGGTGGCAATATTACTACAGGCGGTGTAGTTGCTGCAACAGGTAACGTATCAGGTGGCAATATTACTACAGGTGGCGTAGTTGCTGCAACCGGTAACGTAACTGCCGGTAACGTTTATGCTAACTCAGGTACAGTTGGCGCTTCATTATTAACTGGTACACTAACAACTGCTGCTCAGCCAAACGTTACAAGTCTTGGTACACTAAGCTCACTTGTTGTATCCGGTAACGTAACTGCTGGTAACGTAAGACTAAATGGTGGTTTGACCAGCAATAGATCAAACGTTTCAGTAGGTACCAACACTGTAATTGACCAGTTTGCTCCTGCAACATTCAGAACAGCCAAGTACATCATCAGTGCATCAGGTGACAATGGATTCCAGTCAATTGAAACTCTACTTGTACACGATGGCACAGACGCATACATCACTATCTACGGTTCGATTAGTTCAAACGTATCTAGTGAAATAATTAACTTGAGTGCAAATCTCAATGGTGTTTCAGGAAACATCTCACTATATGCATCTAACATTGGCGCAAACGTAAGAGTGAATATCGTGTCCAGTTACATACAGATTTAATACTATAGTGCTTGCTCAATGAGCAGGCACTAAATACACATAACAACAGGGATATATGGAACTGTGGCGACGAGAAACTTTAATGTAAAAAACGGCCTGACGGCTGGAAACATCACCTTAGATGCAACCACTAATAATATCACGACCACAGGAAACCTCACTGCCGCAAATCTGATTGGCATATATGCGAACGGCAACTCAAATATCAATATTCCCGCAGCAAACGGCAACATTCGTGTAAGTGTTGCTGGCGTTGCAAATATAGCGACCTTTACTAATAATGCTGTTTTTCGTGGTTCATATGGCTTAACCGGATCAATTTCACAAGCAAATACTGCACCTGCTAATCCTCAACCCGGCGATCAATGGTACAACACCTTTAACGGCATTCTGTTTGAATACATAGACGATGGAACTTCGTTGCAGTGGGTTGATATTAGTGGTCTACCCTTACCTAATATAGCAGGTTCAAATGCAGCCGCAGTTTTGAATAACGTTCAAACAACTGGTACTTTCTTCCCGGCATTTATCTCGTCAACTGCGAATGGTAATTACCAGCTTAACTCAAACACTGCATTTAGTGCTAACTTAGCAAACGGTGCAATGATTGCAACTACATTTGTTGGTGCTCTATCCGGCGCTGCAACAAGTGCTACAACAGCAGGCACAGTAACAACTGCTGCTCAACCAAACATCACAAGTGTTGGTACACTAACCTCACTATCAGTAACAGGAAATGTTACCGTCGGCAATCTACTCGGTGTCTTTGCAAACGGCAACAGTAATGTCAGTATTCCTGCTGCAAATGGTAATGTGAATATTTCAGCAGCAG
>Ga0315906_10004625_pt1 | contig 17600 bp, 14 predicted proteins | sample LakEriMetagenome_4_FD_203526 | JGI IMG/M metagenome (GOLD analysis project Ga0315906, IMG submission 203526) | Freshwater fungal communities from buoy surface, Lake Erie, Ohio, United States - Buoy 2 MA122 | ecosystem: Environmental > Aquatic > Freshwater > Lake > Lake biofilm | place: USA... | reverse complement strand
ATTCTCCATTTCTAATTTCATTCCTCAATTCCTCCATTCTTCAATTCTTACATTTTTTCTATTCTCTTCGTGCAGACGGGTGGCACGCGAAGCGTGACGGGGTGAGCTCTTCATTCCCCTCGGTGAGGGGTGTTTTGCTTCGTACAGTTTTATAAAGTATTTAATAGTTTTTTAAAAAATAATGCAGAAGTCCATATAATACAATAAATTACAAGTGTTCTCGTTGATACTTATCATCCTTCTTATATCCTTTGGATGGTCTTACATTGTATCATTTTGTATCACTTATTATTTGTATTATGAAAGTTAGCGTTAATATCAGGAGTAGAGTAAACAAGGGAAAGAACTCAAACACCGAATCATTGTACTTAGACTTTTACCCTGCAGTAATCCTACCGGGCAGAGAAAAACCTTCCAGAAGAGTAGGACTTGATTTGTATAGGTACATCAAGCCAAAGAAATCTGAAGAGAAAGAACATAATCGACAAGCTACTCAAGAAGCTGAACTCAAAAGGGCACGATATATGAGTCTCTTTGAGGAGAAGTCGTATTTCACAAACTTTGAACGTGAATTGTATGCTCAAACACAGCTATCACAAAATAGCTTCAAATCATTTTTCCTTGATGAATTAAAGAAAAGATCTGGAAATACTCAGGAACAATGGGTCACTACATTTAATTATTTCAATTCATTTTACCCACTTGATCTAACATTTGCTGATCTAAATACCAGATTAGTGGAGGAATTCAAAGTTTATCTTCTAAATGCTGTAAGCCCCAGAACCAATAAAAAAATCCACCAAAATACTGCACTCACCTACTTCAAACCATTTCGAGCAGCGTTGAATGCTGCATTAAGATATGGATTCATGACAAAAGACCTCTGCAAACAAGTTTCTGATATTCCCACATTAGAAACAAAGAGAGAATTCCTTTCAATTGACGAAATCAAAAAGATCATGTCAACCGAATGTGAAGATGATGAAATCAAAAGAGCATCTATTATTGCGATATATTCTGGATTGAGACATTCAGATATGATCAGATTGTCATGGAAGGAGATTGTAGAAGACAGTGATGGTCATTATATAGAATTGAGGCAAAAGAAAACATTGAATTTGGTTAGGATACCATTAAAGGATACTGCACTAGTTTACTTGGGTAAAAGAGGTGAAGATGAATCACTTGTGTTTCCAACATTACATGAGAAGAAAGACTATAATAAAGTAATTGAACATTGGCTCCGAAAGGCCGGAATAAAGAAATACATCACATTTCATTGCTTCAGACATTCATTTGCCATGATGCTTTTAAAATCCGGTGTGGGTATTTATGAAGTAAGTCGAATGCTTGGTCATACAAGCCTATCTATGACCCAAGTCTATCTAAGAATGCTCGATGAGGACAAAAGGAAGGCAATCAATATGATTCCAATTTGATACGATAAATAATTAATAAGTTAATCACATAATAAGGAGTCAAAATGAATACTACTCTGAATAAAGAAATTCGTAAAATACTTAAATGCAAGCCTAACGAATATAGAAATAAGCTGTTCTGCTTACGATTGAATACAAAGGCCAATGATGTAGAAATTGCAAATGAATACTACTATATAGTTAGAACATTATCCTTTGTGGCAAAGAAATACTTTAATGCTGATTACGAATCACTATTGAAGAAGTATGTTTCTTATTTCTGGCAACCAAAGAAATATATGACAGAGGAAGGTTGGTTTGAGAATCAGTTGTTGATTAAGATATCAATACTAAAACACGAAATAAGAGAATTAAGATTTGAAAGAATAAGTCTTCATCCTGATCAGAATTATATTGGTGTAAATCGCATTGATTACCAAATAGGAGAATATCAATTCGAAATGGAGTATTTGCAGCAGGTTGTTGATTATATTCTCATACAGAAGTGGAAAGAAAACGATTATGTATCATTTGACATATATCTTGAAAAAGTCCACCAACTTCCCCTTGTAAAACGTTTAGAAAAAGATGGATTTCATTTGGCTGATATCATTGATGATATAAATATTAAAAGAACGGTTGTCTATACAAGTGTGCTATTTTATAAACTAGGATTGCCTCAAAAGATGAAGCGGGAGCAGAAAACTGACAATTATGAAGAGATAAGCAAGGTATTATCATATTGGTTTGTAAAAAAAGCTGATTATAAAACAATAGTGAAAGTCTTCAACTATCTCGAAAAAAAGAATAATAAAATGAAAAAAGATAAGCTCATTCCTTCATATGAAAAGAACCTTTCCAACATTAAGGAGAAGTATAAACTGGCTTAGACACTGGAATGCGACGAAATCGTTTTTTCCCACACTATCGCACTATTCCATTGCACCCTTCAAATAGTTTCACTAACAACTAGAAGGAATTGCAATGAAAAACAATGCAATCTCATCCTATCAGGAAGAGTTCACTAATGACCTCTCCAAACAAATTATTGATACACTCACTGCAATGGGTGTTTTAAACTCCTTATCTCAACCTGAGAATAAGGAAGATCAATGGCTCAATGTCGAAGATCTGTGTAAGTATCTTCCCGATCATCCTTGCCAGAATACCATTTACAAGTGGAAACGCAAAGGGATCATTCCATTCCACAAACGCTCAAAGCACCTGTATTTTCTCCGCTCAGAGATCGATGCATGGCTAAAGTCCAAGCGTAGGTTGACGAATGATGAGATCTCATCTAAGATTGATAGGGTTATTCCAGGAAAACCATTTGGGAGGACATCCAAATGAACCAAGCTCTGATCAAACAGCTCAAAGGACTTCCTTTCTCTTCATATGTCTTTCAGTTGACAGTTATTGACGATCCATTGCTTCCTCGTTTCCTGCAAACAATGAAAGAAGCCAGACAAATACGGAAAAGAGTGGAAGCACCTATTGAATTCATGCCTGCATTAGTAATGCACAAGGGAGAACCATCTATATTTCCAAATACCATATCTCTCATTCAAGGACAGTCAAGGGTACATAAGAGTGGCTTGGCTCAACTGATCTGCGCCTGTTTAATCAAGAACCCAAATAGTACCAATTGCTTGCTAGATTTTGAGGTGAATGATAAAATAAAGGATATCCACGTACTCTATATTGACACAGAACGAAATCTTGCGGATCAGTTCCCCTTTGCAATGCAGAAGATCTTGGTACAAGCCGGATATCATATCTCAGATAATCCAAGTAATCTTCATTACTTAAGTTTTCTGTCAACACCCAGAAAAGAGCGTCCAGACTTTCTCAACATGTGGCTTAGTTATTATACAAGTCAAAAATTAGGTCATTTGGTTGTGGTACTTGATGTATCAACTGATTTCATTGAGGACTTTAATAAAGTAACCGATACCATGTATCTAAGTGACTTAATGAATACTATGATCAATCATCATAAAGTCTCATTCATTTGTGTTATTCATGAGAATCCGGGTTCAGAGAAAGCAAGGGGTCATTATGGTACTGAAATGCTGAACAAAGCCACAACTATCATCCAGGTATCAGAAGAGAAGCTAAAGATCAATGATAAACAAGTATATCAGCTTAGATATCTAAAGAACAGGAATACAAAGAGATTACCTAGTATCAAATTTGATTATGATGAAAGTACAAAAAGTCTTGTCGAGCTGGATGAAGAAACGCAAAATGCATTGTTAGACTCACATAAATTGAAAGCAAACAATGCTCAAATGGCAGAGGCTTTAGCAAGGATCTTTCAATCAAATGATAATATCAAGAGACAACAGCTTTTAGTCGATTTGCAAAATGAATTGAATATCAAAGGAAGATTGGCTATAGATCGGTTAAGTGCGTTTTATGATAGTAAAAATACTATTCATACCAATGGACGCACTTTTATTCTCTCAAGAAACAGTGTCGGTAATAGCCACCAGTATTTTTTAACAGAAACTAATTCTTAACTAATTGAACGGTGCACAGTGCAATTCCTATATATATAGGGTTGCACTATGCATCGATAAGAGGAAGCAATGAAAAATTATAAATATTCACTCGAGAAATACAATCCCAAAGTAGGAAAGCATATATGTCCAAGTTGTAACCACAGAAGTGTTTTTGTACGATATATCAATAATGATTCTGGGGAATATCTAGATGAAACTATTGGTAGGTGCGACCGAGAGGACAAATGTGGATACCATAAATATCCTAAAGAATATTTTCAGGAACATTCACCATATCAAGTAGAACAACCATATGTTTATCAGAATGTCAAGTCAGAAATGGATCAATTACCTATATACATAGATGAAGAAACAGTATCATCAACATTAGGACAATATGGAAGCAACTCTTTTGTTCAGGGGCTTATAGATGTATTTGGTCAAGATGAAGTCATGAAGGTAGTAAGCAGGTATAAAATCGGTACCCGAGTAGATCGGGATGATGAGGTCATCTTCTGGCAATTTGACCGAAACATGAATTGTCGTTCAGGAAAAGTGATGTCTTATGACAGAGCAACGATTAAACGGGGCAAGACAATTTCATGGATGCATACAATTCTTGGACGGACAGATTTCAACCTATCACAATGTCTGTTCGGAGAACACTTGATTACATCAAAACATGATCCCGTGATTGTAGTTGAAAGCGAAAAATCAGCAATCATAGGATCAATTGTCATTCCTGAATTTATATGGGTTGCTACCGGTGGCAAATCTAGCGGAGTTGTTGACAAACTAAAGGTACTGAAAAACTACAAAGTCACTCTTGTTCCTGATATTGATGCCACGGAATCGTGGAAGAAGTTAGTTGACGAAAACACAGAGTTACAAGGTATGGTTGTTAATGAATACCTGTTTTATGTAGCAACTGAAGAGCAAAGGAAAAATCAGTACGATATAGCAGACTTTCTGCTTGATGAATGGTCAAGTCCTAGTAATAAGACAAAATTACCATGAATGGTAGAAGATAAGTAAAGAAATACAAGCATTTGATATACATGCAGAGAGATTAACAGACATTTTACATGCATAAAAACCCATTATCATAGACAAATCCAAGGTTTTATCACGCAATCGATACTGCATGTCTATCAGTTTATTTAACAATGGTTCAGACCATTACACATTGTTCAACATTATTACAGAATTGAACACAATTCAAACAAATTATGAGGTGTTTATATGAAATCAATCAAAATGAATCCAAGATATATGTCCACTTTCACAGAAATGACCGGTGTGGAGCTTATGTATTTGTTAAAAAGGCTTGGAATATCGCAAAGAAGGTATGGTTTAATTATGAATCCACCAATGAATTCAGCAGCAGCAGTCAATAATTATAGGTCATACAAGAAATTACCCATGCGGATGATATGGCCATTACTAGAACAATACGATCACAGTATGCTTGTAAGTTTGCTTGAACAGAACCCCCGTCGTAAATAATGGGGGTTTGTTATGGATATTGATCAGTAAATCAAAAACAAAGTGCTCAATTATCAATAAGATGATTCAAAGAATACTACAATTCAGAAGATAATCAGTAAAATTGTAAAATAGAATTAACAAGGGGGGCTTGAAAATTGTCCTATTGTTATACAATCAAACTAGAATAGTTAGCGATCATGATTACAAAATCGATTAATCCAAGAAAAGCACTGAATAAAGCTTTTTTGAAGGTAAAACCAATTCGAACAGATATTGAACGATTTAAGTCAAATCTAATCTCATTACTAGACCGAAGCAATGATACTGAAAGTGAGGAGTTTCACAAGAATTTAGTGACTGACTTCTTAAAGAAAACCTATTATGATCCCAATCATTATATAAATACTAAAGGGAAAAATGACTTAGTTATTCATAATGGAAATACGGCAAAATCTACTGTCGCAGTTATCATCGAAACAAAAAAGCCAACTAATAAGGGAGAGATGATATCAAAGACAAAACTGAATAATAAGGCTTTTCAAGAATTGATTCTATACTATTTGAGAGAAAGAATAACTCACAAGAACCTTGAAGTAAAACACTTGGTTGCTACAAATATTACTGAGTGGTTTATATTTGATGCTACTCTTTTTGAGAGACTATTTGCACAAAATAAATCTCTAGTTAAACAATTCAACGATTTTGAAGAGGGTCGTCTTGCCGATAGAAAAACTGAGTTTTTTTACAAGAATATAGCCGAACCATTTGTTGAAGTTATTACTTCAGAAATAGAGTTTACCTACTTCAATATTCTAGATTTCGATAAGCCATTAAGAAACAATAACAAAGCCGATGATAATTCACTGATTGCCTTATTTAAATTACTTTCACCAGAACATCTATTAAAACTTCCCTTCACGAATGACAGTAATAGCCTTGATAAACGGTTTTATAGTGAATTACTGCATATTATCGGCTTAACTGAAACAAAAGATGGAAGTAAAAAACTGATTGAGCGAAAAAAAGAGGGCGAACGAAACACTGGAACAATCCTTGAAGATGCAATTATTCAACTTGACAGTTTAGATAAAATCAATCAATTAGATAAGCCAAGCCAATATGGTAATGCACAACAAGAAAGACTGTTTAGTGTAGCCCTCGAACTTTCTATCACTTGGATAAATAGGATACTATTTTTGAAATTGTTAGAAGCCCAGTTGATTACTTATCACAAAGGTGACATATCATATTCTTTTCTTAATCAAGACTTTATTGCAAACTACGATGATCTTAATAGCTTGTTTTTTCAGGTATTAGCTCGTAAACAAGAAGAACGAAATGAGGATGTAAAAAAGCAGTTTGAAAAGGTACCATACCTAAATTCATCACTTTTCGAACCGACAGAGATTGAACAAAAAGGATTATTCATCAGCAACCTTAAAGATGATAAAACCATTCCTATTTATTCGCAAACAGTTCTTAAAGACAAACAAGGGAAAAAGAGGACTGGAAATCTTACAACACTACAATATCTATTAGATTTTTTGGATTCTTATGATTTTGGTGCCGAGGGTGGAGAGGATATACAGGAAGAAAATAAAACTTTAATCAATGCATCCGTTCTCGGATTGATTTTCGAAAAGATTAATGGATACAAAGACGGTTCGTTTTTTACCCCTGGCTTCATCACAATGTATATGTGTCGTGAAACCATTCGCAGAGCTGTTACACAGAAATTCAATGATGAAAAGAGTTGGAACTGTAAGGAATTTAATGAACTCTATGAGAATATAGAATTTCAAACACTTGAAGGTCGTAATGAAGCGAACAGGATCATTAACAGCATCAAAATATGTGATCCGGCTGTAGGTTCAGGTCACTTTCTGGTTTCAGCACTCAATGAAATGATAGCCATTAAAAACGATTTGAAGGTTCTACAAGATCGAGATGGCAAACGACTGAAAGAGTATCAAGTGGAAGTGGTAAATGATGAACTGATTATCACTGACGAAGATGGTGACCTTTTTGAATATAATCTGAGCAATAAAGAAAGTCAACGAATACAAGAAACACTTTTTCACGAAAAGCAACATATTATAGAGAATTGCCTTTTTGGAGTCGATATAAATCCCAACTCAGTCAAGATATGTCGTTTACGACTATGGATTGAACTCTTAAAGAATTCATACTATAAAAACAAATCAGAACTAGAAACACTTCCAAACATTGATATCAATATTAAATGTGGAAATTCTTTAGTGAGCCGATTTGCTATTGATGCCGACCTTAGAGAAGCCCTTAAGAAGAACAAGTCAAGTATAGATAGCTATCGTAATGCAGTTGCAACTTACCGTAATGCCAAAAGCAAAGAGCAAAAGCGGGAAATGGAAATGCTTATTGATAGTATCAAATCTAACTTTCGAAGTGAAGTTGCATTAAATGACCCTAAACTTAGAAGGCTTAGTAAACTAAAGAGTGATTACATAGATCTTACAACCCAGATTTCACTATTTGAAAAAAGCAAAAGCGAACACCTTACATTGAATAAACAAATCAACTCACTTACAAAGGAAATTAAAGTACTTGAATCTGAAATAGAAGAAATAAAGGCTAATCACATATATGAAAAAGCTTTTGAATGGCGTTTTGAATTCCCCGAAGCACTAAATAATGAAGGTGATTTTGTGGGCTTTGATGTCGTAATTGGGAATCCGCCATATGGGATTGATTTTAATGAAAGAGAGAAAGTGTTTTTGAAGAAAGAATATGATTATTTGGTGGAAAGAATTAGAAACTCATTTTTGTATTTTATCGGACAAGGCTTACGACTTACTCGAAAGAAAGGAATATTGAATTACATTGTTCCAAATGAAATTATGTTCCAAATATATATGACTAAAGCAAGAAACTATTTCTTGAAAGAAAAAAAAGTTCTTTCGGCTATAAATCTTGGCGATAACGTTTTTGAGGATGCTGTTGTTTCTTCTGCAATCCTTGAAATTCAAAATAAAGCAGAAGAAAAGTATTCTGTCTTAATGGCAGACATCAGAGATAATCTAAAAGAAAGCTACATTAAATCAAATGAAGTAGTACAAGTAAGCTCTGAATCATTAAAAGCTAATTTCAATCAGATATTTGTTGTAGGTTCTGATAAGTCATACTTGATAAACAAATTGATGACAAATTTTCCAACATTGGAAAGCATTTCAAAAGTAGTTGCAAATGGAATCAGCACAAGTTGTGATAAAGTTTATATTCTAAATGGCGATACAATTAAATATCACAATATTGAAAAGTCGGTTGCTAAACGAACAATAAGGGGTAGTAATTTCAACAAGTATTTCATTGATAACAACCTTGATGATTATGTTATATACATTACAAAAGATACTTTAGTGGAAGAAGTACCAAACACGATTAGTTATTTGGAACAGAATAAAGATTTATTAATTAAAAGTTCAGTAGAAAAGAAAGAAGGAAAACGAGATTGGCATATTTTGTTTAGACCAAGAGAAGAAAGTGATTTTGCAACACCTAAAATAATAGTTCGACAAACTGCTGATAGAATTATTGCTGCGTTTGACAAAGAAATTGGTTTTTATCCAATAAATACAGTTAATGTTGTAAAACTTGAATCAGAAGACATCGACTTTAATTTGGCAGTTTTAGGAATATTGAATTCAAAATTGATTACCTTGTTCTATCAAGAAATATCACAAGAAGGGGGAAGAATATTAGCAGAAGTAAAGCCTAGTAGAGTTAAGGCTGTTCCAATTCCGTATTTTAAAAACACAAAATCACTTTCGAAACTTGTTCAGAATATAATCGACAAAAAACAAGAGAGCAAAAACACATCAAATGAAGAAAAACAAATAGACCAATTGGTTTATCAGCTTTATGAGCTGACGGAAAAAGAAATAGATATTATTGAGAATTCAATTTGAAAATATTATTACTACAATAGTCCATGAGCGTAACAAGAAATAATATATTCTCCTTTAATCTCTGTAGTTCCAATCAACTGTTGCGAATATTAATCTTTTATCAAAATGGTATTTCAACTTTTTGATTACTTGAATATTTATGAATAAGTTTTTTCCCTAAATATGTTGAAATGGCAGATGTCACTTCAACTACAAGTTCAGCTTCTAAATATTCTGGTGCTTCTCCTTCTCTCAAATGCCTCCCTTTTTCAGAGGAAAAACCCCATATATTTTCTATAGCTTTGTCAAGTGGAGAAGGTATTACGCCAGGAAATTTTTTCATTAAGTCACCAAGTGTTGATTTTTTGTTACCTGTAAATTCTCTTATAACACATTCTAAACAAGCTACAGAATGCTGAATTGCACCTGTAATGTCAGGAGTTGGCCGTCTAGATAAGTCGTTAAGTGCTTCTCTTATCTCTGTTTTTGCTGTTTGAAGTTTTCCTGCTTCAAGGACTGATACTACATTATTTACTGCTGTTTCAAACACCTCATCGCCTCTTGTCTCAATCTGTCCATTTACAATTTTCCAGCCTATTCCATTGGCTACGAAATGATCGTTTACTTCATTGATAAACTGCTCTTGTTCAACAGGATTTAGCTTTTCAATTATAGCTTCAATTATGTCATATACTACATACCATTCACAGGATTCTAAATGTTGACTGACTTCCGATTGAATGTTTGGAAATTCTGACCAATTAATATTGTCAGGAGGAGTTCTTAAAACTCTTGAAGTAATTTTCCTTAAATCAGAAGGCTTTTTGTTTAGGTTGTAAAATGCCATCTGTACAAAACCACGAAGTTCCCTTGGAGCATCCTCTCGAATTGTTATCTCTTTTTCCTTTAATGGTAAAAGTCCATGTCGTCTTGAAAATGTGTCTTTGTTACTCATTAGTTCTGATTACTGTAATATATATGTTCTTTTTATTGAATTACTTTTTTGGGTGCCTACGGGTAACGAAACTCTCAACCAGTACTGAATTAGAATACAAGCAAAAGGTTCCAAGCTAGCAAATCACATCGTTTGATGAAAAACCTGTGTTAGCGGTTCGGTCACCGTTGTTATCGGTTGTCTGCTTCTCCATTTTCTGTCGGCATTATGTATTTGTTGAAGTAAGCCATGTATTGTTTCGAAAGTCTTTGTATAAAATCATCTAAGTTTTTTGTAATTCTGTTACTTGTTCAGATTGTATGTCATGTAGGTTCCCCCTATTTTAGTACCAACCAAAAATAGAGAAAGAGGGTAAAAGGTACATTGTGTTTTCAAGCATATTCTGCAGGTAGAAGAAAACCGAGAGCTTCATTTGGTCTCTCATAAATGTATTCTAGTTGGCATTATTTTGCCAGATCTCTCACTTTATTAAATAAAAGGATTATCTGTTTCAAAGTCCTTCATGCGGCAAATTTCACAGTATTTCATTCCGAAACTTTTGGCTTTTTAGTTATTCAAGGTGGGTTTGCTGAATCCATTCCCCCACAGATGTACTTGACGGTTCTGTCTGCTTCATGCGACTGAAAAATGTTGACTATTTGCATCTCCGAACTTCGTGTCTTTGTCATACTGTTTTTTCCCGAAAGTTAGAGAATAATCTCTAATTATGACTGGTACAATTTTTCGTGGGAGCGTACAGAAAACTTCTGTGTTCTAAACTCAAATGTTTCTAACAAAAAAGAAGTCATTGTTCCAGCTAAATTTACAGCAAGTTCTGCGTGTCTAGAAGTTGGTTTTATTTGTGAAACTCTTTTCCCATGGGAATCACTTAGCTTATTCCTCAATGCCCCAAGTCCTTCAACAACTGCTTGGCAACCACCTAAAATTTGTCTAAAAATTTGTTCAGTATGTTGGTCGGGTGCAAGATTTAAATTATCTGCGGTCAGCTTATATAGTTTCGTAATTTCAACATCATCCTTGTAGCTAACATTTAAGCTGTCTAAAATATATTTACAAGTAGTTTCAATCAATGTTCTTGCAGACGTAATAGCGCCTTCTGGGTCATCTAATTTTCTTCCTAAAGCTTTATACCATTGTGAGTTTATATATTCTTGATTAAACTTGTAAATAGTCTTTGCAGTGCTTTCGTCTATTATACCTTTTTGATTTGTTTCAAGAAAATTTAAAACTTTTGAAAATTCTATCCATATATAATTTCTTCTTTCAGCGTAACTCGGGTACTCATATTTAATGAATTGCCAAAATTGCCTAATTGACTTGTTTGTTTGGAGGAAGTCGGGGAGATATTTTATGATTTCATTGTTATCAATTAATTCGGTCCTCAATTTCTGAAATTCAACTTCATCTCCTCTACCACCAGTCGCAATAGCAATAAGCATGTTTTTTAATGTCTCTATTTTTATCTGCAGTTCTGTCATTGTTATTTTGTCCTATTAGGCTTGTTACTAACTACCTTATACTCATAATTATATTGCATACATTGTTTATGAGATATACATAAGCGATATTTGACTAATTACAAGTGTACCCTACCCCATTTATTACCACCCAAAGGACGAGAAAGTGAGTAAAAGGTAAATTGTGTTTTCAATCGTGTTCGGCAGGTGGAATAGAACCAACAGCTTCATGTGGTTCTTCATGATATTAATCTGGTTCCCATCCTTTTACCTTACACACTCGCATAATTTATTGACTGCATTTTCTATTCTAAGTATTTCAAGAGCCGTATCTCACTCAATATCATTCCGTCGTACTTGGCTTTGCAGTTATAGAAGGTATGTTCACTCAATCATTTTTCCTGGATAGTTACATTGACATTTCTGTCCACTTTTTGTGAATGAAGTATGGTGACTATTTACCTCTCAGAAAATCGTGTCTTTTCAAACTGCATTTCCCATATATAATCGAATAATCTCTAATTATGAAGGGTACTATTTTTTTGGGGTTACAAGGAGACATTGATTTTATAGGTAGAATAAGATCAAAGAATTTTCTGGGGTTCCAACCTCTTTTGACCAATCATCTTATTACTTGTATTGCTGAATGAAATTGAAAGTCAATATTATTCTAAGTATTCAATCCTTGAGGCAACGAACAGATAACCCGAAATTCTTATAGTTTGGGATGGAGTCCCTGAAGGCATTACCAACGTTGTAACGCAGGTAGCGGGACCATGCTGTGTAAGTATTGATGACCTCCGTAGAACTCCACCAGGATCCGTAGTTACCAATTTCGTAAAACGTCCCCCAGCCGTCACGTTCACCGCCCGGAAGACCTGAAAAACCGCTACTGTTGGTGCCATTCCCTTCCTGGAACCAGCCGGTTTTTGACTTCATCTTGGCTCCTGCGTTTTCTGCTCCCCCCAAATAATTTGTAAGTACCGTCCATTCTTCATCACTAGGCACGTGCCAACCATTTGGAACAAGACCTCTTGGATCATTTACAGCATACCAGTTGTACAACTTGCCGTATTTGGTTCCATTGGCGGGGTCATTTTCATAATAGCACCAGGCAGGTCGCTTATCATCTCCTGCTCTATACCATTCGTCCATTGTTCTTGCTTCGAAAATTGGATCTCCATTACGAAAGGTACTCACATCCAAGTTTTTAGTCATCCATACTTGATTGCCGATTGTAACAATATTTTGATCAACATTTGTATCGCTTATGGTTTCCTTGCAACCATAGCTATAAATAGCAATGAACAATCCAAGAGATAATAGTACAATGTTGTATACGAGTTTCATCTCTTTCATTTATGTCTCTCCTTTATTAAAAAATGTAGTTTAATTTCCATACATCAATCGTCAAACTCTGCCTTCGGCAGATTTCCAATAATTTCTACGGTTTGCACCGATACATTAATGATTGAAAGCAAGAGATCAAGGTTATAAAAGGGATTTCCAACTAAATATGACCAATCATTCGTATTATATGAGATTCCACTGTCCTTACGAGTGTATATATTTCGGTGGAGCGTCATTATAATATCAAGTATAATTAATCAAGGCATCCCTCGGAATGCTGACCCCAACAATGTCCAACTTTTGAAGTATAGAACAAAGGATTCATTTAACCATCACTGTTAGATATGCGCTAGAACATACAATTGAAATTACAAGGACAACAGAATTGCCGTTAAACGTAACTTCAATTATTCATTTCAAATACTAAGCCTTCATTTATTTAATTCTTGACACATCTAACTGAAAGTCCTCCAGAGTGATAATATTGATGTCTATCCAGAGCAATTGAATTATTAATCAAACTACTATTGTAGGCTGTATTTCCTGCATCTTCCTCAGTTGCTGTCCACCAAGTCCCTATTTTGCCCATATCTTTAAATAACCAATCTAAATCTCGGTAACCACCAGGTAATCCATTAAAACCACTAGAATTTGTTGCACCTAAATTTGGAGTTGACCAACCAGTAATACTCTTCATTTTTGCACCTGCGACTGGATCTCCTCCAAGTGCATTTGCAAGTTTCGTCCATTCTTCCTTAGTAGGAATATGCCATCCTGAAGGTGCAAGCCCTCTTGGGTCATTTACTGCATACCAATTATATAATTTCCCATATGATTTTTCATTAAGTGTATTATCTTGATAATAACAATATGCTGGTTGCCCATTTCTCACAGCTTCACCCCACTCATCACTATTCGATGCGTAAGGAATTGGGTCACCATTTCTGAATACACTAACACTTAGGTTTTCGCTCATCCATATCTGATTACCAATAGTAACTTCTGGTAGGTTTGCAACTTCATTTACATTAGTATTCGATTCAGAGCAAGACATTATCAAAGAGAGTAGAATAACCCCAAAGATAAATTTTAACTTTTCCATCTAATAATCCTTTACGAAACGTTAATAAAACGGTGAAATAATACACCTAAAATATTTATGACACTTTTAACTTGGATTCATTGAATGCGAAGCAGAATGTTAATGTGTATATAATGACTAGACCAAACATTTCTAAAGGAATATTTGGAACATTATTTCCCCACAAAATCAAAAGCTGACAAATAGCAATGCCGAGAACAAAATATTTAAAGGACTTACCACTGATAAAACTTGTAATCCTTCCGGATTGAGGTTTGATATTGTATGCTAGATTTAGCATGTAAAAAACAGCAGGAATTAGAAAGACTAAATGATGCTGTTCACCATTTGTCCCTGTTAAAGGAATAATTTGCAAACAAAGCAAATAAGAAGCCACAAATCCTTTTCTAATTAAGGCTATTATCGCAGGAAATATACATAGTAAAACGCCACTAATTAATTTAAGTGAAAATGTAGGATATTTCGCTACGCCAAATATTGTGTTTATCCCTCCAGCTAATGTAAAGTTGTATTTTGAAACACCTGAATATTTCATCTGTTCAAGTAAGAAATTGTTGTAATAATATTCATACCATGTAACAACAACATTACCGTGGATCATATAAGGAATAATAGCAGTAAATGTCAATACAAAAGCAAAGAACAATAATAAATGCAACACACCATTTTTTATATTCCGTTTATCAGACAAAGCATATAATACTATCCAAAGTGTTAGGACAATTGGTGATAGTTTAATTGATGTAGCTAATGCAAGGAATATCAAACCTAGATATACTCTTTTACTAATCACATATTTTAAAGCAGATATTGTAAGGGCTATGATTATGAGATTAATGTTTGAGTGTATTAAATCGTCTTGTATTATGGATACAAAAAGGATAGTAACAATTAATGTTATTAATAATTGATTTCTAGGAGGTATGTTTAACAATTGGGCAAGTGTGTAAGTAGTATATACATAACACCCGACGGAAAGAATGTACCAGATAAATTGGGAAATATAAGAATTGATGAAAGTTAGAGGGATTAAAATGTATGATAATGTCAAGGGATAAATGTAGCCCCCATGAACTACTCTAAGATATGGATTTAAACCAGATAGCAACTGTTTAGAAGCTGCAATATAAATCCCAAAATCAGGCCATTGCTTAACAAACGCAATCTTATAGGTTTGGTAACCAAATAGTAAAAACATTAAAGAAAATAACACTATACTAAGTATATTCAATTTACTTTTATGAACCCATGCTAGTAAAGAATTATACCCATAATTGTTAAAATTAGAGAAAGTCTGATTACTCATTTATGCACACACCAAGTCAAAAACACCCTTAATTACATTCTATTCTTTAGAATAATAATAACAACAAACTATGTAATGATTTATTTGAAATCATATGGACTATACTTAGTGATAACCTAAATAATTAGGATCAGTTTTCATAACATAAATCCAAAATAGTATCCAAAAAACATGCTTTTGAGTAGATAATGAGTAGTACTTGATAGTTTTATAGTTGATAATTTTGGGTAAAGTTAAAAGGATGTATTCAAGAGAAATTGTATAGAATATTCCATCATCACTAAATTCACAGGAGTTCAATTAACAGACACTTAAAATATTTAGCAATGATTGAGTGGAGTCCAGAAACCAGTAAAAACGGGGCGATAACCGAAAAGCCAAATGAGTAGGAAAACTATAAAATGAAAAGATTTTTGAATTATATTTTGCTAGTACCAGCAATTGCCATTGTATTTATACTTAACTCATGTACATTAGCAAAAATAGGTGGTCGTGGTGCTGTTCCGATTATCTTGAATCAGCCATATGAAAAGATGAAACTTGTTGAACATGTAACAATAAAGAAAAATACTTTTTTTGACTTTTCTAATTCATTTGATATATCAGATGTGATTGCAGAGAAAGTAGTAGAAAGACAGCCAGATGCTATAATCAATACAAGCATTACAATTGAAACAGGAATTGATAATTTCTTTTTCAATCTCTTCACACTAGGTTTGGCTAATTCTAGTAAGATTGTAATTGATGCTGATTTTGTAAGAAGCACAAAGTAATTATCTTGAATTCTTTTACTTCAAAGCTGTGGAATTGATTGTTCACTACTTTTTTGTATCAAAGAGTTTATGTGCCTATTTACAACGTTTGTGCAAGTTTCAACAATTGTTCTTCTAAAAAATTTATGTTAATAATCCGCCACTGTGCCAAGCTGCAAAACTCTAAGAATACAAGTTTTGAAGAAGCAGTTAAAGACTTACAATTTTCATTTTATTTTTCCAGAATATTGCAAGTTGTTTGATACAAAGGTCTGATAGTTACATTATTTATTACTTATTCTATTCATAGGAGTGTTTATGAAAAAATTAGGTTTCTTGTTGATTGTATTATTTGCAACTGTGGGTTTCAGTTCTTGCTCAAAGAAAGATGCTAAAAATGAGGTTGCTGAAGATGTAGCTAAAACAGAAGTTACTCCTTCTACACCAGCTAAACCGGCCAGATTAGCAGACCCAAGTGGTACTTATTCAGACTCAGAGGGAGTTATGAGCTATACTTTTTTATCTACTGGTAAGTTTTTCATGAATTTACTTGATAACTCAGGTTCAGGGACTTGGGAAAGAATAGGAAATACCATAGAACTAACAGATGAAAGTGGTATGTCCGCAGGCTCATTGGAGCTTGGCGATGGAGTTTTAACTTGGCCAAATGGTAAAACATTAAATAAACAATAATATCCTGTATATACCACTAATTGATATTCATATGGCTATAAACCCATACCCTCCATACAAGAGGAGGGTATGGGATAATTAGCCGTAAACTGTAAAAGTGTTGACTTTATACATTTCAAATACTAACCCACCTACTATAACTTGAGAGCCAAATATGGCGGAATGGAAGTCTGTGAAGTTCGCCGAATGAAAGACTTCGAAAATGTGAACGCAAGGTTGAAGCATTTCGTAGCCAATTACAGCCTCGAGATTGATGCTGTGAAGAATGTGCTACAAAAAAAGTATGGCGGCCAGACGATAAAAGAGAGACAGTAGATCAGCTTTTCCATTCTATAAGAGTTCTTCTATCTAAAGGCTGTGAAATTGATTGTCACAGCTTTTTTTGTATCATATTTGTACCAACACTTACATATAAATATGTAAAGTATTGGAATATAATGACTTGAAATATCTCTAATTATTCCAGTGAGGGGTCGCCGAAGGCGGGGGTGGGTTCCTCGACTTTGCTCGACATGCACTCAGCTGAGCTCGAAATTCAGGTGGGTAGGCACTCTTAATAGAAATAGTAAAATGATAAAATAACTCAGGTAACAATACCTACATTAACTCCATAGTCTTTAATTTAAAGCCCATCGGCCATGCTTGGTCGAAT
>Ga0315906_10004624_pt1 | contig 17600 bp, 13 predicted proteins | sample LakEriMetagenome_4_FD_203526 | JGI IMG/M metagenome (GOLD analysis project Ga0315906, IMG submission 203526) | Freshwater fungal communities from buoy surface, Lake Erie, Ohio, United States - Buoy 2 MA122 | ecosystem: Environmental > Aquatic > Freshwater > Lake > Lake biofilm | place: USA... | reverse complement strand
GTTGCCTTTTACGGATCGATGGAAGACATTTCTGGAATACGTAGTGGCCAAAATCACGCGCCCACTGCCACCTTGGCTACCGTCAGCCCAACTTACAGCGGCAGGGTAACTGCCGGATTTAGGATAAAACCATTCCCGTGAATGATCTGTTCTTCTTCTGAGCGTAGCGCTAGATCTCGACCTGAGTGCCCAGCTCGACCACCCGGTTGGTAGGAATTCTGAAGTAGTCAGAGGCCTTGGCCGCGAGGTGCGACATCCAAACGAAGATGTGTTCTCGCCACAGCGCCATGCCGCCCTTCGGGGTGGCGATCAGCGACTCCCGGTTAACAAAAAAGCTAGTATCCATCATGTCGAATTTCATGGACTGTAGTCGGCAATCTTCAAGCATCACAGGTACGTTTGGCGATTCCTTAAAGCCATAGTGCGCAGTAATCGTATAGAAGCCATGTCCGTGGTTATCGATCCAAATGTAGTCTTCCTTCGGCACGCGCGGGATGTCCTCAATGATGATTGAAAGGATGACGACGCGGCCATGCAGTACCTTATTGTGCTTCAGGTTGTGTAGCAGTGCGTTGGGTACGCCGTCAGGATTGGTCGTCATAAAGACGCCGGTGCCTTCGACTCGCGGCGTGTCAGAAAGAGAGATCGATTCAACAAACCCTTTTAACGGCATGGCACCGTCATTGACTTTGCGTCGAACAATTTCGCGTCCGCGTCGCCAGGTGCTCATGATGGTGAACATGGTGACACCGATAACAAGAGGGAACCAGCCGCCGTCTCCAATTTTTGTCGCAGTAGCTGAGAGGAACATGAGGTCGTTGGTTAGAATGCCGCCCACCAAGATTGCGGCAAAAAACCGGCTCCATTTCCAGATGTAGACCATCACAACGAGCAACAGCAGCGTATCAATGGTCATGGTCAGCATTACGGCGATGCCGTAGGCTGCGGCGAGGTTGCTGGAGTTCTTAAAGATGATCACCAGCGTGATGATGCCAATCAGCAGGCCCCAATTGATAAAGGGAATGTAAATCTGGCCGGACTCCTTTTCATTTGTGTGCTGAATATTAAAGCGAGGCAAGTAGCCGAGCTGGATCGCCTGTTTAGTCAGGCTGAATGCGCCAGAAATCACGGCCTGCGAAGCGATCACAGTCGCGCATGCCGCGAGGCCAACCATAGGCAGCAGCGCCCAGTTCGGCGCCATCAAATAAAACGGGTTTTTGATTGCGTCGGGGTTTGATAACAGCAGCGCACCCTGACCAAAGTAGTTCAGTAACAACGCTGGCCACACAAGCGAAAACCAACCAACGCGAATCGGCTTTCTTCCAAAGTGCCCCATGTCCGCATACAGTGCTTCGCCACCAGTCACACATAGGACGACCGCGCCTAACGTAATCCACGCAGCAACTTTGTGCTCAATAAAAAACTGCCAGCTATACCAAGGATTGAAGGCTTGCAGAACAGCGGGGTTGTTGACGATTTGTACCATGCCGAGTATTGCCAGCACCAAGAACCACAGCACCATCACGGGCCCAAAAAAAAGACCAACTGCTGCGGTACCGTGCCGCTGCACGGCAAACAACGCAATCAGTATGCCGATTGAGATGGGCACCACAAACTGATTGAGTGCAGGCTCCACTAGCCCCAATCCTTCGACAGCGGAGAGGACTGAAATTGCCGGCGTGATTATCGCGTCGCCGTAAAACATGGCCGCGCCAAACATGCCAAGTGCAACCACCCACCAATGCCGACGGGTACCTTTACGAAAGCACCGTTGCGCCAGTGCAGTCAGTGCCAGGATTCCACCTTCGCCTTTGTTATCAGCGCGCATCATGAACACCAGATATTTGACGGTGACCAGCGCCGTCATTGCCCAAAACATCACCGACAAAATCCCGTACACGGTCGTAGCGTTTAGGGGAATTCCATGGATGGGGCTAAAGGATTCCTTCAACGCGTAAAGCGGGCTGGTTCCAATGTCGCCGAAGACGACACCAATAGCACCGATTGTGAGTGCACTTAACTTTTTGTCTTTAGATTCCATACGGGGCGATTACACCCCCGGGGCCATTAACCGAGAGCTCTCGGTGATTGGTGGGGCCGGGGGTTCGCGAAGGGACGTCTTCGTGGAATGAGGGGATATTACAGCTACGAATAGGAGATATTGCAATGCAACATTACACCTCTTGATTGGCAAAAGCAAACTTGCAACGGCTCGGCAAAATCAGCTTTGCGAAGGCGACCGGAGTAGAATCGCAGCTCCCCATCAGCCTCGCGGTTGTTGACTTCGATTGCTGTTCGAAACAGTCCAAATTGGTTGACGAAACTGACTCCATGCGCCACCTACGCCCCGCTATCATTTTAAGATCAACCCTGTTGCTGGCGTGTCTGGCGCTCGCCGCGATCTGCGCCTCTCCTGCTTCAGCGAATGACACGGGACGATATCAAGTGCCAGCGCAACCGATGGTCGATATGGTTGATGCGGCGCAGATACCGCAAACCACTCTCTCGCCGAACAATGAATGGCTCATGTTGCTGGAGCGTCCGGCGTTACCAAGCGTTGCCGATCTCAGCCAGCCCGAACTTCGTCTCGCCGGACTACGCATCAATCCACGGAATAACGACCTTAGCAGAACGACACACGCAACCGCAATCCGGTTTGTCCGCCTAGCGGATCGTCTTGAAAAACTGGTCCAGAACGTCCCCGCAAATGCGAGAATCGGGGACGCAGTTTGGTCGCCCGACGGAAAACGTGTCGCCTTTACACTCGTCCGGGAAAACGCCCTCGATTTGATGGTTGTCGAAGTAGCGAACGGTACGCAAGCACGGCGGGTGACTGAGCGAAATCTCAACGGCGTGGTTGGGCGTCCGTTCAGTTGGTTTAGCGATAGCAAGTCGCTGTTGATTGCAGCAATACCGCAGGCTAGAGGTGCCGCACCCAAAGCGCCGAGTACGGCAAGTGGGCCGCTGGTGCAAGAAAACCTAGGCCGCCGAAACGCAGCCCGTACTTACCAAGATCTGCTGAAGACGCCACACGACGAAGCTCTGTTTGAATACTATGCAACTGCCGAAGTCGCACGAGTTTGGCTCGACGGCAAACTTGAGGCAATTGTAAGCGGCGTCGTGCGTGGGATGATGCCCTCGCCTGATGGGCAGTACGCGTTGGTGCAAACCATCAAACGACCCTATTCATATTCGGTGCCGGTATCACGCTTTGCTCTGAAGACAGAGGTGCGCGATGCGCTCGAACCAAACGTCGGCCGGGTAGTTAGAGTGATGTCGGACCTGCCGATGGCAGAGGATGAAGAATCGGATCCTGATGCGGTTCGCAAAGGGCCGCGTCAGTATTCTTGGCGAAGTGATGCAAACGCAACACTTGCCTGGGCGCAAGCAAATGAAACACGCAAAAACGGAATCAGCGACTATTTTTTCGTGTTACCTTCGCCATTTGATGGCGAACCAACAATGTTGGCCAAACTCGAGCTCCGTTTCCAAAGTGTCAATTGGGGGAACGACGCGGCTGCACTAGTAACGGAGGTTTCGCGCAAACTTCGCAAGACCTCAACGTGGCGTGTGTACCCATCCGATGCGACAAAACCAGCACAGAAGATTTTTGAGCGCTCGACTGAGGATCGTTATAGCGATCCCGGGACACCGTTCACCGAATCGAATGGCCGCGGCGGCCGCGTACTTAATTTTTCTCCTGACGGTCGGGCCATCTACCTGAACGGTACCGGTGCATCTGCTGACGGCGATCGCCCATTTGTCGATCGACTTGAGTTGGATACGCGCGAAACAAAGCGACTGTTTCGGTCCGAAGCGCCATACTACGATGTACCACTGAGCGTGTTCGACAGTGCGCAATCAGGAAAGACTGCTAACGCTAACGTCCGGCTGTTAATGCAGCGCGAGACTGTGACCGAAGCGCCAAATGTGTATGTTCGAGAACTGGCCTCCGGAAAAATGTCGGCTGTAACGCGGTTTGCAACGCCGAAGAACCCGCTTGCCGGCGTGACCAAAGAGGTTATCCGCTACAAGCGACGTGACGGCGTCGAGCTTTCCGGGACGTTGTATCTTCCCGCAACTTTCAAGCGGGGAGATGACCCGCTACCGCTATTGATGTGGGCTTATCCACGGGAGTTTCGATCAGCCGAAGCCGCAGGTCAGATTACGGGTTCCCCACATCGCTACGTGCGCCCAGCATTCTCTGGTCCGTTGCCGTTCATCACGCAGGGCTATGCGGTCCTTGATAATCCCACGATGCCAATCATCGGTGAGCAAGGCAAGGAAAACGATACTTACTTGCCCCAACTCATCGCCAGTGCCGAAGCGGCAATTGATGAAGTTGTGCGTCGCGGTGTTGCGGACCGATCAAAAATCGCGGTAGGCGGCCACTCTTATGGCGCATTCATGGTGGCGAATTTGCTGGCGCATACGAAGTTGTTCGCTGCAGGAATTGCTGAGAGCGGCGCGTATAACCGCACGCTTACCCCCTTTGGGTTTCAAGCCGAGGACAGAACATTCTGGAAGGCGCGAGATGTGTACGCGCAGATGTCGCCGTTTAACTATGCGGATCAGATAAAAACTCCCATTTTGCTGATTCACGGCGAAGCTGATTCAAATTCGGGAACCTTTCCGTTGCAAAGTGAGCGCTTCTACCAAGCAATCAAGGGGCTTGGCGGCACCGCGCGATACGTCGTTTTGCCCTACGAGGATCACGGCTACCGTGGACGTGAATCAGTGCTTCACCGTTTATGGGAATCTGTTCGTTGGCTGGATCGGTATGTCAAAAACGGCGATAAGAGGCCAGCGTAGACTCGTATGTAGCCCTTTCTCGCCAGACGCCGTGGTTGCCAAAAAGCCCAAGAAACGCCATAATTTAAGACCGTTGTGGAATAGTGCAACTTAATGGCCAATTAGCTCAGCCGGTTAGAGCGACGGAATCATAATCCGCAGGTCCCCTGTTCGAATCAGGGATTGGCCACCAAACTCTACGAAGAGCCGCTGTGTGCGGCTCTTCGTACTTTCATCGACACCTGCCCGGTTTATTCACCGTCTCCAGGAGCAAACGTGGCATCAGAAAAATTCCAGAAGAAAGTCTTCATCCGCACGTTCGGTTGCCAGATGAACGAGTACGACTCGGACAAGATGGCCGACGTACTTGAGGCTGCGCAGGGCTACACAAAGACCGACAAGGCCGATGAAGCGGACTTAATCCTGTTAAACACGTGTTCGGTGCGCGAAAAGGCCAGCGAAAAGATGTTCTCCGACTTGGGCCGCCTCCGCGAGTTCAAGGACGCAAAACCAGGTGTGTTAATCGGCGTTGGCGGCTGCGTTGCGTCGCAAGAAGGCGAAGCGCTTGTCAAGCGAGCGCCCTATGTCGATATCGTGTTTGGACCGCAAACGCTGCACCGTCTGCCGGCCATGATCGAGCGTCGTAATGCCACATGCTTACCGCAGGTGGATATATCGTTCCCGGAAAACGAGAAGTTTGACGATATGCCGCCGGCACGGGTGGAAGGCCCGACGGCGTTTGTGTCGATCATGGAAGGTTGTTCGAAGTACTGCAGTTTTTGTGTCGTGCCGTACACGCGCGGCGAGGAAATTTCGCGACCGTTTGCAGATGTGATGAATGAGATTCGCGATCTGGCGGTAAGAGGTGTGAAAGAGGTGACGCTACTAGGACAAAACGTCAACGCCTACATTGGTAAGATGATTGATGAGGAGAGTGGCGAAGAGATCGACGCCGACTTCGCCTTGTTACTCACCGCAGTGAATGCTATTCCAAATATTGAACGAATCCGCTACACCACGTCGCATCCGCTTGAGTTCACGCAGCGGTTGATCGATTGTTATGCCAGGCTGCCCAAACTGGTATCCCAGTTACACCTGCCCGTGCAGTCTGGCAGTGATAGCGTGCTGGCGTTGATGAAGCGGGGTTACACGGTCATGGAATACAAATCCATCGTCCGGCGATTGCGTGAAAAACGACCCGGCATATCGATATCGAGTGACTTCATCGTTGGATTTCCGGGCGAGACAGAGGCAGACTTCAATCGCAGCATGAAGCTCATCGAGGATATTCAATTTGATGGAGCATTCTCGTTTGTCTACTCGCGCAGACCCGGAACTCCGGCAGCGAGTTTGATGGATGAAGCGCCCCAACAAATCAAGTTGCAGCGGCTTCAGAAAATGCAGAAGGTACTCGAAGCGCAATCAACAGCGGTTTCCGAATCAATGGTTGGCTCCGTCCAGCGTGTATTGGTGGAAGGAATATCACGCAAAGATGCAACAGAACTCATGGCGCGAACTGACAACAATCGCGTCGTTAACTTTCCAGCAGACAAGCGGCTTATTGGGCAGTTTGTCGATGTTGTCATTACCAAGGCCATGCATTTCACGTTGCGTGGAGAGATCGCAACTCACGCCACAACGCACGAAGCTGCTTCGCAGGCGGCGTAAAGTTGCAGAGAATGAAATCACCATGTCTGGAGTTTTCTTTCACGCCGGTGAATAACCATCGGCTTAACGCGCTTTGCGGTGCGCTTGATGCAAACTTGCGCCAGATTGAAGCAGCGCTGGAGGTCTCTATCTCACGGCGCGGGGAAAAATTTGCCGTAGCGGGGGCGCGCGAAAAAATTGAAGTTGCCGCGAAGGTGCTCAACCAGTTCTATGCAAAAGCGGGTGTCGATCTGTCGGCTGAAGATATTCAGCTGGGACTCTTTGAGGTACAGCGTGGACGGCCCACTAAGCAGGGTAATGACGATGTCAAGCGACCCGCAAATACGGTAGAAGAGGTCACCTTACATACCAAGCGTGCCGACCTTCGCGCCCGTACCGACCGACAGGCGCAATACTTACAACAAATCCAATCGCATGACATTACTTTCGGTGTGGGTCCCGCAGGGACGGGGAAAACCTTTCTTGCCGTCGCCTGTGCAGTGGATGCGTTTGAACGCGATCTGGTTAAACGGATTGTGTTGACTCGTCCGGCCGTTGAGGCGGGTGAGCGTCTCGGGTTTCTACCGGGTGACCTATCGCAGAAAGTCGATCCTTATCTACGACCATTGTATGACGCGCTCTACGATTTGCTGGGGTTTGATCGGGTGAGCAAGATGTTTGAGCGCAACCAAATTGAAGTCGCGCCGCTGGCCTTCATGCGCGGACGAACACTCAATCACTCGTTCATCATTCTCGACGAAGCGCAAAACACGACACCGGAACAAATGAAGATGTTTCTCACGCGAATCGGCTTCGGAACCAAGGCCGTCATCACGGGAGACGTCACGCAGGTGGACTTAAAAGCCGGACAGGTCAGCGGCTTGGTTGATGCTCGCAACGCTCTCTACGGTATTCAGGGAATCGGGTTCACCATTTTCCAAGCGGTTGATGTTGTACGGCATCCGCTCGTTCAGTCGATCGTGACTGCCTACGATGCACACACCCGTACACGTCGCGGATAGTTGCCGGTGATGAAAGTAAAACACGCCTATCGGCGGACATCTTCAGGCAAAAATGTCTGGAAATGCCTGTCCTTTCTGGTGTTTCCGCTTTTCCACGTCTGAAGCGCGTAGATGTCGCCGACTGTATTCATTCAGCGTGTAAGCCGACTGACCAATATCCCGAGCGATCGATCGCTGCGAAAGTGGGTGAACGCCGCATTGGCGGGCATTAAGGCGGCAAACGGATCTGAGGCCACGCTGCGCATCGTGAATGCGGCGGAAGGCCGCAATCTCAACTCCGCTTTTCGCGGAAAAGACTATCCGACCAACATTTTGACCTTTGTTTACCACGAGAAAAAATCGCCGGTGCTTTTGGGTGATCTTGTTATCTGTGCGCCGGTCGTAGCGCGGGAAGCGAAAGACCAACACAAGACTCTGGCTGACCACTACGCGCATCTGTGTGTCCATGGCATCCTGCATTTGGATGGTTATGACCACGAAAACCCGCGTGATGCAAAACGTATGGAATCACTGGAAGTGAAAATTCTGGGTGGGCTCGGTGTCGGCAATCCCTATCTCGATGTCGATCAACACCACGACTAGTGCTGCTCGCTGAAAAACTGTCACAAACCACATGTTGCGGTCAGTTAAAATGACAGCTTCGCAACAGCAAACCAAGAATATGGACGACTCCCCCAAACGATCACTGATGGAACGCCTGTCATCGCTATTACTGCGCGAGCCGGAAGACAGGGACCAATTAGTGGAGTTGCTGCACGGCGCGCTTGAAAAGGAGCTGCTCGACGCTGACGCGCTCACCATGATCGAAGGGGTGTTGCAGGTTTCTGAAATGCAAGTGCGCGATGTGATGCTGCCGCGCTCGCAGATGGACATGGTCGATGTCGAGGATGAACCGGCCGAGTTTATCCCCAACGTGATCGAAACCGCACATTCGCGTTTCCCCGTGTTCGAGAACAGCCGAGACAATGTCATCGGCATACTGCTCGCCAAAGATTTGTTGCGCTACTACGCGAATGCGGCTGAGTTTGACGTCCGTGACATGCTGCGCCCGGCTGTTTTCGTTCCCGAGTCCAAGCGACTGAATGTTTTGTTGCGGGAATTCAAGGCGAACCGAAATCACATCGCGATTGTTGTTGATGAATACGGTGGCGTCGCTGGATTGATCACCATCGAAGATGTGATTGAGCAAATCGTCGGCGATATTGAAGATGAGTTCGATTTTGACGAGACTGAAGACAACATCCTGCCGGACAAAGGCGGGCGGTATCGTGTCAAAGCGATTACCGAAATTGAAGACTTCAATGAACACTTTGCTTCTAACTTTCCGGATGAGGATTTTGATACGGTGGGCGGGCTCGTTGTGAGTCACTTCGGGCACGTCCCTAAACGGAACGAATCAATCACCTTCGATGGCTTTCGTTTCTTGGTCTTGCGTGCCGATAGTCGCAAGGTGCACTCGGTGATGGTTGAGAGACTTGTCGCCGGAGCGCCGGCGGGCAAGGAACAATCAGCGACCGGTGGGAAGCCTACTGCGACGGAAACTTCTGCGTAATCGCAGTTTGGGACAAGATTGATCGATACACGTCCGGTTTGGGTGGAGGCATTGCTGGCGATGGTTGCCGGAGCAGTGGCGGTGCTCGCGTTTGCGCCGTTTTACGCATGGCCGATGGCGGTCGTTTCACTCGTTGTGCTGTTTTCACAGTGGGTGAAGGCCACTTCGCCAAGACGAGCGGCGTTGGTCGGTTTCTTCTGGGGGCTTGGGCTTTTCCTAGTAGGTGTCCCTTGGCTCTATGTGAGTCTGCATACCTACGGCAGTATGCCTGCACCGTTGGCTGCGCTGGCTATCTTGCTGTTCTGCGTTTATCTCTCTCTGTTTCCGGCACTCGCCGGTTATATGCAGGCGAAGTTGCCGCTGACCCTGCGCGTCCGGTTATTGCTGTTGATGCCGGCTGCCTTTGTTGCCGCTGAGATGTTTCGCGGCTGGTTTGTCACCGGCTTTCCCTGGCTCATCATCGGCTACACCCAAACGCCCTCGGCGTTTTCACTCGCACCGCTCGCGGGGTACGCACCCGTTTTTGGTGTGTTCAGCATTTCTTTTTTACTTGCTGCGACTGCCGGGGCGATTATTCTGGCGGAGTCAAAATTTTCGGGTGCCGTTTCCAGCGCATTCCAGCGACGCGGGCTCGCCATTGTTGGAACCACTGTCTGGGTCGGCGGCGTTTTGTTGGGAGCATACGAATGGTCGACGCCATCTGGCCCGCCAATCCCGGTGTCGCTCGCGCAGGGCAATGTTCCGCAAGACCTCAAGTGGCGCGAAGATCAAGCCGCCGCCTCACTTGAGAACTATCTTCAGTTGGTTGAAGAAAGCCGTGGCAAGTTGATCGTGTTGCCTGAGACGGCGCTGCCATTCATGCTGCAGGATGTTCCGAGAACTGTCATTGGCGCAATGGCGGACAAGGCGCGTGCGCAAGGTGGCGAGATCCTGCTGGGTGTTGCGCTACGCGAAGATCAGGCAGTTGCGGGCGAGGGATATCGGTACTACAACGGCGCTGTCGCCTTTGGTACTTCACCGGCCCAGCAGTACGCCAAACATCACTTGGTGGCGTTTGGCGAATTTGTCCCGCCACTGTTTTCGTGGGTCTACCAGTGGCTAAAAATGCCGCTTAGTGGCTTTACCCCCGGCGTAGAAAAACAACTACCGATGCGTTTGGCCGGACACCGGGTTGCGGTCAACATCTGCTACGAAGACGCGTTCGGTGCGGAGATTGCCGGTCCGCTGCCAGCAGCGGAGCTGCTGGTGAATCTGTCCAACATGGCGTGGTTCGGTACCTATTTGGCGGCCGATCAACACGCGCAGTTCTCCCAGATGCGCGCGCTCGAAACCGCGCGCTGGATGGTTCGTGCGACCAACACGGGATTAACTGCCGCCATTAATGAGAAAGGCAAGATTGTTGCGTCACTACCGCAATTCAGCCGCGGCGTGCTCGAAGTTCTTGCCACGCCAATGCAGGGTGCCACGCCGTATTCGCGCTGGAAGGACCTGCCGATGCTGGCGTTGCTAGGCTGTGCGCTCGGATTCGGTGTGGTTGTGTCGATTCGCAGCCGGTCAAAGGTTGAAAAATAGCAACATCCAGCCCGCATTTTTACCGGGCTTTCATCAATAAATTCCCGCTATACGGGGCCGACCCATGAAATATGCGGGCTAACTTTGCTCCATGATGGTGAAACCCTTAAAATCGGGGTTTCGCTCTCGATTGTCCAAATACATGTCCGGCCCCACCTTCCAAGAAGTCATCTTGCGGCTCCAAAATTACTGGAACGCTAATGGCTGTGCATTGCTGCAACCTTATGACATGGAAGTTGGCGCGGGTACCTCGCACACGGCCACCTTCTTGCGTGCGCTGGGCCCCGAGCCATGGCGAGCCGGCTATGTACAGCCGTCGCGCCGCCCAAAAGACGGACGTTATGGTGAGAATCCGAATCGTCTGCAGCATTACTACCAGTACCAAGTCGTGCTAAAGCCTTCGCCACCGAATATTCTCGAGCTGTACTTGGGCTCGTTGGCGGCTCTGGGGCTGGATCTGCAAAAGAACGATGTTCGTTTTGTTGAGGACGATTGGGAAAATCCAACGCTCGGCGCATGGGGACTCGGTTGGGAAGTGTGGATGAATGGTATGGAAGTCACGCAGTTCACGTACTTCCAACAAGTGGGAGGCATCGAGTGCAAACCGATCACGGGTGAGATCACCTATGGCCTCGAACGACTCGCGATGTATTTGCAAAACGTCGAGAACGTTTACGATCTGGTGTGGACCACGTGGGAAGAAAATGGCGTCACCAAGGTGCTCAAATATGGTGACGTGTTTCACCAAAACGAAGTTGAGCAGTCGACATACAACTTTGAGTATTCCAACGTGCCGGTACTGTTGCGGCACTTCATAGACCACGAGGCCGATGCCAAGCGCTTGATGGAAGCGCAGTTGGCGCTGCCGGCCTATGAGCAAGTTCTCAAGGCGGCACACACCTTCAACATGCTCGACGCCCACGGCGCGATATCGGTGACCGAACGCGCGGCCTACATCGGCCGCATCCGTAACCTCGCGCGCGGTGTGGCGCAAAGTTATTACGAATCGCGTGAACGGTTGGGTTTCCCGATGGCCTCCGCGGAAGCGATTGAAAAATTTGTTGTGAAGAAAGCGGCATAGTGAATTCAGTTTCCCCAAAAGAGTTGTTGCTGGTTGAGTTGTTCACCGAAGAACTTCCGCCAAAGGCATTGAAGAAATTGGGCGACGCGTTCGCGAGCGGTGTTTACGCCGGCTTGGTATCGCGCGGCTTGGTGGCGGTGGATGCAAATGTGGAAATGTTTGCCACACCCCGCCGACTCGCGGTGCGGATTGCAGATGTGTCGGGCATTGCTGCTGACCGGTCAGAAGCGAAAAAACTAATGCCGGTGAAAGTTGCGTTTGACGCAGCGGGAAATCCCACGCCAGCGTTACAAAAGCGATTAGAGAAAGAGTCGGCGTTACTTGCAAATACAGTGCGTAAGGTTGATGGCGCGGAAGAGGTTGTCTATCTTGAGGTGACCATCAAGGGCGCGTTGTTGAGGGATGCGCTGCAAGCCGCGTTGCAGGATTCGATAGCTCGGTTGCCAATCCCTAAAGTCATGTCATATCAGCTCGCCAACGGTCTCGACTCTGTGCAGTTTGTGCGACCGGCGCATGGCTTGGTGGCGATGCACGGTACTGCGGTTATTGCCGTTGAGACATTGGGGTTGCGTGCGAGTAATGTTGTTCACGGCCATCGATTCCAAGGGAAAAAAACGATGACGCTTGCATCTGCGGGCGAATATGAATCACGCCTTGAAAAGGAGGGTGGCGTGATCGCGTCGTTTGATAAACGTCGTCATGAGATCGAGCGTTTGCTGATCGCCCACGCCGAGCAATGCGGCGATACCTTAGGCGATCGTGAGCAGTATTCAGCGCTGCTGGACGAAGTGACGGCGCTGGTCGAGTTACCAACCATCTATGTGGGTAAGTTTGAGCAAGAGTTCTTGGAAGTGCCGGTCGAGTGTCTGACGCTGACCATGAAGCTCAACCAAAAATACTTCCCGCTGTATCTCTCCGAAGGTGGGCTTTCGTCCCGCTTCTTGATTGTGTCGAACATGCGGCTTGACGATGCGCGCAAGATCGTTGAAGGTAATCAGCGCGTGGTGCGTCCACGGCTGGCAGATGCGCGTTTCTTCTTCAATACAGATAAGAAAACGAAATTGGCAGACCGTCTGCCAAAGTTAGCCTCTGTGGTGTATCACAACAAGCTTGGCTCGCAGGGTGAGCGTGTTGAACGCGTTCGCGCAATCGCCAAGTCGATTTGCAGTTTGATGGGGGCTGACGCGGGGTTTATGGCGCAAGCCGACCTCGCAGCACAGCTGGCCAAGGCCGATCTGGTCACCGACATGGTCGGTGAATTTCCCGAGCTACAGGGAACGATGGGCAAGTACTACGCGCTTAACGAAGGCATGGATGTTGTGGTGGCCGAGGCGATTGAAGATCACTACAAACCGAAATTCGCGGGCGATGCGTTGCCGCGTAATAGCGTCGGCACGGTAGTCGCGCTTGCGGATAAGCTGGAAACGCTTGTTGGGATGTTTGGCGTTGGCCAAGTACCGACCGGCGATAAAGATCCATTTGCGCTTCGACGGCATGCAATTGGGGTCATTCGAATTTTGTCTGGTATCAACCAGACACTTAGTCTGATCGATTTAGCTAACTCTGTTAGCCGTGCGTTCAAGGATTGTGCTGGTTTTACTTTCCAGCAGTCTGCGTTCCTCGATTTCATGCATGACCGTATGCGGTCTGTTTATCTCGATCAGGGCTTTACGAGCCACGAGATTAGCTCTGTTCTTAGCGGCGGAGTTGATTCCGGCTCAATCCACCCGTACGTAGTCGTTGACGTTCCAGTAAGACTTTCTGCGGTACGCGCATTCTCGATGCTGCCTTCTGCACAATCACTTGCGGCAGCAAATAAACGCATCGGCAATATTCTGAAAAAAGCCGAGGGTGTGAAAGAAACTTACGATAAGTCGTCAATGACGGAGGCAGCGGAAACTGCGCTCGCGACGGCGATGGAAACGGTGATGCCGGTTGCGAAGTCGCAGTGTGAAAACGGTGACTACACAGCCTCGCTTCAGTCCCTTGCCGCACTGCGCGAGCCGGTCGACGCCTTCTTCGAGAAAGTCATGGTCAACGCCGACGACCCGACCGTTCGTGCCAATCGCCTCGGCCTTCTGGCGATACTGCACCGCGAAATGAACCGCGTCGCTGATCTCTCCAAGCTGGCCGCCTAAGAAGGGATGTGATGAACACGCCGCCTAAGTTAATCATCCTCGACCGCGATGGTGTGATCAATGTGGATAGCGCGCAGTTCATCAAATCGACTGCGGAATGGAAGCCTATTCCGGGTTCGATTGAAGCCATCGCGCGTTTGAATCAAGCGGGTTATCGTGTGGTCGTCTGTACCAACCAATCGGGTATTGGTCGTGGTTTGTTCGATATGGCAACACTAGCCGCGATTAACGACAGGATGGTGGAAATGGTATTCCGCCAGGGCGGTCGAATCGACGCCATTTTCTTTTGCCCACACACCGCCGACGATAAATGTCATTGCCGCAAACCGAACACCGGTTTGTTTGAAGACATTGCATCGCGTTTTAAAGTCGGCCTCGAGGGTGTTCCCGCCATTGGCGATTCGCTGCGAGACTTGCAGGCCGGGGTGAAGGTCGGGTGTACGCCGATCCTGGTGCTCACGGGTAAGGGCAAGAAAACCAAAGAGGCTGGCGGTCTGCCGAAAGGTACCAAGGTGTTTGCGGATCTTGCCGAAGCCGTGCGGCATTTGGTGGCTGAACCCGCCGGCCCTAAAGCAGCATGATTTTCCTGCGTTCCACGGCGTTCTTTGTGCTGGGAACGTTGAACACCATCTTCTACGGATTGTTTACGGTTCCGCTGTCGATTTTTTGGCACGACGTGGGTTATGAGTGCGCACGCGGTTGGGGCTGGCGAATCTTGTGGCTGGCCAAACACGTGTGCGGTATCGATTACCAAGTGCGCGGGTTGGAGAATATTCCCGCGCGCCCCGTGGTGGTGATGGCCAAACATCAGTCCGCATGGGAGACGGTCGGTATTCTTTGTCACCTGCCGCGCGCGGTATGGATTATCAAAAAAGAACTGGTGTGGGTGCCCATCATCGGCTGGGTGCTTGGCGGCTTGAAGTCGATCGCCATCGACCGCAAGAGTGGGCGCAGCGCGCGAGATCAAATTCTTGAGCAAGGTAAAGATCGATTGGGGCGCGGCTACTGGGTGATGATTTTTCCAGAAGGCACACGGGTCGCACCCGGTGAACGTGGACGTTATGGGCTCGGCGGCTCCTTGTTAGCGGTTGGTGCAGAAGTTGACGTCTTGCCAATCGCGCACAACGCCGGAGAGTGCTGGCGTCGCAACGCGTTTTTGAAGTATCCGGGCAAAGTCACCATGTCGATCGGCGCGCCAATTTCGACAAGGGGCAAAACCGCAGTCGAGGTTGGGCGCGAAGTGGAAGAGTGGATTGAAGCGGAGATGCTGCGTCTGCCGCCCACCAGCGCTGCGAACAACGCCTATGCCAAGCGGTCGGCCGGAGTCTAACGCGTGGCGAACTTCGATCTATTTGATCAGCTTGCAAATCTGCTGTCCCCTGCACCGCAGAAAAGGAAGTCTGGCCCTTCCACGCCGCGTCTAGCGAAGCAAGAAAGCGAACACGCCATCGCACTCGATGGCCGTCGGCTGGATTATAAAGTCGTCAGACGTCGTGGACGTCGCGGCGTCGGCCTGAAGGTGGATGGCAACGGTCTTACCGTTGCCGCGTCACTCACTACACCCCTCTCCGCTATTGAGGGCGCAATCGATCAACATGCGGGCTGGATCAGCAAGAAACTTGGGGAATGGTCGCAACGCCGGGTCATGCCGCAACGCTGGGAGACGGGTTCGACGATCGGGTTTTTGGGCGAGCCGCTGATATTGATGGTCGATGTAGGGCACTCTCGCGTCTCGGTGGAGCGCGCGGTGGCACACCTATTTATAAAGGTTAAGAAAGGCGAAGCCGCCGAGATCGAGAAGGCAGTCGTGACTTGGATGAAGAAAGAGGCGCTGCCGCATTTTGCGCAACGTGCATTCTTTTTTGCGCGACTCCACCAATTGACGCCGCCGCAGGTGTTTCTATCGAGTGCCAACGGACGATGGGGTAGCTGCAACTCTCGGCGCGAGGTCCGATTTTCGTGGCGGCTTATCAAAGCGCGCCCCGCGCTGATTGACTATGTCGTGTGTCATGAACTCGCGCATTTACGCCATATGAATCATTCTGCGGCGTTTTGGACGGAGGTCCGGCGCATGTGTCCCGAATTCGAAACGCTGAAGAAAGAGCTAGATCGGTACGATCATCAGTTTCGGGCGTTTTGACGGGCATTTCCGCGGGTTCGCGAAATATCAAAATTGCCCAGCTTGAATGACAGCTTTGCGGTGACGGGTACCAACCATATTGACCCATAGCCGACATGGCGATTGCCCGAAAGATTCTATGGTTTATGTCAACGCATTTTTGATGCGTGTTGGCTCGAATTCACGGTTGTGGGTATACATCGACCAGGCGATACGGGCCAGACGTCGTGCGATCACAACGAGGGACGCCGTACTTGAGAGCCCTTTCGCCCTGTAGTGCTCGTAGATCGGCTTCCAGGTCTTCGTCTTCTTCGCTGACATCGCAGCCAAGTACAGTGGCCGGCGTAGCTCCGATGGCCCTCGCTTGGACAGGCGCCGCTTGCCGCGGTGGCGCCCTGATTCATCCGGCCGAGGATCCAGTCCGGTAAAGGCAACGAAGGCGTCAGCGCTCTTGAGCGGCAAGCGCTCTAAGGCGTTTACCAGTGACGGTGCGACCACCTTACCCACGCCATCGAGTGTGAGCATATGTTGGACATGCTCTTTGCGCTTTGGGTCTTTATCCGTCAGTTCTTTGACCCTGGCGTCGATGCGCGCAAGCACTTGGTCGAAGCGCTTACGCATGGACTTAAGGTCTGCACCAAAGCCATCGACCCCCGTGAGCGTTTGTCCGAGCGATTGGCGGAGTGAGCTCAGCTTGGCGCGGCGATTGAGTAGCTGACCAATCTCCCTTTGTTCGGGCGTAGGCGGCACCCAGACATGCAGCTTCTCGTGCTCGCGCGAGATCATGCGCGCTAGCATTTCGGCATCAACGCGGTCAGTCTTGCCGCGCAATCCAATCGCTTTAGCGTAGTTGCGGGCGTCTTTAGGGTTAAGTACGTAGACAACAAAGCCTAGCTTGTAGGCCAAGTTCGCCAAGAGCTCGTGATAAATCCCAGTGGACTCCAAGCCGATACGGCTACCGGCAGGCAGGCCCTTCAGAAACGCGGTTAATGCAGCTTGCTGGTTCTTGACGCCACGTACGGTGAAGCTGGCCTCAGCGCAGGCAAAGACCACTTCATCTTTGGCGACATCTGCGCCAATATGGCGGACAACGGATGACGTTTGCATGATGTAGCTCCTATGATTATCATCAAAGTTGCTGGGGTGGAACACACCTGCGTTAGCTTGCGGACAATTCGGCGGTCGTGGCCGCTAGATTCCTCATCGACGCTGGGTGGTGTGGGTGGGGGAATACTTTTGGAGTCTGTCTCTCGGTAAGGAGAGCAGATGCCGTCATTGGCCCCTCCACCCCGGCTTCTCTACTGTTACAGAAGAAAACCATTAACACCAGTGCAACCATACAAGCCGACATTATCGCGCCGTCTTGGCACCAAGGGCACGCCATGAAAGTTTAAGAGGCTTTTGCTTGGCGCTTCGCGGCGGGTTTTGTGGCGACGACCTCTTTGGCGAGGGGCTTCTTGGCAGCAACTTTCGGCACGACTTTTTTGGACGTAACCGGCTTGGCCGCCTTTGCACCCTTTTCACCCTTTTCACCCTTCGCACCAAGTGCCGCGACCGATGGCTTCGCAGGTTTCTTGCCTGCCATGGCAAGACCTTTTTCATATTCGGCGATGTATTTTTTTGCCGGGATACGTTTCACCGCTTCGCCGACCACCTCCAGCGGCGCGTCTTCGAGTTT
>Ga0315906_10004623_pt1 | contig 17606 bp, 4 predicted proteins | sample LakEriMetagenome_4_FD_203526 | JGI IMG/M metagenome (GOLD analysis project Ga0315906, IMG submission 203526) | Freshwater fungal communities from buoy surface, Lake Erie, Ohio, United States - Buoy 2 MA122 | ecosystem: Environmental > Aquatic > Freshwater > Lake > Lake biofilm | place: USA: Lake... | reverse complement strand
ATGATGAGTTAAGGAAATATGTAAAAAGTAAAGCATTCAATTATGCTAAGGGTGGTATGATTAATGATGATAGAGGTCAGTGGGCTCATCCAGGTAAAAATACTAGAGTACATTCTCCTAATATTACTATGGAAGGAGTACCTTATCAAGTGATGGCATTTCCTAATGTTGGTATGCCTAAAATGATGGAACCTGGTCAAGACTATTACTTTCCAGGAGCAGACTATGTAGATGAGTTTCCTATGATGCAGAAAGCTTATGGTGGTCAAGCTAATAAATTCTATTATAATGAAGGATATGTGCTTCCAAGATTCGAAGATGGTGGTCCTGGTAGTTGTGGTCCAAATATGTATTGGGACACAGTTACAAAAACATGTGTACCAAGACCTGCAAATTATATTGCTACTACACCTACTGACTATCTTGTTAGAGGTACTTTAGCAATTGATAGCAATTTAGTTGCAAAGGCGGGAGAAATTGGTCTTATTGATGTTCAATCTAAACAAAATACAGGTCAAACACAGATTAGTTACAATGCTACTCCTCGATTAGGAACAACTGATAAACATTATAAAGGTAAAAAACCAATAGTTAAACGTGAATATAAATTTGAACCAGCATCTAAAAATAAAAGATATACAAAAGAAGAGTATAGAAAAAAATTAATTGAAGAAGGTAATCATCCACAAGCTGTTGATGAATTTATTCAAACTTCATCTATAAATACCACTCCTGGAATTACAAATGAAACATCAAATATTATTGAACCTGTAGTTATATCAACATTTCCTGAAAAAGAAAGTAAAGAATATGATGAAAATGGTAATTTAATAAGTTCTATTACTGGAGATACATATGTTCCCGAGTATCAAGAAGCTAAACAAAAGGTGGAGTATAAACCAAAGTTTAGTATTTCATACACTCTACCTAATGGTAAACGAGTAACAACAGGATATGATACATATGATCAATGGAAAGCAGTAACAGATAGATTTAAAGGATCTAGGGCTTTCCAAGGATCAACTGAAAATGGTAATAAAACAGAAGGTAGTACATCACTTGGTATGATAAATGCTGGAGAAAATGCTGCATTTGATATGGAGGCATCGGGAAATGGAAATAATGGTTTAAACACTAATGATTATATATTGAATTTTACTGAAGCTGATGCTCCTGAGAATATTGATGACGATCGCTTAACCAGTCCTGATATATTCTTTGATAGTAAACCCACTCCAAAAATTAAATTTCCAGAAATTGAATTTCCAAAAAAACCATATGGTGGTCCAATAATGATAAATGGAGGACCTACTAAATCACATGTAAATACAGTTAATCGTAATTATTCTAGTAATAAGACTGGTAATAAGTACCAAGACTTTACTACTATTATAGACGAATATCCTGGTAGAGGAAATGATACATCTTATATCTACAACCAACAAACCCCAAGAGGTGTTGAACAGTTCTTCTACTCAACAAACTTTGGTAATCCTATGACTAGTCTTAGAAAAGATGGTCAGTTTCTTACCCCTACACCTCAGCAAACTATAGATTATAGAAATATAGTGTTAGGTGGAACAGGCGGTTTTAAAATGTATGGCGGAGATATATCTGTACCCCTACTCACTCCTAAACTCTCTAAGAAAAATATGAAAGAGGGCGGACTCTTAAGAGATTATTATAATATGAAAATTAAAAAATAAATCCAATGAACAAATCTTACTATCAACAAAACCAAGATGGGGACATGACAGATGACACTCTTATGCAAGAGATTGCAATATATGCTCAAGCTTCTAACACCACTCCTGAAAAATTAATTAAGCAGATTCAAGAGATGGAACCTAAAAATCAGCAGAAAGCTATAATGCAAATTAGACAAGCGGTTCAAGCTATGATGCAACAAGGATCTCCTCAAGAGTATAAAGGAGGGGGAACTACTTATAGTGCTGGTGTGTGGTATAGAGATGGAGGACAACCTTGTTATGAGTGTGGGGGTAAGTATATGGGAGGAGGAGATATTCCCAATTATATGAAAGAAGATGTAGGGGTGTATAATTTTGGAGGGTATTTTCCACAGAATATTATGTTTGCTGAGGGCGGTATTAATATTAATCCTGCAAATAAAGGTAAGTTCACTGCATCAGCTAAACGTGCTGGTATGGGAGTGCAAGAGTTTGCAAGACATGTGCTAGCTAATAAAGAAGACTATTCTTCTACACAAGTAAAGCGAGCTAACTTTGCACGCAATGCAGCTAAGTGGAAACATGAAGATGGCGGTATGGCATCTTATCAATATGAGGGAGAAGTAAATGTTCCTTCTTATACAGAGTCTCCCTATATGTATACAATGGCGCCATCATTATATATGGATAATAATCCTATGCGTCAGTATATGCAAGAAGGTGGTATCACTGTAGGTACAGTGCTAGAAGATGTAGATGATGCAATGTTAAAAAAACTTGCTGATCAAGGCTATAAATTCGAGATAATTGATTAATTTTAAATAGTATGCGCATTAAAATTACAGGTAAAAAAGACTTGCCAAAGTTTCAAATGACTGGACTTTTTAACCCAGCAGTTGCGCCATTGTCAATGTTTATGAATCCTGCAGCTACAACAGCAGCTCAACAAGCTGGTATGCAAGCTGCTTATTCAGCATTTGGGTATGGTGATTTGTCTGGTCCAATGGCTAGTACAGCAATGAATATGATGGCAAATCCTCAGCAACAACCAGCTACTACGCAAGATACAAATAAAAAGATTTTTAGGGAGTCTAATTATACTTTACCATCAATGATTAATGCTGGGATGTCTATGTTCTCAAATATGATGCAGGGTATAGATAATTACAATACTAACACCCAGTATGCTAAAGAGCTAGGACAGTCAGCAAACTTTGTAGCAGCTCCTGGTGGGGACAGAGGTAATCTATTGATGAATACAGGAACTCCTGGTATGATTACCACCCCAGTGCCATTTGCAGGCAGACCAGTAAGAGAATATATGGGATACCCAGCTTACTACTCAGAATCTATGTATGGTCCTAGAAATAGGTTTATGGCGCAAGGAGGAGCTCTTGTTCCTTTTGATATTCCTTCTAGAGTACCAGATGCCCCCTATCCAGATTATATGCCTGGTGCTGGAGGTAATAGTATTTATGAGAGATATTATAAATCTGATATGAGTGGTATGCCTGAAGGTGCAGGAGAAGCTCCTGTAGCAGCACCTGAGATGGATATTCCTCAAACACCCAAGAAAGTAGTAATTACAGAAAGTCCTAAAACTACAGAAAAGAAAGTTGCTGAAAATCCTGTTACAGTGTATGATTATGAAAGTGCAGATGAATACACTAAACTTCTTCTCAGTAAATACAAAAAACAATTAGCTGAAAAGAAAGTTGCTCCTGAGGCTATTATTAGAACAATTCCATTAGATTTTACTAAGGAGGATGTTAGCAAAGCGTTAACTCCATTAGGTGCTGATGAGATTGTTGATTTCTCAGGGAAAGTAAAACCAGGCAGATTTAACTTTGGTGATATTAAATCTCTCAAAGGATTTATATTTCATCATACAGCTGGTCGAGGTACACCTGAAGGAGTGGTAGAAACATTTCATCAAAGAAACTTTCCAGCTCATTTTATTATAGATAGAAATGGTAAAGTGTACCAAACTTTGGCTGCTAATAGAAAAGGTCAACATATTAAAGAGGGTACTGGAACAGGATCAGGTCTCAATAACTCTAACACTTTAGGCGTTGAGATAATTGCTCATGGTGATGCAGACATATTACCTGCACAGCTTATTTCAGCCTCTAGACTTGCTAAAACATTTGGGTTTGGACCAGATCAAGTGTTTAGTCATGCGGATGTTAATAAAGGACATAAGATGGATGAAGAAGGTATGACAGCAAGAGACTTCTATAAATACATACACAATATAAGAACCACTAACAATCCTTATTTAAAAAACCTACCCAAATTTGAAGAGGGTGGAGAGTATTATGAGGGGGATGAGTATGAACTTAGTGAAGATGAAATCAACAATATATTAAAAAATGGAGGTGAGATAGAGTACCTCTAAAACTATTTTATATGAAAAAAAGAGTAAAAATTGTAAAGGCCCCAGGATCTGGAAAAGTTGTAGGAGATCAGATGGGTTATGGATTATACAGAGGACAAGGTGTTAGAGACTTTGAATCCTTTGATGTAGCTCCAGTTGACTCAGATATAAGATCTGTCTATCCTAAAGCTGGTCCAGATGACAATCCTAATATTGAAGTGGAGGGAGGTGAAAAGATTATTGCAAAGGATGGTATGTCAATATATGATGTCAATGGTAAAAAGCATAGTCAAGGAGGAGTTCCTGTCAATGTTGAACCAGGGTCTTACGTAGTGAGTGATTATATTACAGCCCCATCATTTTTAAGAGACGCTATGGGGTTTGAGTCATCTTCTAATAAAAAGAAAGATAACACTTGGGCTAAACTCTTAGATGGTAAAGTAGCGTCTAAAGACTATAATAGACTAGCAACCATCTTAAAAGACGCTGAGGCAGGTAATTCAACAGACCCCTATGAGCTGTCTACTGCTATGAATAAGTTTGAGGTGTATCAAGACTATGTATCTAAAGCAGCATTAGGTGGCGAACTTACTAAAGGTATGATGGGTAAGGAGTATGATATTCCTTCTTTGGCTATGCCTGCTATGATGAAGCTTATGCGTATGCAAGGTATGGGAGATTTAATGGCTCAAGTGCTTCAGTCTAACCCTCCTAATAATGCTCAAGAGATGGGACTAGCTGCACCTGGTGGTGAAGAGATGATGCCTATGCAGCAGATGATGTATGGTGGTCTTCCTAAATATCAAGAAGATGGTGAGGTGGAGTATGATGTTAATGGTAGAAGAGTTAAAGCTAAAAAAGTAAAAGATGAGAGTGAAATTCCTTCTGGTTATAATCCTTATGATGAACAAAACTACCCAAATCTTTATTGGAAAGAAGGGGAGGCGGGTGCATCAGGATCATTTTTACCTGGGTATAATGTAGCAAGAGGTAAAAAAGGTAATGTATCAGTAGCTGATATTTTAGCAAATAAAAATAAGTATAAAACTTTTTGGTCTAGAATGGAAGGCGCACCAGAAGAAGAAATTTTAAAAGCAGCTCAGATATTGATAAAAAAAGGTGTTATGCCTGGTAAATGGACTTCTCCAATAACAGGTACTCCAGATCAATATGTTACTTTTGATGCACCAGCTGAAACACCAGAAGAAGAGATTGCGCAGGAACAAGTGGCTCAAGATGATAAAACAAAAAAAATAGAGCAAAAGAAACTAGAAGAACAGAAGAAACTAGAAGAACAGAAGAAACTAGTTTATAATAATTATGTACAATCAAATTTAAGAAAGCAGCCCTTTGAGGAAGATATTATAAACTTTGGTGCAGCAATGTACAATCCTTATAGAAATGTTCCTCCTTATCAAGCTAAGTATCAACCAAGATACATCAATGCACCACAGATAAATACAGATGCATACAACAGAATGTTGCAGTCTCAAGGTGCTATGGCAATGGCTGGTAATGATTTATATGGAGGAGCTCCTCAAACTAGAGCAGCTAGACAAATGCAGGTGAATGCTAGCTTACTACCTGAGATTCAAAAGAATACATTAGACACAGCATTAAGAAATATACAAGCAGTTGCTAGTATTGATCAATATAACAATGAGATTTACAATAGGGCTGCTATGCAAGAAGCTGCTGAAAATACCCAGCTGGCTGATAAAAATGCAGCTTATATAGCTAATGTAGATAAGTCTAGGATGATGAGGCAGGATCGTCAGAATAAAGCGCTGGTTAACATGGTGGGTAATGCTAATAAACAATACTTAATTAACCAGATGTACCCTCAGATGGCGTTTAATCCTCTTACATACGATATGTATTTTAAGCCTGGATCAGGATATTCATTCGCTGATAATCCTTTTTTAGGTAGTTCTATGGGAGGTTTTAGTCCTGATGCTTACGCTCAGTATAGAAACTTCATCTCTCAAAATAAACTAGATCCTAATAATCAGTTTGATAGACTATATCTTCAACAGATCATGATGGGTAAAAATCCTACAGCAGCTATGATGATGGGTATGCAACCAGCTAGAGAAGGTGCATACATCCCTGAGTATAGAGTAGGGGGCTGGTAAACATTACAAGTTTAATGCTAAACTTACCAGATTTTTTTGTATATTATATTATATAGACCATGGCAACATATTTAAACGCAGATTATTTTCCCGAACAAAAGCTTTTTGTACCAGACTTTGACTTGATTGCTAAAGGCTTACAAGTTAGACAAGCAAGGTATGACCAGGGCTTTTCAAGAGTTAAGTCATTGTATAACAGTGTATTAAACTCTAAAGCAACTAATCCTGAGGATGTTGAAAAACAAGCTCAATATCTAAAAGACATAGAAAATAATCTTAAGGATTTGCCTAATGTAGATTTGTCACTACCTCAAAATGTAAATTCTGCTAGCAGTATTTTTGAACCATTCTTTGATGATAAAGAACTACAGCATGATATAGGGGTTACAAAACTATCAGGTCAACAACTTTCTCTAGGACAATCTTTTTTACAGTCTGATGATGTTAAGAAAAGAGCAATGCATTCATCTATATCAGATGAATTTGTTACTATTCCTTTGGATGAACTCAGAAGAGCTAAGAGAGGGGATGGGAGTATTACTAATGTAAAACCTAGGTATTATGTTCCTGCAGTTGACTTAACTGACAAATTTGATAAATATTTGAATAGCGGTAAGTTAAAAGTTATTCAACAGACTAGAGATGGCAAAGGTGCTATATTTGAGAGAGTGAATGGTAAGCTGATAGAACAACCTCTTAAATACCTTTTAGATGGTATGATTACAGGAGATGAGAGAAAGTATTTTGATGCTTGGGGAGAAGTAATTCAGAATCGTTCTATTAATGAAAAGATGGCTCAAGGATTATCTGAAGCTGATGCTAGAACACAAATTGGTGTAGACTTAGCTACTAAAACAAAAGAACTATATAACGAAGAATTGCAGAACTTTAAGTCTGCTTATGAGCGTGCTAATACAGCTTGGAATAGTTATTATAATGCTAATGTAAAGGATGGTAAAATTGCTCAGACAGATGATGCTGTAGCTTTAAGATCTAATATGTTGTTTTATAAAAAACAAATGGAAGACTATCAGAAAAGATTAGGATTATTTGATTTTGATAAAACAGCCCAAGAGTATACTCGTCTGGGTAAAAACTATTGGAGTGAAACTCTTTACAATCAAGCACTTAATAAGATTGTAATGGGATATGCTGGCTCTACTGAAGAGTCTACTGTTAAAGAAGATGCTACGTTTTTTAAGTGGTTGGATATTCAAGAGAAAAGACTTGACAGAGAAAGTAAAGAGAGAATAGCTCAAACAAGAATAGATGCTGCTAATAGTGGGGGAGGGTTTACTTTTGGTGTTAATCCTGAAACAGGAGCAATAGAAATGATTCCTGCTGCTGACAAAAGTAAAAGCAGTAAAAAAACAGGTGTTAGCACAGAACTCACTGATTTACAAAAGGCTAATATGCCTAAGAGGAGTATTTTACAAGAGGTACCATCAAACACTGCATTAGGTGTAATTCAAAGATTAGACGGTCATAGAAAATATTTAGAGGGAAGAGTAGATGCTGGGTCATTTTCATTTATGGAAAAAGCTTTAAGAAAAGATTTTCCCGAGATGAATTTATTTATTGACAATGTATTGAAGCAGCAGAAACTCTATGGTATTTCATCTAACAAAAAAGCACCTAATAGAGATAACGCAGAAGAATGGACCAGTCAAGGAGATATGGCAATTGAATCGCCTGAGTACAAAAAGTTTAAAGGATTAATAAGTAATCCTAATGCTGCAGTAGGTACTCCAGAAGGACTTAGGGAACAAGCTATGAAAAACTTTGTCGTTAAGTATGGTGCTGAGTTTGAGAAATGGGTTCAAGCAAATGCTAAAGATAAACGTCCTACATATGCTAATATGTACAGCTTTTTGTTTGGAAAGTCTTCTGATTACATGAACAATAATAAAGGCAGCATGCCTTTTACTGAGTGGGATAAGCTTAGAGTGGATCTTGAAAATATTAACAACAGCACTGACTTATTAAACAAAGTTGACACTGATATTAAAAGTCTTAGTAATAAACTTCTTGATCCTGGTAATCCAAATAAACCTGGAGGTATGGATCCTCTAATGGTAGTTAAAGATCCTATACATGGAGATTATAGAGTTAGGACAAAAGATGAAGTTAAAGCTGCTATGGATGATGCTTCAAGAGTTATCAGGGTTGATGTAGAAAGAATGCCAACAGGAGATGGTAAATTTAGTACAGTGAGGATTCCTGTTATTAAAAGTCCAGAACTTGCTAAAGCATATAATAAACTTTGGAACAATTATGATAATATTGTTAAAAAGTTTAATGATGGAATATCTGAAACTGATATAACAGGTGTTATAGGTGAACAATATAATCTATCTCAATACTATGGATATACATTAGAGGCATTGCCTGATTTAAAAGGTGAAAATGCAGAGATTGCTATAGATCAGTTATTAAGACTTGGTACACGAGAAGTGACTATGCCTAAAGTAGATGAAGACCCTAACAAAACTACTATTGATTATTCTAGTATTTTGCCTAAGGACTATGATTTAGAAGATTTTAATGATGATGAAGATGGAGTAAAAGGTGCTACAAATAAAGCTTTAGGTACTCTATTAAACTCTTTTGCTACAAGCGATAAAATGCATCAGGTGTTATATGAACCATTCAGTGGAGTGCAGGGTGATGATAGGTATAAATACACTATTAGATTTAATGATGAATATTTAAAATCAAGAATTTCAGATTTAAGAACAGCTCAAAAATCAGAAACATCTGATGGAGCAAATGCTATTGGTAAAGAAATTGAGGTTTTGCAAAATATTCAGGCAAATGGTCTTACCTTTAGAGTTTCGCCTCAAGAGGTAAAACTTCCAACAGGAAGTGTTTCAGGAACATTGCCTGGTGAATATAGTGTTACTGAGAGATATTATCAGGGGCAGATGTACTACAACAGTCCAGAATTTGCAAAAGATAAGTATAGTTATAACATTAGAAAGTTGGCATCAGGGGAAGGTTATGAGGTTACAGGTACATATAAAATGCCTGTTATAGATGAGAATGGTCAATTAACTTATCAAGATGTTCCTTTATCAGGTGGAGATACAGATCAGGTGATTATGTTTTCTCCAGAAAATAGCTTTGAGTCTATTAATCAAGCTATTACAGCGTTTGTTGGTAATCAAATGAGTCAGGCTGAAAGACAAAATAAAACTAAGATTACTACATTAAAGCAGACTAAACCACAGATGTTTCTTAGTGTTGATGAATTAGATGGTTTAATAAATCAATAAAGAATGGCTTTAGAAAATACTCCTCCAGTTCCAGATACTCCTGCTCCACAACCTACAGATAATCAAGATGTTAGTCCTTTAGGGGTTTTATATCCTGAAGGTTTGCAACCTTTACAAGGTCTTGCTAACCCAGGACTTACTGTGACTCCTGACTTAACAGGTGGATATATTGGAGGAGGAACACAAATGGATCCTTATGATGCACTTAAGAATAACAGTCTTTCTAGTTATTCATCAAAGGTGTTTGATCCAGCTAATATAACTCAGCCATTAAAATACTCAGACGAAAGTTTTACAAAGCTTCAGAAAACATTTGATAATCAAGACAGAGACTTTCTTTTTAGAAAAGTAGGCTTCTACCCATATGAAAATAATGAGGATAGATTTGCTAGAAATCTTACAAGATGGCAGAAGGCAGGACTTGCGTGGGATAATATGACAAGTCTGGCAGGAGAAACTTTTAAAGAATATTGGGTAACAGAGGGTAAGTTCTGGGGTAATTTAGTAACAGGGGATATCAAAGATGCATTTCTACCATTTAATGAAAAGCAAGAGCTTGAGAATATGGGCAGGCTCATGCAAGATATCACTACACAAAACTATATTCCATTAACATTAGCAGAGCAAAGAGGTGAAGAGTTTGGGTTTGGTAAGTTTGCTACAGCGTTAGGTCAGTTTGGTTTTACCTTAGGAACAATGATGGGGTTTAGTACTCAGCTAGGATTAGAGCTAGCTGCTGCTGCGTTATTAACTCCTGAGACTGGTGGTGCTAGTATTGCAGTTGAAGGCGTTTCTATAGCTAATAAAGCAAGAAAATTACTTACCCTAGCTAAGTTTTATAAGAATCTTAGTAAGGTGGAGAATGGAGCAGAGAATGCTAACAGAATTAGAAAAGCATTTGACTATCTTACAAATACAAAAAATCTAAAGGCTGGGTTTGGAGATTTTTATTCTTTTACTAAGCAATGGAATGCTGCAGCAGGGGAAGCTAAATTTGAGGCAGCATCATCTTATGTTGACTATATAGATGGAGAAAATAGAAAAGCTAGAAATGAGGGTAGAACTTTATCTCTAGGTGAAAGATCAGTAATAGAGGATGATGCCACCAAGATTGCTACAGGCAATGGTATCACTAATACAGGGCTTTTATTTATCATGAACAGGATAAATATGGGCAACTTGTTTAGGGGACCCTTTGGTGCACAAAGAAGATTTATATCTGAGCTCTCTGGAATACCAGCTAATATGCTTGTAAAAACAGCAAAAGGTTGGGTGGAGAAAGGTGCAGTGGGGATGTTCACTAAAGAAGGAGCTTTAGGTGCTGCCAAGGGACTTGGTAAGTGGTCTGTAAATAGTGCATGGGAAGGTGTACAAGAAGTAGTTCAGGGAGCATCAGCAGAATATTGGGACAAGTTTTATAAAGATCAATACGACAGAAAAAGTGGATATGACCAGATGTATTTGGCAGGTAAAACTATGTCAGATCATTTAGATGGTAAGAATTCTTTTGATGAATTTATCAGTGGTTTTATTATTGGTGCTCCTGGTAGTGCTATTAATATGAGTGTTGGTAAGATTCTTGACAGCACTGTATATAAAGATAAGCTGGCACAACAAAAGAAAGTGTTGTCTGATTATGCTTCTAAATTAAATAAATGGGAGGAAAACCCTTTAAGAGTATTTGACCCTAGACTTTCTAACACAAATAACCAGATGGAATATGCTCGTCAGATGAATGACGCAGTTAAATCTGGTGATATATATGCCTATAAGAATCTTCACAATCAACATATGAGAGATATGGTGATGTTGGGGATTCGCACTGGTAAGCTGGAGTATATGATTGATACAATGAAAGACCAGCTTACTAATCTCAATGATGATGAGTTTGAAGCTATATTTAAAGTGACTGCAGATAGCACTAATAGAAAATCTGCAATGGACTATCTTAATACTTTTGAGAAAAAGTCTAGTGAAGTTGTAAAAGATTATGATAAAATAAAACAGAACTTCCCTAATCCTTTCTCTAATGTTACAGGATTAAAAGAAGGATCTGATGAAAAAAGAAAAGCTGATATTAGATATGTAGCTTGGGAGAACGCTGTTCAGGATTTAATATTTGAAAAAGACACATATAAGAATGTATTAGAAAGGATGCAGGGTATTCTAGGGGATGTAAAAGATTCTCTTGGAAGTGCCTTATACAATCCTTTTTATACATCTACATCTGATACTAATATTACCACTGAGACCTTGCTGCTTGAAGATGAGCTCAAAAATCTTAAAGCTGCAGAGGTGCAAGATGAAAGCACAAGGGCATTAATATCTAAGAAAGAAAGACAACTGGCAGCTCTAAAGAAATGGAGAGACTCTAATAAACTTATTACAGAATCTTTTACTAGAGCTGAAGGGTTTAGTCTTTCTATGGCTGAATTTACTGATGAGTCTAAAGCAGCATTCAAAGAGCTGCTGGATGCTTATCAAGATCTTGAAGGGGGAGATCCTATTACATCTGAACAGCTTGAAGCTGGGTATAAGGGTGTAATAGACTATGCTCGTCTAAATAATGATAAGAGTAGGGCAGTAACAAACATATCTCTTTTATCTTCTCCTGAAGGATTCACTGAACAGTTTGAAAGACATAATGAAGCAGCTAATAAGTTTTACATAGCTGAGATGTTAAGAAGACAAGCAGTAGTTCAACTAAGAAAAGAGGTGTTGAATATGCTTGAGTCAAATGATCCATTTGTACAGCAACCTAAGATCAAGGTGCTATATGCTAGATTGAAAGAAGCAGCTAGTCATAGAGAGTTTGATAGGGTGGATGAATTATTTGATGCTATTATTGAGGAGTATAAGCAGTTTTATCAAATTGAAGAAGGAAAAGTAGAAGAAATAATATCAGATGATGATTATAAAAACTTTGTTGATAATAATGTAGTTTTAGATGATATTTTAAACTCTATTGCTGATAAGGTTATGAGTCAACAACCTTTATCAGAAAGAGAAACTGCAATTTTTACAGGTAAGACAAGTGAAATTAATGAAATAATTAAACAAAAAGCTGGAGCACAGCCTGCTGCTCAACCAGTTGCAACTCCTCCAGTTACACAACCTCCTACGCCCGCAGGGGAATCTGCACCTACTGCTACAGTTGATGTTAATGATCTTCTTGAGAAGATTAACAATGCCACAGTAGATCAATTACTAGAAGACTACGCTGATTATCTTATGCCAGGTACAGCAAAGTATGACTTATTAACTGATGAAGAAAGAGCAAGAGTTGATGTTGCTATATCAAATAGAGCTAGGCAACTACAAGGGCTACCTAAGAAAGCTTATGAAGATACTGACCCAGAGTTTAAATCAGCTTATAATGCTGTAAGACAAAGAATTAGGGACATATTAAAAAATAAAAATGTACCTATTTCAGTGATTAGCAAGGCGTTTGATGAGTTTAACCCTGTATTAGATAGTTTAGCAGATAATATCAAAAGAGCTGAGTGGAAGATGAAGATTGATGCTGAGAAAGAAACTATTCTGCGTACACTTAAAAGAAATGAGGATTCTAAAAACTTAGCTACATTAAAGACAAAGATTAGTCAAGCTATTAAAAATTTACAGCTGTTATCTGATATGGATGAGGCTGCGATGACTATTATAGGAGAACAAGCATCCCCAGAGGTTAAAGAAGAACTAATTAAATATTATGTATCTCTCATAGATAAAAGATATGAGGATGCTATCAATAAGCTGTCTCAAGAAGGTTCAGCTGAGAATGATAATATTGTATTAAAATATATTAATGATTTAAACAATTATAGAAAGAAGATTCAAGGTGCATTAGATATCTTCATGAAGAAAAGTGAGGAGCTAGGGGACCAAATGGGTGATATTAATTTAGCAGTAGATATAGATACAAATTATCAAAATGATGTTCATGTATCAATTACTGAAGGAGAGTATAATTATACCAGAAAGGCAACAATGGGTCAGATTATTGCACTTAGTAATATGTTAAGATCTGGAACATTGTCTGTTGATGATAAGTTTAATTTAGAATCTCCTGGTAGTGTGGCTGATGCAAGTTATATTATTAATATTGGTGTAGCTAGAATCCATACAATTAATATAAATAAAACTGCTTATATATTTATAAAAACAGGTGATACAGCTAAACTGAAAACGGAAATTACAGATTATCTCATGTCTGCTAAAGGTAATGAATCCAGTGAGTATATAAAAAATAAAGCTGACAATATTATAAATGATCTTAAATCTAAATATGATCAGGATAAAGATTCTTTGAAAGTTACTGATATTTTGGATATGGTAGGTATTCCTAAGACAGCTGAGATTACAGATGAACAATATAAACTGTTACGTAACTATAAATATACAATTAGTAGTATTCAAAGTGAAGGTAACTTGCTTGCTGAATTAGATGAACTAGCTAATAAAAAAGAAAAGTTTTTAGATGGCAGCACTATTTATTCCAATATAGAACAAGTAATCCCTATTAAAAATGTACAAAACATTGTAAAAAAATTTATAAAGAGAGAGAAGGGGCAAAAGGCAGATGTTATTCCATACTATAATGATTTACTTGATGTAGTAGAACAAATAAGAGTCATTACTAGTATGACAGAAGCTGATGCTTTAGTTAAGACATTAGCTAGGAAACATGCTCCGCCTGCAAGTAGTCCAGATTTAATAAACATTTCTAAAGCTTTGATTGCCACTGTATTAGAAGTAGAAGCTGTTATGTTTAATAATCAAACTGCTCCAGAACTTCTTACAGATGAAGAGATTGTAAGAATTCTAAATGGGGAAGAAAGAACTCTTACTTCCACTCAACTTGAGCAAGTTAAACAATATAAAAATGATTTAATAGAGGCTAGTAGGGGTAAGCTATCTAGATCTCCTGGATACCAAGAAATAGTACCAGAGCTTGGATTGGAAGAACTTACAATAGTGCAGTCAGGTAAAGCACCTGGTATGCTGGCATTGCGTCCTAAAGATGATGCTGATGTAAGAACTGAACAAGATTTAGCAGATGAATATAAAGTGACTGAGGGCAAGATAAATACTCGTTTAGCATTACAAAATATTATTAACAGTGATTTTGCTACACTTGGAGAAAAGGAACTAGCAAGAAAGCTTTTAGGAAGAACATCTGTGGATGATGTTATAATGGTTGATAATGCTATGGCTGCCTCTGGTGAGTTTGACCCTGAAACTAATAATGTTTCTATAAATCTCAAAGGCGTATCTTATACAGATGAATCACCTAATAATCCAATTGAAACAGTTATTCTTCATGAACTTTTGCATAGAGAAATAGAAACTGAACTGCAAAATCCTACAGGTGAATTTACTAAAGCTATTAGGTCAGCAATGGCTGCTGTAAGAAATAACAATAATGCTAAGACTTTCTATGCTTTCCAGGATAATTTAACTGATGATGAGCAAATAAGAGAGTTTGTTATTGAAGCATTTACTAATCCATCTTTTCAACATCTTTTAGCAAGTGTTTCTTATGCCAAGTCTGGCAAGTCTGTTTGGGAGAAGTTCTTAGATATCCTGTCTAACTTCTTGAAAAAGATTGGTATAGATGTAGAAGGTACAGTGTTAAATGAGGTGATTAATCAGACCGCTGAACTTATCAAGTCTAATTATACTAATGATCTATTGTCTAAGGTATCACAAGCTGCAAATATTGAAGAACTCAACACACTGAGTGAAGATCTTTCTTACCAAGAGGATGCTATGATTCCCAGCTTATATGCTAGTGCTCAGAAGCTTATATCATCTAAGATTGATTCTATTAAGGCTAAGCAGATGGCAGATCAGCTTAAAGGAATGTCTAGCATTAAGATAGGAAAGACTACATATTATTATGATACCAAGACTGGTGTATTAAGAGTGTCTAAAAAGACTAGGAAAGGTGTTGTTCCTGTTAAATCTGCTGAAGTGTATGAGCAAGTATTTACACAACTTCTAAAGACTAATTCTCTCAGTTCACTGATTTCTGATAGCATGGTTAAGACGCTTAAGAGTATCATGGGAGAGCCTGGTACAGTGGGTGCTTATGCTAATGGGGATATTTATGAAGGGCTTACATTAGGTGAAACCACCTATTCTCCTTTTGCAGGAACTGTCATCTCATTGCCATTTAAGAGTGATAAAGAGTATGCAGACTTTAAGAATGAGTTTTGGTCTTTCCAAAAAACAGGCAAGCTCACTCAAAAGAATAGCTATCTCAAAGATAAGTATGGTGCTACAGCAGTCATGAATTATGGTGAGCTGGCAACTATTATAGGTAGCAGAAAAGACATAGAAAAACTGGTAAAAAGAGGTGTTATTGCTATTAAAAGAAATGGTCCCACCTTAGAAGAGATTACATATAATCTTTCTGAGCAAGGCTTATCAGAAAGTCAGTTTTATGATTATCTTGAATTCTTAAAGAATGGTGGCAATATAAACTCCACTGAATATCAAGAGACTCGCAAGTATATAAATGATATCATTAAACAAGCTTTAGGGGTTAATATCTCTGAGAATCTCCAGACTAAAATAGAGAATGAGGTATTAAAGATCACAGATGAAGAGGAGACTACAACAGAAGATAAAGATGTTCCCACTCAAGAAGGTGATGTGACATACACTCCTCCTGTACATAAAGCAGGGGCTGATCCTGCTGACTTTGATGCGACATTAGTAACTCCTTTTGAGGGTATAAGTGCTATGGAAACATATGCTCTTAGGTCATTAAGCTACGACATATTTCCTAATAATGGACAGGAAACTCCTGAGTTTACGGAGTATTACAGCAAGGTGAGAAAGATAGTGAATGCTCTACATTTAAAAGACACTGAACAGCTTAAAGATATTTTTGTAACAATTCATGCTGATAATGCAGGACTTCGTTGGGATGGTTCAGTTACAGAAGACTTGATGAAAGCTAAGAAGGGTGTTATTGGATTTTTATCTGATATTAATGGAAATCCTATTGTCTTTAGTTCTACTGGTGAAAGAGTTGGGACATTAGACAGAAATAATCTATCTGATAAGAAAGATTTAGATAATGGCGAGAATCAAATAGTGTATTTTAAGTTATTTGCTGAAGATAGTAAATCTCCAATGGCTCAGCTGCTAACAAAAGAAAGTTATGACAAGCTGAAAGAGGCTAGAAGAAAAGCTGCAGCAGGTACTCCTCAGATTGCTAATATAACAATGATTTCAGCTGGGCAGATGAATAAAAGAAAGCTTGCTAAGTATAGTCAAGCTAATCGTAAGAACACAGCTGTCAATCCTGAGTTCTTAGCTCAAATAATGCAGCCTAATATTAGTTTTAAATTTAATAACAAGGGTGTATTGATGATGGTGATTGCTGATAAAGATGGTGCTGTTAATGAAGAACCTCTCTATCCTCCCAATACTAGATATGTAAAATTTAATAAGAATGGTGTAGAAACTCCATTCATTGATTACATCATTGATGTAATGAAAGCATATCATGAGATGAGTCTGCGAAATGATCCTAATGCTTTGGTAGTGAAGGAAAACCTTATTAAATTTGTATATAATATTTGGTTAACAGGACAAACACTAAAAATACCTAATTCACTATCAAGATTTTCTTTTAAGGTTAAGGGATCTGATGAGTTTGAGATTTATGATGTTCTTAAGATAGTTAATAATAAAGTGGTTATAAATCAAGATGCATTTGCTGAAGTGGCAAATAAGCTTGGTAATCGTCCTATTAATATTTCTAAAAAGTGGTGGAACAAAGAATCTGGATTTGAAGATTTCTTATTCCCTGTAATCACTGAGAAAGATGGTGTAAGGACAGTGCAGTTTAGAAATATTGACTTCAAGAACTTTATAATGACAAAGGTGGGATTGAACTCTGATACAGTAGAAATACCATCACAGGATGAATTAATGAGATATAACTCTATTATTGCATTCAGTGCTCCTAGAGATATAACACCTGTTAGTGTAGAAGGTGCTAATACAGAAGATCTTCTTAAAGATGAAAATGCTGTGAAAGATCAAGTGAAGAACAATATAGCAGCAGATGGTAACAAGGCGGCAGATAAAAAAGAGTCAGAAGCAATTAAAAAGA
>Ga0315906_10004622_pt1 | contig 17607 bp, 20 predicted proteins | sample LakEriMetagenome_4_FD_203526 | JGI IMG/M metagenome (GOLD analysis project Ga0315906, IMG submission 203526) | Freshwater fungal communities from buoy surface, Lake Erie, Ohio, United States - Buoy 2 MA122 | ecosystem: Environmental > Aquatic > Freshwater > Lake > Lake biofilm | place: USA... | reverse complement strand
AGACCGAATAGAGCCTCATGCCGTCAAGCGACGACCAACAACGCATGCCTACTTGACAGTCCCACGTGATCAAGCCCGAGCCGCTATCCTCGAAGCGCGAAAATCGCTTAAGGTAGTGCCATGAGGGTCTGGGTGGTTTACCCCTCACAAAAGCTGTAAAGCCAGCTTCGGCGACGGGAAGTGCCGCTTACAAAGCTGCGGTCAGGTCTGATGTGCTGATCGACTACGCCGCCACAGCAAAGGGCGCTTTCCCGAGAATTTATATTGCTTCCGGCAATACGCCATTGCGGGACGCCGCCGACGGCAAAGTCATTCACGTCCCCCACACATCTCTTCTAAATGCCGACCGCACACCAAAACCCGCGAAGGAGATATGGGTGCTACTCGAGAAGGCGGGGATACCGCGGTACGCAGAAATTGTATTTGTTGGCGACGATACCGGTGAAGCTGCGGCGAATTACTTCATCTTCAAACTAATGGGATATCCGGACGTCAAAGTTCGCGCTTCATAGCCCAAAAACGCCACGGGCAAGCAGCGGCAAAACTCGCCATTCCGCAGGCGTCTTCGAGCACTTTTGCGTGAAGATGCCCGTCTATCGGCGAGTTTTCGTTTTCTTCTTCGACTTCTTCGGCGCGTGAGCCTCCAACCAAGCAAACACTTCGCCGTACCACTGCTTGGCATTGGGTGCCTTTAGGACCCAATGGTTTTCATCAGCAAACCAAAGCAAGCGCGCCGGGACACCGCGCGCCTTTAAGGTGTTGTAGTACGCCAGCCCGTTGTGGTCAGGGACACGATAGTCGAGCGCGCCGTGAGTGATGAGTGTCGGCGTCTGCATGTTTGCGGCGAAAGTGATCGGGCTTTGCGCAGCAACTTTTGCCGGGTCTTGCCAGTAGGTCGCATGTAGATCACAGAATCGCTGTGTGTAAGAGTCCGCACTCCAAGTCGCTGCGCGGTCGTAGACCCCGGCGTGACAAACGTAGGCACGATACCGCGACGGTGCAACGTGGCCATTCATCCACGCCACCATAAACCCGCCATAACTGCCGCCGCTCGCATAGACACGGCTGCGATCCGCCCACTTTTGCGCAAGGATCCAATCGGTGCCGGCTTCGATATCGATTAACTCCAGCTCACCCATCCGCCCCATGATGCTGTCGCGGAATGCATGACCAAAACCACTCGAGCCGTGGTAATTCACCATCGCCACCACGTGGCCGTGGCTGGCGAGCAAGTGCGGATTCCAACGGTAGCCGAACGTGTCGCCAGACGCTGCATATGGCCCGCCGTGGATCACTTGCAGCACCGCGTGTTTTTTGTCGCGTTTGAAATTTGTTGGAAACACCAGCCACATTTGTACGTCGTCGCCCAACGCCCCGCGCACACGTACTTCTTCAACGTGGCCCAACTTCACCATCGCTAGCAAGTCGTCGTTAAAACGCTCAAGCCTGCGCGCGTGAATTACTTCGTCTTCTTCGTTGCCAAGATGCGCAGCGTAAACTCCCACCGGATGGTTGATGCTGTCGGTCGCCGTAGCCAACACATCTTCGCCACGCGGTCCGGCCAGATCAAAACTCTGTGTCCAGCCACCTTGCCAAACCAGTTCAGGCGCGGCTTTGGCAAGATGTCGCCGCCAGACGTGGCATCGCCCCTGATCCTCCGCCAAAAAGTAAACGGTATCGCCCGCAGCCGACCATCGCAGCGGCCCGCTCACATCTCGATCCCACGCTGCGTCCAGTGTCTTCCAGCGCTTGCGGTTACTGATGATCGCGAGTTGCCCGAGCATGGTGTGTTTAGGTGTCTGCGGCGTGGCGATAACGGCGATTTGCGCGCCATTCGGGCTGTAGCGGGGATTGGCAACATCCCACTTCGGCTCATCAAGTATCGGCACCACTCTGCGTGTGGCAACGTTAAGTTCAAACAACGCGTGTGGATTACTTGCACGTCTTTCCACTTTCGCATCGTGCATAAACACAATGCGTTTTCCGTCGGGGCTGATATCAAACATTTCCGCACTCAACTCCGCGCGCGGCAATTCGTAGTTCGTGCCTTCGAATAGATCGACGGTCTTGCCAGTCTCGATATTGACGCGCAACAGATGGACGGCGCGATCCATCGGCAGATTGTGATCCCAATAGCGGTAGTAGCCTTCGCTGGTGGCGTATCCGGATTCTTTGCGTTCCGCGAATGCCCGATGTTGTTTGTTCTGCGCGTCGAGACCCTTTAGTTGCGGCCAGACCCAGGCTAAACAGACGATGTGTTTGCCATCCGGCATCCACTTAAACGCCTCTACCCCGGCGGCAATATCGCTTACTCGTGTCGCCTCTCCACCATCAGTTGCAATCACATAGAGCTGCGCGTTTGTATCTACCTTTCCAGCCGACTCACGTTTAGCAATAAAGGCAACACGATCACCCCGAGGTGACCACGCCGCTTGCCGATCTCGATCGCCACAGCTGGTTAATTGACGCGGCGCGCCGCCGAGTGTTGAGAGCAACCACAATTGACTTGAAGTTTTGTTGCTGGCTTGGTCATAACAAGTTCGCGAGCAAACCACTTGGCTGCCATCAGGTGAAAGTGCGGGATTGGCGAGTCGTTCAATCTCCCAAAGTGAGTCAATCGTAAGTGGCTTGGCGTTTTGCTTGGGCATGAGAAGGTGAAGATGATGTTTGAGCTTTCATTAGAACCGAAACTTACGCAATGTGGACGGACGCATCAGACGTGATGCTTACGGCAGAATAGACACCTGCGCCCTGAGGAGAAAACCGTGCCAAGCAATCGCCTTGTTACCACCCGCCACATGTTGTTCACAACCTTGTTGTGCTGCGCCACGTTTGCACATGCCGCAACCCCGGCACGGCTCATCGTCCTGAACAAAAACGAAGCCACTGCGGCCATCGTTGATCCCGTCTCACTGAAGGTGTTGGCACGAGTGCCGACGGGAGAAGGCCCCCACGAAGCGGCAGTTTCGGCCAATGGCAAGTTGGTGGTGGTAGCCAACTACGGCGCACAGACGCCGGGAAATTCACTTTCCATCATTGATATTGATGGCGCTCGCGAAGTCCGCCGTCACGATCTTGGTGCACTGACAAGGCCCCACGGCATTCAGCTACACAACGGCAAGGTGTATTTCACCTCCGAATTGACCCGCACGGTCGCGCGTTATGACATTGCCGCCGACAAGATTGACTGGTTGATGGGAACCGGCTCCTCCCTCGGTCATATGTTGGTCATTTCACCCGACGGCAAATGGTTGTACACAAGCAACATCGGCTCGGACAACGTCAGCGCGATACGGCTCGATGGTCCGCCGATCCCGAGTGCGATCAAACAAATCGCGGTGAATGGCCGCCCCGAGGCGATCGATGTTTCCCCGGACGGTGCCGAGCTATGGGTCGGGCACATTTCCGACGGCACAATTGCTGTGGTCGATACCGCAACACATACCGTAAAGGAGTCTTTCAAGGTTGGCGTGGGTCTCAATCGACTGAAGTTCAGCCCTGATGGCAAACGTGTGGTTGTGTCCGATCCTCGCGGCGGCGAGTCGGGAGAAATCATCGTGGTGGACGTTGCCACACGCAAGATCGTTCAGCGAATCGGCACACCGGGCGTACCTCTCGGCATTCAATTTGCACCAGACGGCAAACGCGCTTTCTTCTCGCGCAATCAAGCCAAACGTGTGGAAGTGCTAGATATGGAAAAACTCGCCATCACGGCTTCTATCGAGACTGGTGATGGTCCCGATGGGCTGGCGTGGCGTCACGCGGTAGCAGACGGCAAGTAGTCCTGAACCGCAGCGATACTGAAGATACAAACACGGCGCGCCTCGACAGCCACTAAAAATCGAGCTGCTATACTTCGCGCCCCTTGTCATTCGGCGCCCGCCAATGTCCGTCCACTCTGCCCCCTGTTGTGCCATCGACTTCGGCACGTCCAATTCGGCAGTCGCCATACCCGACGGCGCTGGTTCAATCGAACTCGTGCCGGTCGAGGGTTCGGCACTGGCGATGCCGACCGCGGTTTTCTACAGCGCTGAAGATGGCTCACGCTTGTTTGGTCGGGCCGCCGTACAAGCGTATGTCGACGGCTATGAGGGTCGCCTAATGCGCTCCATTAAGAGCATCCTCGGTTCGGATTTGATGGATCGCACCACGGAGGTCGGGCTCGGCGTAAGTGTGAAGTACATCGACGTGGTGATCGCATATGTGCGCGAACTAAAGCACCAGGCGGAGCAACACGTGGGTGGCAAGATTGCGCAGGTCGTGATCGGCCGGCCGGTGTTTTTTGTTGACGGTGACAATGCGCGCGACAAACTCGCCCAACAGACCTTGGCAAGCGCCGCGCAGGCGGTCGGGTTCAGTGATGTTACTTTTCAATATGAGCCGATCGCGGCCGCGTTGGATTTTGAGCAGACGATCGACAAAGAGACGCTGGTGCTGGTCGCCGATATCGGTGGCGGTACATCGGACTTTTCTGTCGTCCGTGTTGGCCCCCTGCAGCGCGCCAAGACTGATCGCGCGTCAGACATTCTTGCCAACCACGGCGTACACGTAGCCGGAACAGATTTTGATCGCGAAGTGAATGTGGCGGCCATCATGCCGAAACTCGGTCTTGGTTCGGCAACGCGGGCAAAGTCGGGCAACGCGACGAGCGGGCCGTCGCGTGTGCCGAGTGCGACCTATTTCGATCTTGCCACCTGGCACCTCATCAACACCGTCTACACACCCAACCGCCTCATCGAATTGCGGCAGATGGTGAGTATGTTCGCCGACAGCGCTCTGCATCGACGGCTAATGACCGTCGTTGAAAAACGTCTCGGTCACGAGCTAGCCGCAAAAGCGGAAGCGGCGAAAATTCACGTCGCCCAAACTGGAATTGCTGAGATCGATTTGGCGGCGGTCGAAGAAAACTTGTCTGCCCACTTTGATGCAGACCAACAACGCGCTGCCCTCGCCGCTGAAATGACAAAAATTGTCGCGGCAGCCAGCGAGACATTACGTCTTGCCGGCTTGCGACCCGAGGCAATCGGCGCGCTCTATTTCACCGGCGGCTCAACCGGCTTCGGCGCCCTCACCGACGCGATAGCCGCGGTTGTCCCGGCGGCCAGCCGTGTCACAGGTGATCGGTTTTCAAGTGTCGTTAGTGGCCTCGGTATTCACGCAAGCCGTCACTTCGCCGCATAAAGACGCGCAAGTCAGCAACGCAACAACCCTTCGTTGCGTTAGTGACGAAAGTCTTCGTTACTTGGTGGTTACCTGCACCAACCACTGTCCAGACGGGCAACGGGATGCTTTTTTGGGCGCTTCACTTACAGAGCTTCGCGCAACACGGCTGGTGAGGGTATTGTCCCGACAAGCTTCGGCGGCAGTAGGCGCCCAATTACACACGAGGTCGGTGCCGGCGGTATAGAGGCGCTCTTGGTGACAATACTTGGTAGCAGCGGCATCTGCCTTTGACGTGGTACTCGGATTTGCCATTGCCGAACTAACAACGAGTGTGGCGGCTAGGGTTGCTGCAAAAGTGGTTACGATAACAAGTGATTTCATTGTGATCTCCAACAGAATAGGTGGTGTAAATTGACTCCGGCCCCCACACTCAGGGCGGCGTAGATCGTGCAACAGTACGAAGACTATCCGGAGAGATTTTTTGTTTCGACCGTTATGCGATAGAACAACAAATTACGGGTTCGAGCTGCATTTGTTCCAGCGAACTTGTCCATCGGCCAACAAATATCCTCGAAGCTCGGTAAAATCTCTCCTCGGTCGGCAGTAAACCTAGGCGTTGCCGCGCAGTCTCTGCGAGCTAAACCTGCCATTCAATTTCAGGACACTTTCCTTTTTGTGCCCTGCTGCAAGTCGGCGACCCCAGCACCTTGTGTGGCACACAGGAGATGAAATGCGTCCTTCCCCAACCCCCGTCCCACTGCGCGTGGCTGACGTATCGTTGTTTTGTAAAACGTTGCGCCAACAACTCGTTGAGAAATCAACGACTGCACTCCCCAGCTATCTCGCGATGTTGAATGTCATCGCCAAGAGTGCGGGTTATCGAAACTTCCAATCAATGCGCGCTGATGCGGATTCCGCGACGCCGCACGAACGCGCGGAGCCGATTACCTTACCCCGTGGTTCCGACTTACCAAAGCCCGTGTTGCGCGCGTTAAGCCACTTCGACACACACGGTCGTATGACACGCTTTCCGTTGCAGCTATCAATACGCGAGCTGGCGATGCTGGCGATCTGGTGCCGATTACCGGCAAAGCGCGATTTGACCGAAGGCGATGTCAACAATTACATCGCACTATTTCATACCTTCTCCGACAACGCGACACTGCGTCGGGAGTTGGTGAACATGAAGTTGTTGTGGCGCACCAAAGATGGTCGTGTCTACCGAAAAGAAGTCCCCGAAGCTTCGGTCGACGGTCAGTTATTCATCAAGACATTGATGAAGCTGACACGTCGTGTTTCCAACACGACTTCGTAGGCCTGTTCCAGGTGATCTACATCCCGGCGCTGCAACTCAACGTCGGGACAAATTTCAGTCTGCAACGCGCTATCGCCGATAACGATTATCGGGATACCGGTCACGATTGTTTGGCACGCCGTCGCCATCGCGATCCCAACGACCGTGGCTCAGATACCAACCTCCGCCACGCTGTTCCCATTGATGCGGGTGATAGGCATAACCGCGCCGCTCTCGCACCCATGTGCCCGGTACCCAGAGGTGGCGGTGATGGTGCCAGTTCCAATAACCGCTCACCCAAACGTATCCACGCCGCGGTGGCGGTAGGGCTTCATAAGGTAACGCCGGCGGCGCAATTTGAATGAGAACTTCGCCGTAGTTACGCGCCTCACTAACGTTAGGCACAGCCAATGCACCCACTACGATGGAGGCAAACATTCCCGAAAGTACGACTCTTGATATCGACATACTGTATCTCCTCATTGGCGCACCAATAGTTGTTGGTGCCAGACGTGGTTGAAGTTCAACCGATCTTGAGGAGAAAACGTCTTAGCCAGAAGTTGGCTTACCGCTGCCCATGACTTTTTTGTAACTGGTTTTTGTTTGGCCTTAGAAGTTTGCGGATCTGAAATCTTGTTTAAAGTTTTGCGTTCGCCGAACTTGTGGAACGCCAGTGAAGTTGGCACAATCGGCCACTAGCCGCAGTTCGCGAAGGCTCTCTGATTTCACATATCGATCGACAGAATCAAATGCAAAACAAGTTGACTCTGACCCAAGGGGTAGCGGCATTTTCGCCGGTCCTGAGTCCTGCCGTCACTGGCCGGTTGACTATGCGTTAGGCGTCTGCAATGCGACTCCCGTTCTCTGTTCAAGTATTTGTGATCGCAAAGCATGGCTCGACTTGGTCTGTGCTTCTCCTGCAACGCAATCCTCGTCCAGAACTTTCGCTCCCAGATTTCTGGCAAGGCGTTTCCGGTGCCCTCGAGCCCGGCGAATCCTTTGAAGCGGCTGCTATCCGTGAAGTATGGGAAGAAACGTCAATCCGTCTGCAATCGGTCAACTCGGCATGTTTCGAACACGTTTACCCAATCAAGGCGGAGTGGCGCAATAGCTATGGGCCGGAGCCTACGCACGTCCAAGAGAAGGTTTTCTATGGGGTCATTCCCGAAATGCGGATACCCAAGCTCTCGGACGAGCACAAGGCGTTCGGCTGGTGTGTTCAGTCAGAGGCGCTTTCGTTACTCACTTTCGCCAACAATGCGCAGTGCGTTCAAGCGGTGTTTAAGGCGCTCAGCGAGCGAGCCGCCTAACCATTTGTTCCCGCCGCCGCAAAGCAGTCATTCCCTGCCGTCAATTCCGCACAAAATTCCAGACGACCAAGAGTCTTGCAATCAGAACATTAAAGACTACGCCTGCTTTGCTCCGTACCAACCACGCTGCTCTGCTTCGTTTAGCTGCGCTTCCAAGTAAGACCACAAGGCAGGGCAGCCTTCCTGAATAGGCGGGCCGATTCGGGCAACCACACGTGCGTGTGTAATGCCGTTTTCACGCCAGCTCTGTCCCTCATTGGCCAAATTCAGCAGTACTGGCATCGCCCGGTCGGCGGCGTGTGCAAAACGCGCCTCGGGTGTTTCAGCATCTTCGAACTCCTGCCAGAGCGACATAAATTTATCGCGGTGGTCATCGGGCAACAGGCCAAAAATACGTTCGACCGCCACGCGTTCAGCCAACTTTCGTTCGGCCTGTCCTTCGGTTACGTAGACCATCGTGTCGCCGGTATCGATCTCTCCGATGTCGTGCACCAACAGCATGGCGATGACACGATCGATGTTTACCGGTGTTTCGGCGTAATGCGCGAGTGAGGAGGCAAACATCGCGATTTGCCAGCTGTGCTCAGCAGAGTTCTCGTATCGATCTTGTCCGAGCGGTCTCGTCTTGCGCGTAACCGCCTTCAACTTATCAAGCTCCAATACAAACTCTACAATCTGCTGCATCACAAAACCTTTCACAATCCGGCTCAGCACCCGCTTGAGAGAAACATTCTAGTCGGATGGCAGCCACGCGCTAGCCCGAATATTTCATGGGGCGCGGCCGAAAAAAATATTCGGGCTTGGGACAAAGCGTTCTTGTCGGCTAACCGCAAGAAAAGACCCGGTTTTCTGCGCCAATTCAACCCTTACAAAACACCGCCTTTGCCGATAATCAGCGTTACCGTCTCGGCTGGGGCCTCCCTTGAATCTACGAACGCATCATCGCCACAAACAGCGGCGCACTTCCGTCGCGTTGCTCGAACAAGCCCAGCGTTATGCAGCAGCCGGGAAACTTCTAGAGGCCGAACAACACTTCGCGCGTGCCGTTGAGGCCGACCAACAGTCCTCGCTAGCCCTGACTGAGGCGGGCAACTTTCATTTCAAACAGCGGCAGCCTGAGCAGGCAATTAAATATCTTTCCCGGATTACCCTCATCGACCCTGCCAATGCCGTGGCGTGGCGCAATCTCGGTGTGGGTTATTCGTCCGCCGGTGACCACGAGCGGGCGGCTTCTGCATTTCAACACGCAACGCGTCTCAAGGCAGACTACGCCGTTGCCCACCACGCGCTCGCACTGTCATTGGTCGCACTGGGGCGGGTCTTGGAAGCGATCCCATCATTTCAAAAGACGATTAGCCTCAACCCCAAAGATCACGACGCTTTTTACAACTTCGCCAATGCGCTGGTCTCAATCGGCGAGCTGCAAGCGGCTGAGTCCGCCTTCCACGTTGCTCTTTCGTTGAGCCCCGGATTCACCAACGCGCACTGCAATCTTGGCAAGTTGTACTACAGCATTACTGAATGTGAGATGGCAGTGCGTCATCTCTCGCAGGCGGTCGCGCTTTCGCCGGGGTCTGCGGTCGCCCACAAAAACCTCGGCGCGGCGCTACAGCAGCAGGGCCGTTTAAGCGAGGCGCTGGCGTGTTATCAAAGCGCCTGCCGAATCCAGCCCGGATTTGTCGAAGCGCTTGGCAACATCGGTTCGGTTCAACTGGCAATGGGTGATGTGGCTGCAGCCACGGCAAATTATCGGGAAGCGCTGCGGCTCCAGCCCGGTCACGCCACATTGTGGAGCGACTATCTGTTTTGTCTGCAAAACGATCACAATATTTCAAACGAGGCGTTGTTTGCCGAACACCGCAAGTATGCAGCCGCCATTGAGGCACCGTTGCGCGCCCGCTGGCCGCAGCACGGCAATCGCGCGGATCCTGCGCGCCGCTTGAAGATCGGTTATGTTTCGGGGGATTTGCGCCATCATGCGGTGGCCTTTTTCCTTGAGCCCATTCTTGAATTTCACAGCCGCGAGGCATTCCAGCTGCATGTGTACAGCAACCACGCACAGGTCGACGAGGTGACCAAGCGTTTGGCAGGCTATGTTGACGCCTGGACACCATGTCTTCACTTAAGCGACGAGCAGTTGGCTCGGCAGATTGCCGCCGATGGCATCGACATATTGGTCGACCTCTCCGGGCACACGGCCTATAACCGCCTGCCGGTGTTCGCGCGCAAACCCGCACCCATCCAAGTGACCTACATTGGTTATGCTGGGACAACAGGGCTGGACGCGATGGACTATCGCATCACCGATCGGTGGCTGGATCCCGTCGGCATGACCGATCAGTTGCACTCAGAAACATTGGTGCGAATACCGCGAGGCAACGCCGCATTTCAAGTCGCTGCATGTGCGCCAAAGGTTGGCCAACTACCCGCGATGAACGGAAATGGAATAACACTCGCGTGTTTAAACAATCCACGAAAGATTCGCCAGCCAGTCGTAGCGCTATGGTCGCGGATACTCACCAGACGCCCAGATGCACGATTGCTGTTGGGCAGCGTTTCGGACGACGCCGTTAAGACAAACTTGTTAGCCTGGTTTGCCGAAGGCGGTATTGACGCGGGACGTATTTCATTTCAGCCGTGGATGCCACTCAACGACTATCTCGCGCTTCATCAGCAAATTGATTTGGCGCTTGATCCATTTCCCTACAACGGTGGAACGACTAGCCTTCACTCGCTTTCGATGGGCGTCCCCTTCGTCACACTTGCCGGGAACCGCACGGTATCTCGTTGTGGTGCCACGATTCTCGCAACCGTCGGGCTCGATGATTGGATTGCAGACAATGAAGAGGCCTATGTGCAGAAGGCATTGGGAGCAATGGAAGATCTTCCCGCACTCAATGTGCTGCGCCAGAGTCTTCGCTTGCGCCTGCGCCCTGCTGATGACGGTCGATCCAAACGTGTTGCGACCGAGGTTGAAGACGCATATCGGGCCATGTGGCAACGCTGGTGTGAATCGCAGGCAACGCAGTAAGTCGCACGACGCGTCGAAGCGAGCACCGACCAACCGCCACCCCTGCGGCCCGACAGCGCACAAACTGAACATCCGTAAACATGTCGCTGAGCGGTGAGTTCAGCAACTACCGGGCCCGCTAAATCGAATGGTCTGGCTTGCTGGAGACCGCCTGTTCGAGCCGGGTGATAGAGGCACCCCAACGAATACCGGTCTCGCGCGCAAGCTGCTGACATTGCGCACGTAATCCGTCGATATCCAACCTGATGGGCGAGCCAGCCGCAGCGAACACAATCGCGTTTCCCTCGTCGTTGGCAGGCAGCGGCAACAGCCGTCCGGAAAACGCTTGCGAGAGGTTCTCTGTTTGTCTAGCGTAGCCCCGCGAGCGACCGAACAGATTCAGCGCCAGCAGGCCTTGTTTGGATAACCGCGCACGACAATCGCGATAAAACGCTTCGCTGCCGAGGCCGCCAAATCGGGCATTGTGGTCGTAACCATCCACCACGATCAGGTCAAAGCGCTTACGAGCGGTCGCCATCCACTCGATGCCATCGGCAATTTCAATTTGAATGCGCGCCTCATCTTGCGGAAGCTTAAACATTTGTAATGCCACCATCGGCACCGCTTGATTGATTTCCACAATTGTCTGATGACAATTGCGGCGATGGCGGTACAGAAACTTGGTCACGGATGCGGCACCCAGTCCAATTTGCAGCACCGTCCTCGGCCAATCGTTATCAGGCCTCAGTGCTAATGCCAGCATCAACTCACGAGTGTACTCGAGCTCGAGCGACCACGGCCGCGCAATGCGCATCGCGCCCTGCACCCACTCGGAGCCAAAGTGGAGAAAACGAACGCCGGCTTCGTCGGAGGTTTCAATACTATGTGAGGGAAGTTTAGGCATTCCCTGATTCTCCCACGCGCAGATGACGGCGGCCCTGCGAGATGCCGAGATGGGCAAAATCCGTTCACAATTGACGGATGCCCGTCTGCGGCGTACCATTTCTCCTGCGCCGATTTGACGATCAGCTTGCGGGCGCGGCTCTGAGGCTTTCCCGAAGAGAACCAATAAATACGGCTAAAGCGGCTATTTCGAATTGCACCAAAACTCGAAAGCCCGATAGCCGAAGCTGCCGGGCTTTTTTGTTTTTTTAATCGAGTTTGTTTGGACATGTTCGCTAAACCGCAGTTTGCTCATTTCGATACCCCGCTCCCTTTGGCGAGTGGTGCGGTACTGCCGGCGTACGAGCTGGCCTACGAGACCTATGGCCGCTTGAATGAAACACGCAGCAACGCCATCCTGATTTGCCATGCGCTTAACGCGTCCCACCACGTCGCGGGCACCTACGAAAATGAACCGGATAACTTGGGTTGGTGGGACAACATGGTCGGCTCAGGCAAACCGGTTGATACCGATCGATTCTTTGTCATCGGCGTGAACAACCTCGGCTCTTGTTTTGGCTCCAGCGGCCCGACAACAATCAATCCCGCGACCGGCAAAAAGTGGGGTGCAGATTTTCCGTTGGTCACAGTAGAAGATTGGGTAGATTCGCACGCGCGGCTTCTTGATCAGCTTGGTATCACCACACTCGCCGCCGTGATGGGTGGCTCGTTGGGCGGCATGCAAGCTCTGGCTTGGGCGAGTCGTTATCCGGCTCGTGTGAAAAACGCACTGGTCATTGCTGCGGCACCAAACCTGTCTGCACAAAACATTGCGTTTAACGAAGTCGCGCGGCAAGCCATCATGACTGACCCAGCCTTCCACGCAGGCGCCTTTGCCGAACACAACACCGTGCCAAAGGACGGTTTGACGGTCGCGCGGATGATCGGCCACATCACTTACATCTCTGATGACCAAATGGAAGCCAAATTTGGCCGCGGACTGCGTGAGGGGCTGAAGTTTTCATTCGCGCCGGAGTTTCAGATCGAGTCGTACTTGCGCTATCAAGGAGAAAAATTCTCCGGCTACTACGACGCCAACACTTATTTGCGCGTTACCAAGGCGCTTGATTACTTCGACCCAGCACGCGACTTTGATGGCGATCTTGCGCGCGCATTGGGTAGCGTCACTGCACGTGTGTTGGTGATTTCGTTCACCACCGACTGGCGGTTTTCGCCTGCCCGTTCGCGTGAGATCGTTAAAGCACTTCTGGATAGCGACAAGGACGTGACTTACGCCGAAATCGAAGCGCCGCATGGCCACGATGCCTTCTTGCTCGATAACCCGCAGTATTTGTCCGTCGTACGCCACTACCTCAACCACATCGAGGGGGCGGGGGCATGATTACTCGCGCAGACTTTGACATCATCACTTCATGGGTGCGACCCAAGTCGCGCGTTCTCGACCTAGGCTGCGGTGACGGCTCGCTGCTGCGCTATTTGGCGGATAGCAAACAAGTGCGCGGCTACGGCATCGAAAACGATGAGCCTTCACTGATCAAATGCATCGACAACCGCGTCAACGTCATCCAGACCAATCTGGAGTCTGGCATGAAAGAGATGGCCGACCACTCGTTTGATGTCGTCATCCTCTCACAGACACTGCAAGCCATCAAACATACCGAGGCGGTTGTGTCGGAAATGCTGCGCGTCGGACGCGGGGCAATCGTGACGTTTCCGAATTTCGGCTACTGGAAACATCGCCTGCAGATAGGCTTGGCGGGCAAGATGCCGGTGTCAGATGACCTACCGTACCAGTGGTACGACACACCTAACGTTCACCTCTTTACCATTCACGACTTTGAAGAGTTCTGTCGTCAGCGCGGTTATCGTATCAACAACCGTCGCGTACTTGCGGGGGATATCGAGGCGACGTTCCTGCCGAACCTTACCGGCACCTTGGCGCTTTACAAAATTTCTGCGGGATAGCCGCCAGTTATGTTTGTGGGTTCCCTGAATATCTTTGGGAATCAAGCGTGGGAATGTCTGCTTTGCGGTGGCGGGAACCTTCACTCTTGACCTGTAGCCGTTCTAGGATTTTCCCGAAAGCGGACGTGCCTTGCCGCCGCTGCGAACGATGAGTTGTGTCGTTATGGCCGCTCTTCAGCGCTTAGGGGTCTGATGCTGGTTTTCATTGCGCTACCCTCACCCTGTCATCCCGGCGCAGGCCGGGATCCAGTTAAGTCTTCGCCAACTCTGAGAGAACTTGGGCCCCGGCCTGCGCCGGGGAGACACTTGTTTATCAACCGTCTCCACCTCGAGCATCCGCCGGTATTGGCCGTTACTTCCAGCGTTCAATGGGGAACGGCCTGCGCGCCAAGTCGAACACCAAGTGCCGCGCAGACGCGACTAACGGTATCGAAACGCGGCTGTGCATTCGGGCGTAACGCCTTGTAGAGTGCTTCGCGAGTGAGGCCCGAGGCCTTGGCGATTTCACTCATGCCTCGCGCACGCGCAATGTCCCCCAGCGCGGCGGCCAGCATTGCGGGATCACCTTCTTCAATCATTGCGGTCAGATACTCTGCTACCGCCTCTTCGCTGTCGAGGTACTCCGCCGCATCAAATACGGGTAGATCTGTTGGTCGAATTTTCTTAGTCATCGTTAATCCTCGATTTGCGCCGCCAGTTTGACGGCTTTAGCAATATCCTTGGCCTGCGTGGACTTATCACCTCCACCCAGCATCACAATCAACAACCGACCGCGTTTGACGTAATACAAGCGCCAGCCTGAACCCTCGCATTTCATATACGCCCGATTCAACCGACTTTACGTCCCCCAAATTACCCAGCTGCGCTTTTCTCAATCGCGCAGCCAGACGTGCACGCGTCACTCCGTCGCGAAGACTTAAAAACCAAGCGTCAAATTCCTTCGTTCGCCGAACGGTAAACATTATTTTTGTAATCGACCGATTACAATAAATCAAGTAAGAGGGCCAAACCCGCTGAAATTGGAGCACGTCCGGGAAGGGCAGCTAGTGGCCGATTTCGATAGCACTACGCTGCGATCTTACGCAGAATTGCTGGATGCTTGGTGGCGACCTTCAGCAGCATTCTCGCCGCGCCCGTGGGCTCACGCCGACCTTGTTCCCAGTCCTGCAATGTTCGCGGCGAGACGCCAAGTAATTCGGCGAACTCAACTTGCGACAGTCCCATCTGATGACGGGCCACCGCTGCGGCCGGGAGTTCAACCTTAGTGACGCGCGATGCCTCGCCTCGGTGCATCTGGCGCACTGATTCCAGCAAATCTTTCTGGAAATTCTTCATGTCATTTGGCATTTTCTATCTCCTGTCTTAGCTGCGCAAAAAATGCTGCCGGTAAGTTATCAAACTTGGCTTTCGTATAGACAATCAGGAGCCAAAGCTTAGTCTCGGTCGGATTGAAGTAAATGACGCGGACACCGCCGCGCTTACCTTGGCCCGCACGCGACCATCGCACTTTCCGGCACCCGCCAGACCCTGGTATTAGCGCCCCTGCACTCGGGTTTAGCGCGATCCAAGTGATGAACTCAAGCCGCTCTTCCTCGCTCCAAATTTCGTCGGCGTAGCGCTTAAAGATTGCGGTCTCGGCAACTGTTCGCATTTGCAAATGATACGGCAATGCCGTAGTAAAAGCTAGGGGCCTGTTTGTAGGCAACTTTCGGCCATCTCGGAACGTCAACGGACCAAATGCACTGAAGTTCCATACACGTGCCTTAACCAGCGATCCGGCGCACACTGGCTGCCCCGCTCAAACAGGAGGCTGGCATGCAAACCAACACTGAACCTACCAAGAAAACGCCGTGGAACAAGGGCAAGCTAATTGGACAGAAGGTGCCACTGAAATTGCGTGACATCTGGGCCATTCGAATTCGGCTACAAATGAGTCATCGGGTGCGAGAGCTGGCGCTCTTTGACCTTGCACTAGACAGCAAGCTCAGAGGATGTGACCTAGTGCAATTGCGTGTGCGAGATGTTCAGCATGGCGACCGAATGGCATCTCGAGCCATGATCATGCAACAGAAGACTAAGCGGACGGTCCAGTTTGAGATAACGCCTCAAACTCGTGATGCCGTAGGAGAGTGGATTCAGCACGCCCGTCTCAAGGGCGACGATTTCCTTTTCCCGAACCGCGTACACCGGCTCGGTCACCTATCGACGCGTCAGTACGCGCGGAGCTTTGAAGGCTGGGTCAACGAGATTGGGCTTGATCCGAGCAATTACGGCACGCATTCGATGCGTCGCACTAAGGCTACGCTCATTTATCGTCGAACGAGGAACCTCCGCGCCGTGCAGTTGCTTCACGGGCACGCAAAACTTGAGAGCACCGTGCGATACCTTGGGATCGAAGTTGTTGATGCACTTGAGATCGCAGAGCAGACTGAAGTGTAGTTGTGAATCTGTCCGTCTGGCCGCGCCTAAGCGGAAGGCAGCGTAGACCCCGTTATGTACCAAAGGTGCGGCCTCGACGCCAACGGAGCCACGGATTAGACGATTAAGCGTATCGAATCGGAAAGCGCTTGCGAAGGTCTGCTTCTGACTCTCAGGAGGCGTTCGGGCCCATGCAAACGCGATCAAATGAGTTAGCTAGGGCTGAGTAACATGATCGATATCACTGTTGCGTTATAGCAGGAATGCGCCAACACGCTCCACCAGTAGCCCTGCCTCATCATCCCTTCCCGTCTCTGCTCGATTAGGATTCGGATAAAGACGTATCCGGCCATCGTAACGACTGCGGTTTGGAATGCTTCTCGAAAATGAACTAGGCCAAACAAGACGGCCAAGCATGCACACACCACCCTGCGTTTAATGGGCGTGTCTAGTATCTCCCATCGCAACTCCTCCAACACGGCAAAGACAACCACAAAAACTAGAGTCTCTAAAATGCGGGCAAACAAAAGAGCTGACGCGACGAGCAAAGTGATGATCGCGTCCGAGGGATTTTCTAGTGCAGTGGGAGGCGCAGACGCTGGACCCAAAGACGCCAAGATTGCAAGAGGAAGTAGCCTCCCGAGAAAAAGCCCACTGAAGGACTGCCAAGTCAGAGGCACATCCAAGCTTGGTGAGAAATAGGAGCGGAAAGTGAGTAGCAGTGGTTTCAGAGCAGCTTGGGTCAATCAAGTAGTCTTTCAATTGATTCCTCGGATCAAACTATAAAATCAGAAAGTACTTTTGTACCGCCGCTTGTGGCCGCTAACAGACGACCAACAGAACGTACCGGGCTATCAATGCGCCACTACCGCTAACTGTCGTGTAGTTTCTTTTGAAATACATCTTCTGTACGCGCAATTACATGTGCGTGAGAAACTGGATTGTAACGAGGCGATGGCAAGCTTCAGTCCACTCGCGGGGCTTTTAGTTTTCCACCTTGGTCAAGCTCCAGACTGCCAGCCCTACCGTTTTTAATGTCGCCAAAGGTGATGGTAAGTGGCGTGACCTTAGCGAAGAACTTGGTATCGCTTTCTGGGAACAGTTCGAATTCGCCTTGATCCGTGGCCTGCGCAAGAATCTTGCCATTGCTTACCCTCACTGTCACGTTCATCTTTTCAGTTAGCTTGTACCTACCTGCGTATTGCATAAGCGTCTTTTCTGGCACAGCAACCTGCTTGGGAAAATCGATTGATGAAAGCGGCATCCGCTTATCAATTAGGTGGATGGCGAGGTCAGTGAGCTTGGCCTGCGTGTTCGTCGCGATGAACACGCCTTCTTTGGAGTCAGCATCGACAACGAGCGAGCTAGACGAGCCAGCGGTAGCGCCGTCATGGTTGATCAGGCTGCGTTCAGCGAGAGGCACCCAATTAAATGCAAGACCGATCGGGTTTTTTACACTTAAGCCTTGTTCTCGCACTTTGGTTGCTAGTGCGAACGCGCTCGCTAGGGGAGTGACTTTTAGTCCTGCCAACGCTTCCGCGTAG
>Ga0315906_10004616_pt1 | contig 17622 bp, 19 predicted proteins | sample LakEriMetagenome_4_FD_203526 | JGI IMG/M metagenome (GOLD analysis project Ga0315906, IMG submission 203526) | Freshwater fungal communities from buoy surface, Lake Erie, Ohio, United States - Buoy 2 MA122 | ecosystem: Environmental > Aquatic > Freshwater > Lake > Lake biofilm | place: USA... | reverse complement strand
ACACTGGGTCTCAGTGTACCACTTGAATGATAGTCGTTACTGGCCCAGGTGTCACGACCTATGGCATTTTCAAATTCTTGTGCCACATCAGAAATTTCAGCTTCGCCAGCCTGGGGGCTGGACCAATGTGGCCAGTCCATGCTGTATGTGTCTGCAATTTCGCTCATGCTGCTTAGTTCTGCATCATCCAACCAGTCACTTTCGTCCCAGTTTTCTTGATTTTCTTCGCGGAACTCTTCGTAGGCTGATTGATATTGATCACTGGCAGGATCAGCATGGACATTGGCAGCATATTCTTCCAGGGCTTCTGTACGTTCTAACTCAGATTTGTCCTCTGGATTCCACTCTGACTCATCCACGTTGTCGGAAACCCATTGATATATGTATTCTTCACCTTGGCTATCCCAGTCACTAGCAATCTTTTCATCCAGCCATTCCCCAAAGTCATTTCGCATGCTGTCACGCATGTTATCGCAACTGCGGCGACTGTTCCAGTCACCGTCATAGAAAAAGTCATATGCGTCTTCGATGCTACGGCAACGTTGATCATAGTCATAGTCAGGTTCTAGGTCTTCATCGCCGCCGCCTTCTACATTGGGCACAATCATTTCAAACTCCATGCCTGCCAGTGCGCCAGTCTTGGCCGCTTCTCGACGCAGGCTACTGGGGCTCATGTTGATTTCAAACAGCATGTCATCAATACTTTCGGCAATCAATTCTTCATCAAGGCCTTCGTCTTCCTCGCCTGGCTCATCCAAATCGTGTGTGGGCAAGCCCAAACGCTTGAGCTCCTTGCTGTACATGTGTTCCAGTTCTTCGCTACCAAACGCTAGTACAGTATGGGGTGGACCTTGATTGTAGTGATCTTTATTGGCCAATTTAAGATCACTAATGTCTTGCCCCAACTGATACCAGTCTTGTGTGTCACTTACATCAACTTTGATTGTGCCTGCTGGCATCCGGGGTGGTGATTCAGGGCCCAAAGGTGTGTTAAGGTCTCGGTATTTTCCCGGACCCTGCGACGGTTGCGGCATACGGCTTTCACGTAGATTTGCTGACTTCATCAACAACCCTGGCTCGCCATTGCGGCCAGTGTTCAAGGCCAGTTTGTTGGCTTCTTGGCCAACTTGCCCTGGCTTGATATCCACACTCAGTGCCATGGAGTAGCGTGGATCTCGTGCTTCTTTTTTGTTCTTGGGAATATAGCCGCTTGCACTTTCTTCTAGTGACACATCCTTGAACATCTCAGGATGTTCTTCGGCCCAGTGGCGCATGATTCTGCCGGCCATGGCGTTGGCTTGATCTTCCCAACGACTGCCAGTCGCCCCTGCATTGTCAGGCAGTGTGTGTTTTTCATTCTGTCGGCAATGTGTAAGTTCATGGGCCATGGTTCTCAGGATGTCTAACACATGACGTCCACTTGTGGCCAGATGTAGTACGTTGGCATCTGGATCAAATTGACCAAAGCTGCCAGTGCTTTCGCTCCAGTCGGTGTTGTTATGCAACACCATTTCGGGAGCATTTTGAATACCCAAAAAGTCTATGCAATTGTCGAAAAATTTCGGTAGAACACTGTCAACATCACTTTCATCTAGGAACATCTTGGTAGTGGGGTTCACACCATCTGGACTTTCGCTCATGAAACCGTACTGTACTCGCGGTCGAGGTTGAGCCAGTTCTGCCAGGCTCAGCTCTAGGTCTCTTGCGGCATTACGTGCATCCACAAGACGTTTGATATATCCGTTGTTGCGCAACATTTTGAATGCAAGATTATCAGCACCAAACTCGCCTTGTTGCTCCAGTCCTGACTGACGCATGGCACGAATCTTTTTCATCAATTCACTCAAGCGTTCATAATTGCCTGTACCAATGGTTGAATCAACCCGTGCCGCCAAGTCTTCGTACTTGCTACGAGTACTGATATCGTCTATGTTGGCTTTCTTGCGCCGGGGCACACTGACCCAGGCATTGCGTAACAAACTGTAGATGCCTTGTGAGTGATGTTCTTGATTGGGATTTTGTACATACAGCTCAACATCGTAGCCACCAATGGTGATATTGTGTGTTTCGTTGTATTGAAACTTCTTGGCATCAAACAATTCGCGATATACTTCGCTTGAATCTGCTTTGGGCAAGTCTACCACAAGGTGCAGGTCAATGTCTGAATTTGGGGTGTAGTTGTATGCGGCGTTGGAGCCAGAGATTGTGATGTCTTTTACATCCAAGTCTGGCACGCCCAAGAACTCCTGGAAATCTCGAGCAATTTCCATGAGCTTGGCATGCACTTTGGGGTGCAGATGTTCGCTACGATCCCACAACCGGTGGTTCAACCGGTCATGGAATTTCACAGCGTCGGCAAGATTGTAAGAGTCCAGTTCAAGAATGTTCATAATGAACTGTTATTTACCGTTACTTGCTGTTGGCCACTTTCTTGGATTTTTTACTGCTGGCCACCACTTCAGCCACGGGTTGTGCTTGTAACACTTCTTCTGGCACTTCGTGCCCACCTTGTGGCGCCATTGGAACTGCGGTGTTGGTAGGAGGGTTGATCAGCGCCGAAAAGTCTTGCATGAGCTTTTCTTGTGCATCGTGTGCAAATGTGTATGTGCCTGTGTGACGCAGCAACACACGTTTGTCCACCCATACTTGTCCACCAATATCACGCCAGTTTTCACAGAATGTCCAGTCTTCTGAGTAGTAGCGACCTTCGCGAACAGCGGTGTCAAAGTAGGTTTTCATGTAGGGATCCAGCGCAGGATCTAGACCAATGTCGTTCTTGAAGGGCTTGGTAGCAGGGTGTGCATCGAGTTTTTCAAACACGTCACGCTTGATCAACATAAAGCCTGTGCCTGTTTTTGAAACTTCAATCAAGTTGTCTTCTGGCCCCGGTTCAGGTTGTCCAGGAATGCCGTTCACACACCATTTGATGGGCAGGCTCTTCATGGGATACAAACCACCGATAACATCTTTTTGTGCATCCAGCATGACCAACAGGTGCCAAGGCTCCCAGCCAATGTCAGCGTCAATAAACATCAAGTGTGTGGATTCTTTGGTGTGCAAAAACTTAGCAGTTAATGTGTTTCTAGCACGTGAAATCAAACTTTCGTTTGTCATGGTTTCCACTGTCCAATCCAAGCCCAATTGGCGAGCTGTGTTGGCCCACTTGATATAGCTCATGAAAGTGGATTCTGTAAGCTGACCACCATAGCAGGGCATGCACATGTGGACTCGAGTGGTTTTCAAATAGTCAAGATTAACTTGAATGTTCATTTGACCTGTTTGTGCAGGATTGCTTGGGGCAGTTGTTGTTGGTTGGGCGTCAGCCATGTTTACTCCATAAAAGTTGTGTATTATTTACAGAGTATAACACGCCCGAAGATTTTTTCCTAGCTATTTGATGCCAACGACCATGAATCTTGTGTACTCAGTTTCAGGATCTTGCAGTGCCAACTCTCCTGAATAAAGCACTTGATCAAATGGAAACTTTTGTTCGATATCCTCGGGGCCTGTAAATTGTTCGCCGGGATCATGGTCTCGTGCTTGTAGCACTACCAAGGTGCCTGTGGGTATGTTCTTGAACCAGTCGGTGCCCGGCATGTCAGTAAGGCTGGTGTTGACCACCACACCATTTGAGCCCAGCTGTCTGTAGTCTATGTCGTTGGCATCTGCCTGCATGTACTCAACATTGTCAGCGCCTGCTTGGTCCAGCAAACTTTTGCCTGTGCTTAAAAATTCACGGTCTGTTTCTACGTTGATAATTTTATCAACTTTGACCTGTTGGTAACGATCAACAAACAGTGCAAGATTGCAATACCATGCACCCAAGATATACATGGTGCTGATCTGCGGTTGTATTTTTGCTAGTTCGTGTAAGAGCCAAAGTTTGCTGAACACAAGATCTCTAGTGAAACTGCCTTCAAGACTATAGCCCGAACTTTCGTCCAAGGTATAGATGTCTTCCAAGATCATTTTATGCCTGCAATCTTCTTACCGGTATACCGTACTGTTTTATTACAGCATCAACATTTTGTGGTATGTCAGCAGGCAACACAATTTCACGAATTTTCCAATTATCTACTAGCACTTCATGATGAGATCCCAAATCAATGGAACTAAAGCTGGGATCAATCTGTCCAGGGCGGCTTACATATTTTTGTTGTCCTCGTTGTCCCGCAGTCTTTTTATATTGATCTGACCCTAGATCTCCGCGACCTGCTATAGTTATGTGACCATCAATCACTATGCCTACAGTACCATTGCCCCAGCGTTGCTTACCAAGGTCCTGAGGACCAGCAGTCAGATACGCACTGAGTTCTATCTTGGGACTAACTTGACCTTCGAGGTATTTTGATAAATCACTCAGTGGTGCCCAATGCACTTTCAACATCGAAGCTGCCTTTTTGGCATCAACTTTTTGCTGAAACAATTGTTTGAGATATTTTTCAGCTTTGTATGATTTAGTATCTATATCTTTGCCTGCATCTAATGTCTTTAATCTTTCATATTGTGCTTTTTCCTCAGGAGTCATCCAAGAATAATTGTTAAGAGTTGCATCGACTGCTTTTTGCATTTCTGCATAATACAGTTTGGATAATTCAGGGTTGGCTTTCAAATATGCCAGCCTTTCCTTACCGGGCATGGCTTTTATCTGTGCATAATTAAATGCTGGTGCAACTTCTTCCCGCACTACAGATTCATGTTTTTTGCGCCCGGCGCAGTGAGCACGTTGACTGAAGCCTTTGGGGTTGGCACAATTAATTGAGCTTTTGTACTTCTGGCTCCACTTTTCGTCTATATAATCTTCGTCAATGGGTTGATTTTCACGTTGCTGATATCCTGCCCACATGCCTGTGCTTGCTGGTGTGCCGGCCATTTGCCCAGTTTCTTCATTGGTAAAGGTTGCAGCCCAGCCTTGATTCTCAGCCACACCTTCGTCATACTCATCGCGACCCCAGGGTTCACCGTATATCTTTTCCCAGTCTTGGTTGAGCGGTAGATCATTTTCTTCCCAGTATGAACCCAGTTGATCCTTTAACTGTGTGTCGCCTTGCAGGTATGCATCAAACCCTGGCTTTAGTCCTTTTAAGAAACCATCACGCACTTGTTCAAAATGCACTATGTCCGCGGCATGACCTTGCTGTATGCCGGATTGTGCCAAGTCTTGTTTGGTCCAACCACTGTCTATTAGATCCTGTAGTTCTTCTTGTTTTTGTTCAGCAAAGTCATTGACAAAGTTTGCGGTAACAGCATAATAGCTTGAAGAAGAATTGCCACCAGGAGCAAACTCTTTTAGAGTAAAGTCCTTCTTCATGAAGTCCTTGGTGCGAGACGCAGCAGGTTGTATTTTTTTAAGTTTAGGAGGCTTGCTTCTAAACATCACATGGCCCAACATGTTGCTTTCTGCTAGTTCGCTGCCAATAGCTGTGTCCAACATTGCAACAACATTGGCCGCAAGTTTGGGATTTTGCTGTGTTTGTGGATACAGGCTCATTACCAGAGCTGTTTTACGTTTGTCATTTAACTGTGGCCAAGCTGTACGAATTTCAGTGGCCGATGTCATGCCTGGGCCAAACTCCACTGTGGGCAAGTAGGCCATGTAGGCATGTTCGCTAAATGGGCGAATGTTGGTTTGTCCTGCCAAGGGTTGCAGGTATGCTGGGTTGCCGTCTTTTTTGACCCCGCCTGCTTGTGGCGGTTTATCTGCATCTTTTTCTGAGCGCACAAAGATCAGGCGATCTCGATCCGCGTCAAACTTTGATGTAATTTCTTCTGCACGAAACGGCGACTTGACTTGATAAAAATGATTGGGCTGTACACCAGCTAGTTTGGCCAGCTTTTCTTTGATTGCAAAAGGGAAAGGTCTGTTTGAGGTGTCGTTGGTTGCGGCCACAAACACTTCGGCACCAGGAAATGCTTTTACTGCTGATTGATAAAGGGCCGCATGTCCTGCGTGAAAAGGGTGGAATCCACCGGGCATGATAACGATCGTACTCATAATGAGTATTTAGCGTTACATGTTCTCTAGGAGCCAGAGGTAAACAGGGGTGGTAAATTTCAGTGACACGATGCCGTTACAACCCATAGCACCGTAAAATTGAGCATCTTGAGTTGGCTGTGTGCCGTTTGTGTCATGATGATACACTGACTTGGTAAACATTATTTGATCCACATCAATATCGGCTACAACGAATGAATCAAATTCAAGTATAGCATCTGACAAGATGTTTCCAGCATCATCAATTTTGGTATGCTCAGGTAGCTTACCAAACAATTCCAAAGTGAGTAAATGTTTACCGTTGTCATCGGGCATTTCATGCTTGATAATAATTGGGTCGATTACATGATTAGTTTCATATATGGTTGCGTTGTCTACTTGCACCCGTAGGCCTAATGGTATAGAGGTATCAGTTGATCTGACACGAAATGACAATAAAGTGTTGTCCGTATTCATTTTTTATCTCCTTAGTATGTTATAGTTACCGTGTTGATTGTACCGCCGGAAAATCCTTCAACACGCACTCGCATCCAAGTAAAATTTCCCACAATACTAGCAGGATGATAATCTGTTAGCGGGGTGGTTGAGCCGTCGCCGTACACAAATGTGTCAAACCAACCTGCGGTGTCAGGATCCAGATCCAGTGTGGCTTCCAGAGTAAGAACTCCTTCAAAACCTGACACTGAAAACAGCACAGTTTGTACTGATCCTTGTCCACGATAGTAGGCTGCGGCCTGCACTGCATCACTCAGCCAGTCTTGGCTTGACCCGTCATAGTTGCCAGAAGGCGTACCATAAACTGTGGTAGCAAGAATGGTTTCAGTGGTCATTATGCTCGTTCCGCTTCTACAACAACACCGGTGCCGGCCAGTTCTTCAGCAACTGATTGCAGGGCCGCAACAATGTCGTCCGTGGCAATTTCAGTGCCAGCGTCAGAATCTTTGACCAATTTTGATAGTTTGATCACAACTATTTCTTCGTGTATTTTTGCCATAGTCAATTATTTAGCACGGCCTATAATGGGCAGGGTCTTTCTCACTACCCCGGGCACAGCCATATTGATTAGGAAATCAGCGTTGGGTTCGTTGTGATCCACGAAATAGTTGCTCATCAACCACATTCTTTTGCCTTTAACCAAATTGGCAAAACCTGGACCTTGTCTAAACATATCGGGTCTGGTGGCAAAATAACGGCGCAGGGTTGACATGTCATCATTTGATAGCCAGCGTTCTTTGAAGTATGTTCTAAATGCATGACGTGGATTTTTCAATGTCACTGCGTCCGGATTCATGTTTACCAAGGCTTGATTCACGTACAATATCTCGCCTGTGGGTATGGTCACAATGTCTTCAAAGTCTTCTGGGTTGTTAGTGTACAACCATAGCCCATTGCCACACACAACTTTCTTGAAAGGATGTGTTCGGGCCAACAAATAATCACAGGCGTGGTGCAATGTTTTTTCAACTTCGGGGGTGATGTGTCTTGCGCCGCCGCGGCGAGCAATCCATTCGTTTCTGTAGCGAATACTTTGATTGATCCGTTCGTGTTTGAGCTCGCGCAGGAAACTGGCCTCAGGCAAGATGAACAAGACCACATACTGCCACTTGTGAAAGTACAGGCTACTACGTGGTACTAAAACGGGCTTAGACATCTGGGAATCTGATAATGCCATCATCTGCTACCACAGGTACTGTACGTGCATTAACATCAAACACAACTTTATCGTTGACCAAGTCTGCTGTGATGTCACATTCGGCCAGTCGATCAAACAAGATCCGCTTGCTCAGTGGTACCCGAATAAGTTCATCAATCTTCCTCGAGAGTGGTCGCGCACCCAACTTGGAATCGTAGCCTTTGTCAGCAAGCATGTCAACGACTGATTCGGATAAATTGAGGTGTATACCTTTTGCAAGCAAACTTGTCTTGAGCTCGTCAACAAACTTGACAACGACTTTCTTGACCGCCAAAGTATCCAACTTGGTGAATTTAACAATTTGGTCGATACGGTTGCGTAGCTCGGGTTTGAAAAATTCCTTGACAGCTTTGTCGTCCTCACCAGTCTTTTCAAAGCTACCAAAGCCAATGTTATTTGCTTCACTGTCTCGTGCTCCTAGGTTTGATGTCATGATGATGATACAGTTCTTGCAGTTGGCTTTTTTGCCATTGCTACTGGTAATGACACCTTCATCCAGCATTTGAAGCAGGATGTTGGTAACGTCGGGGTGAGCCTTCTCTATCTCATCAAACAATATTACTGAGAAGGGATTCTTGCTGAGATCGGAGATTAGTTTGCCACCACCCACGTTGCCATCCTCAAAGCCCACATAGCCCGGAGGAGCACCAATCAAGCTGGATACTGAGTGACGTTCTTGATATTCACTCATGTCATACTTGAGCAGTTTCATATCCAAGTTGTCACTCAGCAGTCGAGCAAGTTCTGTTTTACCTGTGCCTGTTGGGCCCAGGAACAAGAAACTGGCCATGGGTTTCTTTTCATTGGCAATGCCAGCAAAGTTGATGTACACACGTTCCAGTACTGAATCAACAGCACCATCCTGCCCGTACAATTTCTGCTTGATGTTGCCTTCCAGTTCCACAATCTTTGTGCTACGTTCGTTTTGCAGTTTGTCTGCAGGTACACCTGTCACCCGGGCCAGTTGCTCTTCAATCAAGGCTTTTGTAATTGTTACATTGCCTAGATCCTTCACACGCTCTCTAGCACAGGCCGCATCAATCAAGTCAATTGATTTGTCGGGATTCTTGCGATCGTGTATGTAACGATTGGCCAGTTCTACTGCGGCAGTCATTGCTTCTGTATCAATCATGACATTGTGAAACTGTTCCAGTCGTGGTGAGAGTCCGATTAGAATCTGTTCAGTGGTGTTCGCATCCGGTTCGTCTATCGACAACCTGTAGAAGCGGCGCATTAACGCACGATCCTTTTCGAAACTCTCGTAATATTCTTCCCATGTGGTCGATGCCACAACTTTGAGATTGCCTTTGGTGATAGCAGGTTTCAGCATGTTGGCAAAGTCCAGGCTTGATTGTGAGCCAGCGCCAGCACCCTTCATGGTGTGTGCTTCATCCACAAACAAGATACAGTTCTTTTTGGCTTCTAGTGCGGCAATCACTGCCTTGAACTTTTCTTCAAACTCGCCGCGATATTTAGATCCTGCCAGCAAGTCGCCCACTTCCAGACTCCATACTTCTGAGCCCTTGATAAACTCCGGCACACGGCCTGCATGAATCTCTTGTGCTAGACCTTCAATGATGGCAGTCTTGCCCACGCCAGGATCTCCCACCATGAGCACATTGGCCTTGAAGCGTCGAGCCAGCACAGTGATCATTTCATGCAATTCTTCACTACGACCAATCAAGGGTTCAAGGCGATTGTTTTGCGCCATCAGCGTGAGATTGGTACAGTACTCTGTGAGAATCTCATTGGCTTGATCTTGACTCATTGTGCTTTCACTTGCTGATGCTGACTTATAGTGCTTTTGCCAGTGATCCACAAACTCTTGTTTTTTCACACCATACTTGAGCAGGAAGTAGTGAGCATGGCTGTTGCCTTCGCTCATGATTGACAGATACAAATCCACAGTGCTCATGGCACGACGACCAGTAAACATTACTTGTACATTGGCACGATTGAACAAGCGTTCAAGTGCTGTGGTCTTGCGAGGCTGTGTGTCCGGGATTTTACTGACCAGGCCAGTTAGACTCACTAGATAGTGTTCTACTTCTTGTTCCATCTTGTCCACTTCCACCCCAAAACTTGTAAGGGTTTTTCTAAATGGAGGATGTTTCAACATGGCCAGCAACAGGTGTTCTGTGACCACGTACTCGTGTTTGAGGTTGGAGGCAATCTTGACTGCTTGTTCCACAATGCCGGTGATTTCAGGGTTGTTCATGTGAGTTGCTTATAGTAAGGATAGTGTATTATATTACTTAATCCAGATTTGATCAAACATTCTGACAATATTATGCATGATTTTGGATGGCTGTGATAATTTCGGGTGCAATTGTCTTGGGAATTTCTGTTTGTATCTGCACCATGAGATCGCCTTTTTGTCCTGACTGATCTCCCAGCCCTTGTGATCTCAGTCGCAAGGTTGTTCCGGGTTGAGTGTGCGGTGCAACCTTTACTACCAGGCGATTGCCCTCAACTGTTTGCACTTCAGTTTCGCCACCCAGAATCAAGGTCCATATGGATACCTTGTGTGTGGTTGCAAGATTGAGGCCTTGTCGTTGAAAGTTCGCATGTGGTTGTATTCTGAATTGGATCACTAGGTCCTGTCCTCCAGGTGCAAGGCCAGTGTACTGCACATTGTCACCATCATTGATGCCCATGGGTATTTCAATTTCAACTGTGCTGGTTCCAGCCTGTGTGCCTAAAGCCACAGGACGCTTGCCGCCACGAGCCACGTCCAACAGCGTGATCCAAAGACTCATGCGCACGTGATTGCGGCGCGGCTGTTGTCCAAATGGCGATTGTCCCCCAAACATTTGTCCAAATATATCATGGATGTTCACATGCACCCCACCGCCATTGAATCCCGGGAATTGTGGTGCAGGATTGTCGTAGGTCTGGCGTTTGGCTTCGTCACCTAGTGTGTCATAGGCCGCTTGTATCTCTTGAAATTTCTTTGTATCTCCACCTTTGTCAGGATGATGCTGGCTGGCCAGCCGGCGGAAAGCACGTTTGATTTCATCCTGAGTAGCGTTTCGCGCAACGCCTAGTGTTGCATAGTGATCGGTCATTAAAAAGCCCTGTATGTTTAATTATACAGGGCTGGTGGTGTTGTGTCAATTACTTCTTGACAGGCACATCATGGCCTTCAAGTTTCTTGTGTTGCTTGACTTCTTTGCAGTTTTGTTTGACTTTTTTGGTTTTGGGATCAATTACATCCTTGCCTTCTTTGTCTTTGACGTCAACACAGACTCGTTTGGTTTCTTTCTTGGGCTCTTCAGCAATGACAAATTGACTACCTAGGGCCAAGGTTAGGGCGATTAATAAGTGTTTCATGATTTTATCTTTCTGGGAATGGTGGGATTACAGGGGCGGGCTTGCCGCCGAATCCTGTAGTAACTTCAGCCGCTGGCGCTCCAAATCCTGCATTGCTACCAGGCCCTGCTGAAGGTGTGCTTCCAAAGCCGCCTCCGACTCCCAAGGGTTGTGATCCCCACGAGTTGGTGACTGGCGCTGAGTTTGCTGTAGGTAAGCCAAATGCTGACGTCCCGCTTGATGGTGTGGTTGATCCTGCTCCGCCATTGTTTGCTCCTGCTAGTTTTTCTTGTGTACGACCCATGGCCGCAATACCAAGCACAGCACCCATGGCGATATGGAATAATCCAGCGCCTTGCAGTGTGAGTGGTTGCCATTGTGTGATTGGCTGTTTCATCACAGTTTGTAACAAACTCCACAAAATAGGGAATATCACAAAGTCTGTGACACAGGTCAGCATGTACATCCAACCCATGGCCGGACGCCATTTTGAATTCATCCAATCTTCTTTTTTCTTTTCACTTTCGCTTTTGACTTCTTCTGCCATTTGGGGCTCCTTGATAGTGTTTGTAATATTTATCTGCCTGTATACTTTGGAGGTATGGCCTCTTTACGGCGCTGTTCTTCTGTCTTGGGTGTCCAATCTGTGCCTAAATGTGGGTATTTTTTGATTCTATCTTCAACCACAAAACTAAAGGTCAACCCCAGTGTGGCCGCCACAACAATGGCTCCGATGCCCCACACAGCCTGGAGCCAAAGGTGATCTATTTTTTTACGTCTTTTTACGGCTTGAGCATACTGTGTTTTCATTTGCTGGGCAATAACAATCTTTTGTTCTTCTCCCAGCTTTTTCATCATTTGATTTACTTCAGTCCATAGCGCACCCAGCTCTGGCGGACTTTGATAGATCATTAATTCTTGTAATTCTGTGCCCATTTGCTCCAGTTGTTTTTGCATGAGCACCCGTTGCAGGGCACGTTTGCCTATGCTGGCATCGCCGGTGTAGATTTCAGTCTTGCTTCTGCGTTCTTCTTCTTCAAAGATTGCAATACATTTGTACAAGTTGTCGTAGTACTGTCCGAGGTATTGGCCAATTTCTGTGTAAATGCCAGTGATTTCGCTGTCACGTTTGTTCAGCTGTACAACGCGATTCTTTTCTTCTACAAATTGTTTCTTTGCCTCAGGACTGGGTGTTCGCCCCTTGGCTTCGTATGCGCCATGAAACTGCTCGTCAAGATCCTTGAGGACTGCCCGAACATCGCCAGCAGCGCCTTTGATGTCTTTGTAAAGTTGACAGCCTTTTTTAACAGCCGCAACTGCCCCGTTGGCAAGGGCAAATAAGGTTAACGGATCCATGACAATACTCCAGCCCCTTCTCTTGGGGGCTTGGAGTATTTACAAAAATCTAGTCTAGATTAAACGGTGGTTAAAGAACAGCAGGAATCCAAAGCCAAATTGCTTGACTCATTAGAACCAGGGCAAATGTACCAACACCTATGCTGGCCCGATACAAGCTGTTTTTCACGCTGAGTATACTGGCAGTGAGCAACACAATGGCAATCTGAAATAGACTGCCTGCGTAGGTATACCAAGGACTGCGTTGTTTGGCCACAGCACGATCTGCTTCTAGTTGACGTGCCTTTTCCATGAGTTCTTTCTTGCCTTCGCCTGTGGCAGGATCACTCTCATAACGTGCGATCTTTTTGCTGAGTGTAGCGACTTTGTTTACATCTTTGCGGTTCATGGCATCATCCAGGGCCATTTCTGCCAGGGTGCCTTTGATTGATTTGGCTTGATAAAACGCCCAGGTGTTGTTGGCATCAATGGTGTTGTTTAGCACTCGGCTTGAATTGCTGTTGCCCATGTATGTGTTGATGGCCAGCAGTGCTGCCATGACCACAATGACCCAGCCTGCTTTGTCTTTGATCTGTGCTTCACGCTCCGAGCGTGATAGTGGTTTTGCTTCAGTTTTTGTTTCTGTCATAGTAGGTTCCTTTGGATTATTTACCGGCCAAAGGATTATCTAGAGCTTTCTGAATTTTGTTGTCAACTTCCTTTTTCAGCACTTCAACTTCTCTGCTGATTTCTCTGCGGGCATCAGCCATTTCTTTACGGATGGCATTTACTTCGCCGCGAGCTTTGTCAAGATCTTCACGCACATCCTTGCGGGCTTGACGCATTTCTTGTTCAGTTTCTCGCTGTGCTTGTTTTACACTGCGTTCCACTTGCTCTGTCACAGTTTCATTGCGACGGATGTCGTTTTTCAAGTCATTCTTGATGTCTCGTGTGTAATCACTTGTCTTGCCAGAGTTTTCTTCAATCACAGCCAGACGCTTGTCAAAACCCGACAGGTCAGGGGCTGAATATTCAGCAATCTTTTTCTTCATGCTTTGATAGTCTTTGTACACTTCAAACGCACCATATAGCCCACCTAGTGTAGAACTCACTATAGTAAATGCTACCATTAGTTTGGCTGGGGTAAATTCATAGCCACCTATGCTGATCACAGTATCCTTGCTGGCATACTTTTTAGCGGCTGCTTCTAGTTCGTCAACTTTGGCGTTGACATCCTTGATTTCTTCGGTCATTTTCGAGCTCCAAACATTTTTAATTTTTCTTTTGCAAAGGCAAGTTCCTCTTTTTTACGATCTAGTGAAGTGGGACCGCCTGTTGCTCCTAGTGATACTAGGTACCCAACGCCGCATCCTATCAAGAGATACGGCAAGTATTCTGTTATTAAATTCCATGCCATTTTATTTTCCTCTATTGTATTGACTGTCAACCATTTCTCTCCAACGATACTCGTTGCTTCCGCTCAGTTGACGTTGAGCAGATCTGTTGTCCACAGTGGGTTTTGAATACTGTCTTGATACTGCCGCGCCCAACGCATCAGGAATAATGGCATTTTGATACGCTGAGAAGCCAGGCACAAAGCCTATCAGCCCCACAACAAGTCCTTGTGTTGCGGTCTGCGCTTCTAGTGTCGTGGCTTTGGCCATATTGTTGGCCAGCTCTTTGGCTTGTGCTGTGGCTTCTTTCTTTGCGGCTTCGCGATCGCCGCCTGCTTTCCGCTCCACACTGGCCACTGCACCTTCGGTCTTTTTGTTTTCAGCCGCACGTTCTTGCTGTACTGCTGGTGGTGGAGGTGGGGGAGGTGCAGATGCTTGCTCTGTTGCTCGTGCAGTAGGGGCTGGTGCACCTGGTGGGGGAGGTGCATTAGTCACACTATTCACGCTGGTGGGGCTGGTAGCACTGGTTGAGCTAGGGGTACTGATCACTGCGTCCACGGTGCTGTCACCTGTGGCGCTGGGTGTGGTGCTCACAGTACCGTTGGTATTGATGCTCACAGGATCTGACGCTTTGACAGCGGCAGTGGTGCTTAGACTACTGTTCACTGCTGATGCAGTGGTTGAGTCTATGGGGGTTAGGTACTTGATGGCATAGGCTGTGGCATATCCAGTACATAACCTACTGTACAAACTGTCAAGAATACATTGTGCATTCAAATATGCTTGTTCGTATCCAGGACAGTCTGTGGCATACAGCGGGTTGGCTGTGCATTGTTGTGCTTTGTAAGCAACTGCATACCCTGGACAACTGGCACTATACAACGTATTGGCAGTGCATTGTTGAGTCAAGTACGCGGCCGCATACCCTGAACAGGTCACAGCATACAGCGGATTGGCTGCGCATTGTTGATCCTGATAGGCTTGTGCATATCCAGCACACGTGGTCGAGCTCAAGGGATTGACGGTGCATGGATCAGGAGTGTACTGCCAATTGCTCCAGGCGCTGTACAGTGCTGTGGCACCTACTTCTCTAGTGGACAAAGAAAAATTGCCCATGGTAGACAAGAGTCGTTGCGTTGGAAACACATAGGTATAGTTGGCATTGCCGCCGGCATTTTGTTCAGTGTGATTGTGTGTTGCAGTGTAGATATTGGTGCCATCCGTGGCAGACACGCCAACATCTATGGCCATGGAACTTGGACTGATAACACATGCACCGTCAACCATGGCACTGCACCAGTCACCGCCCACATAGTAATGATAACCGTATTTGACTCCGTTGATCTGAACTCCTGCTCCGGACAAGTTTAGTGCTTGATTAATAGCATAACTTTGGGCTGCAATATTCTGACTGGTTGATACATTGTTGTATCCTGGGCAGTTTGAACTACTTGCTGGATTGGCCATGCACGGGTCAACAGTGTATACTGCCTTGGAGTACACATCTTTAATGGTTGGGCCATAATTACCGCCCCAGTAACCATTGTCTTGACCGGTAAATGAAATTTTAAATGTGCCAAGATTTTCAACAGGAACAGCAGAATTAAATCTTTGCTGTGTATCCACGCTGGAGAACGTGGAAGAATACGGAGCAGGTGCATTTGCACCAAGAGCATAATATCTTGTATAAAGAGTTGACCCAGTATTACTTGTGATTGTGCTGGTTGCATTTAATGTGTCCTGTATGCCAGCTGGGTTTTCACAATACCCGCCAATTTGGTTGGCACATCCAAAGCGATATTTAAAACCATAGTCAAACCCAGCAACTTGTACTCCTGCGCCCACATTGGCCAAGGCCTGATTGATAGCATAGGTTTGCGCTATTGTGCCTTGCGAAAAGGTAAAAGTGTAACCATTACCATTAGCAGGTGCCGCAGGATGTGTAGGACCGTTACCGCCTATCCCACCTGTGGCAGTCCAGCCGGTGGTGCCAACAAATGTAGGATTGGTAAGCAGGTTAGTCGAAGTAGTTTGTGAATTTGCAACAGAAACAACTAACGTCAATAATAGCGTTACTAGTTGTTTCATTTCTTCTCAATCACAGGCCGGGGAATACGACCAGGATTTTCTTCCCACACAGCCTTGGCTTCTGCACCAATCTTGCCATCTATAGGGCAAGGTGTTCCGGCTGCCATCATTGAATCAAATACTCTACGATCTTGGCACATCACACTCACAGCCGCAACTTTCATGCCCATGTCATACAGGCTACGACTCAGTTTCAGTCGCTCACAATTGTAGTCTCGTTCAGTGATGCCCATGCTGATACCAAGAATTTGTGTTTGTACTGCACCCGAGGCTGCAGTCACACAAATGTCTGAATTGATAACTGTAATGGCCGGGGAGATTGCACTGGGCGGAGGCGATTTCACAGTGGTTGTTGATTCGCTGGTGCTGGAAGTCTTACTGTCACTAGTGGATTGAGTGATAATAGGGTCACTCTGCGCAAAGGCTGAAAAGGCAGCAAGCACAATGCTCGCCGCCGCAATTTGTTTCTTCATGATAACCTGGTCCTTATTATAATATTACACCTGTCGCAAACCACACGCAGGCTAATTTTATTTAATAAGAAACAGTCTTAAATTCTATGCTGTTATTTTAAGCACCCAGAATGTGCAAGGCATGTTCTGTATGTTTAATACGATCTTCAAGACCAATGTAGCCACCATTGATAGCTCGTGTTAGGCCTTTTACGTCGTTGGCATCAGCAAAACGATTTAGATTGTTTTGTTCCCAGAACCAGCAGGCTGATTGTGCAGCACCTTCAAATGTGGCAAGATATTCAGCGGCCTCTTCCACACTGATACCCAATGAACCTGCAAAGAAAGTGTAGTTGTCTTTGCCGGTCAATTGTATGAGTCCACGTCCGCAGTATCTCCAGCCATCACCTGATGCCTCGTCACCGTTGCCCATTCTATTGGCATAGACTCTGTTGGCAATCATGGCAGGCTTGTTGGCATATTGTGCAGCCAATTCTTGTGTGGGGAAATACTTTTTAAACACACTCATTAAACTAGCGGCTTTGTAGTTGAGATTTTCTTTGATAAAAACAAAATTCCCTGACTCATGTGCGCATTGTGCTACAAAATGTGCCACACGTAGCGGAGTGTTGATTTCATAATCATCCAACAATTGATCCAGGGCTTTATGCCATTGGTCAAGGTAGGGATTCTTGACCATTTGTTTTAGTTGGTCTTTTGTCAAGATACTGCTCATTTTGCAACTCCTTCAAATATGATTTTTTGTATTTTGTACCATTCAATCCAGGCATCAGTTTTTACAGCACACTCATAGTATGAACTGTAGTTGACTGTGACAGTTTTACTGATGTCACTGAGCCGGGCATCGTCTTTTAATTTTTGTAGTTCAGCACAAGGCTGTGTGGCCAACATGCCCGGCGCATCAGGAAACCGTGCTGTGACAGGCACAGCGGTTGAACATCCTGAACACATGGCCAGCACAAACATCACAGCAATGCCCAGCACAATCAGTGTGCTCACTTGCTTTTGATTTCTGTGTTCTTTTGACATGTTAGCAATTCCATTTACGCAGGGCTAGTGCTTTGCGGGTAGGCTTGCCATTGGGCTTTTTCATTGGGCCTTTAACACCTGACATTCTAGCACAGAATGATTTACGGCGTTTGGCAGCTTTGCTTCCTGGCTTTAACTTACTAGGCTTAGTAGTCACTGCCATTTGCAGTTTTGAACCTGGATTCTCTCTGCGATAACTGGCCACGCCCTTGGCATTGAGGCCGCCTTTTTTGCTCTTGCCTTCTTTTCTGCGCCAGGCCGCTGTTTCATACAGCACATTGTCTGGCATGGCTTCAAATGTTT
>Ga0315906_10004614_pt1 | contig 17625 bp, 20 predicted proteins | sample LakEriMetagenome_4_FD_203526 | JGI IMG/M metagenome (GOLD analysis project Ga0315906, IMG submission 203526) | Freshwater fungal communities from buoy surface, Lake Erie, Ohio, United States - Buoy 2 MA122 | ecosystem: Environmental > Aquatic > Freshwater > Lake > Lake biofilm | place: USA... | reverse complement strand
TGAATTAAGTTTACCAGCTATAATTGGTGCAGGTGAAAATAACTTTAATAAATGGAAGAAAGCAATAGTTGTTGAGTTGGATTGCGCAAATAAAAATATAAATATTATCCGATAATGCTTATATTAGTAACCCAAAGGATATTTGAATTAAAAAATGATTACCTAGTTACAGGTTTAGAAAATGACTACGCATTTTATTTTCAAAAATTGGGTATTAACTATATGCTGATGCCATTAATAACAAAAGATGTAAAAAAATATTTGAGTCAATTTCCAATATCGCATATTATATTAACAGGTGGTAATGACATTACTCCAACATTATATAATCAAGAAGTAGTTTTCACTTCAGGATTTTCATTACTGCGTGATGAGTTAGAATATGAAATAATAAATTATGCAATAGAAAAAAAATTGCCTGTATTGGGTATTTGTAGGGGTATGCAATTATTAAATGTATATTTTGGAGGATCGTTGATACAAAGTATTATTAATTTTTTTAGTTCAAAAAAACATCTCCCAAACACACGACATTATATAAAATTAACTGAAGAAAATTTAATAAATGAATTTCCTGAAAACGAAATTGAAGTCAACTCATATCACAATCAGGCAGTATTAGTTACAACTTTATCGCCTAATTTAAAATCATTTGCTATAGATAAAGAATTAAATATTGTTGAAGGATTACAGCATAAAAGCCACCCTATAGCTGGAATACAGTGGCATCCTGAAAGAGAGAGGGTGTTAAATAAATTTGATTATTTTTTAATTCGTAATTTTTTAGACAAAAAATTATTTTGGAAAGTATGAAAGTCATAATTTTAGCTGCGGGTTGCGGTACAAGATTAAATAAATACACTAAAGATTTGCCAAAAACTATGTTAAACGTTTTTGGTAAAACAATAATTCAACATCAAGTAGACCTTTTTAAAAAGTTAGGTTTTCAGGAGATAATAATAATAAAAGGGTATAAAGCAGAAAAAATAAATATTGAAGGAACTAAATCATATATTAATAAACTTTACGATACAACCAATATGGTTGAAAGTTTGTTTTGTGCCCAAGAGGATTTATATGGCGATGTTTTAATATCTTACGGAGATATTATTTTTGAGCAAAGAATTGTAGAACAAATAATTACTGATAAATCAGATATTGGAGTTGTTGTTGATGTGGCCTGGAAGGATTATTGGAAGACCCGCTATGGTAAGATAGATTTTGATACTGAGAGTTTAACTTTGAATAAAAAAGGTAATATTATAGAACTAGGGCAGGATAATCCACCGTTAGATAAAATCGATGGTAGGTATGTTGGTTTAATTAAATTAACAAAAAGTGGCTGTGAAAAAATTAAACAAATTTATCTTTCAGCTAAATTATTATATAGCGGCAAAGTTTGGTTAAATAACAGACCATTTGAGAAAGTATTTATGACTGATTTTATTCAGGAAATGATTAATCAAAACATTGAAATTAAATCTATAAAAATAAAAAAGGGATGGTTAGAATTTGATACTAATGAGGATTATGAAATGTTGGATTCATTAAAAAATTATTTATAAAACAAATTAATAATCGTGAAATTAAATAACGAAAAAGCATAAAATGCAAATAATAAATAATGATTATAGATTTTTAAATTGCCCCTTTTGTTCTTCAATAGACATTTTAAAAGTTGGCAATTTGAATTATGGGAAAAATGTAATGTTATCAACTCATGACATAAAAATCACAAAAAATCCTGAACTCTTTCAATGTAATAAATGTTTTTCAAAATTTGTTCAAAATTCAATACACCCAACTGATGCTGAAAATTTATATGCAACAGGCGAAGGGACAAAACGATGGTCTGGGACAGAATTCAAGCATGATAAAACTGAAAAGGTAATAAATCTAATTGATGAATTATTTCATAGTAAAACAGCAAAAGTTTTAGATATTGGATGCAATTCAGGTGAATTTTTAGATTATGTTAAAATTTTTGGTGCAAAAACATATGGTTTAGAGTTATGTGAAGAAAGTTGTATTATGCTCGAAAAAAAAGGCCACATAGCTTATAGGGAAGCAAATACGATTAATGAAAAATTTGATATTATCACAGCTTTTGATGTCGTTGAGCATCTCTATTATCCAACTGCTTTTTTTGAATCAGTTTATAAATTACTCAATAAAAATGGAATTATAATAATTTTAACAGGTAACCCAAATTGTCAATCTGCTAAATCTTTAAAAGGAAAGTGGTGGTATTATAACTATCCTGAACATATTTGTTTTCCATCACCGTTTTTTTTTAAAAAATTACATGGCTTCAAATTTATTAAATCAATAGATACATATGCATCAAAAATTCATGATTCAGGTAGTTTTTTCTTGAAACTGTTATTGATTTTTAGAAAAATTTTATTTAATAAGTATAATGGCAGACCTTCAATATTTCCCGATCATCAATTAATTATACTTAAAAAAAATATTTTATGATAAGAAAATTTTTTTTAAAGATTTTTGGTTCAATTTTTTTGACCAATAATTTTATTGTTAAAAAAATCTTAGAGTATAATAGACCTACACTGGTTAAAGAAACTTTTAATTACCCTTCAATAATTAATAATGGATATTTACATATTGAACAAACTTTTGAATTAATTGATTATTTAAAATTAAAAAATGAAAAAGGGATTGTTGTTGATATTGGTGCCGCCGATGGTATAATTAGTTTAATGTTTTCTGATTTTTTTAAAACTAAAATTTATAGTTTTGAACCTATAAAAAAAACCTTTAACCAACTTTTAGAAAATACAAAACATGATAAAAGTATAAAACAAATTAATAAGGCTTTAGGTGAAAAAAAAGGTAAAATGGCAATTAATATTACAAATCGCATTACATCTTCTTCCTTTTTTCCAATTCAAAAAGAGATTAAAGACGAGTTTCTAGCTTCAAATATTTTATATGTAAATGCAGAGGAAGTTATAATATCAAAACTTGATGAAGAAATACCAAAAGGGGAAAAAGTTCACTTGATAAAAATAGATGTTCAAGGGTTTGAATTAGAAGTGTTAAAAGGCTCTATAGATACTTTAAAACATACATCAATTATCTTGGTAGAAATGCAAAATCATACAATTTATTCTGGCGCTCCAAAATATTTTGAAATAGATTGTTTTTTAAGGGAGCATAATTTCACACTTTATAATATGATTCCATCAATTCGTAAAAACAATAAATTATATGAATGGGATGCTATTTATGTTAGCTCAGAAATTGATAAAAAAATAAACAATTAATCTTGAATCCTAAAATTTACATATTACTACCTGTTCATAACAGAAAAGAAATAACTTTAAAGTTTATAAATTCTTTATTAAAGCAATCTTACACAAATTACCAATTATTGCTTATTGATGATGGGTCAACGGATGGTACTTCTATTGAAGTTAAAACTTTAATTCCAAACACAATTATTATTAAAGGTTATGGAAATTGGTGGTGGGCTGGATCATTGCAACAAGGTTTTAACTGGATTAAAAATAACAATATTAACAAAAAAGAAATAGTTTTGATTGTTAATGATGATACAATCCTTGAAAAAGACTTTTTGTCAAATGGTACTAATTATTTAAAACAAAATTCAAATACATTATTATTAGCATATGCTTATGATTTAGCTAACAATCAACTATTAGATTGTGGCATTAATTATGATTTCAAAAAAAATATTATAAGTAAACCTTCAGGAGATAAAAAAATAAATTGTTTGTCAACAAGAGGATTGTTTCTGTATGTAGAAGATTTTCAGAAAATCGGTGGATTTTATCCAAATTTATTACCACATTATGGTTCTGATTATGAATTTACGGCTCGTGCTTTTAGAAAAGGTTATACCCTGTCATCTTCGAATGATGTTAAATTATTTTTTAATAAAGAAACGACAGGAATTCATGTATTAAATGAAAAAAAATTCTATAATTATTTTAAATTATTTTTTTCTAAGAGAAATTTAATGCATCCAATTTATCGAATCAATTTCTACTTGTTAACATTTCCTTTCCCTTATAATTTAAAATATAGTTTTTTTCATTTTATAAATAGTTTAATTAGTATTTTAATTTTTTTTACTAATAAGAAAAATTTAAATTAAATATGAGAATCAAATTAATTCAAAAAACAATTATTTCTATTAAGTTACTCTTATTTAAAAAAAAGAAACTCAATGTGGGCTCTGGGGGTATCAATAAATACAAATCTTGGATTGCAACAGATATTGATATTTTAGATATTACTTCTAAAAATAATTGGCTAAAACTATTTAAGAAAAATAAATTTGATAATATAATGGCGGAACATGTTTGGGAGCATCTTAATGAAACAGATACAGAACTAACTAATAAAAACTGCTATGATTTTTTAAAAATGGGTGGAGTATTAAGGATTGCAGTGCCTGATGGTTTCCATCCTGATTCTAATTACATTGAATATGTAAAACCTGGCGGTAATGGAGTTGGTTCTGATGATCATAAGATATTATATAATTATAAGATCATGAAACAACGATTAGAGAATGTAGGCTTTAAAGTTAACTTACTTGAATATTGGGATGAGAACGGTAGGTTTCATTTTATTGATTGGTCAGATGAAGCTGGCCACATAATGAGATCAAGAAGATATGATTCAAGAAATAAAAATGGTAAATTAGCATACACATCGCTTATTGTAGATGCGGTAAAATTGTAATTTAAATGGATATATCACCAATAGTTTTATTTGTCTATAACCGCCCATGGCATACGCAACAAACGCTGGATGCCCTGGTAAAAAACGAATTAGCTAGCGAATCAACTTTATATGTGTTTGCAGATGGTTCAAAATTAAATGCTACAGAAGAGGATTTAAAAAAAATAAATGAAGTTCACACAATTATTAAAAATCAAACCGGTTTTAAAGAAATACTTTTCATTAAACGAGAAAAAAATTATGGATTGGCAGATAACATCATATCTGGCGTCACAGAAGTAGTAAATAAATATGGAAAAGTAATTGTTTTAGAAGACGATATAGTTACTTCAACTTATTTTTTGAAATTTTTAAACGATGGTTTGAATCTTTATCAAAATTCAGGAAATGTATATTCAATAAATTCTTATATGTTTCCAATTGAATGTAAAGAAGCGACTACATTTTTATCTTACTTGGCTACAAGTTCGTGGGGATGGGCAACATGGTCCGAAAAATGGAAAGTTTATAAATCAGATATAAATTATAAATCAGTTATTCAAAATAATAAATTTTTAAAAGCAAGATTTAATTTTGCTGATTATGATTTCGTAAGTATTTTAGATAATAAAAATTCTTGGGCTATAAAATGGTACTATTCTGTTTTTATTAGAAATGGTTTAGGGCTTTTTACTACTAAAACTTTAAGTAAACACATTGGCGCTGGTGAAGATGCCACACACGTAAAAACAAATTTTAATCAAATGGAATTATATAAAAAACCAATAAAAATTGAACTTAAAGAAACAATTGATTTTGAATTAAACGAAAAATTTCTTGACTGTTTTACATTTACCAAGCTAGTAAAGTTTAGAAATAAACTAATTAATTGCTTTAAACTTTAATATAATTCTGATTTTTCACTATGTTTAAATTAAAAGTTTTGTTGTTTAAAATCATATTATTTCCGTTAAAAATTATCCAATGGGCTAAAATAAATAATTTGTACACAATGGTTATTAAGGGTAAGGATTCCCATTTTTATGAAGAAACATCAATTCAAAATCATAGTTTAAATCCTGATAATATAATCATAAAAAATAACTCACATATCAGAGGAGAGTTATTAATTTTTAAACATGGTGGTAAAATAGAGATAGGTGATAATAGTTTTATTGGTGTTGGTAGTAAAATATGGTCTGGTGAATCAATTAAAATAGGCAACAATGTTTTGATATCACACAATGTTAATATAATTGATACAAATTCACATGAGATAAATCACATAGAAAGAGAAGAAGGATTTAAAAATCTAATTAAAAATGGATATTCAGAATTTAAAGGATCTATATTAACAGCACCAATTATAGTTGAAGATAATGTTTGGATTAATTTTAATGTAATCATACTAAAAGGAGTAATTATAGGTGAAGGAGCAATAGTTGCAGCAGGTAGTATAGTTACTAAAAATGTCGAACCCTATACTATGGTTGCTGGTAATCCAGCACGTTTTATAAAAAATTTACAAAAATAAATTATTAGATGTTTTTTCTGAATTTTATTTTAAAATGCAAGATAGTTCTCATTAGAATATATTTTTCTAGGTTAAAACGCTTTAAAGCCGGTTTTTATTTTCAAAAAGGTAAAAAAATAAAATATGTTGATGCAGCATCATTTGCTTTTATTTATGAAGAACTATTTTATAAGCAGATTTATAAATTTGAATGTTCTACTTCAACTCCATATATTATAGATGCGGGCGCTAATATCGGTTTAAGTATTATTTATTTTAAAACCTTATATCCTAATGCTGAAATTGTTGCTTTTGAACCAGATGATAAAGTTTTTGAGACGCTTGAATATAATATTAAAGGATTCGATTTTTCAAATGTAACTTTAGTTAAAAAAGCATTGTGGAATAAAGAAACTTTTTTAGAGTTTATGTCAGAAGGCGCTGACGGTGGAAGGATTGCTGTTGATGGCGATGATAAAAAAATTATTAAAGTGCCTGCTCAAAGTTTGAGAAGCTATTTAAATAAAAAAGTTGATTTTCTGAAAATTGATATAGAGGGAGCCGAATGCGTTGTTTTAGAAGATTGCGCAGATTTACTACATCATGTTGATAAAATTTTTGTTGAATTTCATTCTTTTATCAATCACTCACAAAATCTGCAAAAAATTTTATCAATATTACACTCGGCAGGGTTCAGGTATAATATACAGCATATTGGGGTTTTTTCTCCTAATCCTTTCATCAATATTTATAATTATTCTGGAATGGATAATCAACTTAATATTTTTGCATTTAAAGAAAATTAATGAAACATAATTATTTAAATTTAGGATGTGGTAATCGTTTTCATAATCAGTGGCATAATATTGATTTTATAAGTAATAATAGTCACGTAAAACAACATAATCTTTTAAAAGGCATACCATTTCAGTCAAATTTTTTTGATGTGGTTTATCACTCGCATGTATTAGAACACTTTTCAAAAAAAGATGGTGAAATTTTTATAAACGAATGTTTTAGAGTTTTGAAACCAAATGGAATACTAAGGATTGCTGTACCTGATTTGGAGATGATTGCTCGAGAATACATCAAAAATTTGGAGAGCGCTTTGGCAGGCGAAGTAAATGCTAAACATAACTATGAATGGATTTTATTGGAAATGTATGATCAGACAGTACGAAAATCTAGTGGAGGGGAGATGATGAATTATCTTACCAAGAAAGAAATTAAAAATGAAGAATACGTGTTTCAAAGAATTGGCGAAGAGGGTAGGCATATTAGAAAACAATTACAAGCAATAAAAAATAATAATGGATTTTTAGATCAATTGAAAAAATTAATAGTTCAAATTGCTAATGGGAATATGTTTATTTCTAAAAAAAAGAGAGCTTATTATGAAATCGGTAAATTTCGAATGAGCGGAGAGATTCACCAATGGATGTATGATCGATATTCATTGACTAATTTATTGCTTCAATGTGGTTTCATGCAAGTTGAAGTTAAAAATGCCTTTATAAGTAAAATCCCGGATTGGAATTCGTTTGAATTAGATAGCAAAGATGGTGTAGTTTTTAAACCTGATTCTTTATTTATTGAAGCTGTAAAAAAACAATGAAAGTTCTATTGGTTAATACGTATGATAAAGGAGGGGCGGCAAATGCGTGCATTCGTTTGCATCATGGATTAAACAATGTAGGTGTTGCTAGTAATCTTATAGTAAAACATAAAACAAAGAGTAATATACCAGATGTATTTTCATTTAAACCTAAATCTGCTATTTTAAATTTTGTTTATAAAATAAAATTTAAAATTGAAACTTTCAAAAATATATATCCAAATTTAAATAATCGAAAAAATATTTTTCTAAAAAAAAGACCTAAAGGTCTTGAAATGTATAGTTTTCCAAACTCCATTTGTGATATTACAAAAAGTAAATTCTATCAGGATGCTGATATTATACATCTGCATTGGGTAGCAGATTTTTTGGATTGGGAAAGTTTTTTTAAAATCAATACAAAACCAGTTGTTTGGACTTTACATGATCAAAATCCTTTTCTAGCTGGTGAACATTACGCAGAGCGTTTTTTTGGTATTGATGAATCGGGTCGGCCTATACCACGTCAATATACAGATGATGAAATAAAAATGGATAATATAGTATTATCATTAAAAAAACAATATTTACATAAAATTAAAAACTTACATATTGTAACACCATCTAAATGGTTATTGAATAGTTCACAAAACAGTGAATTATTTGGTGCATATTCTCATCATCACATTCCATATGGATTTAGTGATATTAATTTTAAACCTCATGAGAAAACAATTGCAAGACATAAATTCGGTATACCGGAAGAGAAAATAGTATTACTGTTTGTTTCTGAAGTGGTAAAACATAACAGAAAAGGTTATACGTTTTTAAATAAAGCAATGAAAGAATTAAAAGAACTTGATAATTTATTATTGTGTACTGTTGGAAGTGGTAATTTTTCTGATGATAACAAGGATAATGTTATGCACTTAGGTGAAATAAAAAACGAAGCAGATATGGCTAAAGCTTATTCTGCTGCTGACGGCTATATAATTACCTCTATTGAAGATAATTTTCCCAATACAGTAGTTGAATCACTCATGTGTGGTTGCCCGGTAATTGCTTTTCCTACAGGCGGTATCGTAGATGCTGTTGAGCATAGTTTAAATGGTTTGATTAGTGAAGATATAAGTGTAAATTCTTTAGTAGAGCTAATTAAAAAATTCATTAATCAATTTAATTCATTTAATAGACAAGAAATTTCAAAAATTGCTTCAGAAAAATACTCGAATTCAAAACAATCAGAAAAATACTTGAAATTGTATAATCAAATTTTAAAGATATAATTCATCGCTTCATTACGATTATTAATTTAAATTATATAAATTCATTATGTATTATAAAATGAAAAAATGTTTTTAAAAAAATGAAATATCCTAAGATAACTATCGTAACTCCAAATTATAACCAAGGTGAATATTTAGATCGTACCATAAATTCAGTTTTGAATCAAGATTATCCAAATTTGGAGTACATTATTATAGATGGAGGTAGTACTGATAATTCAGTTGAAATAATTAAAAAATATGAAAAACAACTTACATATTGGGTGAGTGAAAAAGACGGAGGAATGTATGATGCTTTAAATAAAGGTTTTAATAGGTCATCAGGAGAAATAATGGGGTGGATAAACAGTGATGATTTTTTACATCACAAATCGCTTTTTATTGTTGCAAAAATATTTTCAGATCTTCCTAAAATACAATGGATACAGGGCTTACCTAATGTCTCAAATAATGAAGATAATATTGTTTATGTAAGACCATACAGGCAATATTCACAGTTAGATTTTTTAAGTGATTATATGAGTCAGCAATGGATACAACAAGAGTCCACATTTTGGAAAAGAGCATTATATCAAAAAGCAGGGAACAAAATCAATACAAAATATAAGCTAGCAGGAGATTTTGATTTATGGATGCGTTTTTTTCAATTTGAAAAAATATATGCTTTTAATGGATTAATTGGGACTTATAGGATAACAAATAAAAATGCCAGTATGGTAAATAATAATAAATATCTAGAGGAGGCCTCAGATATAGTTAATTCAATTAAAATAAATATTTTTAATAAAATAAAGGTGTTTTTTGCAACACGAATAAGAGTAATAAAAAAAATAGGAAAATATGAATATATCCCATTTATTAGTTCCTATTTTGCTTATCCTAAACCTATACGTTATAATTTTAAAACAAATAAATTTGAACTTTAATAAATGAAAAAACGTTTAAATAATATACTACTTAAGTTAATACAATCTTTAACTAAATTGTTTTTTTCATCTAATAGTCAATTGACTATGAAAGGTGGATTGTTCAGGGCTTATAATCGAAACATTTTACCTAAAACAGTTATTGATGTTGGAGCAGCTGAGGGTAATTGGTCTTTGGATGCATCTAAATTATGGCCAAATGCAAATTTTCTTATGTTAGAGCCACTTATTGAAAGAAAAATCAAATTGGATCAGTTGTGTAAACAATTTAATAATTTTTTTTACGTGCAGGCAGGTGCAGGCAGTAAAATAGGAGAGTTGGATTTTTATGTTACTTCAGATTTAGATGGAAGTGGGATAGCAGATAATGGTACCAATTCAAAAAAAATAAAAATACCTATAACATCTCTAGATACTGAAATTGAACGATTAAACTTGAAAGGTCCTTATTTACTTAAATTAGATACACATGGCTTTGAAGTTCCAATTTTAGAAGGCGCTGAAAATATACTTAAAGAAACATCATTAGTTATTATAGAATGTTATGGTTTGCGAATTGCTCCAAGTTCCTTATTGTTTTGGGAAATGTGTCAATATATGGAATTAAAAGGTTTTAGATTATTAGAAATAGTTGATGTTGTATTAAGGGAAAATGACTATGCTTTTTGGCAGTGTGATGCTTTTTTTATACCATCTAATAACCCTATTTTCAATAAAATCACTTATCATTAATTTTCAATTTTTAAAATATATAAAAATTTGTTTATCAAGGTTTCAATTATTGTTCCAACCTATAATTCATCACAATCTATTCTTAAATGCATGGATAGTATTGTTTGTCAAAATTATCCGTATTATGAAGTAATTATTGTTGATGGTTTATCATCAGATAATACATTGGATATTATTAAGTCATTCTATGGAAGAGTAAATAATCTTAAAATTATTTCAGAAAAAGATAATGGTATTTATGATGCCATGAACAAAGGAATTAAAAATGCATCAGGGGAATGGTTGTATTTTTTAGGTAGCGATGACTATTTTTATTCATGTGATGTATTAGATAAAATTAGTTTTTATTTTAATAATGAAACAGATGTAATTTATGGAAATGTCTTTTATGAAGAGTTAAACTCATTATATGATGGTTTTTTTTCAAATGAAAAATTATTCTTTATGAATATTTGCCACCAAAGTATTTTTTTTAAAAGAAAACTATGTAATAAATTGGGTGAATATAAAATAAATTATCCTTGTTGGGCAGATTGGGAATATAATTTTAGATGGTTTTATAACAAAGAAGTAAAGAGAAAATTTATTGATACTACAGTTGCATTTTATGCAAAAGGTGGATTCAGTAATGCAAAGATAAATTTTAATAATGATAATTTTAGTATTGACAGAATTAAATTATTTTCTGATCTAACCGGTAGAAAAATTTATTTTATTAAAATTAAACAATTATATTATACAATTAGATTTATTATGAAATTAAAAGGTTTATGGTTTTCAAAAAATTAAATTTATTATTTTCTAATACCTTCTAATTTGAAACATCATTTTATAAAAAAAATATTTAAAAACGCTACCGTAATTCAGCTTTTTTAAATTTCTGTAATTGTTACGATCAATTTTCAAAGTATCCTTGAGTGTTAAGAATACATGAATAAAATAATTCAAATTAACTTCTTTGGCTCCCAATACATTTTTATCGTGTTGTCTGTATAAAATCGTTGCTTCATCTATGTAGGCAATTTTACCATCACGTGCAACGAGTAAAGCCATCCACCAGTCGTGCCAGGCATTTGTTTCTTCGTTTTGCAAAGGAAGTTGTCTTGCTGCATGATTGAATAGCATAGTACAACCTGTAACGCAATTCATTACCCCTAAATAATTAAAGGTTGCAAACTTATTGGGTTTTACTTTTGTAAATCCATGAAAAGACGGATGCAAAAGCTTTAGGTCATTATCTACAACTTTTAAATCACTATGCACAATAAGTGGCGCATTACTAAGGATTAATTGCTGTTCATCCATTCTTTGCATACATTTTTCAATTTTATCCGGTAGCCAGTAATCATCCTGATCGCAATACATGTAATAATCAGAATCAACGGATTCAAGTAGTTTATAAAAGTTCGCCGAAGATCCCAGTTTTTTAATTGGATAATTAATATTTATAATTTTATCTGGGTATTTTTTCGAATAATCTTCAATTATTCTTAATGTGCTGTCTGTTGATCCGTCATCATTAATGAATAAAGTCCAGTTCCTGTATGTTTGCCCGATAATTGACTCAATCTGTTCGGCAATAAATTTCTCACCGTTATAACTTGCAAGCAATATGGCTATTTTAGTATTGTTTTTCATCTACAAGTTAATACAGTTAAATATACAAATAATTAGTTGTATTTTTAAATTAAGTTTTAATGTTTAAATGAAATTAAAAATCTCAGTATGCATGGCCACCTATAATGGTGCTGCCTATATCCGGGAACAACTGGTTTCCATTTTGACTCAATTGAATCCGGAGGATGAAATTATTATTTCTGATGATTGCTCTACTGATAATACCTTGGAAATTATTTCTTCTTTTAAGGATAAACGGATCAAACTAATCCAAAATCCCAATCAAGCTAGTCCCGTAACTAATTTCGAAAATGCCTTGAAGCAAGCTTCCGGAGATGTCATTTTTTTATCAGATCAGGACGATATTTGGATGGATAATAAAGTATCAAAAACTTTACAATTATTAGCGCAATATGATCTAGTTCTAAGTGACGCTATTGTAATAGACGGAGAAGGTAAGGAGATTTTCCGGTCATTTTATAAAAAAAATTATTCTGGAAAAGGGTTTTTATTTAATTGGGTTAATAATTCATATTTAGGATGTTGTTTGGCATTTAATAGAAAAGTATTGGACTATTGCTTACCTTTTCCTGAAAAAATTGCTATGCACGACATTTGGATAGGTTTAAATGCTGCTTTTACTTTTAAATGCATCCATTTAAATGAACCATTAATTTGGTACAGACAACATGGCAAAAATACTGTAGTAGCTTTTAAAAAAACTCATCTTCCGGTATATTACCAAATTAGTTACCGTCTATACATGATGTATCATATCATCAAGCGCAGGTTTTCGAGAAGGTTTAAGTGATTAATATTGTTGGCATAACAACTCACATTAGGCTTAATACTTAAAATCAGATTTCTAAAATTAAAAATTATTAAGTTGTATAAGTAATTTTTTCTACTTGATGATTTTATAAACAGTTACAATTAAAAGATTATGAAGTTGATGTAATAGAATTAAGAGTTTATTTTTTTGATAATTCTTGGCCACTTTTAACTCTTCCTCAAATTGTTTGTGATATTGACTCCCTCCTTTAGAGGAGCCATGAATTCTGAAAGCTGATAACTTTTCGTTGAGTAAAAATGGTTTTTTTAGTTGTATTGCTCTAAGCCAATAATCATAATCCATGGTGTATCGTAATTCTTCCTTAAATAAACCAACATCCTCAATTAATTTTCTTCTTAAAAATGTACTGGGCTGAGCAATTGGATTGAGAATACTTAATAAATTAAAAGATAAAAACTTACGCGCAATTTTTTTATAACTGATGACAAAAGATTGAATGCCTTTTCCGGTTTCATCAACAATGTTGTAGTCACCGGTTATCCAAAATATATCAGGATGTGTTTTAAAAAGTTCGGCAATTTGTTGTAAAGTATTTGGCAAATAATAATCATCAGAATTTAAATAAGCGATAATATCTCCTTTAGCTAAATGTAGTCCTTTGTTGATTGCATGTGTTTGTCCTCGGTCTTTTTCTGATATCCAATAAATTCTGTTACCATAAGTTTTTAAAATATCTACGGTTGTGTCGGTAGAACCTCCGTCTATTACTATAACCTCAATTTTTTTAAAGGGTTGATTTAAAATAGAATCAATGGTTTCTCTGATGAATTGACCTTGATTAAATGAAGGAATAATGACGGTGATAAGTGGATTATTATCCATAAAATTCTATTTTTTTACTTTTTAGGATAATTACCAATATCAAAATTAATTGCAGCTAGCAACAACTGAAAGCCCAAGGTAATCATTAAAGTAGGGATGATAACCGTTCCGGTTGGGGCCTCTACTTTTAAATTCACGTAATGTATAAAATTACTTATACCATAATATATGCCAATAAGCAATAACGGTAATCCTGTCAAAAGATAAAGTGAGGCAATGGTAAACTCGTACAAAAAATATTTTAATAAAATCCTTCGTAAAAACGCTAAAAATAATTTAGGAGGAAATTCAAACAAGGTTTTAGTTACAGATAAATTTGACACTTCGTTTCCATATTTTGCTTTCATAGGAACATCTTCAATAACTGCATTTACATGATACAATTCAATTAGCAATGAGGATTCAAAATAATAGCGTTGATGGATTCTGTTTTTATCCAATGCATGATAGATTTCTTTGGTTATGGCAATGTAACCATTGGTAGGATCAAAAATATTCCAGTAACCGGATGCAGCTTTAATAAAAAAGCTAAGCCCAATGTTTCCTATCCTACGGATAATTGGCATTTGCCGAATAGCAATGTGATCTTTAAAACGGTTTCCTTTTGCAAAATCTGCTTTTTCTTTAAGTATAGGCTGAATTAAATGATTAATGTTTGAAGCATCCATTTGCCCATCTCCATCCAGTTTTATTGCAATGTCTGCACCCATTTCAAAGGCCTTTTCAAATCCGCTTAGCATGGCTCCGCCAACGCCTTTGTTTTTTTTGTGATGAATGACACTAATACTTGGATAGTTTAAAGCAAGTTGATTTAATATATCGGGGGTTTTGTCCGGTGAACAATCGTTGACTAAAACAATTGTTTGTACCATTTCTGGAATGGAATGAACTACTGATTCAATATGGTTTTCAACCTTGTAGCATGGTATAACAACAGCAATATGTTTTGATAGATTGTTCACTATTTTATGGGGTGTAAAATGTTATATCAATAAAATAGTCAGTATACAATAATACACCCACTAAATAAATAGGCAAAATCCATTTTATGCTTTGTTCATGATTTTTGTTTATCGGAATATAAAACAAGCTGAGAAATAAAAAAGGGATGATGGGTAAAAAATATCTACCCTGCAAACCATAAATTAAAGAGGCACCAACAGGCGAAACATATATCAAAGTTCCAAAAATAATTGCAAGAAAATTTAAAAGAGCAATTATTAATAATTTATTTTTAGTTAAAGAATTTATAACAATTGCAGGTTTTTCGTATAAAATAATTAAAACATAAACTGCAAGGTGCAAAAAAACAATCCAATCTGGAAGTAGGGTATAACTATAACCAAATCGCCCAACTATACCAATTAGCCAGGTCTTACCCTGAAAAAAAATGTTTTGAAATCCTATCATTAAAAAATTTATAGGTTCATGTAAATAAAAACTTAAATTCATATTACCATTAAACATAAAATCATTTTGCATCGGAGGGAAATAAAGTTTCAATGTGGAAAGGTATTTCCACCATAAATATTGAGGTAAAAAGCTAGCAGAGACAATTAATAAAATACTTGTAAAAAATAATTTTTTCGATTCAAATTTAGAGATACTTATACAGAATAGGGCAAAATACAAGATAAAGTAACCATCTTTTGTGCAACGATGTAAAAACGCTATGAAAAAATAAAATAAAACCTGTTTATTCGAAATGGGTTTTTCTTGAAAATAAAACTTAATTACCAAAGCAAATAATAAAAAAATAAAAGCAAGACTTAAGGTATCATAAGTTATACTTGCTCCCTGAAATAATGCCATTGGACTTAAAGCTACTGCCATTAAAAAACCTTTGAAGTGTGGTAAAATCTTAATGGCGCAGAACACAATAATCAGGTAAGCCAATAAACTACCAATTCTTCCCCACCAACCAATCCAAACAGGGTTATCTTTAAAAAGCATCCCGATTTTTATCATAATTGCAGCGGGTAAATAGGGAAGAGGAAAAATATATGAACTAACATTAGGACAAAATTCTTGCTTTTCAGGTTCTAATTGTTGAAGTTCAAGTAATTTTAAATCTTCTTTTTTAATTTGATGCCCCTTTTGATAAGCCACACCCTGATGAATATTAACTGCAGCAATTAAATTTCGGGGCATAAAGTGCCCCAATTGTTTGTCTTTTATTTCTGGAGTAAAATTACCTTGAGATAACGCATAGGAATTATAAAAATGCCTGTCTTCATCGTTGGTGTGCCAGGGTGGGTTTAAAAAAACTAATTTTAATCCAAAGAATAAACCAATAATTAAGAACAGATAGTGATACTGCCAAAATTTTTCTATGCTTTTTAATGTATTGTTTAATGGGCTTTCTTCCATGTCTTATCTACTAATTTGGTAGCATTGAAATTTTTATTTTTAAACTATCAATACGTGGATTATCTTTCTCTATTTTTATTGCTTTTTTAAAATACAATTCAGCATTTTTTTTATCATTTTTATATACGTAATTCTCTGATAGTTTAATTAAAACATAACCATCTTCAGGAGCTATTTTTAAAAATTTATTTAAATAAAAAATCGCTGAATCCTGCTGTTTAAATTTTGAGAAAACTAATCCTTTAAACTTATCGATTATAAAATTATCAAAGCTTTTCAATTCAGCATGTTTAATTGCCATTAGTGAGGAGTCTAAATTTTTTATATTATTCAACTGTTGTTGTAGGGCAAGATTGAGATTGTCTGCCGCCATAAATTCTACCTGGTTTACTATTCCTCCTGAGCCTAACTCAATCGCCTTTTTTTCGGCATAAATACATGAATCCCATTTTTCTTTAATTAAATAATATTTTCCTAATAAATGCCAAACTCTTGCGTGGTATGGATGAAGACGGTTTTGTTTTTTTAATATGTCACCTCCTTTTTCAAGTTCTGATGTAGATAGTTTTTTATCACTTATTTTAACTGATTTTTCTACATGAATAATTCCTTTATTCCATTCATCAATTACGATTGGTGAATACAATTTAAACCATATAATTAATATGAACACAACTGCAACCACAGGTAGAAAGTAAAATCTTATTTTTTCTTCAACACTAAGATTATTTTCCTTTACAGAAATCTCTTCCTTGCTTTTATCTGATATTTCTGGATGAAATTCGTCAACGATATTATTTTCTGAATTATCTAAGTCATTTAATTCATTAGAAACATTAGCACTTTCTTGATTAGTTGATGTAAGATTTGTATTCAAGTCCCTGGATACATTTTCGGTTGATAAAGATATTTTATCAAACTTATTTGAATCATCATTTTCTAGGGACTTATTTGTTACATCCATTTGCTACTAATTGAAATTCAAATTTAATAAAAACTCATTTTACAACCCCAAATATTTTGCTCTAATTTTGAAATACGAGTAATTTATCTCAAAATACCTACTTCTTAACTCAAAATTATTATAGATTTAAGAATTCAGATTTAAGGATTTGATTAGCCATTCTATGTATTTAGGCAATTGGGAAACTAAATAGTAGGGTAAACTTAATAAGTGATAATTTTTACCATTTGGTGTT
>Ga0315906_10004613_pt1 | contig 17627 bp, 20 predicted proteins | sample LakEriMetagenome_4_FD_203526 | JGI IMG/M metagenome (GOLD analysis project Ga0315906, IMG submission 203526) | Freshwater fungal communities from buoy surface, Lake Erie, Ohio, United States - Buoy 2 MA122 | ecosystem: Environmental > Aquatic > Freshwater > Lake > Lake biofilm | place: USA... | reverse complement strand
CCTGTATGACGCTGATGGTAGTGGGGCTGGAGCCGCAATTCAGTTTGCCACGGTGGTCACTGTCGGCGGCACACTTGCCGTCACGGATTTCCTGGTAGTGAGCTGAGGTCCTAGGGAGCACGCCGGTGACGGCCGTGGGTCTCTCCGGTCCTGAATGAGCGGCGCGCCTGGCCTACTTGGTTTCATTCCCGGTATTTCCACGGGAGAATGACCCTGCCTGTGGTCGAGCAGGCGTTGAAAACAAACCAGAACACTTCAGGGGAGACCAAGCCATGGCCATGAAACTCTCGTGTGCATTCGCCACCTCGCTACAGTCCCATCAGCATGCCCGGGTGGCGGAGGAACTCGGTTATGAGTGCGCCTGGTTCTACGACTCCCCTCCCCTTTACCCGGATGTCTGGGTTCAGCTCTGCCGCGCTGCCGAGATCACGTCCCGGATTCGTCTCGCCACCGGCGTGTTGGTCCCGCATCTGCGTCACCCCATGACCACCGCATCAGCCATCGGCACGCTGGTATCGCTCGCGGGCCAGGAACGCGTGGTGGTTGGCATAGGATCCGGCTTCACGGCCTGTGTCAGCATGGGCCGGCGTCCGCTGACCTGGCGCTACGTGACCCAGTACATCGAGGCACTGAGGGGACTCCTGCGGGGTGAGGAAGTGGAATGGGACGGCGGGGTCATCAAGATGCTGCACTGGGACGGCTATGCGCCCAAGCGCCCGATCGAAGTGCCCTTCGTGATTGCCGCCGGAGGTCCCAAGGGCATGGAGGTGGCCCGCTCCCACGGCCAAGGCGTGTTCACCCCCTTCGCAGCGGTGGCGGGCTTCGACTGGAGCGTCGCGCTCATCATGGGCACGGTGCTCGATGAAGGCGAGGCGCCAGGATCCGCGCGTGTCATCGATGCCGCCGGACATGGCGCCGCCACGATGTTTCACTACGCGCTGGAACACCGCCTGCTGGAAAGCCTTGAAGGCGGTGAAGCGTGGAAAGCGGTGTACGACGCCGTCCCCGAGAAGACCCGCCATCTCGCGCTGCATGACGGCCATCTCGTGGGCGTGAATGACCGCGACCGGGTTTTCGTCACCGGGGATCTGCTCGCCAAACAGGGGCTGGCTGCCAGCCGTGCGGCATGGCGCGAGCGCCTGGCTGCGCTCGAGGCGGAGGGTGCAACGGAGATTGCCTATCAGCCCGCGGGGCCGAACATCCCGCGCGAACTGGAGGCGTTTGCCGAGGCGATGCGGGGCTAGCCCCGGCGTTCCCCCCCGTCCGCGATTGGGAGACAATGCGCCCCCTCGGGCGCCCGTCTCCTTCGGCTGGCCCCGATGCCCGGGTCGGCGAGCCGACCCCTGCCAGTCATCCAATGGGTTGCGCGCGCCATGATCCTGATGCTCGATAACTACGATTCTTTCACCTACAACCTGGTCCAGTACTGCGGCGAGCTGGGCCATGAGGTGGAAGTCGTGCGCAATGATGCCATCGATCTCGCCGGCATCCGGCAACGCGCACCCAGCCATATCATCGTTTCCCCCGGCCCGTGCACACCCAATGAGGCCGGCATTTCGCTCGCCGTGGTCAAGGAGCTGGCGCCGGAGTTTCCTATCCTCGGGGTGTGTCTCGGCCACCAGTGCATCGGGCAGGCTTACGGCGGCAAGGTCATCCATGCCCGGCAGGTCATGCACGGCAAGACTTCACCCATTCACCATCGCGGAGCGGGTCTGTTCCGCGACATTCCGGATCAGTTCATCGCCACCCGCTACCATTCTCTGGTGATCGAGAAGGACACCTGCCCGCCCTGTCTCGAGATCACCGCGTGGACCACCCTGGAGTCCGGCGAGATGGATGAAATCATGGGCGTGCAGCATCGGGAGCTTCCCCTGTTCGGCGTGCAATTCCACCCGGAGGCGATTCTCACCCAGCACGGCCACCAGTTGCTGCGCAATTTCTTCGACGTCACGCGCTGAGGCTGAACATGAATATTCGTGCAGCCATGGCCAGGGTGGTCGAGGGTCAGGATCTTTCCTTCGCCGAGATGACTGAAGTGATGCGCCAGATCATGGCTGGCGAAGCTTCGCCGGCGCAGATCGGCGGCCTGCTTGTCGCCCTGCGCATGAAGGGCGAGACCGTCGATGAAATCACGGCCGCAGCGAGCGTGATGCGCGAGCTCTCGCTCAAGGTGGAGGTGGGCATCGCTCCTCTCATCGATACCTGTGGCACGGGCGGAGACGCCACCGGGACCTTCAACATCTCGACCGCAGCAGCCTTTGTGGTCGCGGCTGGTGGCGGGCATGTGGCGAAGCATGGCAATCGCTCCGTCTCCAGTTCGAGCGGCTCGGCGGATCTTCTGGAAGCCGCCGGCGTGGACCTCACCCTGTCACCCGAAAATATCGCCCGCTGCATTCGCGAGACCGGTTTCGGGTTCATGTTTGCACAGGCCCATCATGGCGCGACCCGCCACGCCGCAGGGCCGAGACGTGAGCTCGGCATCCGAACGATGTTCAATGCGCTTGGCCCCTTGACCAATCCGGCAGGCGCGGAGCGCATGGTGGTGGGGCTTTTCAATTCCGACTGGGTGCCCCGGATCGCCGAGGTGCTCAAACGACTGGGCGTCGCGCGCGCCATGGTGCTGCACGCGGAGGATGGTCTGGACGAGATCAGCATTGCTGCCCCCACCCGTGTCTCCGAGTTGAAACACGGCGTGATAACGCATTACAGCCTGGACCCGGCCTCGCTCGGAATTACGCCAGCCTCACTCGCTTCCCTCAAGGTCGGCAATGCAGTGGAGAGCCTCGGCGTGATCCGGCGCGTGTTTGCCAACGAAGCCTGCCCGGCGCGCGACATCGTGGCCGTCAATGCTGGCGCGGCCCTGTACCTCTGTGATCTGGCGCCCGATTTGCGGGGGGGGTATGAGCTGGCGCTGGCCCTCATCGCTTCGGGGGCCGCGGCTGCACGCTTTGACCGATACATCGCTCTCACCCGCCAGCTGGGTGGAAACAACGCCAACTGAGATTCACGCATGTCCACCGAAACCGCTCCACTGGCACCTGGCCACGACATCCTCGCCGAGATATTCGCCCACAAGCGCGGGGAAGTGGCTGCGCGCCGGGCTGCGCGTCCCCTGACCGAGGTACAGGCCGCAGCACGCGCCGCACCTCCGCCACGAGACTTCGCTGGCGCCCTCCAACGCAAACTGGCACGTGGTCTGCCGGGCGTGATTGCCGAATGCAAGAAAGCCTCACCCAGCAAAGGCGTGATGCGTGACCCTTACGATGCAGCCGAGATCGCCGCGTCCTATGCACGTGGTGGCGCGGCCTGCCTGTCGGTACTCACGGACGAAAAATATTTTCAGGGACAGGACGCGGATCTGATCGCCGCGCGTGCCGCCTGCGAATTGCCGGTGTTGCGCAAGGATTTCATGTGCGACGAGTACCAGATTCATGAGTCGCGCGCGCTGGGCGCGGACTGCATCCTGCTCATCGTGGGCGGACTTGACGATGCCACCCTGCAGGGGCTTGCCGACTGTGCTCGCGCGCTCGACATGGACGTGCTGCCGGAAGTACATGACCGCGTGGAGCTGGAACGCGCCCTGCGCCTGCGCCTGCCGCTCCTCGGCATCAACAATCGCGATCTCAAGCGCTTCGTGACCACCATCGACACCACGCTCGGCATGCTGAACGATGTGCCGTCCGATCGCACCATCATCACGGAGTCGGGAATTGCCACCCGGGAAGAGGTCGCCACCTTGCGCGGCCGCGACGTGAACTGCTTCCTGGTCGGGGAGACCTTCATGCGCAGCCCGGATCCGGGCGCAAAACTCGCGGAGCTCTTCAGTCTCTAGCGCGGCGACGGACGCTCAGTTTGCGGGTTCTGTCGCGCCGAAGGCGAGACAGTTCCCGACGGGATCCTCGATGGCAAACCACATCTCGGTGCGACCCTCGACAGTGCGCGAACGGGTGGGGGCCATGCGGTAGCTGATGCCAACGTAATTCAAGTGATCCACGGCCCGGTGCCAGTCCTCCCAGCTCATCACGAGGCCAAAGTTGGGGACCGGAATCTCCCTGCCGTTGCGTCTCCCGCTTGCCGTGACCGGCATCACCTCCACACGATAGAGGCACAGGGTTCCGCCGAAGAACGACAACTCCAGGAGTTCAGCCTCTTCATGCATCACCCTCGACCCGAGCACGTCACAGTAGAAGACCTTCTCTGCCGCGAGATCCGTGGCCGGGATTGCCAACTGGAACACCGGCCTGCTGGTGAACTCCGCGAGCGGGCCTTGTGGTTTATTCGCGGGCGGTTTATTCGACGGCTTGTTGTCCATAGGTCTTGAAGCGCTCCAGAACGGCATTCATCTCTTGCTCCGTGAGCAGCACCGGGCCACCACACTGAAGCGCGAGACAATACTGATGGGCCAGATCCTCCACCGCAAGCGTGAGACCGTGAGCGGCGGCGAGAGTCGCCCCCGTGGCCACCATCCCATGATTGGCGAGCAGGCAGGCGCTGCGCCCATCGAGTGCGGCAAGAACCACGCTGGAGAGGGCATCGGTGCCAAAAAGTGCGTATTCCCCGCAACGAATGGAATCGCCGCCCGCAACCGAGATCATGTAATGGAAGGCCGGAATTTCACGCCGCAGGCAGGCAAGCGCCGTGGCGTGGGGCGAATGAACGTGGACAACGGCGCCAATCTCGGGACGATGACGATATAAGGCGGCGTGGAAATGCCATTCACTGGAGGGCCGCAACTGCCCTGGCGCGCACGTGCCATCGAGGGCCATCTCCACCGGACTGTCATCCTGCAGTAGTGACGGCTTGATTCCAGTTGGGGTGATGAGCATTCCTTCCGGCGTCCGGACGCTGGCATTGCCTGCCGCCCCTTGGTTGAGACCGGCGTCAGCCAGTGCCCGCATCACGGTCGAGAGCTCACGGCGCTGCTCCAGGCTGGCCATGATCAGCGCAGGAAGAGTTCGTACGCCACGTTGTCCCGCTCTTCCACCCAGTCCATCTGCAGACCGGCAAGAAAGTGGTCGAAGTCCGCGGAAAGGGCGTCAGGAACCTGAATGCCGACCAGCACTCGGCCGTAAGCGGCTCCATGATTGCGATAGTGGAACAGGCTGATGTTCCAGCGATCGCCCACCTGGTTCAAGAAATGCAGCAAGGCCCCCGGACGCTCAGGGAACTCAACCCGCAGCAGGCGTTCGCCGGCAAGGGTGCCGGCGTGACCGCCAACCATGTAGCGCACATGCATCTTGGCCAGTTCATCTTCGGACATGTCGCGCGCCTCGAAACCCTTGGCGTGCAGGCTCTCCAGCAGGTCGTGCTTGTCCGATTCACCGGCCCTGAGCTGCACCCCCGCGAACACCGTGGCCCGCTCGCGGTCGGCATAGCGGTAGTTGAATTCCGTGATGGCACGCGTGCCCAGCGCGTGGCAGAACTGGCGGAAGCTGCCCGGCCGCTCGGGAATCACTGCGCCCACCAGGACTTCGCGGCGTTCGCCGATTTCGGCCAGTTCGGCGATGTGCCGCAGCCGGTCGAAGTTCACATTGGCACCGCTCAGGATGGCAATGAGCTCCTCGTCACGGATTCCTTCGCGCGTCACGTATTGCTTCAGTCCCGCCAGGGCAAGAGCACCAGCGGGCTCCGCGATGGACCGAGTGTCCTCAAAGATATCTTTCACCGCCGCACAGATCTCGTCGATGGAGACGGTGATCATTCCGTCCACATGCTCGCGGGCGATACGAAAATTCTCCGCGCCCGCCTGCTTCACGGCAGCACCGTCGGCAAAAATACCGATTTTGTCCAGGATGACCCGCTCCCCCGCCTCCAGCGCACGCGTCATGCACGCGGCTTCGTCGGCTTCAACGCCGATGACGCGAATGCCGGGATCCAGCGCCTTCACATAGGCTGCGATGCCGGCGATGAGCCCTCCGCCTCCCACGGGAACGAAGATCGCGTGAGGACGGGAGGGATGCTGGCGCAGGATCTCCATGCCCACGGTACCCTGCCCGGCAATGATCAGCGGGTGGTCATAAGGCGGCACGTAGGTCATCCCATGCGCCACCACGTGGTCGTGCGCGTGGGCACTGGCTTCATCATAAGTATTGCCGTGCAGGATGATCTCGGCGCCCAGACGGCGCACGGCGTTGATCTTGATCTCGGGCGTGGTCTTCGGCATCACGATCACGGCACGAATGCCCAGCTTGGAGGCGGCGAGGGCCACGCCTTGTGCATGGTTTCCCGCAGAAGCCGTACACACGCCTTTCGAGCGCTCCTCAGGATTGAGCGCTGCCATCATGGTGTAGGCCCCCCGCAGCTTGTACGAGAAGACCGGCTGCAGGTCTTCCCGCTTCAGCCATACCGCATTGCCGGTACGCCGGGACATCAGCGGCAAGGCGTCGAGGGGCGTCTCCCGCGCCACGTCGTAGACCGGCGCTTTCAGGATCATCTTCAGGTACATGTCGAGCATGGGCATAAGATACCATTCACGCCGCAGGCCCGCTGTGCGGGCGAACAGCGGGAGCGCACATGAGCCAGGATGATCAGAAAAAGTCTGCGGCCCTGGCCGCCGCAAAGCTGGTCCGGGACGAGACCATCATCGGCGTCGGGACCGGCAGCACGGCGAATTTCTTCATCGACGCACTGGCCGGGATGAAGGATCGCCTCGAAGGCGCGGTCGCAAGCTCTGAGGCCTCAGCGCAGCGCCTCAAGGCTCACGGGATTCGCGTGATGGAGCTCAACGAGACGGGTCCCATCGAGGTTTATGTGGATGGCGCCGATGAAGCCAACGCCCATCGCCAGCTCATCAAGGGGGGTGGGGGTGCCCTGACCCGCGAGAAAATCGTGGCCGCCGCCGCCCGGCGCTTTCTCTGCATCATCGACGAAAGCAAGCTGGTCGGTCGCCTGGGCAAGTTCCCCCTGCCGGTGGAAGTGATCCCCATGGCCCGCAGTTTCGTGGGTCGCGAACTGGTAAAGCTGGGCGGAAACCCCGAGTACCGGAAAGGCTTCGTCACCGACAATGGCAACCTGATTCTGGATGTCTACCATCTCGACATGACAGACCCGGTGCGGCTCGAGCAGGCGCTGAACCAGATCCCGGGGGTGGTGACGAACGGTCTCTTTGCCCAGCGTCCGGCCGACGTGCTGCTGATCGGCGGGCCGGCCGGCGTGCGCCAGCTCCCCTGACGGTGCGGGACATGTCACGGATGCTCTTGTGGATCGGGGCGACGCTGATTCTGGCGGGGCTGCTCTGGCCCTGGCTTGCCAAACTGGGGCTCGGCCGACTGCCGGGAGACATAGTGATCGGACGCGGTAACACCCGATTCTATTTCCCGCTCACCACCTGCGTGTTGGTGAGTTTCGTACTTTCCGTACTGTGGTGGCTGTGGCGGCGCTGATCAGCGCATTGATCAGGGCGTGAGCGCCTTGTTGTCGCTGGCAGCGCCCTCCTCGGCCGCCTCTTCCTGGATGAACAGACGGCAGAACAGCATCCCGAGTTCGTAGAGCAGCCACATCGGCACGGCCATCATCGTCTGCGAGATGGGGTCCGGCGGCGTGAGCACAGCGGCAACCACGAACGCCCCCACGACGATGTAGGGCCGCTTCTCGGCCAGCGACTTGCGGGTAGCGATACCGGTCTTCACCACCAGAAAGGTGGCAACGGGGACCTCAAAAGCCATGCCGAAGGCAAAGAACATCAGTAGCGCGAAATCCAGGAATTCGTTGATATCGGGCGCGTAAGACACGCCATCGAGCTGGATCGCGGCCAGGAAACCAAAGACCAGCGGAAACAGCACAAAGCGCGCGAAGGCGATCCCGCAGTAGAAAAGCAACGTGCTGGACACCAGCAATGGCATGGCAAGGCGCTTTTCGTGGCGATAGAGGCCCGGTGCCACGAAGGCCCAGAGCTGATAGAAGAGATAGGGTGCGCTGATCATCACGGCGACGAAGCAGACCAGCTTGGACGGTGCCATGAAGGGCGAGACGACACTGGTGGCGAGCATCTGCCCCCCGGTCGCCGAAATCTGCGCCAACAAAGGACTGGAGAGCCACTCGTATACCTGGTTGGCAAAAGGCATCAAGGCGAGAAGCACAAGGACTATGCACAGGACCGCGCGCAGCAGGCGGTCGCGCAGCTCCAGCAGATGGGAGAGGAAAGTGTGCTCGCCGGTATCGGCGCCCTCGGGATGTTCCGGCGTGGCCATTTCAGTCTGGGCGCGCGTCCTGGCTGCTGTCGCTCAGGCTTTTTACCGGTACGGGGGTTTCCACGGGGGCGTTCAATTCGCCCTGCAGGGTTCGCTTGACCTGATTCAGTTCGCGCAGGCTGGTGTCGCTCTCGAGTTGGGTTTTCAGTTCCCGCACGGTGCGCTGGGCACGCCCCACCCAGCGACCGAGACCGCGAATCATCGGCGGCAGCCGCTCAGGACCCAGCACGAGCAGAGCAATCAGCCCGATCAGCATCATCTCCGAGAAGCCGACGTCGAACATGCCGGGTTCAGGAGTTCTTCTGCTCTGCGCCCTGGGTCACGGCCTCACCGTCGATCACCCGCTTGCCGGCATTGGCATCGACCATGGGCGGTTCATCGTTGCCGTCCTTCACGGATTTGCGGAAGTCGCGGATCCAGCCGCCGACATCGCCGCCAATACCTTTGATCTTCTTGGTGCCGAACACGAGCATCACGATCACGAGGATGATGATGAGTTCCTTGATACCGATTCCCATGCTTGCTCTCCAGCAGGCGCGCTCGGGCGCCTGCGTGTGATGACTGACTACTGTCCCTTGCGGGACGCTTTTTCCTCGAGTCCGGAACGCCCGAGCCGCCGCGAAAGCTCTTCCAGCACACGGTCCGGCGAAATGCCCTCGTGGACCAGTGCGACCAGACAGTGGAACCAAAGGTCCGCCATCTCGCGCACCAGGGCGTCCGCATCCGCCTGACCCGCCGCGATGACCACCTCGGTGGCTTCCTCGCCTATCTTCTTGCGGATCTTGTCCATGCCGGCGGCGTACAGGCTGGCCACATAGGACGACCCGGGATCCGCCCCCCTCCTTTGTTCCAGGATAAGGGTCAGCTGGTTCAGGATATCGGCCGCCATGTGCTACTTCCCCGACTCGGGCGGACTGCCCGGGTAGATGTCCAGAGGATCCCTCACGACCGGATCCACCACCTGCCACTGGCCTGCTTCGAGTCTGCGATAGAAGCACGATACCCGTCCAGTATGACAGGCAATCGACCCCTCCTGCTCCACCAGCAGCAACACGGTGTCGCCATCACAGTCGAGACGGAGCTCGCGCAGGTGCTGCACATGTCCGGATTCCTCGCCTTTGCGCCATAGGCGCCGCCGGGAACGCGACCAGTAGATGGCCCGCCCCTCACGCAAGGTTGCTTCCAGGGATTCACGATTCATCCAGGCCATCATCAGGTTCTGCCCCGTGCGGGCATCCTGGGCGATGGCAGGCACCAGGCCCTCGTCATTCCAGGCGACTTCGTCCAGCCAGCTCACAAGCGCACCTCGATCCCCGCCGCCGCCATATGGCGCTTGGCCTGCTGCACGGAATATTCCCCGAAATGAAAGATGCTGGCGGCCAGCACCGCATCCGCATGGCCTTCAAGGACGCCGGCAACCAGATGGTCGAGGTTCCCGACGCCACCGGAGGCGATCACCGGGATGGGGACCGCGTCCGCCACCGCGCGGGTGAGCGCAAGGTCGAAACCGTCACGCGTGCCATCGCGATCCATGCTGGTGAGCAGGATCTCGCCTGCGCCGTACTCGGCCATGCGCACCGCCCAGGCCACGGCATCGATTCCGGTGCCACGTCGCCCCCCATGCGTGAACACCTCCCAGCCGGCGCCATCACTGCGCGCACGGGCGTCGATGGCGACGACGATACATTGCGAGCCGTATTTTTCGGCCGCCGCACGCACGAACTCGGGCTTGTGCACGGCGGCGGTATTGATGCCGACCTTGTCCGCCCCGGCCACCAGCATGCGGCGCACATCCGCGAGCTCGCGAATACCCCCGCCCACCGTGAGCGGAATGAACACTTCTGACGCCACCTGGCTGACCACTTCGACCATGGTGTCACGCTCGTCACTGCTCGCCGTGATGTCCAGGAAGGTGATCTCATCCGCGCCCTGGGCATCGTAGCGACGCGCGATCTCCACCGGGTCGCCGGCATCGCGGATGTCGACGAAGCGCACGCCTTTGACCACGCGGCCAGCGTCCACATCGAGGCAGGGGATGATTCGTTTGGCGAGGCCCATGGCGGAGCGAGGTTGGAGTGACTGTGGGTGGACGCTGCCGCTTGGACAGCCGGACGAATCAGGAGGCCGCGGAAAGTTCGTCCGCCAACGCCTGAGCCGTCTGGAAGTCCAGCGAGCCTTCGTAGATCGCGCGGCCAGTGATGGCGCCGGCGATGCCTTCCGGTTCGGCGGCAACGAGGGCGCGGATGTCATCCAGATTGGTGACGCCGCCCGAGGCGAAGACAGGGATGCGCAGATTACGCGCAAATTCGATGGTGGCGTCGAGATTGAGCCCGTTCATCATGCCGTCGCGATGGATGTCGGTGAAGATGAAGGCTTCCACTCCATCTTCCTCAAACTTCACTGCAATGTCGGCCGCGTCGTGACGCGACAGCTTGGACCAGCCTTCAATGGCAACCTTGCCGTCACGCACGTCCAGCCCAACCATGATATGCCCCGGAAATTCAAGGCAGATGTCGGAAATGAAATGCGGCGCGGTCACGGCCTTGGTGCCGATGATCACATAGCGGACACCCGCGTTGAGATAGATCTGGATGGTGTCCTCGTCGCGGATCCCGCCACCAACCTGGATGGGCACGTGGGGGAAGGCGCTGGCGATCTCACGCACCACGGCGGAGTTCACCGGTTTGCCCTCCACTGCACCGTTCAGGTCGACCACGTGCAAGCGACGCGCGCCAGCCTTCACCCACCGCGCCGCCACAGCCACGGGGTCATCGGAGTAGACGGTGTCATCGTCCATCCGGCCCTGGCGCAGGCGGACACATTTTCCGTCCTTGATGTCGATGGCGGGTATGAGCAGCATGGAGATGGGACCGAAGCGTTGACTGTCTTGATGCTGGATTTTGTGGGCGTGGCCCGTGGGTTGCGGGGCCGAGCCCGATTGGCCGCGATGGTAGCACAAGGGTCTGTGGAGATCCGACAGTCCCGCCCACACCTCAGTGGGCTTCGTCCCAGTTCTGCCCGAGTCCGACGTCCACCTCCAGCGGCACGGACAGTGCGCCACTTCCTGCCCCGACCATGAGCTCGCGCACCCGGGCCGAGACATGCTCGACCGCATGGTCCTTCACCTCGAGCACAAGCTCATCGTGCACCTGCATGGTGAGGACGGCCGGGGGATGCTCGCGCGCAATCCAGTCGGCCACGGCAATCATCGCCCGCTTGATGATGTCCGCCGCGGTGCCCTGCATGGGAGCGTTGATGGCTGTGCGCTCCGCATACTGCCGGCGCTGCGCGTTGCGCGAATCGATATCGGGGAGATAAAGCCGTCGTCCGAAGACGGTCTCGACAAAGCCGTGCTCTCGCGCCTGCTGCCGGGTTTCCTCCATGTATCGCCGCACCCCGGGGTAGCGCGCGAAGTACAACTCTATGTAAGCCTGAGCCTGGGGACGGTCGGTCCCGAGCTGCCGTGCGAGGCCATACGCCGACATGCCATAGATGAGCCCGAAGTTGATGGCCTTGGCGGCCCGCCGCTGCTCGTCGCTGACTCCTGCCGGCGTGGTGCCGAAGACCTCCGCCGCAGTGGCGCGGTGGATGTCCAGGCCCTCGGCAAAGGCCGCGCACAGCCGCTCGTCGCCCGAGAGATGCGCCATGATGCGCAGTTCGATCTGCGAATAATCCGCTGCCAGCAGTCGCGCACCGGGTGGCGCGATGAAGGCTTGGCGGATCCGTCGCCCCTCATGGGTGCGAACCGGAATGTTCTGCAGATTGGGGTCGGAGGAAGACAATCGCCCGGTCGCCGCCACGGCCTGGTGATAGCTCGTATGGATACGCCCGGTGGCCGGATTCACTTCCTGCGGGAGCTTGTCGGTGTAGGTCGACTTCAACTTGGTCAGCGCGCGATGTTCGAGGATCAGCCTCGGCAGGGCGTAGATCTCCGCGAGTTCCTGCAGCGCCGACTCCGCAGTGGAAGGCTGGCCCGTTGGCGTCTTGGCCGTGACCGGCAAGCCCATGCGATCGAACAGGATCTCCTGGATCTGCTTGGGTGATCCCAGATTGAACTCCGTCCCGGCCTCGGCAAAGGCCTCGCGCGCCGTGGCATCCATCTTGGCCGCCAGCTCCGCACTCTGGCCTGCCAGCATCACCGCATCGATCAAGACGCCCTGCCGCTCCATGTCGGAGAGCACGGGGACGAGCGGTATTTCCACCTCATCAAACAAGGCCTGCAAGGCGGGAATCGCCTCAATCCGTGGCCACAACAGGGCATGCAGGCGCAGACAGACCTCGGCGTCTTCACCGGCATAATCCGCAGCCTGCTCCACCGGCACCTGGTTGAAGGTGATCTGGTGCACGCCCTTGCCGGCCACTTCCTCGAAGGTGATGTTCTGGTATCCCAGATGCTTCAGGGCGAGCGTGTCCAGATCATGCCGGGAAGCGGTGCTGTTGAGCACATAGGATTCGAGCATGGTGTCGTAGCGAATACCCCGCAGCGTGATGCCGTGGTTCAGCAGCACACTGCGGTCGTACTTCAGGTTGTGCCCGAGTTTCGGGATCTCTGCGTTTTCGAGCAGCGGCTGCAGCTGCCTGAGCACCGCCTCGCGATCGAGTTGCTGAGGTGCTCCCAGATAGTCATGCGCGAGTGGCACATAGGCCGCCTGTCCGGCTTCGCAGGCAAAGGAGAGCCCGACGATGCGCGCATCGATGTAATTCAGACTGGTGGTCTCGGTGTCGAAGGCAAAGAACGGTGCGGCCTGCAGCTTCTCCAGCCAGGCGTCGAGAGCGGCCTGGGTGGTGATGGTGTCAACGGTCGGGCGTGTTGAGCCCGTGGCGGGAACGGGTGCAGAGTCTCCTGCCGCTGGCTCATGCTCCGGTGCGGCCTGACCCAGTTGCTTCAACCAGTTATTGAATTCGAGCTGCTGGAAGAGCGCGCGCAAGGACTCCTGCGAAGGCGCGCGCGGTAACAGGCTCGCCATGGGGATATCGAGATCGAGATCGTCCATGATGGTGACCAGCCGCCGCGACAGCGGTATCCGGTCCAGATGCTTGCGCAGGTTCTCGCCCACCGCACCCGGCACGTTGGCGGATTCGGCCACCAGATTGTCGAGGCTGCCATAGGTCTGCAGCCATTTGACCGCCGTCTTCGGCCCGACCTTGGGGATCCCCGGCACATTGTCCACGCTGTCCCCGACGAGGGTCAGATAATCGATGATGCGTGAGGGCGGCACGCCAAAGCGGGCCTCCACGCCCGCCTCATCCAAGCGGGTGTTGTCCATCGTGTTCACGAGCGTGATGCTCGGGCATACCAGCTGGGCGAAATCCTTGTCCCCCGTGGAGATCACCACCGCATGGCCGGCGGCGGCACCCCGTCGCGCCAGAGTGCCTATGACATCGTCGGCCTCCACGCCGTCGATTACGAAGGAGGGAATGCCGAGTGCGGCGATCACTTCGAACAGCAGGGGCACCTGGGAAGAGAGCTCGCCCGGCATGGGCGGGCGGTGGGCCTTGTATTCCGGGAACCAGCCATCGCGGGTGGTGGGGCCGCGCGGATCGAAAACCACCGCAAAGTAATCCGGCTGCATTTCGGTCTGCAGCTTCTTCAACATGGCAATCACGCCGTGGATGGCACCTGTGTGCTGGCCGCTGCTGGTGGTGAGACCCGGCAAGGCGTGGAAGGCGCGATAGAGGTAGGAAGAGCCGTCCACCAGGACCAGCTTTCCGGGGGTATTTGCATCACTCAAAGGGGTAATTCCGGCACTCACGGACGTGTGAGTCGTGGTGCTATGCTATGCCCAAACAACAGCCCCGTGGAATAGAGGTATCCGCCAGTGCCCAAGCACCTTTTCTCCCGTCCAACCGCACCGCTGCTCCTGTTGGTCATGGGGCTCTCCTGCAGTGCTCAGGCACAGCAGGACCTGCAGGAGATTCCGGAAGCCGCGCCGCCACCGCCGCCGCGCATCGAGGACGGGCAGGAGATGGAGCCTGATGTCACCATCGTCCAGCGCAAGGATGCCAAGGTCGAGGAATATCGCATGAATGGCCGGCTCTACATGGTGAAGGTCATCCCCATTGTCGGCCCCGCTTACTACCTCAAGGATACGGACGGTGACGGCAAGCTCGAGACCCGCTTCAATGATGGCCGCAACAGCGCGCTCGATGTTCCCCAGTGGGTGATTTTCAGCTGGTAAGCACCTGCCACTACCTGCCCGACGCCCACAAAAAAGCCCTCGCTAAGAGGGCTTTTTCATGAGGACCTCCCGCGCGCCAAGGCGTACGGGAGGTTTCCAGCGCTGACTACTCGGCGACGATGAGATCCACGCGCCGGTTCTGCGCCCGGCCGTCGGCGGTGTCATTGCTTGCCACCGGGCGACTCTCGCCAAACCCTGTCGCCTTCATGCGATCCGCCACGATGCCCTTGGTCAGCAGATAGCTGACCACCGAGGCAGAGCGCTGATCGGAAAGCTTCTGGTTGTAGGCGTCAGAACCCATGCTGTCGGTGTGACCTTCAACGTTGATCCGGATCCCGGGATGATCGTTCATGATCCTGACCGCCTCATCGAGCTTGCTCATCGCTTCCGGCTTCAGGGTGGCCTTGTCGAAATCGAAGTGGGTACCCTCGAGGCTGATGATCTTGGTCCCTTCCTCAGGCGCCGGCGGCGGGGGCGGCGGGGGCGGAGCAGGCTTGGGGGCGGGTGCCGGAGCGGGCGCGGGTGTCGGCGGCGGCGTTTCCTTTTCGCGGCAGAAGAAATAGCCGAGCGCGCCACCGATGGCCGCACCGGCCACATAGGCCCCGGCGTCGTCGGAATCCGCAGCCGCAGCCACCACACCTGCACCGGTCGTCGCGCCCACCAAGGGGCAAAGGATCTGCGGTGCTTTCACATTCTGGTTCGCGCAACCGGCGAGCAAGGTGCTCAGGGTCAGGGCGATACCTATTCGGGTTGACGTGTTCATCGTTTAAAACATCCTCGTTGTCTTGAGTGTTCAGGATTTCCGGAGTGTGGGTATCGCGCCAAGCAGAACCCGAACCGGGAACTGCGTCGCAGAATAACACAGCGTTTGAGAAGTTGCCCTTAAGCCATTCAATTTGCGCACTAAAATCTTTCAGCGGCCCAGCACTCAGCCCAATGCTTCAAGATAGCGCCTGAACTTGCCGGGATCGGCTGTCTTCAACATTTTCTCCGCGAGCAGGCGGATGGAGGAGACATCCGTGCCGGCGATGAGCCCCTTCACCTCGAGCAGCACCGCCGGATTCACGCTGAAGGACTCGAGCCCGAGGCCCAGCAGCAGACGCGTGTAGCGCACATCACCGGCCATCTCCCCGCACATCCCAACCGGCACCCGGGCGCGCTGGCCAGCCCGAATGATCATTGCAATGAGCCGGAGCACGCCGGGGTTGATCGGGTCGTACAGATAGTTGACTTCGTCGTTCACCCGATCGATCGCAATCGCATACTGGATGAGATCGTTGGTGCCGATGGAGAGAAAATCCAGCACCTGGGCGAAACCATCGGCAAACACGGCGGCCGCGGGCACTTCGATCATGCCGCCGATCGGCATGTCCGGCGCAAAGCGAATCCCCTGGCTCGCGAACTCGGTCTGGGTTGTACGCACCAGTTCGATGACCTGGTGGGCCTCCTCCAGATTGGACAGCATGGGAATCATCATGCGCACCGGCCCCAGTGCCGAGGCACGAACGATGGCCCGGATCTGGGGCATGAACAGGGCAGGCTCCTTCAGGCCGAGGCGGACCGCACGCAAACCCAGCGCGGGATTCGCGCCCTTGCCACGGGACGTGAGTGCCGGGTCGACCTGCTTGTCCCCGCCGATATCCAGGGTACGGATGGTCACCGGCAAGCCGCTGACGGTTTCCACGAGCTGCTGGTAGGCCTCGAAATGCTCTTCCTCGGATGGGGGGTCCGTCCGGTTCATGTACAGAAATTCGGTGCGATAAAGCCCCACCCCGCGCGCGCCCACATCACGTGCGGCGGCAAAATCACTGGGCAGTTCCACATTGGCCTGCAGCTCCACGGCCACTCCGTCACGGGTGACGCACGGCGCGCGTTTCAGCTTGTTGAGCCCGACGGAATACTTGGCGCGCTCGCTCTGCCGCTTGCGGTAGTGCGTGAGAGTGCGGGTGTCCGGCTCGCCCACCACCACGCCCTCGTTGCCGTCGATGATCAGCAACTCGCCTTCCTGGACGAAACGCCGGGCATGATGCACGCCGACGATGCCGGGAATGCCGAGGCTGCGCGCGAGAATGGAAGTATGCGAGGTTGGCCCACCGAACTCCGTGACGAAGCCGACCACGCCGTGGTGCTGCATCAGCAGCGCATCGGCGGGTGCGAGATCGTCGGCCAGCAGGACGGCACCGACCAGATCGGGATCCTCTCCTGCAGCGGGAGACAGGCTACCGCCCTGAAGGCTGCGCAGGATGCCGTTCATGACGTGTTCCACGTCATCCCGCCGCGTGCGCAGGTAGGCGTCGTCCATCTGATCGAAGACCTGCACGACAGCATCCCGCTGGTGCCTGACTGCCCAGGCGGCGTTGTACCTGCGCTCACGGATGAGCTTGATGGGCTCTTCGGCCAGCATGGCGTCGCCCAGCATCAACAAGTGCGTATCGATGAACGCCACCACATCGTGGGGCGCATCCGCCGGGATGCGCGTGCGCATTTCGCGCAGGTGCCCGGCGGCGTCCTCAATCGCTGCCCGCAGACGCGCGACCTCGGGCTCCACCATGCCGGGCTCAATCAGGGTTTCACGGACATCATGCTGCGCATGGATGATGATGTGGGCCTTGCCGATGGCGATTCCGCGGGAAACCGCAACACCGTGCAGGGAAAACGTCACTCAGGTTCACCGAACCGGTTGTTCACGAGTTCCGTCAGGGCCGCGAGAGCCGCATCCTCGTCGTCACCCCGTGTGGTCACCGTGAGCTCGGAGCCCTGCGCTGCGGCCAGCATCATGAGCCCCATGATGCTCTTGCCGTTGACCGATTTGGCCTGTTTCTCGACGTTGATTTCGCAGGTGTAAGCGGCGGCCGTCTGCATGAATTTGGCGGCAGCGCGCGCATGCAGGCCGAGGCGGTTGATGATGAGCAGCTTCGCGCTGGGCATGACGGCCTCAGAGATCCCTATGGGTCAGCACGATATGCCAGCGGTCGCGGAAATGCGAGGCGATGCGCTCGGCAGCGTAGACCGAGCGGTGCCGCCCCCCGGTGCAACCCAGTGCAATCGTGAGGTAGCTGCGATCCTCCTGCTGGAAGCGCGGCAGCCAACGCTCCAGAAAGCTGATGATGTCGTCAGTGAGTTCCAGAGCCAGGGGATTGGCATCCAGGAACTCCCGCACCGGGACATCGCGCCCGGACATCTCGCGCAGAGCGGGATCCCAGTGCGGATTGGGCAGGCAGCGTACGTCAAAGATGAAATCGACATCCGGCGGCACGCC
>Ga0315906_10004612_pt1 | contig 17629 bp, 7 predicted proteins | sample LakEriMetagenome_4_FD_203526 | JGI IMG/M metagenome (GOLD analysis project Ga0315906, IMG submission 203526) | Freshwater fungal communities from buoy surface, Lake Erie, Ohio, United States - Buoy 2 MA122 | ecosystem: Environmental > Aquatic > Freshwater > Lake > Lake biofilm | place: USA: Lake... | reverse complement strand
ATGACTGCGGTCGACGAGTCAAGCCACACGGCGCCTCCGGCGCTCGCGTAGTTTCCCGAGAGCACGGAGTCGACGATCCTCAGGCTTGCGTCGATCGCGGCAACTGCTCCGCCAAGCGAGGCGCGGCTCAACAGCAGTTCGCACGACCGGAACTCGAGATCGGCTCCGGTGACAAGCGCGATTCCACCGATGGTCGGATCTTCGCTCTGGTAGAACGACACGTGTTCGACGATCACGGTGTCGGTGGCGACACCGGTCACCGTCAGTACTCGGGTACTCCCCGGATTGGTGATGGTGGTGGCGCCGAGCGGTTGACCGCGGATGGTCAGCGATCGTCCCGAGATCTCGAGCGCCTCCGTAAACGTTCCAGGCCCGATCACAATCGTGGCGCCATCCGGCGCGGCGTTGATCGCGGCCTGAATGGTCGCGAATCCGCTTCCACCGACCACGAATTCACCGCACTCATCGGGAATCAGGTTTGCGTTCAGGTCCGACGAGTCGCCGGCGGCGATGTCGCAGGTGTCGAGCAGGCCGTTGCCGTTGCAGTCGGGCGCGCCCGCGAGGATCTCGCAGGCGTCGGCGACGCCGTCGCCATCGCAGTCGCCAAGTCCCTCGCAGAGATCATGCAGCCCGTTGCCGTTGCAGTCCTCGGCGGCGGTGAGTTCCTCGCAGGCCTCGATCACGCCGTTGCCGTCGCAGTCGGCGGTGGGCGTGCGCCAGGCCACGGCGGCGTTGGTTCCTGCGGAGATTCCCTGAACGCGGCCGAGCGACTGAGGGGTCTGGAGGCCAGCGGTCGGGGTGCCGCCCCACGACACGACCGTTCCGTCCTCGCGAAGCGCCATGCTGACATTGCCGCCGGCGGCGATGGCGATGCACCGCCCAAGGTCGACGGGCGCGATCGCTTGCCCATTGTTGATCGCGGTCAGGGTGGTGGCGGCGCCCCAGCAGGCGACGGTGCCGTCCGTTCGAAGCGCCATGCTGTGGTACGAGCCGGCCTCGACGTCGGTGACCGTCCCAAGCCAAGGCGGGACGCTCGACTGCAAGTAGATGTTCCAGCCCCAGGCTCGCACGCTTCCATCCTGACGGATCGCGAGCGAGTGGCCTCCGCCCGCGTCGACGCCGATGCACGGCCCGAGATCGGACGGGGCGTTGCACTGTCCGTAGGTGTTGCTGCCCCAGCCGCGAACCATGCCGTCCGTATGGATCACAAGGCTGTGGCCACTCGCGGAAACAGCACTGACCGGCCCGAGATCGGGCGGAACGTCGCATTGCCCGGCGGCGTTTGAACCCCAAGCGCGAACCGATCCGTTCGCAAGGACGGCGAGGGTGTGGCTGGATCCTGCCGCGACATCCGTCACCGGCGGGAGGTTCACCGGTGTGTAGCACTGTCCTTCGAGGTTGCGGCCCCAGCAGCGGATGGTGCCGTCGGCGAGGAGCACGACGCCATGGTTCGAGAAGGCGTCGGTCTTGAGAATAGGCTCGCGGATGATCGGCGCATCGGTGACGAGCGGGGATGTCGCGCTTCCCCGCACCACGATCGCCTCGGTCGCGAGGTCGCAGGAGTCGGGACGGCCGTTCGCGTTGCAGTCCGCCGTCGTCCCGAGCGCGATCTCGCAATCGTCGAGCAGGCCATTCGCATCGCAGTCGCGCGATGGGAATCGGGCGAGGTCGCAGGAGTCGATGCGGCCGTTTGCGTCGCAGTCGACGGCGACGCCCGCTGCGAACTCGCACGAATCGGGCACGCCGTTGCCGTCGCAGTCGGTCGCGCTCCCCGCCTCGCAGGAGTCGATGCGGCCGTTGGCGTTGCAGTCGCTGGCGGTGCCGGCGACGAGCTCGCACGAATCCGGCGTGCCGTTCGCGTTGCAGTCTGAGACCGAACCGTCGCGAATCGCGCATGCATCGATGCGTCCGTCGCCGTCGCAGTCGACGGCCGTGCCAAGGTCGAACTCGCAGGAGTCGAGGACGCCATCGCTGTCGCAGTCGGCGCTGTTCGCACGCAGCAGCGCCATCTGGTACGCGCCCGCTCTCACGCCGAGATAGGGGCCTGTCGAGGCGATCGCGGTCGTCGTCGGGAATGCGGCACCCGGACCCCAGGTCGCGACTTCGCCGTTCTCAAGCAACGCCGCGGTGAAGGCGTTTCCGGCCGAGACGTCCCGTGCGGGACCGAGCGTCGCCGGAGGCTGAAGTGCCGAGCCGCCCCACACGGTGATCGTTCCGTTCTCACGGAGCGCCGCGGCATGGGCCAGTCCGGCGGAGATCTTGCGTGCGTCGACGAGCGTCGGGGGCGGTGCGGCCTGTCCGCTCGAATTGAGCCCCCAGCCTCGGACGGTTCCGTCGAACTGGAGCGCGAGCGAGAAGAACTGTCCAGCCGCGACGCCCCGCGCGTAGAGAATGTTCAGCGGCACATTGCACTGGCCGTAGCCATTGCTTCCCCAGCACCTCACACGCCCGTCGATCTGCAGCGCCATCGCATGCGTTCCCGCGCTGCTGCGCGCGGAAGGTAGGGCGATCGCGATCACGGGCTTCAGGTCGGCCGGCACGTTGAGCGCGGTGGACTGGCTGCTTCCCCAACGCACGACCGTGCCGCTTCGCGTCAGCGCCATCGAGATGGGGTCTGCGCCGCTCAACGTGACCGACCCTGCCGCCGCGACCGCGACGACATCGGTCAGGCCTGTCGGCACGTCGCACTGGTTCCGGGCGTTGTTGCCCCAGCAGGCCACCGTCCCGTCGGCGAGTCGCGCGACATAATGCGGCTGGGCGAGGTTGTTGATCGAGTTGTTCGCGCCGATCGCGAGCTCGACGACTCGGGCGGACGGGCGCGGGGCCACGACGGGGCCACCGAGGTAGTCGAGGCCCCAGCGGTAGTCGCGGCCCAGCGAATCGACCGCGACGTTCGTGAAGTTGTCGGCATCGATGTCGACCACGGTGCCGATGCCGGCCGGAGCGGTCAGCATTCCGTAGGCGTTGAGTCCCCACGCCGCGACCGTTCCGTCGCTTCGAAGAGCGATGGAATGCGCGGCGCCCGCCGCCACCTTCACCACTTGGCCAAGACCAGCCGGAACGTTGCACTGCCCGGATGAGTTTCGGCCCCAGCACACGACCGTTCCATCCGCGCGTACCGCGAGCGAGTGGACAACGCCGGCCGCGATGGAGGTGACGTTCGTGAGCGCGGACGGAACATCGCATTGTCCCCAGTTGCTCGCGCCCCAGGCGGCCACGCGGCCGTCGGAGAGGCGTGCGAGCGAGTGCTGCTGCCCCGCGGCGACGGCTGTCGCTGGGGGCATCCCGATCGGCACGGCGCATTGGCCGTATGCGTTGTTGCCCCAGGCACGGACGGAACCGTCGGCGAGCACCGCGAGCGTGTGCGACGGAGGATTGGTGTTCGCGTCGGACTTGCTGACCGCGACATCGATCGCGGGACCGAGATCCGTCGGCACGTTGCACTGGCCTGAGGTGTTCAGGCCCCAGCATGAGACGCGACCTTGCGTGTCGATCGCGGCCGAATGCACATATCCCGCCGCGATGTCGACGAAGGCTCCCTCGGTCGGGGTGCGGCGCGATGCGCCGTCGTAGTCGTAACCCCAGCTGGCGAGTCGGCCATGCTCATCGAGGGTCAGGACGTAGGCGACACCGGCTGCGACGCGTACGAATCGTCCGGTAGGCGCGCGCGCGGCGAAGCCGACGCTGCCTGCGCCGATCGGCTGCAGCGTGCCTTCGCAGGCGTCGGGCAGGCCGTCGGCGTCGCAGTCGGGCGCGCCAAGCGCGATCGCACAGTGGTCGAGAAGCCCGTCATGGTCGCAATCCGCACCCGTTCCGGCGATCAGCTCGCATGCGTCGAGCACGCCGTCGGCGTCGCAGTCGTCCGCGAAGCCGGATGCGAGGTCGCAGCTGTCGAGCCGTCCGTTCATGTTGCAGTCGAACTGCACACCTGCGCCGAGCTCGCAGCTGTCGAGCTGACCGTTCCCATTGCAGTCCTGCGACGCAGGGAGCGCCTCGTACTCGAGGCGCACGCGTACGCCGCCGCCGGCGCATTGGGACGCGCTGACTGTTCCGCTCGCCACGAGGTCGACGCGCAGGAGCCCATCGGCGGCGAGCGTCGCGAACTCCGCGGCCGTGAAGGTCCGCGACCAGGTGTCGGGAGACGCAGGGCAGTCGCTGCCGTCCGCGACGAAGATGTAGGTCGGCGTGCCGCCGTCGAGCGTGACGGCGATGAACTCGCTCGAACTGTTGAGGTCGGAGGTCGCCTCGATCACGAGGCGCGGGGTCACCAGGAAGACGGGATTGAGCGACGAGAATTCGAAGAAGGCCGGCGAACCGCTTCCGAAGGGGGCGAGCAGTCCCGAGTCGAGGCGCACGAGCTCCGCACCCTCGCAGATGTTCGGAACGCCGTCGCCGTCACAGTCGCCGAGCAGACCCTGCGCGATCTCGCAGGCGTCGCCGACGCCGTTCGCGTTGCAATCCGCTTGTCCGGGATTCGCGACCGTATCGCAGTTGTCGTTGCAGTCGAGGATCCCGTCCGCATCGGTGTCGGTGTCGGCGACGCCGCAGCCGCAGACGCCGGGTGCGGTCTTGGCGGGGTCGTTCGGGCATCCGTCGTTGCAGTTGGGCGTTCCATCGCCGTCGGAATCGGTGTCGGCGACGCCGCATCCGCAGACGCCGGGCGCGGTCTTGGCAGGGTCGTTCGGGCATCCGTCGTTGCAGTTGGGCGTTCCATCGCCGTCGGTGTCGGTGTCGGCGACGCCGCATCCGCATACGCCAGGCGCGGTCTTGGCAGGGTCGTTCGGGCATCCGTCGTTGCAGTTGGTCGTTCCGTCGCCGTCGGAGTCCAGGTCGCACCCGGTCAGCAGAGACACGAGCACCTGCCCTGGTCCCTGGTCACCCGGTTCGTAGCCTCCGATGCGGAGGAGATAGGTGCGCCCGGCCTGCACGGACACCTCGAGTCGCGACGCAAACGACGCGCCGTTCGGGAGAAGGCAATCCGGGGAGTCATCGTTGCACCCGATCTGCGAGATCGGGAGCAGGTCGTAGTCGAACGAGTTCGGGTTCTCGCCGATGTCGTACACGGCGAGCTTGCTGTCGAACGCGACCAGACCGCAGGTCTCGAAGCGGGCGACGCCTTCCAACGCGGGGTCGAAACGGAACCAGACGTCGGCCCAGAAACTCCGGTTGCTGCCACAAATGGACGCGGTGGGATTCGGACCGTCCGTGTTCGCGCCGGTGGTGTCGAACGGAACGAGACCTCCCGACCCGAGGGGAAGCGCGTTGCTCGCGCAGTCGTTCGCGATCGCCGGATTCGGCTCGCCGCACGAGTACGGATAGCAGGTGTTCAGTGCCTGCTCGACGCACGACGCGTCCCATCCTGTTCCGAAGTCGCAGCAGAGCGGGTTGATGGCGCATACCTGCGCGCAGCAGGTCGCGTCCGCGCAGCCGGGCTCCGCGTGCGCTTCCACGCAGCTCATCGTCGCAACGTCGCAGACGGTCGCATTGGTGAGGGAGACGGTCAGAGTTCCGGCTCCCGTGAGGCCTTGGTAGCCACCGATGCGCACGTAGTAGGTTGTTCCCGCGATCACGGCATAGAGAGGGATCTCCGCGTGGTACTGCTGGCAACCGCTCGAGTCCGGTGCGTCCCCGTTGCAGGCGAGCATGACCAGCGACTCACATGCACCCGAATAGAGCGCGATGGAGGTGTCGTAGCTCGTGGTGTCGCAGGTCGTGATCGCGACATTGCCGTTGAGCGGAGCCACCCAGGAGAACCAGACGTCGTTGCTATTCGCCCAGTTGAGGTAGGTGCCCGGGCAAAGGTCGTCGCTCGGCGGATTCGGGCTCGGCGTCGCGACGCTCGTGTCGAATGCCTGCGGCACGCCCAGGACGATCGGGATCGCCGTTCCGCACTCGTCTTGCGCAGCCGCCGAGCCGACGATCAGACCGATGGCGATTGCGGCAAGGGAGAGGACGAACGACGCGCGGGGGCGCGTGGTCATGCGGGTCATCGTTGAATCTCGTGGGACGAGGGACGAGGGGCGAGGGATGCGGAGCGAGGGACGAGTCTGCGGAACGATCCCCGCTCGACGATCCGAAGTTAGCACCGAAGTGGCGCGTTCAAATGCATCCGTTGGGATATCGACGCGTGAAATCGTCCGAGAACGCGCGTCGCGGTTCTTCAGAGCCCGAGGAACTCGTCCGCGGTGCCCGCGAGCATTCGCGCGCGGTCGGCGTCGGTGATGCCGTCCATCGCCCGGATCATCGAGCCCGCGACTTTCTCGCCGAGCGGAAACGGATAGTCGCTCCCGAGCGCGAGACGGTGCGCGCCCACGCGGTCGATGAGGAAGCGCAGCGCCATCTCGTCGTGGACGAGCGTGTCGAAGTAGAAGCGACCGAGCTGCTCGAGCGGATCGACCGCGCAGTCGACCGCGCAGAGGTCGGGCCGCTCGTGGAACCCGTGGGCGATGCGCCCGATCGTGAACGCGAGGCTGCCGCCGCCGTGCGCGAGGCAGACCTTGAGGCCGGGCAGCCGCGCGAGCACGCCGCCGAACATCAGCGAGCACGCCGCGCGCGCGGTCTCGGCCGGCATGCCGACGAGCCACGGCAGCCAGTACTTCTGCATGCTCGCCTGGCCCATCATGTTCCACGGATGGATGAAGACCGCCGCGCCGCGCCGCGCGCAGTGCTCGAGGAACGGGAAGAGCTCGGGCGCGTCGAGGTTGAGCTCGCCGCACGCGGTGTTCACGTTCGAGCCGATCTCGACGCCGCGCATGCCGAGCTCGTCGAGGCAGCGGTCGAGCTCGCGGCAGGCGAGCTCCGCGTCCTGCAGCGGCACCGTGCCGAGGCCGGCGAAGCGCGCCGGATGCGCGCGCACCGTCTCGGCGATGTGGTCGTTGAGGTGGCGCCCGAGCTCAAGCGCCGCATGCGCCGGCTGGTGGTAGGAGAACATCACCGGCACCGTCGAGAGCACCTGCATCGAGATGCCGCCCTCGTCGCACTCGCGGATGCGCGTGGCGGGATCCCAGCAGTTCGCCTCGATGTCGCGGAAGTGGCGGCCGTCGACGGTGAGGCGCGCGCAGGCGCAGCCCGACGCGCCCGCGCCGAGATGCTCGATCGCAAGCCAGCCCTTCGTACCCGCCTTGGCGGCGAGATCGGGCCACTTCGGCGGAAGGATGTGCGTGTGGAGGTCGACGACGCGCATCGGGTAGGCAGATTATCCGTTCGCGCGGCGGGGCGAGCGCGGCACGGCGCGGAGCATGCGGCGCGGCGCTACACTTTCCGCTTCAGCCGTGTCGAACGACCGGAAACAACACCTGACCCCCAAGGCGCTCGCGGCCCTCGCGGTCGGCGCGGTCGGAGTGGTCTTCGGCGACATCGGCACCAGCCCGCTCTACGCGCTCAAGGAGAGCTTCATCCATCTCCAGGCGCACGGACAGACCATCGACGAGATCTATCTCCGCGGGATCCTGTCGCTCGTCTTCTGGCTGCTGTTCGTCGTCGTCAACCTGAAGTACCTGCTCACGATCATGCGGGCCTCGAACCGCGGCGAGGGCGGCATCTTCGCGCTGCTGTCGCTGATTCCGCGCGGACTGAGCGCGAAGTCGCGCAACGGCAGGCTGTGGATGACGATGCTCGCGATCGCGGGCGCGGGACTGCTCTTCGGCGACGCGGTCATCACGCCGTCGATCTCGGTGCTCTCGGCCGTCGAGGGACTCAAGTTCTTCAACCCGGACCTCGAGCGGTTCGTCGTCCCGATCACCTTCGTGATCCTGATCGGGCTGTTCTACGCCCAGCAGTACGGCACGGCGCGGATCGGTGCGCTCTTCGGGCCGGTCATGATCGTCTGGTTCACCGTGCTCGGCCTGCTTGGGATCGGCGGGATCATGCGCGACCCCGGCGTCCTCTGGGCGGTGAATCCGCTCTATGCGGCGCACATGATCTGGGAGCATCCGCTCGACGTCTTCCTGCTGCTCGGCGCGCTCGTGCTCGTCGTCACCGGCGCCGAGGCGCTCTACGCCGACATGGGCCACTTCGGCGTGAAGCCGATCCGCATCGGCTGGTATCTGCTGGTCGCACCCGCGCTCGTCCTCAACTACTTCGGCCAGGGCGCGCTCGTGCTGACGACGATGGGCGAGGGGCCGATCGATCCGAAGACCTTCAATCCGTTCTACGCGCTCGTGCCCGAGGCGCTCGTGATCCCGATGGTCGTGCTCGCGACCGCGGCGACGATCATCGCGAGCCAGGCGATGATCTCGGGCATCTTCTCGATCGCGCGGCAGGCGATCCGCATGAACCTGCTGCCGCGGCTCGAGGTGGTGCACACCTCCGGCGAGCAGGAGGGGCAGATCTACCTCCCGAGCCTCAACGGCCTCATGCTCGTCGGATGCCTCTTCACGGTGCTGCTCTTCCCGTCGTCGACCGAGCTCGCGGCTGCGTACGGCATCGCGGTGACGGCGGACATGGTCATCACGACCGTGCTCTTCGCGATCGTCGCGCGGCGGCTCTGGCGCTGGCGTCGGCGCTGGGTCGGCATCGCGATCGGCCTGTTCCTCGCGATCGACGTGCTGCTCTTCGGCGCGAACGCGCTGAAGTTCATGTCGGGCGGCTGGTTCGCGGTCGCGATGGCGCTGCTCGTGTTCGTGGTGATGACGACCTGGGTGCAGGGCACCTACTTCATCGGGCGCAAGCTCGCCGAGGACAGCCAGTCGATCCACGAGTTCCTCGGCGAACTGTGGGACGACGCGATCCCGCGCGTGCCGGGCACGGCGGTGTTCCTGACCACCAACTACAACACGCCGCTCGCGCTGAAGCACTTCGTCGAGCACGCGCACGTGCTGCACCGGCAGGTGGTGCTCGTCACCATCGTGTCGTCGAACCTCCCGGTCGTCCCGCCGTCGCGGCAGATCCGCGTCGAGTGGCTGCCGGACGGCGTCTGGAAGATCACGGCGCTCTGCGGCTTCATGGAGAGCCCGAACATCCCGCGCTTCCTCGAGCGCGCGCGAGCCCACGGATTCGAGTTCAACCCCGACGAGACGACCTACTTCGCGCGGCGGACGACGGTCGTTCCGACCGGCCACGCCAAGATGGCGGGCTGGCGGAAGCGCCTGTACGCGGCGCTGTCGCGCAACTCGGTCGACGCGACGCGTTCGTTCAACCTGCCGCCCGACCGCGTGGTCGACTTCGGCGCGCAGGTCGAGCTCTAGGCTCCGTCCGACGGAGCCTCGCGCCTACTTCGCGCCTACTTCGCGCCTACTTCGCGACTACTTCGCGACCGGTTTCGCGATCCGGTGCCCGCACTTCCCGCAGGTGCTCAACTTCTCGTCGGCCCAGAACTCCTCCATGGCGCGCGCGAAGTGCTGCACGATGTCCTTGCAGTCGAAGACCTTGTCGTAGACGAGCGTGTTGCACTTCTCGCAGAAGAAGATCAGGTGCTCCGGCTCGCCCTGCGGTCGCCGGCGCTCGACCACGAGCCCGATGGTGTCCGGCCCGCGCTGCGGCGAGTGGGGGACGTTCGGCGGGATGAAGAACACCTCGCCCTCGCGGATCCGGTGGACCTTGACCACGCCGTCCTCGATCGTCTTCACGTGGACGTCGCCCTTCAGCTGGATGAAGAACTCCTCGCTGTCGACCTGATGGAAGTCGTTGCGCGCGTTCGGGCCCTTGATGACCATCACGAAGAAGTCGCGGCCCGAGTACAGGTACTTGTTGCCGACCGGCGGCTTGAAGTGGCCCGCGTGCTCGTCGACCCACCCGAGCAGGTGGAAGGGCGACATGACCGAGCCGTCGGCCATGAAGCCGTTCGGCTCGCCCGGCGTGTCCTCGATCGACTGGAAGCGGGAGATGACGCCGGGCTTGGCCGGCCCGCCTGGCTGGGTCGCGGGAGTCATGGCGAGATCGTACCGCCCTCGCATCCCGTTACGATGCGCCGATGGCCTCTTCGACCGAGGAATCGCGCCGCATCCGCTTCGCGTCGTCGCTGACCGGACGGCTGCTTCTCGTCGGCGTGCTGCCGGCGATGGTGCTGCTCGGGGCGCTGCTCGCGTGGGAATCCGCCGGGAAGTTCGAGCAGCTCGAGCGGCAGGCCGAGGACGGGCTGCTGCGCGAGGCGCTCTTCGCGGCCTCGAAGGTGGGCGAGTCAAACTCCGAAGCGGTGACGGTCGCGCGCACGATCGCGTCGATGCAGGAGAGCGGGATGTTCGGGCAGCGGGCGCTGACCGTGCGTTCGCTCGAGGGAATCCTCGCCGCGACGCCGGGAATCACGGCCGCCTACGTGGCGTACGAACCCGACGCCGACGGCAACGACGCCGACAGCATCGGCGAAGGCGGGCGCGCGCTTCCGCGCGAATGGCTCGACGACGCGGGCCGGTTCATTCCCTATCCCTTCCGCGACTGGACCCGCGGCGACGCCATCGCCGTGAAGCGGCTCGTCGACTACGAGACGAGCCTCTACTACGACGGCGCGCGCCGCGCCTTCGCCGAGCGCGGGATCCCGACCACCATCGTGACCGAGCCCTATGTCTACGACGGCCAGCTGATCGTCGAGCAGTCGCACCCGATCGTGATCGACGGGCGCTTCGCGGGAATCGGCGCCACCGATCGCTCGCTCGAGTCGATCGAGCGCATCGTGCGCGCGGGGGCGCGCGGCGCGGGCGCCGACGCCTACCTCGTGTCGGGTCGCGGTCGCGTGATCGTCGCCACGACCGATCCCGAGTTCGGCGCACCTGCCGCGGCCGGCACCGCCGAACTCCGCACGCGCGCGCTCGCGGAGACGGCGCTCGCCGACGCGCTCGGGCCGCTCGTCGCCGGTGCGGTGCCCGAGGGCATGGTGCGCGACGTCGTGACGGACGGCGACGGCGGCGGCGCGACGCTCTTGACCGCGTCGGTGCGGATTCCCGTGGGCGACTGGTCCATCGTCTTCGTGCGCGATCGCGACGAGGTGCTCGCTCCGATCCGCGCGGGAGTCATGACGAACGCCGCGCTCTTCGGACTGACGCTTCTCGCCGCGATGGCGATCATCGCCCGTACCGCGTTCGCGACCGGCCGGCGCATACGCGGCGCGGCGCTCGCCGCGGACGCGATCGCGGGCGGCGATCTCTGCGCCGACCTGCCCGACGCCGGCGGCCGCGACGAGGCCGGCATGCTGCTGCGCAGCCTGCGCACCATGCTCGACAACCTCAACGGCCTGCTTGCCGGCGTGAAGCTGGCGGGCGTCACCCTCGACACGAGCGCGGTCGAGCTCGCCGCGACGAGCCGCGAGCAGCAGCAGATGGCGTCGCGCTTCGGCGAATCGACCGCGCAGATCGCGGCGGCCAGCCGCCAGATCAGCGCGACCGGCCGCGAGCTCGCCGACACGATGGGCGCCGTCGAGGAGGCGACCGCGCGGACGGCCGAACTCGCCGGCAGCTCCCGCGAGGGCCTCGCGACGGTCGACGCGACGGTGCGCGAGCTCGAGGACGCGACGCGCTCCATCGCCGCGAAGCTCGCCGCGATCAGCGAGCGCGCGGCGCGCATCAACGGCGTGGTCGAGACGATCGCGAAGGTCGCGGACCAGACCAATCTGCTCTCGGTGAACGCGGCGATCGAGGCCGAGAAGGCCGGCGAGCAGGGACGCGGCTTCCTCGTGGTCGCCCGCGAGATCCGCCGCCTCGCCGACCAGACCGCGCGCGCGACGCTCGACATCGAGTCGATCGTGCGCGACATGCAGTCGGCCGTCGGCGCGGGCGTGATGGAGATGGACCGCTTCGCCGAGAAGGTCCGTCGCGCCGTCTCCGAGGTCGTCCATTCGAGCGCCGAGGTCGGCGAGATCATCGAGCAGGTCGCGTCGAACGCGGAGCGCTACCGCGCCGTCGCCGGCGGCATGCAGAGCCAGTCGCAGGGCGCCGCGACGATCTCCGAGTCGATGGTCGCGCTCGTCGACGCCGCGCGCCGCGCGGTCGAGAGCGCCGAGGAGTTCGGCCGGACCGCGGCGGAGCTCCAGCGCGCGAGTCACACGCTGCGCGAGAGTGTCGGACGGTTCTCGCTCCGGACCGGCGGCTGATCGCGCGTCGAAGGTCGCGCGTCCGGAGAATTTTCCGGAAAGTCCGTGCAACTTCGTGGAGACGGCCCGAATCCCGCGTAGGTTTGGGCCATGTCGATCGGGAATCGCATCGCTGTTTCATTCGCCGGGCTCCGCCACCACCTCGCGGCGGTCGTCTGTCTCGCGCTCCTCACGCCGCTCGCCGCGGCGCAGGTCGTGCTGCGCGTCGATCCGGCCGCGCCGGCCGGCGGCAACGGACTCACGTGGGCGACCGCCTTCCGCGGCATCCGCGGCGCGGTGACCGCGGCCGCGGCCAATCCTCAGGTGAGCGAGATCTGGGTGAAGGCGGCGACCTACCAGCCCGGCTCGACGCCCTTCGAACTACGCAACGGCGTCACGATCTACGGCGGCTTCGCGGGCAACGAAACGAGCCTCGCGCAGCGCAATCCCGACGCGAACGTGACCACGCTCGACGGGCAGGGCGCGTACCGCATCCTCAACACGGCGCCGACCGACGGCACCGCGGTCGTCGACGGATTCACCATCCGCGATGGGTCGAGCGCCCAGTCGGGCGGCGCATGCAGCGGCGGCAACCCGGTGTTCCGCAAGTGCCGGTTCATCTCGAACCACTCGGGATCCTCGGGCGGCGTCTGGTACGGCTACGGCGGCTCGATCCTGCTGATCGACTGCCGGTTCATCGACAACGACGCCAACGGAGACGGCGCGTGCATCTCGACCTATGAAGGCACCGTGCAGGCGATCAACTGCCGGTTCATCGAGAATTTCGCTCGCGACGGGAGCGGCGTCGTGAGGTCGTACGAGGGTCCGCTGACGCTCGTGAACTGCGTCGTCGCCGGCAACACCGGACCGGGCGGCGGCGGCGTCGCGACCTACAACGGTCCGATCAGCCTGATCGGCTGCACGCTCGGCAACAACCAGGGCACGGGCGCGACCTCCGTCAACGGACCGCTGAAGATCCTGCGCAACTGCGTGGTGTGGGGCAACGAGATCGCCGGTCCGTCCGACATCGCCTACTCAAGCATGCCCGCCGAGACCGACGGCGTCGGAAACGTGGTGGGCGATCCGCTTTTCGTGAACACCGCTGGGCGCGACTACCGCCTCGGCGCGGGCGTCGCCGCGATCGACTCGGCGAACCTCGCCGATCTCCCGGCCGACGCGTTCGACATCGACCGCGACGGCGACGTCGCCGAGCCGCTTCCGCTCGACCAGAACGGCGGGCCGCGCGTGCGCGGCGGCGCGCTCGACATGGGCGCGCTCGAGCACTACCTCGACTGCAACGCGAACTTCGTCGAAGATGCCACCGACATCGCGAACGGCACGAGCGCCGACGCCGATGCGAGCGGCGTTCCCGACGAATGCGAGGACTGCAACGGCAACTCGGTCCCGGACTCGCTCGACATCGCGTCCGGCGCGAGCGAAGACTGCCAGCGCGACGGCACGCCCGACGAGTGCCAGCAGGAGATCGAGGTCATCCGCTACAAGGCCGACGATGGCACGGCGGAGAACACGATCGGCCTCGCCGAACCCGCCGAGGTCGCGTGGCTCAACCGCTTCGAGTCGATCGAGGGCGGCGAGGTCGTGCGCGAGCTGCGCGTGGCGTGGGGCAGCGGAGTCCCGAACGGATTCCTCGCCTCGGTGTGCGTGTGGGCCGACCCGAATCAGGACGGCGATCCGCGCGACGCCCGACTGCTGTCGACCGAGCTCGTCGCCGTCTCCGGCAGCGGTTCCGGCCAGTTCCAGCTGATCGACATCGCGGACGTCTCCGTCGGCGCGGCGGGCACGCGCTTCTTCGTCGGCGTCGCGGTGACCGGCGCGAACGCGCTGGCGCCGATCGACACCGGCCTGCCGAGCGCGAGGCGCTCGTGGATCGCGGCCTCGACCACCACGACGGCGCTCGACCTCGAGAACCTCGGCGCGGCGCCGATCTTCGGCCTCGTCGACTCCTTCGGCTTCCCCGGCGACTGGCTCGTGCGTGCGAACGGATGGCGCGAGCTCGACTGCAACGGCAACGGCGAGCTCGACGAGTGCGATCTCTTCGCCGGCACCAGCGTCGACTGCCAGGGCGACGGCATCCCCGACGAGTGCCAGCTCGCGGGCAACGACTGCAACGGCAACGGACTGCCCGACGACTGCGAGATCGCGTCGGGTGCGGCGGTCGACTGTCAGCCGAACGGCGTGCCCGATTCCTGCGACATCGCGGGCGGGCTTCCCGACATCGACGGCAACGGCGTGCCCGACCAGTGCGAGGACTGCGACGGCAACCAGATCCCCGACTCGCTCGACCTCAAGGCCGGCGCGCCCGACTGCCAGGGCGACGGCATCCTCGACATCTGCCAGCTTGGGGACGGCGACACCCGGCAGTACCTGCTCGACGACGGCTCCGCCGAGTACTACGTCTCGAGCGACGCGCCGAACATGGCGTGGCTCGTCGCGTACCAGATCGAGGCAGGCGCCGAGCGCATCGTCTCGATCGAGATCCAGCACGGCGCGATGCCGGTCGGCTTCCCGGTCGTCGTGTACCTCTGGAGCGATCCGAACCAGGACGGCGATCCGACCGACGCGCGCGTGCTCGCACAGGTCGCGACGACCATCCAGTCGCCGGATTCGGGCGTCTTCGAGTCGGTGGAGATCCCGGGCGTCTACGTCGGTGAGGCGGGGACGAAGTTCTTCGTCGGCGCGATCGTCCATGAGTTCATCCTCTTCTCCGACTACCCGGGCGCGAAGAGCAACCTCGGACCGACCTACACCTCGTGGCTCGTCGGTAAGCAGGGGACCATCGACCCGAACGACCTGTCGGCGGGCAACGACGAGTTCCTGCGGATCGACGACCTCGGCGGCGCGTTCGTCGGCACCTGGTGCGTCCGCGCGACCGGCGAGGGCTCGAACGACTGCAACGAGAACGGCATCCCCGACGACTGCGACATCGCCGATGGAACGAGCTCCGACGCCGACAAGGACGGACGCCCCGACGAGTGCGATCAGTCGTCGGCGTGCGGCGCGGACCTCGACGGCGACGGCACGGTCGGCGCGCAGGACCTCGCGGCGCTTCTCGCCGGCTGGGGCGGTTCGGGCGGAGCGGACCTCGACGGCGACGGCGTGGTCGGTGCGCAGGACCTCGCGGCGATGCTCGCGTCGTGGGGCGCCTGTCCGTAGCGGCGAAGGCGCGGTCGTCGAACCGCGCGCGTTCCGGTCACCCCGGCTTCGCGGACCCCTGGGGCGGTTCGTCGGGGTCCGCGGGCGCGCCTTCGCAGCATGCGCCGGCGCGCGCGGATTCCGCGGCTTCGAGCATCCGGCAGAGGACGTCGACCGACCCGCGCCGCTCGAGGAACTCGGCGAAGCGCTTCAGCGCCACCGGATCGGCGAGGACGCTCGCGACCGGCGTGAAGAAGTGGATCGCGGCCGATCCGAGCGAGTTGAGGGGCCGCGACATCTCGAGGAACGCGATCGCGGGGCCGACGAGCCGCCGGCGCGCGACCTCGGCCGCGAGGCGCTCGAGCACGGCGCGCTCCTCGGGCGACGGCTCGCACGGCTTCCCGTCGTCGAGCGCGAAGGCGTTGCGGAGGAAGTTCCTCACGCCTGTACCTTACGCGCATGTCCCATCCGAGTCAGCCGCCGCACCACGCCGCCGGAAAGATCGACCTCGCGAAGCTGCGCTTCATCCTCGCGACCGACTGCGGCTCGACGACGACGAAGGCGATCCTCGTGGAGAAGGTCGGCGATTCCTGGCGCCAGACGCAGCGCGCGGAGGCGCCGACCACCGTCGAAGAGCCCTTCGCCGACGTGACCATCGGCGTCTCGAACTCGCTGACCGAGATCGGCGAGCTCGCGGGACGCCGCTTCATCGCCGACGACGGCACCGTGATCCGACGCAAGGGTCCCGACGACCCCGACGGCTGCGACATCTACATCTCGACCTCGAGCGCGGGCGGCGGACTGCAGATGGTGGTCGCGGGCGTGGTGGCGCAGATGACCGCGGCGAGCGCGAAGCGCGCGGCGCTCGGCGCGGGCGCGATCGTGATGGACACGATCGCCTCGAACGACAAGCGCAAGCCGCACGAGCGCATCCAGCGCATCCGCGAGCTCCGTCCCGACATGGTGCTCGTCTCGGGCGGCACCGACGGCGGCAACGTGCAGCAGGTGGTGCAGCTCGCCGAGCAGATCGCGCCGGCGAAGCCACGGCCGCGCTTCGGCGGCGAGTATGAGCTTCCGGTGATCTTCGCCGGCAACAAGGACGCCGCGCCGCAGGTGCGCGCGATCTTCGGCGGCCGCGGCGAGAAGGGCTTCGACCTCTCGGTCGTCGACAACCTCCGCCCGACGCTCGAGCAGGAGAACCTCGGCCCGGCGCGCGACCGGATCCACGACGTCTTCCTCGAGCACGTCATGGCGCACGCCCCGGGCTACGACCGGCTCATCGCCTGGAGCGACGCGCCGATCATGCCGACCCCGGGCGCCGTCGGCGACATCCTGCAGCGGATCGCCGCGCGCGACCGCCTCAACGCGGTCTGCGTCGATATCGGCGGCGCCACCACCGACGTCTTCAGCGTCTTCGGCGGCACCTTCAACCGCACGGTCAGCGCGAATCTCGGGATGAGCTACTCGATCTCGAACGTCTGCGCCGAGGCGGGGATGGACAACGTGCTGCGCTGGGTCCACATCGAGATGGACGAGCGCGAGCTGCGCAACCGCGTGAAGAACAAGATGATCCGGCCGACGACGATCCCGCAGACCGCCGAGGCGCTCGTCTTCGAGCAGGCGGTCGCGCGCGAGGCGCTCCGGCTCGCCTACGTGCAGCACAAGGAGTTCGCGACCACGCTGAAGGGCGTGCAGCAGCAGCGCACGGTCGGCGACCTCTTCAGCCAGCAGGCCACCGGCCAGACGATCGTCGACGACATGGCGCTCGACCTGCTCGTCGCCTCGGGCGGCGTCCTCAGCCACGCGCCGAAGATGGAGCAGACCGCGGCGATGCTCGTCGACAGCTTCGAGCCGCAGGGCTTCACCCAGCTCGCCAAGGATTCGATCTTCATGATGCCGCATCTCGGGGTGCTCGCGAGCGTCCATCCCGACGCCGCGATGGAGGTCTTCGAGCGCGACTGCCTCGTGCGCCTCGGCTGGTGCGTGGCCGCGAAGGGCGAGGGGAAGTGGGGGCGGCCCTGCTTCAGCTACGAGATCTCCGGTGCGGTCTCCGAGCGCGGCGCGCTCGCCTGCGGCGACGTGGCGCTCGTGCGCGTCGGGCTCGACCAGGAGGTCGAGGTGTCGATCCGTCCCGAGAAGGGCTTCGATGTCGGCGCGGGTCCGGGCAAGCCGGTGACGCGCCGCGTGCAGGGCGGCACCGTCGGGATCCTGCTCGACGCGCGCGGCCGTCCGCTCGTCCTTCCCGAGAGCCCGGCCGACCGCAAGGCCGCGGTCGCTCGCTGGGCGAAGGCGTGGCAGACGCTCGCGTGAGCGCATCCCTGCGGAACCTCTGCTAGTTTCCCCGCTCATGACGAAGGCCTACACGCCCGGTCTCAAGGTGTCCGCGAGCACGACCTATCGTGCGCGCCGCCTGCTGCCGGTCGCCGGCGAGGTGCTGGTGAAGGCGGGAGACGCGGTCGAGGCGCGCGCCGTGGTGGC
>Ga0315906_10004610_pt1 | contig 17634 bp, 14 predicted proteins | sample LakEriMetagenome_4_FD_203526 | JGI IMG/M metagenome (GOLD analysis project Ga0315906, IMG submission 203526) | Freshwater fungal communities from buoy surface, Lake Erie, Ohio, United States - Buoy 2 MA122 | ecosystem: Environmental > Aquatic > Freshwater > Lake > Lake biofilm | place: USA... | reverse complement strand
TGCTCGGCGAGGATTTGGCAGAGCCGTTGGATATTACGGATCGTAGGGGTCAATCCAAGTGATCGTACATTCGGCATCTCTGTTACAAAACTGAAAGACGGATCATTGGATCCTTTGGATTCCAAGCTTAGAAGGGTCCACCCCCTTAAATTCTGGAATCGCAACTAACTGTGAGTATACTTGCCTGACTATTTCCACTCGTTTAATTCAACAGGAGTTTAACAAATGCGCGGCCTTTGTCTTGCGGCTCTGGCACTATCAGTGAGTGCTACTTTGGGCACTGCCCAAGCCAAGCAATACACCAGGAAAGTTCACGGCAAGGAAGTCGTCGTCCACACAAGCCCTCTTCCGGTAGTGCTTCATCGGATGGTGCCACCGCAGCATGGTAGGCACATGACCGAGCGGGAGTTGCAACAAGGCAAAGCGCCTCAACCAGGACGATATCTAGGAAATGTCCTTGGAAGATAGTTTCCTAGGCCGGTAACGTCCATGCTTGGTCAACAGTCATCAGAACCGGTTCGGCATCGGTTTGGGAATCGATTTCGGAGGCCCAAGCTTTCTCGTCTTGGGCGATCGGTGGCCACGTATTGAAGTGCGTTGGCATCACGTACTGAGGGTGAACAAACCGGGTCGCTTGCACACTGTCTTCGATACCCATGGTGAACAAATCGCCTATCGGTACGATCATCAATGCGACAGGTTTACGAGCCATCCACTGCATGTCGCTAAACAATGCGGTATCGCCTGCGTAGTAGATTCGCTTGGATATCGCGTCGGTTAGCTCAAGATCCAGCAGCCAGCCTCCGGCAGTCCCACCGTAGGAACCGTCGGGCAAACTCGATGAGTGCAAAGCCGGCACCAGTTGAAAGCGCCCTGCCTTGCAGGAATAACTCCCGCCGAGATTCATACCGACGGTCTTTTCAACACCATGGTGCTTGCTGATCCAAGTGGCGATCTCATAATTCGCAAGGACCTCCGCTCCGCTTCGTTTTGCGATTTCTGCGGCATCTGCAATGTGATCAAAGTGGCCATGCGAAATCAGGATATGGGTCGGATGAAGTTGCGAAGGCTTTGTTCTGGCCGCTGGATTCGACTCCAAAAAAGGATCGATCAGCAAGTGGAATTTGCCCGCTCGAATGCTCCAAGTCGAATGGCCATGCCAAGTGATTTGAATGCTCGAGCCCGATTGGGATTTGTCAGGGGTACTCATGGTCATTTTTAATGGTGGAGTGTGTCTGCAGATATCTGCGCCGCATCTAAAACATGCGACTGACTATTGTAGCAAGACAACTTCGAGGGATCATTCGGTATAAGGAGGACTGGCATCTGTTTAATCTGTGGTTTATTCCCAATAAATCGGTTCTTCTAAATCGGTTCTTCGGGGATTTTGGTGGCCTGATTGAATTGCTTCGAGGTTTTCAATGCCGTAATCGAAAGGAGTTTAGCATGGGCAAATGTGCCTTGGACCACGAGCTTCAACTCCATTCCACGGAGCAATTTCTATCATCCGTCCTACCGAATCGAGTTTTCTTAAGAGCCCTTTTTTCCTGCAAACTCATAAAGGGTGTTGTGGATCGTCCCTTGTACCGCTTTGCCATCGGACGCCTTAAACTTATAACGGATCTCCATCCCCCAACTAGGTTTCATCTGCGAGCTTTCAATCCGAACCGTTTTGGTGTCCTCTAACACGGACACTCGATCGATCTGTACTGGATGCTGATCGATGTGATCAGAACCGTACTTGGCACTCCGTTTGAGTCCCCACTGCTCGATCTGAATATTCGCTACATCGATGGACTTCGGATCGATCGCTTCGCCGAACACCAATTCGATACCACCTTCGACTGCATGCAGAGCCATAGGTAAATGGCTGGGCTTGGACAATTTACGGATCCGATACAAACCGCCCGGAGCTGTCGCGTTGCCAGCCCAAGAAAACATCCCGCACAAATACAAATGATGATCTCCCGGCGAGAATCGACCTCGCATCACCCCTGTCTCAAATGCAGGAATCGGAAGCTCGATCATTCCACCTTGACGCCTCGAACCGATCTGCTCGTGGAGCACCAGATAGACTTTGCCGTAACCATAAGAGAGGTTCAGCAATCCACCCTGCAACTCCCCCCACGTCGGACTATCGACCCAAAGCAGTTCCGCCGGAGACCGATCAAAGGCGTTGGTGATCCAGCACAGCGGGGGCTCCATCGCTTGATCCGACGAGTCGGTCACATCGTGGTAACCAAACATATTCCCATAGAATTTGGGCCCACTTTGCGGATCGACATTCACCCAGTTGATCCGATTCTTAGGATTCCAGAAACCCTCTTGGTCTGTCACGATGAACGAACCGTCTGGATTCAAACAAACACCATTGGCTGCCCGAAAACCTGTGGCCAAGATATCGGTCTTGGATCCATCGGGAGACACTCTAAGGAGCGTGCCATGCTGTGGAACAACCGCTTTGAGCGCATGACGGCCTGATTTCGCATAGTAAAAATTCCCTGCTTGGTCGGTCTGAAGCCCCATCGCAAACTCGTGGAAATGCTCAGTCACCTGATGATCGTTGTTAAAGCACTCGATGTAGTCGATCTCATCGTCGGAGTTGAAATCATGCAGTGCAGCGAGTTGATCTCGGCACGTCAAGTAAATCATGTCGTCGACAATCTTCAAACCCAGCGGTTGGTACAAACCTGAAACCATGCGTTTCCAAGTCCACTCGGATTGATCGAGCGACTCTCGCACATGCCAAACATCTCCATCCCACGAACAAACTGCCATCGAACCATCGGAGAAGAAATCCAATCCCGTGAGCCGTAACTGCGCGAACCAAGGGTTGGACTCAGGCGCCATAATCGTATCGACCGCAAATGCACCTTTGGAAAAGGTTTCCTTCGGACGTGTCTTCAGTACCTGAGCCCACCTTCCGGAGTTGTTTCGAGCGCGGGCTAACAGATCCAGTTCCGCATCCAAATCCGTGCTGATCTGTTGATTAACTGAGGTCTCCTGATCCAATCGCTTTGCACACCAAAGAGCAAATCGCTGCGGCTGGTCGTTTGCACCAATCGTAACGGTCAACATTCCATCGCGAATCTTCCAATCCAATCCGTCCGTCTGGCCTTCGAGTCCAAATGCGTGCAAGTCCGATGTGCATCGCAAAGCATCGGTCGCAAAAGTTTTCGCCTCTTGCTCACTCAAATCGCTAACCCGCAGTTCGATCGGCTGTGCGTGCGGTGCGATGTTGAGGACTCGACCAAAAGCATTTTGGTCTGTACCGACTTGGATCGAGACAGGAGATTCCAAAATCTGCGCATCGGCCACACTGTACGAAAGAATCGTTCTCGAACCATTGACGAACTGACCGTTGAACTTCCCCCAAGTCTTGGGCAATGGTCCATAGCGACGGGAGTCTCGCCCGATGACCCGTGCATTGTCTTCAAACGGATTTTGCGACGACTCAGGACTCGCCCAACCTGGGCCAACGGCGTTTGAAAATACGATGTCTCCGACGATCCTCGGATGGATTCCATGTTCGCCATTGAATTGGATATCCCGCCAATCGATGAACACCTCCTTGGGTTTGTCTTTTGAGACTTGCCAAGCGGCCGCCCATCGCAAAGTATCCGTATCAAAGACCATCCACTGCTGTCCACGAGTGATCCCGCCAGGTCCTGGGTCGAGCCTCACTGCAATACCTTTGTAAGCGATGTTCAGGCGATCGCCGGGGATCTCATAGCAATGCGTGAGCATGTTGCCGTAGTCCATCGCACTCCAAACCTCGATTTTGCTCGGCTCAGGACCTCGCGTATCGCCTGCTGGCAATTTTTCCAAATACGATCGATCGATCGCTAACGATTGGATGTTCGGATTCGACTTGAGAAACTCCTCACGAATATAGTGGATGACATCGTATTTCTGAGAAGGCACCATCCAGGTCTGTGCGGTCATGAAACCATAGCCGTGGGTCAGCGTGCGGTACATCTCAAGCGGCTGGCTTCCATTCTTGAATTTTCCTTCACCAAATCGCAAAGCTGTCGGCAACGAACCGATTTGATCCTTGGTTCCATGACAGTTGGCGCATACTCGCCCATAGATGGCTTGCCCCCTGTTATAGGAGTCTTGATTCCAATCGCGAATCAATCCTGCATGATCGACGCGGGACTCGTACTCTGGAATTTTTACTGTCAATAGGGAAAGATCTGGCTGCAAGCTTGCGGCTCCCTTGGGCCCTTGATCACGAATCTCAAAAAGGTACTTGATCAAGTCGAGCATCGCTTGCTCACTTGCCAGTTGCTGCATGAGTCCCGAGGGCATTAGCGACTGAGAGCTAGCCGCCGAGGCTTCGACTTGCTGAGCATCAACTTCAACCACCTCACCATTGGCGTTTCTCAATCGCCAAGTCTTGGGATCTTTATCGATAAGCAATCCTGTCACGAGCTCACCATCTGCTAAGCGTAGCGTGATCGACTCATAACCTTTGCGTATCATCTTGGAAGGCTCGAGGATCGATTCGACGAGTTGTTCGTCGGAGAGTTTGTCGGCCGAAGCGATATCGAGGGTATGCCCTAGGTTAGGGCCCAACGGTCGGACTTGAGAGCCACTGGGCAAGTGGCAACGAACGCAAGCTAGGTTGTTTTGATAGAAAACATTCACTCCGCGGCCAGCATCTCCCTGAACCTTGGCAAGTTCCGCCCACTGCGCAGGTGTCTTGGACTTTAGATACTCCTGAGTCAATTCCGGCAAGGCCGAATTTGCGATCGGGGACTGGGCTTCACAAGGCTGAGTAGAAGCGACGAAGACCAAAACAACACAGGCCAACAGCTTTGAGATAGCGATTGAAGGATTCCAAGTTTTCATAAGTTCTTTGTTAGCTTGTAAGTGTTTCGTTTGCTTCGGTTCGATGGGCTCTTGCAGTCAACTTCGAAACAATCACGATGACGATAAAACTCAGCGGGATCGTCACGATTCCTGGCTGACTGAAGGGTACCCATGCTTGTTTGGGATCCAAACCATAAAGGCTCTTAAACATCTCTGGACATACGGCAATCCAAAGAACCGAGCTAATGGTTCCAACAAGAACGCCCCAAATCACTCCCTGTTTGGTCGTGTCTCTGTAGAACAGTAGCATCAGCAGCGCAGGAAGGTTCGCTGAGGCTGCGATTGCAAATGCCCATCCGACTAGATACGTCACATTCATTCCCTCGAAGGCCAAGCCGGCCATGATCGCCAGTGCTCCGATCACGATCGATGAGATTTTCGCAACACGGATGAGTTGATGATCACTGAGTTTCATCCCTAGCATCCCGGCGACAAAGTCATGGGCCACACATCCCCCCGCAGCGACGATCAGTCCACTGACGGTGCCAAGCACGGTCGTAAATGCAATCGCCGATACGGCTGCAAAGAGCAGCTCGGAAAAACTCTTTGCAAGAAGTGGTGCAGCCATATTGCTGTCGCTCGGATCCATCGAACCGCTGACCATGGCTCCAAATCCAATATAGAGTGTCAGCAGATAGAAAAACCCGATCGCAGCGATTCCCACGATCGTACTCTTGCGAGCCGATGCTTGATCCTTGACCGTATAGTAACGGATCAGGATATGTGGGAGCGAAGCGGTACCAGCAAATAGGGCCAACATCAGCGAGACGAAATCGAGTTTGGGGAACCACTGCTGTTGCCGAATCCCCTTGAACGTCGGATGGTTACCCGGTGCCATCATCTCATAGCCATCGACAACCCGCGGAGCATATTCGACCACAGGCTTGTCGTTGACCGTGCTCTTGTTGGTCTGCGAAAGCTCGACTTGCGCACCCGAGAGCTCGGTCAGAAATCGGATCGGATCCAGAGGTCCCGTCGACTGCTTCCCCTCGCTGAGCGATAGGACTTTGCCAACCGGCTGGAGATTCTTTTGACCTTCTTTTAAGCCCAGAGGTATTCCGTCGATGAGTTTAGTACCATCGCTGGCGATCGTCACTCTCTGAGGCTCGACTCGGGGTCCCCCAGGTGCAACTTGGATGCCTCGATTCAGAACCAGTATCGTTAGAACCAAGGAGAAAATCACCAACAGTCCACCTTTGAGAAACTGCACATAGGTGGTGCTGACCATCCCTGCGGTAACAACGATAATCACCACAATCGAACCTACCAGCACGACTCCTTGCCAATACTGCAGTCCAAGAAGAGGTTTGACCAGGGCTCCTGCACCAACCATCTGTGGGATCAGGTAGACGATGCTCACGATCAACGTGCTAAAGCCAGCGGCAGAACGAATGCCCGATGACTGGAACTTACTGGCAAGTGCATCGGCAAAGGTGTATTTGCCGAGTCTCTTGAGGGGTTCGGCGATGATCAGCAAAGCCACCAGCCAACCGGCTAAAAAGCCAATCGAGTAAAGGAATCCATCGAATCCAAAGAAGGCCACCATGCCGCAAATACCGAGGAACGAAGCCGCAGAGAGGTAGTCACCGGCAAAGGCTATGCCGTTTACAAACCAATGGATTTCCCCACCAGCGGCGAAATATCCTGCGCTCGATTTGGCCTTGGAACCAAGATAAAAACTCAGCGCCACGGTTCCGATAACCATGAACAAAAAGACGATCACAGCAAGGCTGCTTGGAGTGTAGATCATGAGCGGGTGCGGCTGAGGATGCCGTAGAGCAAAGCGACAAACAAAGATAGGACGATCAACCCAACACCGTAGGCGATCGTCAGAGGAATTCCTGCGACCTTTGTCTGTGTGATCCAATCGTACGCAAAAGTGCAAAGACCGATGAAGCTCGCATAGGCGATCGTAAAGAGGATCATTAGCGTTACGCCGATCCGCTGTCGTCTGGCGATAACATGGTCTTGTTCGTGTTCGGTGATGTTTGCCGAATGATGCATAAGCAGAGCAACTCGATAACTGGTGATGAAAGCCGCCAGGCGCGATCGGAAAGATACTATAGCTTAATCAATTCCCGATCGACTCGCATCCTTGGCTAGCATCGAAGGCTCGAAGTTTGCTTGCGAGTCCCGGAATGACACGGCACGCGTTTTCCGAGTAGATTTTTCTCAGAATATCGCCATGGAGTCCGATGCCATAGATCCGCCAATCACCTTGAGGGGGTGGGGATTTCTCGGAGTAGTGAAAGTATTCGTCGAAGGTTTCCAAGAATCGCCAATAGATACGCAGTCGCTCCTCGGGGAACGGCCCATCGGTTCCCAGAAGGATCCGATCCTGATACTTTTCAAAGAAATTTTTGGCCGAGTAGGGTTGGCGTCCGAGTTCATTGATCCGGGAGGAAAATTCGATCATCAAGTTTGGAAACTCATCGAGCCATTTGGCTAGCTCAGAGAGATTCTCCGCATCGTTTCCAAAATGGGCAGCAATGAATAAGGTCTTCGGATGCCTTGCAATGACTCGATTGCGTGCCTGATGCAACGACTCGCGACTGGGAAACTCCGGCCCGACAAAGGCCCATTCGGGGCGCGATCGCAGTTCGACGATCCGCTCGTTGGTTTCGTCCGCAGTACGAAAAAATGCACTCGGATCTGCCGTGTGCATCAGCACGGGGATACCGAGCTCTCCACAAGTATCCCAGATCGGATCCCACCTTGGATCATCGATTTGAATCAAACTACCATCGCCATTCCTCCAACGCAAACCAAAGTCCTTGAAGAACTTCAGCCCACAGATTCGGCCCTTTTTGAATTCTGCGCGGAGGGTTTCGACCGTATCGAATACGAACGACGGTTGATTGCATGCCCAACTTGCAGGCTCGTCCTCAGATCCCTTTCCACGAAAATCGATGTTTGCAAAGATAGCGAAACGATTCGGGTATTTGGTCCAAAGATAGGCTGCATGTGCATCGAGCTGGGATCCGAGCTGTCCATCGAGCGAAACGCTCACAGCAATCCTGTTTCGATCCATCATTTGGACGTAGCGATCAAGTAGCTCTGGATCGTGCTTGCCTTTGACAAAGAAATGGGTGTGCACATCGATCACACTCGATGAGGCGCTTTTGATGTCCGACTGCGGAACGATCAGGCTAGGGGTTCGTTCGGCGGAGCTGCTTTGCGCGTAGAGTTTGAATATAGGCTTGCTTGCCACGACCGCGAAAATGCAAAAGTGCAATGCGATCGAAAAACCGTAGTGCCATCGTCGTCTTTTGAATATCATCGCGACATTTCCTCGACGAGTGACGAAAGTCCAATTCGGTAATCTGGATAATGCAAGTCTAGTGCGTAGTCGGCCAACAGACGCTGATTGCTGACCCGCTTATTCCCTTGCCCTCGCTTGCGAATGGTCTCTTTATTAAAAGATTCGCTAAAAACAGGGTTCTGCAAACCAAGGCGCTGGGCAATAAACTCGTAGTATTCTCTGCGCTTGACGCTGTTGCCATCGCATACGCAGTACAGCCGATGTTTGATCGAGCCTTCAGCAACCGCTGCAATCGCCAGGGCCAGATCTTCGACATGGATAAGATTCAGGTAGCTCTCCGGGTCGACGGCCATCGACTCTCCATCACGCAGAGGTTGAAGATTCGGGATTCGACCCGGCCCATAGATGCCTGCAGGTCGCAGAACCACGTGCTCGATGCCAGAGTTTTCGAGCCACCTTTCTGCCTCCAGGGCATTGATCGAACCGGATCGCTTGGGCTCTACGGGTGATGTTTCATCGACCCACAAGGATCCCTCGGCCGGAGGATCTGCAAACACTCCGGTCGTTGAAAGATAGATCCAACGGGGTTGACCCGAGTCCGGGTTAACAACGGGACATTTCAATAGCTGAGCCAACCCGACTGCATGGGATGAAGAAGCATGAGAAACAGCGATCAGCATTGTCGCAACTGGGGGCGTTGACAAGTTAGCAAGCGGACTTGCGCTTTCATGACTAGTTTCGAGCCAATCCCAGACGACCGGTTCTATTCCGAGTTCTACTAATTCTGAGGCTCGGTCGATCGAGCGGGTTACGGCCAAGACTCGATCGCCGGCGCTTAGCCACAACTTGGCGACCTGTAGGCCGACGTAGCCGCATCCGAGAATTATCCGGGTTTTGCGATCCGACTTGCGATCTGATGGGTTAGACACTTGGGACATAGATTATCCTTCCGAATCGTTACGAACGGACCTGCGGGGGTGTTTCTTGACTTTCCGGACTGAACTTTCTCAAGTTCTAGAGTGTAGAGGGTTTTATTTTGAGCTCTGATAGCGAATAATCGGAACCATGATAGCGTGCTAGAGGCATACCGCGATAAGGGATATGTAAATGCTTGAGCCGACCAGCAAAACCTGCGGTGAAAAAAGTTCGAACCGGATTTATCCGGACGTGCTTGTAGGTTTTTTTGGGTTCATGGCGGTAATCTGCAGTTTGGGTGTTTCGGCCCAAGACGTCCTGCCCGAGGCACCCTCGAAGCCTCGAATGCCTGTGCCCAAGGATGCCAAGAGCGATACCGAGCCCAAAGGCACAACCTATGTATCGCTTGACCCGAGCCTCAAAAGCTTGTTCCAGGGCGAAGACCCAAAGTCATTGGCGGATCTCAAAGCCCTTCAAGATCAGCAGTCCAAGGTGGCAGTAAAGATCAACCAGGTGACTGTCAATCTACAGCACGGTAGCACCCAAGGTAGCGGAGTGCTGATCAACGAAGACGGGTACATCTTGACTGCGGCTCACGTGGCAGGAAAACCAAAACAAAAGATGTGGGTTGTGCTTCACGACGGTCGTCGTGTCGAGGGGGTTAGCATGGGGGTCAATCGAGACACCGATGCAGGTCTAGTTCGTATCTTGAAGAACCGGGATCAAAACAATCAGCCATGGCCGCATGCAGCTTTGCCTGCCGTAGGTGAGCGGGTCAAATCCGGGCAATGGTGTATCGCCGGTGGGCATCCCGGTGGTTGGATGGCTGATCGGCCTGCAGTTATACGCGTTGGACGTATTTTGCGGGTGACTGATTCGACAATCGTCAGCGACTGCTCCCTCATTGGTGGAGACAGTGGTGGTCCCTTGTTTGATCTCCAGGGCAAGCTTATCGGGATTCATAGCCGTATCGGTATCGATGTCGATGACAACATGCACGTACCGATGAACGTCTATATGGATTCATGGGATCGACTTGCCAATAGCGAAGCTTGGGGAGTTCTCCCAGGTTTCAGGCCTATCATCGGTGTGACGGCTGATCGTCAATCGGATACTAAAAACGAATGCGTCGTCGGGACCGTAGCACCCCGTGGTCCTGCGGCCAAGGCAGGTATCGCTCCTGGGGATCGGATCGTGCGCTTCAATGGCACAGAGATCAACAGCTTTGACAAACTCAAAGAAGAAGTCGACTCGATGGTTCCTGGCGAACGGGTCAATATCGAGGTGTTGCGAGATGGCCAAAAAGTGAATTTGAAGCTGATCATCGGAGTCTCTGATGAGCCTTGAAAGCATGCGAAAGACAGCATCATGAAATTTGGGATCGATAAATTATTTCTCGTCGGCTGTCTGGGCATCTGGGGTGTGATGCTCACGGATCGCAACTTTCGGACTCGAGATCCTCGTTGCTTTGACGGTTCGTGCGAAAAACCAAACCCCCAGTTAGAGGTCCCTGCAAGTTTCGATGCCGATCGTCGCAGTCGAAGTTACGAGTCGCTAGAAGATTCCAAATCCGAATTCCAAAACGATCTGCCCAGCACAGTGGATCCCGTCGGTTTTCACTCCGATGAAACTTGGAGCAACCCAAGTCCATTGCGGTTGGTTCAGCAAGAGATGCGTCAGCAGGTGCCACAGGGACGCGGCCGCGAAAATCGGTTTTTATCAAGCCGTGCGCACCAACGTAGTCAATACGCAACGCTCCGCGCGTTTCGAGAAGCCATCGGAGAGCACTGGAAGTCCACCGTACAAATCTTTGGACAAAATGGCCAACTAGCTCTCGGTGCGATTGCTCGAAGCGATGGCTGGATTGTGACAAAGTCCTCGCAAATCCCCGAGAATTCGATCGAAATCCGATTGCACGATGGAACGAAACTACCTGGAACGGTAAAGATTCGGCGCCCAGAACTCGATCTTGCCTTGATCAAAATAGATCGGGCTGAGCTGCCTGCGATTCGGTGGAACAACGAAGCCCAGGTACCCTTGGGTGGCTGGATCGCTAGCGCCGATGCACGTTCATTGCCCCTTGCTTTGGGTGTCGTCAGTGTCGAAAAGCGAAATATTCAGAAGCAACGGCCTCTTTTGGGGATCCAACTGTCTTCTTTCCATCAAGGACCCATGGTCGAAGACATCGTCGTGGGCAGTGGTGCCGATCGGGCAGGAATTCGCCAGGGGGATATCATCATCAAAATAGACGGCAAAGAGGTTCAGACTCGGCAAGAGGTTCTCAACTTGCTGATGTCGTTTCAGGCAGGAAGGAAGATCACCATCGATGTCAATCGAGATAGCAAATCGATGTCGTTCGAAGCCCAGATGATGGACCTGACAAATCTGATGCTCGATCCTACGGAACTCGAAGTCAATGGAAACATATCAGCTCGATCGACAGGTTTTGGCGATGTTATCGAACACGATAGTGTTTTGGTACCGGAGCACTGTGGTGGGCCAATCATCGATGTCCACGGAAACGTCGTCGGACTGAACATCGCCAGGGCCGGTCGCGTCAGTTGCTATGCACTTCGAGCAAAAACCGTTTCTACAGCGATCCAGGAGATGCTGCAAACTGTGTCGGAAGTTCAGGATCCAACGGTGGCAAGCGAAAAGGGGCCTTTCGAGAAGGGATCCGCCGACGTGGTACCAGCCAGCGCCAAAACCCCAGAACCTAGCGCCGAAGTAGGAAGTGGCTTAAAGATAGAATCGCTCAAACCACCGAGCCGGTAAAAAACCTAACGCTTCGGCTCTGCAACGCCATTCCTCAATTGATCGATCATTGAACGCATCTGTTGCTTGAGATTCGGATCCTCAGTCTGCTTGATCATTTGCTCGATTTGCTCGATCATCCTCTGCTGGGCCTGGGGTCCGCTGAAAGCTCCCCCTTGGGCATTAGCTCCACCAGCAGCGCCACCAAAACCAAATTCCCCGCTGGCAAATCCACCGCTTGGCAACCCATTAGGCATCGCACCTGCTGCGTTTGCACTATTTGGCTCCGAAGCGTACTTGCGTACCCATTCGAATGCCCCAGGATGTTTTTTGCGAAGAGCCTTACGCGAATCGGCTTGGTACTCGGATTTCTTTTCTTTGCCACGCAGCGGTTCTTTGATCGTCACCTTGATTCCAAGCTCGTTGGACTCTTCGATCAAGACATCTTGTTTGCCGTTTAGCACACGGGTCATGGAAACGATCTTGCCATCGCGATCCTCAAAAGACTTCTCAACGATATGTCCGTTGACATTGGTGATCGATTTGCTCATCGCGTTTCGAAAACCATTACCAGCAGCCGACGGGTAATCGGCTGAACTATCTTCGCCTGGCGACTTTAGTTCCTTGGAAGGTTGACTCCCCGAGGAAAAACTCGATGAAGAGCCAAAGCTAAAGCTAAAGGATTGTTGTGCCTGCGCTGCAGAACCGACCAGAGCCACTAGAGCCCCTGCCAACATCACTCCGACCGATCGTCGTACGAGACTAACATCCAAGAACTTTTTCATGATCGTTCCTGTATCCTCTGGAGAGAATCTATACCCGTGATCGTCCCCGACAGCCGGGAATTCTTTCTCCAGATTCTAATGGATGTCTTGAATTCGATCAGCGCGAGAAATTGCCGAGAAATCAGAAATTCCATGGTACTCGATTGTCAGCTACCCAACCTTCACCAAGGTGGCAAGGTGTGTTGGGCCGACGATATACCGACCCTGGAATTGGTAGATCAACCGATTTGCAGTTGTGCAGGGGCGCTTTAGCTCAGCGACAAAATCCCCACAGATCTCACCCCCGAGGAGGGAACTTGGCATTTGGCATGGATCCCAAACAATGCAGCAGTCACTGAACTCGAGCCATTCTCTGGTGATGCTATACCAAGCCTTGAAAACGGACTCTTTTGCGCTGAACAATAACCGATCTAATTGAATAAGCAGTTGGTTATTGTTTGAGATAACCGTTCATTCCTGGTCGATTGCAATCAGTTCCAAAACACCATCAGGCAGTGGCAGATTCTCCTCGGCATCGATTCCAATGGAGAGAATCCAAGGTGATTTGGTTGCAACCGCTGCGCAATAACCCGAGCAGTGTGTGATACTTCCGATGATGTCTTTTGGCCAAATAGGTTCACGGCCATTTCCGATAAGGATCGCCGTCGGATTAAGCCCTAAGGAACGCAGGGCTCTTTTTGCACATTCTCGACCTGTTGCAAATTCAATGCGCCGGCGATCTGATACCTTACCTAGGCACATTTTCTCTTCTGGGAAAAGCGGGTAATCATCAAACCTGTCGATGGTCTCGACAACCACATCACTAGGCGCGATCCACTGGAGCATATCTAGAACTCACCTCTTTGATTGCCTTTCAGTTCGGCTTGGCAGCCTGTTGAACAACAGTTGAATTGGTAGCGAAGTTATCCAAGTTGGCCCGTTTTTCGTGATGAAACGCGACCCGCCGAACGGCTTGCACCGTTCCGCTTTGAAAGACGGCTCACCGGACGGCTCGCGCCGTTCCGCTTTTAACATTTGCCGATACCTAGGAAATGCAACTTCAGCAATGTCCCGATTGGACGGTATTGGCCGCAAGCCTTAGAGGATCGACTTGAGGACCATCAGCAGCGCATCGATTTCGCCATCGGTTCCGACGCTCATGCGGAGGCCATCGCCCCAGGCTCCTGCGACCGATTGCGTGTAGTCCATATAGCGGACCAAAATCCCCTGCGACTTGAGCTTCTCATAAATCGGTTGTACCGGTCGATCGCTTCGCGTGGCCCAAACAAAATTCGCGTGCGAATCGGTCACATCGAATCCCAAGCGACGAAGCTCTGGGATCATCCTTGTGCGCGTTGCGATGATCTTGGCGACATTCTCTTTGAGCCAAGCCTGATCGCTCATGGCCGCGGTTGCTCCAGCGATACTGATCGAGTCGGTGTTGTAGGAGTCTTTGACTTTGCGCAGCAGTCCTATCATCTGGGGGTGGGCCACCAAATATCCAAAGCGCAATCCGGCCAACCCATAAGACTTGCTCAGCGTCCGGGTGACCATGATCCGTGGATCTTTGGCAATGAGTCCTACGGCATGACTTGGGGCAAAATCAACGTAAGCTTCGTCGACCACGATCGGACAATCGAGCGATGATGCCAATCGCAAAATAGTTTCATGATCGATCAAGGTACCGCTGGGACTGTTGGGGTTGGGCAAAAAGACTAACTTGAGACCTTCGGATCGATCAAAAAAAGGAACAGCCAGTTGGAAGTCGGGAGCAAACCGGATCTCTTCGTAGCAAGCACCTTGGATCTGCGCAAGGGTTCGGTACAAAATGTAACTTGGGAAGGGCAAACGAAGCTTCTGGCCAGTGCCGACAAAAGCCCGTGTGAGGATCGTCAAGATGTCATCGCTGCCATTGCCGCAGAGAATATGGTCGGGTGTGACTCCAAGGACATCGGCAGCGACCATCCGAAACGATGTGGCTAACGGATCAGGATAACGCTCGAGCCGCTCGGTAGCTTGGACGATCGCCTCGCGCACCTTAGGGCTTGGAGGATAAGGGTTCTCGTTGGTGTTGAGCTTGATCACCTTGGCCGCACCGGGTTGCTCACCTGGTTTGTAAGGAGCCATGCCAACGATTTCAGGACGGAAGTATTTGTCAAAGTCGTTCATAGGTGTTTTGATTCGGGCTCTATGGCATTTGAGCGATGAGGCTTAGGCAGATCTCTTGTACCATGCGAGGGTCGGCGTTGCGGTTCTTCTTTTTAGCTTGGCCTACCAAAGCAGCAACCGCTTTATGGTTCCCTGCCTTAACCTTTTCGATCACATCGGCATTCTCGGCAAGGAGTTCTTTGCAAAGATTTTCGATCTGGCTCGCATCGACTCGAACGATCCCGAGCGATTCGATGGCCGCATCGACTGAAAGGTTGGGATCTTCGAGCAATTTTGCCATCGCCTGCTTTGCCTGGGATGTATCGACACGGCCTTGTTCAATTGCTCCCAACAATTGCGCCATGCTCTTGGGTGAAACCGGGTAGAGTTCGATACCGATCGATCGATCGTTGAGGGTTCGAAGCACGTCTTGAAGCATCCAGGCAGCCATCCGCTTGGCGGGTGCACCAGCTCGAATGCTATCGAGGAAATACTCGACCACAGGTTTGCCTTGTTGGATCAATATCTCGGCATCGGTCGTTTTGAGCTCGTGCTTGTCGATCAATTCCTTGCGATATTGGGTTGGCGTTTGGGTCGCTTGCTCATGGGCATTGCGTTTTTGAAGCTCTGTTAAGCGAACGGGAACTAGATCTGGGCACGGGAAGTACCGATAGTCGGCTTCTTCCTCTTTTTCCCGTTGAAGTTCGGTTTGACCCAAAACATCGTTCCAGCCTCGCGTCTGCTTGGGGGCTTGTCCCTTGGCCAACCCTGTGCGCAAAAATTCGGACTGTTGCCTTGCGGTCTCAAACTCGATGGCTCTTTCGACCGAGCGAAAACTATTGAGGTTCTTCACTTCGACGATCGGGGTTGCGATCCACTGGTCACCTTGGGCGATGTGTAGGTTGACGTTTGCATCGGCGCGAAGGGAGCCTTCTTGCATATTGCCATCGGAGATACCTAGGTAGACCATCAGAAGCCGCAGTTCCGAGAGATAGGTTTTGGCTTCCTCGGCGCTGGATAGATCCGGCTCGGAAACAATCTCTAGCAGGGGCGTGCCGGCTCGATTCAAATCGATTTTCGAGTCAGCTCTGCTGGAATGCTCATCGTGCATGCTCTTGCCCGCGTCCTCTTCGAGGTGGGCGCGTACGAGCCGAATTCTCTTGGTAACATTGTGGGATCCAGGAGGATTTGCTGAGGGAGTAATGGGGATATCGACATAGCCGCCGGCGCAGATCGGAAGATCGTATTGACTGGTCTGATAGCCTTTGGGCAGATCCGGATAGAAATAGTTCTTGCGATCCCACTTGGTGAAATCGGCGAGCGTGCAGCTTAGCGCCGCACCTGCTCGGCAAGCAAGTTCGATCGCATGTGCATTGAGAACCGGGAGGGCACCTGGAAGCCCGAGACACACCGGGCATACTTGGGAGTTCGGTGGTTGACCGAAGCGGGTGCTGCAACGGCAAAAAAGTTTTGTTTCGGTCTTGAGTTGCACATGGACTTCCAAGCCGATGACGATTCGATATTCAGCAGCGTTGCGGTTCATGACACAGGAGCTTGAAAGGAAGGAGGAACCATGGGCTGGTAATCGACATGTTGGTGATAGGCTTCGGCGATGGCAAGGAGTTTTGCTTCGCCAAGCGGGGGAGCTTGGAGCTGCATCCCGATCGGCAAACCTTCTGGGCTATGCCCGATGGGGATCGAGATCGCAGGAACACCGGCCAGATTGGCACCGACGGTGAAGAGATCCTGTAGATACAGTTGGATTGGATCGTTGATTTTTTCACCGATCTTAAATGCAGTGTTCGGAGTGGTCGGCCCCAGGAGGACATCCACTTTGGCAAACGCCTCATCGTAGTCTTGGCGAATCAGCCGTCGGACGCGGAGGGCTTGTACGTAATAGGCATCGTAATAGCCGGCGCTTAGAGCGTAGGTACCAAGGAGGATTCGGCGGCGGACTTCAGGGCCGAAGCCTTCGCTTCGCGTTTGTTCGATCATGCGATCCAAAACGGAGGCTTCGGGTCGTTTCGAGCGGAACCCGTAATGGACCCCGTCGTAGCGAGCTAGATTGCTGCTGGCTTCGCATGGAGCGATGATGTAGTAGGTTGCGATGCAGTATTTCGAGTGGGGCATATCGATATCGACGATTTGAGCACCGAAGTTTTTGTAAGTCTCGATGGCTTCGAGGATCGATCGGCGAATGTTTGGATCGAGTCCGGGTGAGTCGATTTGTTGACGGATAACCCCTATGCGTGCTGATCGTATCTGTTCGAAGTTGCGAACAAAGCTCGTGTAGTCGGGAACTTCGTGGGGTAAGCAGGTTGAATCGCGTGGGTCATGCCCTGCGATCGATTGCAATACCAGTGCGATGTCTTGGATGCTATGGGCAAAAACCCCGGCCACATCGAGACTGCTGGCATAGGAGACCAGTCCCCATCGGCTCACGCGTCCATAGGTGGGTTTCAGGCCGCATAGGCCGCAAAAGGCTGCCGGTTGTCGGATCGAACCCCCTGTGTCGGTACCCAGGCTCGCAGGCACTAGGCCTGCGGCGACCGCAGCGGCCGATCCACCACTTGAACCGCCACAGGTTCGCTCCAGGTCCCATGGATTATGAGCAGGCCCAAAGATGCTCGTTTCGGTCGATCCCCCCATGGCGAACTCATCGAGATTGGTTTTCCCAAATACGATCGCATCATGCTCGTGGAGTTTTTCGATCACATGGGCATCGTAGGGAGAGCGGAAATCCTTGAGCATCCGCGATCCGCAGGAGGTAACGCCCAAGCGAGTACAGAGGTTGTCTTTGACAGCGATGGGGATACCGGCTAGAGCGCCTAGCGATTGCCGATCTTGCAGCTTTCGGTCGATCGCATCCGCCTTTGCCAAAGCGGATTCCGGATCGATCGAAACCAAGGCGTTGAT